>Ga0123356_10008518_pt1 | contig 10190 bp, 7 predicted proteins | sample TergutEmb28metaG_2_FD_92546 | JGI IMG/M metagenome (GOLD analysis project Ga0123356, IMG submission 92546) | Embiratermes neotenicus P3 segment gut microbial communities from Petit-Saut dam, French Guiana - Emb289 P3 | ecosystem: Host-associated > Arthropoda: Insects > Digestive system > Gut ... | reverse complement strand
TGTATGCTGTATGCTGTATGCTGTATGCTGTATGCTGTATGCTGTATGCTGTATGCTGTATGCTGTATGCTGTATGCTGTATGCTGTATGCTGTATGCTGTATGCTGTATGCTGTATGCTGTAGCTTGCATTTATTTACCTTGCAGAGTTTCAACATCGGCTAAATCTTTTGTTCTTCCCGATGCTAATTTGTTTTTAATTAAATCTTCTTTGGACAATACTTTTAATTTTATATCTTCTATTTCCACGGTTACTGAACGCCTATATGCTTCATCAAACTCCAAACCGTCAACCGACGTTACAATGTCTATCCTGCGCGGAAAAACTCCGATTTGGAAAATAACATTGTCTTTTTGAAAATCTTCGCTGCTTATATCATCCAACGGAGCGCCAAACCGCCGCAAAGCTTTGATTATCGCTTCAGAGTTTTTTAATTCCCCTATTACCCACACGTCAATATCCATTGTAGCGCGAGGATAGCCGTGAACAGCCATAGCATATGCCCCGACTAAAATAAATTTAACTTTTTCTTCGTTGAATATTGATAATAGTTCTTTGTAGTCGCTGTTTAGCATTGTATTTTTTACTAAGACCGCATAATTCTTCTGTCAATGGCCAAATATACCCGAGCCTTTGCGCAGCAGAGCCGGCGACAAAAGAAGAATCCTCGTTAGATTTGATTTTTGTAAGAGTTACTATTTTTTTCATTGCATTCTTCCTTGCTTATTAAATTACATTTTACAAAATTTTGAAGGCATGATAAAGCAAATTTTCACCGTTTTATATTTCAAACCCGCCGACATACGAGAGGGTTTTTGCGGCAAATTGCGAGCCTTTTTGCATTGATTTTTTTATATTTTTTGAGGATACGTATTCTGTTATAAAACCCGCCTGATAGCTGTCGCCGCAGCCCGTAGTATCTGTAACTTTTTCAGCTTTTAAAGCTTCGCAAACGTATTCTTTCCCTTTTTCATAGGCAATACTGCCGCGTTCGCCAAGCGTAGCGGTAAAAATCGTTTTATACTTTTCAGACTGATCTTTCAGATATTTTCTAAACTCCGGAGAATCCTGGTTTTTGCCGCTTATAAAAAATAAATCTATCAGCGGAAAATACTTTTCGTGCGAAGAATTTATTTTAATGTCGTGAAAATCTACGGCGAGACATTTCGCGGCTTTTCCCGCTTTGACGATATTTTCAAAATCAGGCTCAAATACAGTAGTCGCCAAAACGTCCATATTTTTAATAAAACTTTTATCGTCTTCGCTTATTTTAAACTTGTCCCAAACTCCGCCGGTCCACGCGTTGTCTTTAAAATATCTGTCGCCATACTTGTCTATGTGTATAATGTGGTTTGCCGTCTGCCCTTCAATTTCATAAATTTTCGAACAATCGAGTTTATATTTACAAATTGAACTTTTAAGTATTTCTCCGTATTTGTCTTTGCCTATATTTCCCATGACAAAAACTTCATGCCCGGCAAGTTTACAGTTGACGGCAAGATTTAAAGCATTGCCGCCCGGCAAAACTTTACCGCTTTCCGGAAAAACATCAACGCAAAAACATGCTAAAGCAAGAATTTTCATTTGTTTGCCGTTCCGAAATTCGTAATTGCCGTTATTAATCGTGTCTCAAAGCTTCTATCGGATTTAAAAGCGAGGCTTTTCTGGCAGGCCATACGCCGAAAACCAACCCGGTAAAAGCCGAGAAAGTAAAAGCAAGTCCTATTGAAAAAGGCGTTATTGAAGTTGTCCATCCTGCTATTTTGCTTATCGCAATCGCGCAGCCCGAACCGAAAAGTATCCCCATAATTCCGCCCGCGCAGCATACCACTATGGATTCTATTATAAACTGAAACAAAATGTCCGCGTTATTTGCGCCTATGGCTTTTCTTAAACCTATTTCTTTTGTTCTTTCGGAAACGGAAACAAACATTATGTTCATAATTCCTATGCCGCCCACAAGCAAACTTATAAAAGCTATTGCTCCCAAAAGAAGCGAAAACGCGCTTGCCATTGAAGACATTGTCTCCTGAATTTCCGCCATATTGCGTACTCTTACCAAATCTCTATCCGACGGACTTAACCTATGCGAAGCCAAAAGCCTTTGGACTATATCATCCGCGACAATCTGCATATCAAAATCTTCTTTTACCTGAACGTCCATATTGTTTAAATATTGCGTACCCAGAACCCTGTACATGGCCGTGTTTAAAGGAACTATGACTTTATCGTCTTCGTCCCTGAACCCGCTTGAGCCTTTTTGCGGAAGCACGCCTATAACCTGAAAATCTATGCGGTTAATTTTTATAAATTCGCCGATAGGATTAAAATCCGGGCTGCCGTAAATTTGATTAATTACCGTTCTGCCCAAAAGAGCTACTCTTTGTTTCTCCTTATTTTCGGTTTCGGTAAAAAACCGGCCGCTTGAGGCTTGAGAGTTTCTCATTTCCGCATAATCCACGGACACGCCGTCAAGCCTGGTATTATAATTTTTGCCGTTTGCCACTATCTGTACTCTTCCGCTCGCGTAACCCGAAATTGCCGCTATTCCGCGCACATTTTTCTTTAAATCCGCTATATCTTCGGGAATTAACCGCAGCCTTGCGCCCATTTCGGAAGAAATACCGCCTCTCTGCGAAGACCCGGGACTTACCATTAAAAGATTTGATCCTAGCCCCGCCACTTGGTCTTGAATTGCTTTTTGCGCGCCTGTTCCCACGGCAAGCATGGCAATCAGGCTCGCCACGCCTATCATAACGCCCAGTATCGAAAGAATAGACCTCATTTTATTGCCTATCAGCGCTCTTGAAGCCTGAACAAAATAATCTTTAATTCTTGAAATAGAAAACGCTTTGTGCTTAAAATCCTGAGAGCCGTTTCCATGTTTGCTTTCGCTTGCGGGTTTTGTGGTTTTGTCGGAAATTATCAAACCGTCTTTAACGGTAATTGTTCTTGTGGCGTAAGCGGTAAGATCCGGCTCATGGGTTACCATTATTATGGTTATGCCCGACTCATTGAGCTGTTTTAATATGTTAATAATTTCTTTTGTAGATTTAGTGTCAAGGTTTCCGGTAGGTTCGTCCGCGAAAATTACAAGGGGTTTGTTTATGAGAGAACGGGCAATTGCCACTCTCTGCTGCTGTCCGCCCGACATTTCATTGGGGCGGTGGTCCATTCTGTCTTTAAGCCCGACAAGTTCTAAAAGTTTTTCAGGATCTTCGTGGTTTTTTTCATCTTTTGAATCGGAATAAATAACAGGCAGCGAAACATTTTCAAGCGCGGTAAGCTTACTTAACAGATTAAACTGCTGAAAAATAAAACCGAGATAATGATTTCTTAAAGCCGCAAGTTCGTCGTCGGTATATTTTGAAACTTCTATGCCAGCGAGTTTAAACGACCCTTCGCTGGGTTTGTCCAGTAATCCCAAAATGTTTAGCAGCGTGGATTTTCCGCTGCCAGAATGCCCCATTATGGCGACGAATTCACCCTGATTTATTTCAAGATCTATACCGTGTAAAACCGGTACGTCGATTTTTTCAAGATGATATGTTTTTTTTAAGCCTTTAAGTTCAACGACTTTCATTTGATTTTGCCCTTTGTGTCTTTTCTTTTTCCCTCGCCCCTTGCGGGAGAGGGACTTGCAAAGCAAGAGGGTGAGGGGTATTTAATATCTTATAAATAACATCGAGACAAATTTGCATATTATTTAATACTTCGTTATTCCAAAAACGAACAACTTTAAAACCTTTATTTTCCAAATAATTCGTTCTTTCTTTATCATACTCATTTTCATTATGTTGTCCGCCGTCAATTTCAATTATCAATTTCTTTTCCAAGCAAATAAAATCTGTTATATATCTATTATCGATTGAAAATTGCCTTCTGAATTTAAAATCTTTATATTTGTTTCTCAGTTACTGCTAAAGTTTATGTTCTGCGTCAGTAGGATTTTGCCTGTTATATTTTGCAAGATTTTTAAACTTTGCCACATATTTTCTGTGCTTTGGAGAATTAAAATCTTGCATATATATTTAAATACCCCTCAAGCTTCGCTTGTCCCTCTCCCGCAAGGGGCGAGGGAACTACTTTTATTATTTATCTGGTTACCGCTCTTGGAGTGCCTGTGCTCATGAATGATTTGGCTTTCTCTTTGGCTTTGGTTGTTAAAGTTACGACGGTTTCGTCTTGGCTCAAACCCGAAAGAACTTCCGTAAAACGCCCGTCTGTTATGCCGGTTTTAATTTCTCTTGTTTCAATACCTTTAGGATTTTTTACAAAAACTGTTTTTTTGCCTCTGGCATCGGTTATAAAATTGTTAGGGATTGACCACGCATTTTCTTTTGAATCCGCGGTAACCGTTATTGTGGCCGTCATTCCGGCCCTGAAAACAGAAGGTTTTTTTACGGGGCGTATTTTTATCATATATACGGTAACATTGCTTAATACGGTAGACTCGTAAGATATATGTTCCACAATCCCCTCAAAAGTTTCGTCCGGATAAGCGTCTAAATACATTTTTAATTTGTCGCCGATTTTAATATATCTCAAATCCGTTTCGTCGACGTTTGACTCTATTATCAAATCGTCGGCCATAACCAGCACCGCGTCGGCGTTTGTTATTGTCTGTCCGGGCTCTTTTGGCCTTAAAATTATAAAACCGTTCATCGGAGCCACTATGGGCGTGGGTTTGTATATCTGTTTCCATCTTTCGTACTCTTCGTCGCCCATTGCGCGCGCAGCGTCTATCATCGCGGCTCTTTCGCTTGAACTCATCCAGGCGATAATTTGCCCTTTCTTAACATTGTCGCCCTCGTTTACTAGAATTTCTTCAATTCTGCCCGCAAAAGGCGGTTTGATTTCGAGCCTGTTTCTCGGGCTTACCGCGCCCGTTTCTCTGAACTCCACGCTCAGATTTCTTTGTTTTAACTGGGCTTCTTTATCTATCGCCTGTTTTGGCGATTTAAAAATTAGGAACAGGGCCAGCGCAACGGCTATTAACACCCCTGAAATAATGAATAGTTTTTTCATAAAAATCCTTTTTTGTTAGTTATTAATTGTTTTTGAAAATCCTTCGCCTGTAAAATTGCGCCAGCGGGATTTTTCGAGCGCCGCTGACCTTTTTACGTCTAAAAACGTTCTTTGCGCGGTTATATAATCGTTTTCAATCGAATACCAGTCCTGATATGACGAAAGACCGTTAATATATTTTCTTTGTGAAATTTCCGCCTGCAGCTGCGAAGCGGACAGATAATATTCTCTTACCGATATGATTTCTATTGCGTCGTTTAAACTGTTAAAATTTGTTATTACCGACGCTTGAAGAGAATTTATGACGTTTTTAAAAGTTTGTTCCGTTATTTTTATTTGATTTGAAGCGATTCTTGTGTCGGCTACAGTCGAACCGCCGCTAAACAGCGGATACGATATTGAAAGCCCCGCGTCCCAGCCGTATCTGTCAGGCGCCCACTCGCTGCCGGTTTTAGACATATTGCCGGACAAACTTACATTCGGGAACCACGCGCTATTAGTTTTCGCGGACTGGGCTTTTGACACTTCAATATTATACTGGGCAGTCAAAAATTCCGGAGTTTTTGTGATGATATTCGTAAAATCAGGTCTGGAAACCGTTCTTTCGTTTAAGTTAAGCCTCTCGTCGGTTTCAAGAATCACGCTGTCTTTTCTGCCTATAGCTTTCAATAAAGCGGCGGATGCCGTTTCAATGTATCTTCGGGCTTTTCTTAACTCGAAAGAAGTAAGTTCCACATCGGCCCCGACTCTTCTTAAAGAGCCGGCGTCAACATTGCCCGAATCGTATTTCAGCTGCACCATATCCCTGTTTTCTTTGCGCCTTTCAAGGATTCTTTCCGAAAGTTCAACGGTTTCGTAAGCCCACATAAGATTTATGTACTGGTTTGCGACTTCGTAAGCCGCGTCGGAAACGACCCTGTCATAAGAAGCCCGGGCAATTTGAAGTTCTACTGATCTTTGTTTGACGTCATTATAAGTGTCAAACCCTGAAAAAACAGACAGGCTGGCGTTTAAGCCGTATGAATAACTTCTTGAAAAATTCCTGTCAATCCCGTCTTGAGGTTCGCCTCCTCTTTGCGAGGCGTTTCCTCTTAAAGAGACTGTCGGCATATAGCCGCTTAAAGAACGGTTATAAGATTGTTTCGCGTTTTCAACCTTTAGTTTTTCGGATTGTATCGCGGGATTTTTCTCAAGGGTTTGGCTGACAATAATTTCCCAATTGATTTTTTCGGCGCAAGCTAAGCTTGCTAAAAGGAGGAATGATAATACAAAGCATGTTTTTTTCATAATAATTTAACGCTTTATGTTTAATTTTTATTGCAAATAGATATTACTTTTTTTTGAGAAGAAACTCAATAATATATTTCACAAAAATTTCACAAAAAAATCTCAGAGAAACATTGCAAGAATAACGGTTTTTGCCTATACTAATCTCATGAGAAGCATCATAGGAAAAATATTATTTCCGATATATGTTTTAATACTATTTACGGGTCTGGCTTTTGCTGTTCCCGCAAGCCCGGATTTTTTTGAAGCCGAGCAGCCTGACGGAGAAAAAATAACTTTAAAAATGCAAGGCGACGAATTTTACGGCTGGACCGAGGACAGTCAGGGATATACCGTAATAATAGACACAACTACAAAAGAATGGTTTTATGCCGAACAAGATATAGACGGAAGTCTGCGGGCATCAAAATATAGAGTAGGAAGAGGTAAATATCCTGCGCCGGGAACACAAAAGAGCCTTAAAAAAAGGAATTACGAAAGAATAACAGAAGAAAATAGAATTCAGATGCAGCCTGCGGGCGATTCAAACGGAATTACCCGCAAATCTGCTGCCGCGCAGAATGCTTTGGAAAAAGACCGTCCGGTGAAAACACTAAAACATCTTGTCGTTCTTGTTGAGTTTTCAGACAGAAAGTTTAGAATTCCCAATCCAAAACAAGCATTTGAAAATTTTTTCAATCAAGTAGGATATTCTTCTGCCGGCGCCAGGGGTTCCGTTCAAGATTATTTTAAAGAGGTGTCATATGGAACATTAATTGTTGAAACCGTTGTGACCGATATTGTCACCCTAAGCAGCCCAAGCGTATATTATGCGGGTGCAACACCCGGCGATGGAACGCTAAGAGCGAATATAATGGCAAGCGAGGCGTTTAGATTGGTGAATAATAAAACTCCGAAAATAGATTTTACCCAATTTGACAGCGATGCCAGCAACAATATACTCGCCGTGACAATTGTTTATGCCGGTCCCGGGCAAGAAGCCGGAGCGCCGGCAGGTTCTATATGGTCACATGCGTGGAACGCAAGTCCTGTGGTTACTACTTGGGATGGTAAAAGATTAAACAGATACAATGCAATCCCGGAATTAAGAGGCGCCAGTCTCACCGGTTCATTGATTACCACAATAGGAGTATCGTGCCATGAACTTGGGCATGCTATGCTTGGTCTTCCTGATTTATACGACACTACGTACAGGAGCCAAGGCGTTGGAAATTTTTGTCTTATGGGCGGCGGAAGCTGGAATTCCGTTGGCGGCGTCAGCGGTAATTCGCCGGCGCATTTGTGCGCGTGGTCTAAAAGGAGAACGGGAATGGTAACTCCTACGGAAATAAGCGCTCAGGGAACTTATACGTTAAATACCGCGGCGACCGACAGCACGGCTTTTTATAAATACAGCGGAGCGTCATTTAACGCTAAAGAATACTTTTTAATAGAAAACCGCCAGGGAGCCGGATTTGACGCCGGCATGCCCGGACCCAGTAGGGGTATAATAATATGGCATATTGACGAAAATATGTCGAGTAATACAAACTACACTCATTATATGGTTGCCGTTGAAACTGCAGACGGTTCCGATGATTTGGCGATGAACAGAAACCGCGGAAAAGACAGCCATTATTTCCGTTCGGGAAATAAGACTGATTTTACTGATACGACAACTCCGAACAGCAAAAATTATTCGAATCAAAACGCCAATATGCCTATTACGAACATATCCGCGACAGGACCGGTCATGAGTTTTATATTAGGAGGCGGAATCTCAGGACCAGTAACAGGAACTATAAGCACAATAAATCCCGCGGAAGGCAGAAGAAATACAACGGTAACCGTAGAAATAAACGGAGCAAACTTGTTGGCAGGTTCTATAGCAAGACTTGTAAGAACGGGAAGCAGCTCAATGACAGCGACGTCCGTAGTGTGTAATTCTCCGAATAAATTGACAGCGACATTTAATATAGCAAACACTGCGGCGATAGGATATTGGGATTTATTGGTGTCGAGCACCGGGTATACCGGGGATATAAGAAAGAACGGAACGTTTTTAGTGCTGGGAAACAGTATGGCGATACACAGCGTAACTCCGGAAGTAGGAATAAAACAGATAAAATTGAATTTAAGCGCGACGGGAACGGATTTTCAAAGCGGAGCAACGATAAAACTGGTTAGCGGAGCGACAACTCTTACCGGAACAAATATAACGCAAAGCGGAACTACGAAGATAACGGCGTCATTCGCGATACCGTCTACTGTCGTTCACGGAGCAAAGTTTGATTTGACAATAACAAATCCTAGCGGTGATTATTTGACGAAACCGCAGGCAGTGACCGTAATAGGACTGTCAAACTCCGATGGTTTTAAATATTTTCCAAATCCCGTAAAAAACGGAAGAATAACTCTTGTAAACCCGTCTCAGGAAACGGCAACTGTTACGATATATACGTATTTAGGCGGAAAAATAAAGACGATCATCATCCCTGCCGCCAGCAGCGAGCAGTGGGATACGAAAAATGAAAACGGCGATAAAGTGGCAAGCGGCGTGTATATGTGCCGGATAGAATATGACAGCGGAAATAACAAAACGATAAAAATTGTAGTGAAGCGATGATAACAAAGATGCGATTGTTTTTAAACAAAGTTTCAGCGGCTCGTAAGAAAAAAGGCTTTGAAAATGAAAAAAACATTCGGCATTTTATTATTGATTACAGTCTTTTTATTTGTAAGCGTCGCGGCAAACGGCGCTGCCAAAGGCACGACGGTTCTTTCTTTTTTACAGATGCCGGCGGGAGCAAGATATATAGCGATGGGGGGAGCGGGAACGGCATTTGTTGAAGATTCTACGTCTATGTATTGGAATCCGGCGCTGCTTGCAAGAAGCGGGGCAAACAGCGTGGATTTTATGCATTCGACGTATGTGGAAGACTCGTCTTATGACTATGCGTCTTTTGAATATAAATTAAAGGGCGTAAGCGCGATAGGTTTTGCCATGCAATATTTTTCTTACGGCAAAGTCGATTCTTATGATGAATTCGGAAATGAAACGGGAAGTATTAATCCGTACGATTTGGCGATATCCGCGGGATATGCGGTTAATGTCAAAGGGTTTGGCATAGGAGTATCGGCTAAGATGATACGTTCGGAAATAGTGGACGAGGTGTATGCGACGGCGTTAGATGTCGGCTTGCGCTTGCCTGAGATGTTAGACAATAAATTTTTATTAGGGTTCGCCGTAACAAACATAAGCGAAGGTGTTAAATACGGCGAAGAAACGGAAAAACTTCCTATGACTGCAAGGCTTGGGGCGGCGTATTGCATAACGGACAACCTGCTTACTGCGGCGGATATAGGATTTTCGTATTACGAGGATGAGATATATGCCGCGCTTGGCGCGGAGTATGAGCTTAAATTACTTGACTCCGTGTCTATGCTTTTAAGGGCCGGATATAATACGATGTCCGATATCGGAGGCGTAGCGGGATTGACGGCGGGTTTTGGCATAAGAGTTAAATCTTTAATGATAGACTACGCATTTGTTCCTATGGGAGATTTTGGGGACACCCACAGAGTTTCTCTTTCCTACTTTTGGTTTTAATCAAATGTATCGCGACAAACATATATTATCTCTGACTGAAAAGAATACCTTATTATATATATCAGGAGGTTATTTTATAGGCAATAGTTATGAAAAAATAAAATATACATTTATGAACCTTATTAAAAAACCAATAAACTTTAATCCGGCAATAAAAATGCTATTTACCGTAATTTTTATTTCTTTTATAGCGGTATCTTTGTCATTTTCGGAACCCGCCTATCCCAACCCAATAGATGTCGACCAGCCTGACGGAGAAAAAATAAGGATACAGTTATTTGGCGAC
>Ga0123356_10008517_pt1 | contig 10190 bp, 5 predicted proteins | sample TergutEmb28metaG_2_FD_92546 | JGI IMG/M metagenome (GOLD analysis project Ga0123356, IMG submission 92546) | Embiratermes neotenicus P3 segment gut microbial communities from Petit-Saut dam, French Guiana - Emb289 P3 | ecosystem: Host-associated > Arthropoda: Insects > Digestive system > Gut ... | reverse complement strand
TTCCACCGCACAGCAAACCTGGCAGCACTTCATGGTACAGCGGTACAGCAAATGCTGTTTATCAAAACCAAAATTTCATTGAAACCTTTGCGCCCGAGTATGTACTTGTTCTCGCCGGCGACCATGTTTACAAAATGAATTACGAAGCAATGCTTGATTACCACAAGAGTGTCAACGCCGCATGTACTATAGCAGTTATAGAAGTTCCGATGAAGGATGCAAGCCGTTTCGGAATTTTAAACACAGCAAAGGATGACAGTGTTGTCGAATTTGAGGAAAAACCCGAAAAACCAAAAAATAACCTCGCATCAATGGGTATATACATTTTCAGCTGGCATATATTAAAAGAATATTTAATAAAGGACGAAGAAGACCCCAAGTCTTCTCACGATTTTGGCGGAGATATACTTCCGGCAATGCTAAATGATGGTCAAAGACTTTTTGCTTACCGTTTCGACGGTTATTGGAAGGATGTCGGAACAGAGGAAAGCCTCTGGCAGGCAAACATGGATCTGCTTGATGACCTGCACCTCGGTTTTGAAGACTGGCATATTCTTTCAAAGTCTGCCGGGCGGCCGCCTCACTATATCGCACCCTCAGGCAGTATAAAAAGCACCTTGATAACAGAAGGTTGCGAAATATACGGCACTGTTGAAAACAGTATTCTCTCCGGTGGCGTCATCGTAGAGGAAGGTGCAGTGGTAAAAAACAGTGTTGTAATGGAAAACTCCCGAATATGTAAAAACGCAACGGTAATTTACTCTATACTCGATGAGGATACAGTTATCCCCGAAGGGGCGACAGCGGGTCAGGCACGCGAAGACGGCGGCAAGCTGAATGTATACTCACAGCATGACATATCACCTAAAAAGGGTAAAGGAGGAACAAAAAAATGATTGGTTTGTGTTTATCCGACCCTCATCCCGATCGCGCAGGTGACGGCAGTCCCGTCAGAACACTTTCGGCAGCCCGCTTCTACGGGCGTTACCGTTTAGTTGACTTTATGCTCTCTAACATGGTTAACTCCAAGATATTTTCTATAGCCATGATATTAAACAGCCATTATCAGTCGCTTATAGAACACATCGGAATGGGTAAGGAATGGGATCTTGCCCGTAAATCCGGCGGTGTCACTTTTTTCCCGCCATACTACGCTGACGAGCGGCGCAGTGTAAATAATGAGCTTGACGGTCCTCTTCAAAGAGCAGCTTTGTTTCTTACGGAAAAGAAAGAAGATTATGTAATGCTTGCCGACAGCAGTATAGTTTACAATATGAACTACCGCTCGGCATTTGACACACACAAAAAAAGCGGTGCCGATGTGACGGCAATATATACAAAAAAATCAATCACCTCCGGCGAGCGTGAGAATACAGCTATTTTTACAATTTCGGAGGAAGGACGGGTCACAGGCATAGGAGCCGCTCCTCTCGGTACAGATACAATAAATGTATCCCTCGGTGCTTACATCATGCACAAACGTACATTTATCCAATTAACTGCAGGTGAGAGAAACTGCGGTATGCTCCGCTTTTCAAGGGTGCTGCTTGCCGAAGCCTTGGAAAATTTAAATGTGAGAGCTTACGAGTTTAAAGGTTACTCTGCACACATCTGCAGCGTAGAAACCTTTTTCCACTACAATTTAGATGTGCTTGATATCGAGAAAAGAAATTCTCTGTTTAATTTTGAAGGCAGGCCGATTTTTACAAATATCTGGGACTCACTCCCGACTAAGTACGGCAAGCAAGCAGATATAAAAAACTCTGTAGTTGCCGACGGTTGCCGGATTGACGGAACAGTAATAAACAGTATTATTTGCCGAAATGTTAAAATTGCTCCCGGCGCGGTTGTCAAAAATTGCGTTCTGCAGGATGACACAATCGTCGAAAACGGAGCATCACTTGATTGCATAATAACCGACCGCTCGGTAAAAATTTCGGAAAACAGAAAAATGATTGGATATCGGACATATCCTGTGTATATTGAAATTGGACGAGTTATATAAGGAGGTAGAAAAATGCCCAGAAAGAAGAAAATGAAAATTCTGAACGCTGTTTCAGAGGTTGTGCCATTTTTAGCTACAGGTGGTATGGGGCAGGTAGCAGGAGCACTCGCCGCTTCTCTTGCAGAAAATGACAAGTCATTGGATATTCGCATTGTTGCGCCGTTATATGCACGTTTCCGAAGTAAGTACGAACCTCAAATGAAGTTTCTCGGCAGTGCTGAAGTAACTCTTGCATGGAGGACTTTATATTGCGGAGTTTTTGAGCTTGCACAGGACGGGGTGACATATTATTTCATCGACAACAGGCGTTACTTTGACCGCGAAGATGCTTACGGTTATGTAGATGACGGTGAGAGATTTGCTTTCTTCTCAAAAGCAGTATTCGCTGCGATTGAAATTACAAAATTCGTACCGGATGTTATACATACACATGACTGGCAAACATCGCTCGTGCCGATTTACCTGAAAACACATTTTGACGGAAAATACAGTGGCATCAGGACGGTTTTCACCATTCATAACATTGAATACCAAGGGCAAATGCCTCCCGACATTCTTTATGATGTTTTTGATATTTTGGAAAAAGACATCAACCTTGTGTGGTATGACGATTGTATAAACCTGATGAAAGGGGCTATTGTCTCTGCAGATAAGGTCACAACAGTCAGCCCGTCATATGCCGAAGAAATACAGGTTTCCGGAGGATATGGTCTGGAGCCTATAATCAGGGAAAATGCGTATAAACTCAGCGGCATTATCAACGGCATAGACACTAAAACATACGACCCCGAAACAGATCCTCTTCTCGGTAAAAATACATACACAGCAGAAAATTTAAAAGGTAAAAAAGCAAATAAGAAAAAGCTTCAGTCATTCTTTAAGCTTCCTAACGCACCTCGCAAAATGCTTATTTGCATTGTTTCCCGGCTTGTTTCGCACAAAGGCATCGATTTGATTACATTTTTACTTGATGACCTCATCAACTTAGATGTCCAATTCCTACTCCTTGGAACAGGCGAACATTCATATGAGCTGTTCTTTGAGGATAAAGCAATTCATCATCCTGACAAGGTAGCAGTAAGCATTGCATACAATCCCGAAATAGCCGGTATGATTTATGCCGGAGCAGATGTTTTGCTAATGCCTTCAAAAAGTGAACCCTGCGGCCTTGCTCAGATGATTGCGTGCCGTTACGGAACAATTCCGATTGTCCGCCACACAGGTGGTCTCGGTGACACAATACGCGACTGCCGTCTTGGTGACGGTAACGGATTTGTATTTGAAGATTATAATACGCGTGCTCTTATGGAGGCAATTCACAGTGCACTCGATTTATACACACAAAGAGAAGAAGATTGGAATAATCTTGTCCGCAAGGCAATGAGTCTTGACTTCGGATGGCAAAAATCTGCACTCGAATACAGTAATTTATATAGAGAGTTAGAAAATAAATAAGTATGAGAAAATTCATATACGCAATTGAATTTTCCTAATGGATTTTTAACTCGGGAGTTAAAAATACTATGTTCATCTTTGACGAAGACGATGTTTTTCACAGAAACCCATGTGCTGCTGTTGCAGTTTCCGATACGCTGACCCTGCAAATCAAACTCAAACGTGGTGAAGCCTCAAACCCCCGTGTGTTTCTATATCCCGACGGCTCCGCTCCGCTTGAAAAAAGTATGGATTACGACCACGCTCTTGGCAGTTACGATGTTTACAAAGTTGTTATCAGCTTTGATACTCCGGGTCTGTATTGGTACTACTTTCATATTCAATCTGCTTATAATGCAACCTTTTCAATACCCGAACACGCAGGCGGGGTTTTCCAGATAACTGTTTATAAACCGGAGCAGAGCTATCCCGAATGGATAAAAGGCGGCATTATATACCACATTTTCGTTGACCGTTTTGCCGGTGACGGCAAGGTCAGGCTCAGTCCCGGAGCAGTGCACAGGGCTGATTGGGGCGGATGTCCGTTTTTTCTGCCTGACGAAAGAGGGATAATAAAAAACAATGATTTCTTTGGCGGAAATTTATACGGTGTTATTGAAAAGCTTCCCTATCTCGAAGAGCTCGGAGTCACTTGTATTTACTTAAGCCCTGTTTTCAGAGCCGATTCAAACCACAAGTACGATACCGGTGATTTTCTGAAGGTAGACGAATCCTTTGGCGGTGACGAGGCTCTTGAGGATTTATGCAAAAAAGCAGGCAAACGCGGCATTAAGATTATTCTTGACGGTGTTTTTAATCATGTCGGAAGCGATAGTATATACTTTAACCGTTATGGGCGTTATGACAGTGTAGGTGCTTATCAGGACAGGCAGCACTCTCCCTATAAGGACTGGTTCACTTTTAAAGATGACGGGACATATGAAGCATGGTGGGATATAGAGCTGCTTCCGGCCGTTAACAAAAACAGCGAAGGATATAGAGAGCTTCTGTGCGGCAAGGATGGTGTTATTGCACACTGGATGAAGCGTGGTGTTGCCGGCTGGCGGCTTGATGTTGTAGATGAAATCCCTGATTCATTTCTTGACCCGCTCTGCGCGGCAATGAGAAGAGAAAATGAAAACGTATTTATAACCGGTGAAGTTTGGGAAGATGCTTCACATAAAATTTCTTATGATGTGCGGCGCCGTTATTTCCTCGGAGGTCAGCTTCACAGTGTTACGAACTACCCTCTTAAGGATGCAATAATCTGTTATCTGATTGACGATGATGTAAATAAGCTTGCATCTACAATGGCATCTCTTAGCAAAAACTACCCTAAAAACGTCCTTGACTCAATGATGAACATCATCGGCACACACGACACAATGCGTATTCTTACTGTTCTCAGCGGCGCTTCATTCCCGGACGGGAAGGCAGCAATGTCTCACTTTAGGTTAAATGATGAGCAGCTTATTCTCGCTAAAAAGAGGCTTCGTCTTGCAGCAGCGCTGCAGTTTACACTACCCGGAGTTCCCTGTATATACTACGGCGATGAGGCCGGCATGGAAGGATGTATCGACCCGTTCAACAGACTTTGTTATCCATGGGGATACGAAGATAAAGAGCTTATAGCATGGTATAAAGAGCTCGCAGCAGTACGAAGAGGACACAAATGCTTTAACAATGGGCATTATACGCTCAGTGAGGCGAGGGACGGGCTTTTTGCCTTTACCCGGGGAGAAGGCAAAGAGCGTGTTTTAATAGCAGTAAATGCATCTCCAAACGAAAAAACAATAAATGCATCCGATTTTTATTTTGATATTTTAAACAATGAAAAGACCGATGCATTAAACACAAAAATTCTAAAAATCAAAGCAAGTGAGGTTGGAATATTTAAATGTTAGACATTCTTACAAACAAAAAGAAGAAAAAAGCACAAGGTCCGGGACTCAACTACAGCGACAAAGACATATTTGCAATGTTGTTTATCGACAAGCTCGAGGTGCTTCGCGGCATTACTCTCGAAGATGCTTCGGTCGATGACTGTTATATCGCATTAGCTTCACTCATCAGAGATCAAATTATGAAGCAGTGGACAAGAAGCGGTGCAAAGACATATAAACAGGATACAAAAAAGCAAGTCTACTACTTCTCCCTTGAATTTCTGCTCGGTCCTATGCTTGAGCGTAATATTATGTCGCTTGGTCTAATGGACGTATGCAATGAGGCACTCCGCGACCTTGGTCTTAACCCAAAGGAAATTTATTCGGTTGAGCTTGACCCCGGTCTCGGCAACGGCGGTCTTGGAAGGCTTGCCGCATGCTTCCTGGACTCTCTTGCATTTTTAGGTATTCCAGGTAACGGTTGCTCCATACGTTATAAATATGGTTTGTTTGAGCAAAAAATTGTTGACGGTCATCAAGTTGAAATGCCCGACAACTGGCTACGAAACGAATCTGTTTGGGAAGTAAAGAAACCGCACAAGGCGGTTATGGTTAAGTATTATGGTAATATCCGCGAGGAAGCTGTCAGTGACAGAATTTACTTCCACCATGAAAACTATAACTCAGTTATTGCAATGCCTTATGATGTGCCCATCCCCGGACACGAAAACGGTACTGTTAATACACTGCGTTTATGGAGTGCCGAGTCAACTCAACAATTTGACTACAGTTCATTTTCAAGCGGAGATTATTTAAATGCAGTTTCTCTGAAATATTCCGCCGAGGCAATTTCAGAGGTACTTTATCCCGATGATTCCAACTACGAAAACCGTATGCTCAGATTAAAACAGCAATACTTCTTTGTTTCAGCGGGTCTGCAAAGTATTATCTATCATTACAAAAAGCACTACGGAAGTGTTAAAAACCTTAATCAACATGTTTCAATACATATAAATGACACACACCCCGCACTTGCCGTTCCCGAACTGATGAGACTTCTCATGGACGAAGAGGGTCTTGGTTGGGATGAAGCCTGGGAAGTCACTGTCAAAACAATATCCTACACAAACCATACAATACTTCCGGAAGCTTTAGAGCGTTGGTCTGAGGAGTCCTTTGCTCATCTGCTTCCGCGTGTGCACATGATTGTCCGTGAGATTAACGAGCGTTGGTGCAGATTACTGACAGAGCGCTTTAACGGAGACATGGGTAAGGTTTCAAGTATGGCAATAATTAATCATGGTGATATATCCATGGCTTTTCTTGCAATAGTCGGCAGTCACACTATCAATGGTGTCGCAAAGGTACACAGTGAAATCTTAAGAAACGAACTCTTCCGTGACTTTGCCGAAGTATTCCCCGATCGTTTCAGCAATAAAACAAACGGTATCACACACAGAAGATGGTTACTCCAGTCAAATCCGAAGCTGAGCAATCTCATATCCGAAACCATTGGTACCGAATGGATAAAAGAACCTTTACAATTAGAACTGCTTGATAAAAAAGGCGCTGTAAAGGATAAAGCGTTCTGGGATAAAATGCGTGAAATTAAACGTTACAATAAGATTCAACTTGCAAATTATATACAGGAGCATAACGGAGTCACTATAGACCCCGATTCGGTGTTTGACGTACAGGTAAAAAGAATCCATGCATATAAACGTCAGTTATTACTCCTGCTTAATATTGTAGATTTATATTACGATTTGATTGATAATCCCAACCATGTTATCTCTCCGAGAACCTTTATACTCGCAGGTAAAGCAGCACCAAGCTATCACTTTGCAAAGGAAATTATTAAATTTACCTCGGTTATAGGTGATAGAGTCAATAACGATCCAAGAGTCAGAGACATGATAAAGGTTGTTTTCCTTGAAAATTACAGGGTTTCTCTTGCAGAGAAGATTTTCCCCGCTTCCGATGTCAGTGAACAAATTTCTACAGCCAGCATGGAGGCATCCGGAACAGGAAATATGAAGTTTATGATGAACGGCGCTGTTACAATTGGAACCCATGATGGGGCAAACATTGAGATTTTCGAAGCAGTCGGAGAGGGTAACTATGTCCCGTTCGGACTGACAGTTCCCGAAGTCTTTGAACTGCGCCGCAGCGGAACATATAACAGCCGTGAGTTTCTGTCACATCATCAGCATTTAAAACGTATTGTACACGATTTCATCAACTCCGATTGGAAGGATGCTCTAAAAGCAGACTTCCCCTACATCTTTGACTCGCTGATAACACACAATGACGAATTCTTTGTTCTAAAAGACTTCGATGCATATATTGATGCACAGATAAAGATAACAAACTTGTATAAAGACCCGGATAAATGGTCGTATATGTCAGCTATGAACATTGCACATTCCGGAATTTTCTCAAGTGACGAAGTTATTAAGAACTATGCCAGAGACATTTGGCATGTCTAAGAACTTAGCAATCTATAAAACAACAATTAATTATGTACATCGTCTGGATCGCCACGCTATGCTCGCGATGACTATAATCTTATTAATTCACAGCATTTTCAATATTACTAATTTATAAGTGAGGTGTTGTCATAATGCTCAGTCGTAAATATCCACGCTCTTCGGGCATCTTGATGCCCGTAACATCCCTACACGGACCCTACGGAATCGGAGTTTTGGGTTTCGAAGCTCGTGAATTTATCGATTTTTTATGTGATGCGGGTTTTCACGCATGGCAGATACTGCCTGTCGAGCACGCAGGTATGTGTAACTCTCCATATAAATGTGTATCTGCCTTTGCAGGTGAACCAATGCTTATCGACCCACGCATGCTTCTTGAAATGGGTCTTATTAACGAAGATGAGCTATATGAGCGCAGAAATGAAGTCAGCGATCTCTTTGTTGATTATGACATAGTACGCCATAAACAATGGCAGCTGCTGCGAACAGCATTTTCACGTGCAGCTGATGTAGACTATAAAAATTTTAACCCTTTCTGGCTTGATGAGTATGCGCTCTATGTGTCAATTATGCTCCAAAATGATAATAAACCATGGTTTGATTGGTCTGATGACGGTTTAAGAGCTCATGATAAGGAAGCAGTAAAAAAGTTCCGTCAGGAGCATAACGATGAGCTGGAGTTTCATAGATTCGTCCAATGGGTTTTTGACAAACAGTGGAGTAGTCTGCGTGAGTATGCCAAAGAGCGCGGAGTTTCACTCATAGGTGATATGCCTATCTATGTATCCGAAAACAGTGTTGACGTCTGGAGCAGACGCGAGCTGTTTGACGCTGATGCAAACGGCAATTTCGCTGCAATAGGCGGAGTTCCGCCTGATTATTTCACACCTGACGGTCAATGCTGGGGTAATCCGATATATAATTGGAAGCTGCTTGAAAAAGAAAACTATAAATGGTGGGTAGACCGTCTGTCAGCAGTACTCAGCAGATACGATGTGGTTCGTTTAGATCATTTTCGTGCCTTTGACAGCTATTGGCGAATTCCCGGCACCTCAGACACCGCACGTAACGGAAAATGGGTTCCCGGTCCCGGTATGTCGTTATTTAAAGCTCTAAAAAAAGCGTTCGGTGATTTTTCACTCACGGTAATTGCAGAAGATTTAGGAATTATTGACAGTGATGTTGAAGAATTGTTAAAAGAAACCGGACTTCGCGGCATGCGTGTGTTGCAGTTTGGCTTTTTAGGAGACCCTGTCCACCTGCCGCACAACTTTCCTGAGGAATCTGTAGCATACACAGGTACTCATGACAATACTACACTTCTTGCATGGATTTTTGCTCTCGATGCCGAGGACCGTAAAAAAGCATTGTTTTACAGCGGTTTTGAAGGTGACTGGTATATCGGCGGACCTAATTGCGAGGTTGTAAAGTCCTGGATGCGTACATTATTTATGACAAGCTCTTCTCTTGCAATAGTTCCTATTCAAGACCTGCTCGGATACGGTGGTGACACACGTATTAATACTCCCGGCGTTCCCTCCGGCAACTGGCGTTTTCGCATACGTGAGGGTGTGCTCCGTGATATCGATATTAGCTTCTACAGAGATCTGCACAAATCGTACGAAAGACTGGATTTTGTAACTGAGTTTGTGGAGGTCCCCGAGGAAGACCCCGCCGACGATATAAACACAATGGACTGGTCCATCCCATTCTCTGAATAATACTGATAATAGCAAGTTACTGATAATTACGGCTTGTGTTTCTAATAGCGTTATGCTAACATAGCTTTGAACTAATCACGAACGACCAAACGAAGTGGTCGTGAGTGAAGAGGAGGAGCGACATAGCAGAGCGAATACCCGAGCTTGCGAGGGTGCAGCGGAGCGAAGTCCGCGACGACGACCGGGGTGTGGCGCAGTTGGTAGCGTGCGTGGTTTGGGACCATGAGGCCGTGAGTTCGAGTCTCACCACTCCGACAGAATAGTCGCTTCACGGGGAGCGACATTTGAAAAACGACTAAGGTCGTTTTTCTCGTTCTTTATGATTTGCTATGCCCGCAATAGCTCCTCGGCGCGGCGTTCGATGATAGTACCATACTCAAAATCACCTGCAATATCTATTACCCACCTGCAAAGCTCATGAATATATCCTCTATATCCTCTAAGTGCACTGTCAGGCAATGCGATAATATCTCCCGACCATGCCCAGTCAAAGTTATAATATGGTGCCATAGAGATATAGTCCCCTGTTACAGTGTTTCTAAGACACCCGTAATCATCCGGATGCCTGTCATTATTTTCAACAAGATAGTCAACCACAAAAAGAGCAACTGCCTGCTCTTTATATTTTTCTATCATAATATCTTGCGGATCTTCATCT
>Ga0123356_10008516_pt1 | contig 10192 bp, 6 predicted proteins | sample TergutEmb28metaG_2_FD_92546 | JGI IMG/M metagenome (GOLD analysis project Ga0123356, IMG submission 92546) | Embiratermes neotenicus P3 segment gut microbial communities from Petit-Saut dam, French Guiana - Emb289 P3 | ecosystem: Host-associated > Arthropoda: Insects > Digestive system > Gut ... | reverse complement strand
TTTTCTGGATTTGAGGGAGGTGCGAAAATGAAAAAGACATTTTTATTATTGATCGCGCTTCTCGCCCTCTGTTTCGCGATGGCCGCGCCTGTCTCGGCGGCGGAAATAGAACCTATCAGCGCGAGCCTGATGGCGGATCTGGTCATCGACGAAGCGGGATTATTGTCTCCCGCGGAGCGAACGAAGCTGAACGATCTCGCGAACGAGATAACCGACAAATATCAATGCGAAGTGATCATCAATATTATCCCGTATATGGAAGGCTGGCTCAGCGAGGTCGATGAATACGCGGTAGATTTTATCAGGAACAGCGGTGTTGGATACGGATCGGACAAGAGCGCCGTGATGCTTATGCTCGTCACTGAGGACCGGGACTACGCGCTTGCCGCGCAGGGTTTCGGTAACGTTGCTTTTACCGATCATGGCAAAGACGTAATGATGGATAAATACGTTCTGCCTCAGCTCAAAAACGACAACAACTACGAAGCGTTCCTCGCTTTTCTGAACAAGGCGGAAGAATTTCTTGCGATGGCCCGGGCCGGCACGCCTTTCGACATAGACACCGACGAGGAATTGCTCGCGAGAAACGCCCAGACCAATCACGTTGTCAAGATCGTGTTCAATATCCTGATACCGCTCCTCGTAGCGCTTATAGTCTGCATGGTCTTCCGCAGTCAGATGAAAACCGCGAGAAAACAGAGAGCCGCGGCAAGCTATATACCTGAAGGAGGGTTTGTCCTGACGGGAAGCAGCGACCAGTACCTGCACAGTACTGAAACGCGCAGAGTGATAGAGAGCAGCTCGTCATCGGGAGGCACAACGACGAGCGGAGGTACTTCGGTAAAATCGGGCAAGTACTGACTTTAAACAATTAGCAGGGAGGAAAGAACATGGCGATTTTTTGTGAACAATGCGGGATGCAGCTAAACGATGGCTCCAGGTTCTGTATAGGTTGCGGATCACCTGTAGACTCAGGTCCGGCAGAGACGCCGCTGCCCGAACAACCGGTTTACCAGGCGCCGCCGGAACAACCGGTTTACCAGGCGCCGCCGGAGCAGCCCGTTTATCAGGCTCCTCCCGAGCAGCCGGTCTACCAGGCACCGCCTGAGCAGCAAGCATATCAGGCTCCTCCAGAGCAACAATGGTACGGGCAGCAGCAGGCTTACGCGCCGCCCCCGCCGCCGCCGAAAAAGGGACTTTCTAAAAATGTGCTTCTGATCATTATTATCGCGGCCGCCGCCGCCGCCGCGGTGATAATCCTGTTTGTCCTGGGCGTATTCGGCGACAGGGATGATCCGAGACCGGATCCACCACGGCCGCCGGTAGTCGAGCAAGATACCGACGATGACGAAAATGATTATATACCGGAAGAAGACATAGACGACATGACTTATGACGACGACGAATATGGCTTTGGCGACGAAGGGTTTGACTCAGACGACTTGTTCGGCGCGATGGGCTGGAACCAGGGATGGCCGGCCGCCAGCCTTCCTTCCGATTTTCCGAAATATCCAAACGGCGAAGTATTTTACTATGATGAGGACGGTTTACTTATTTCAATTATCAATACTGACAAAAGATCATTTGAAGCCTTTATCGATTCGGTGAAAAAAGCGGGCTTTAGTTTGGATTTCAATGAAATCTTCGCAGGATATACGGTTTCTAAAGGCTCGTGGGAGATGTTGGTAGTACTTGACGAATCAGAAGAAGGCGTCGTAATGATGGTGTTCTAGCAGGCTCGACTGTAAAGGAGAAGGAAGATGGCTAGATTTTGCGGAAAATGCGGAGCACAGATAAAAGAAAACGCGAAGTTTTGTCCGGGCTGCGGAACCGCGGCTGACGCGCCACTGCCGGCACAACAACAGTTTGCGCCACCGCCTGTACAACAACAGCAGTATTATGCGCCGCCTCCGCCGGTACAGCAAGGTTACGGCCAGCCGGTTTACTCTGCTCCGACGCAGGCGCAGGCTCCGGTCCAGGGCGGGAACAAGAAAACGCTCTTTATCATCATAGCCGCGGCCGCCACGGCGGCTGTTGTGATCCTGTTGCTCGCGATGAATGTTTTCGGGCCCGGAAACACAGGAAATTCGAGCGAGGCGGAAGCGGAAGAATTTATCACGATAGAGATCAATATCGAAAAAGAACCGCCTCCCGGAAGGGAGCCCCCGCCTTTCGATATGAACGAGCCCGGGTTCTACACAGACGATCCGAATATAAAAATGATAGAAGTCAATCAGGGCCTCAGCTACGGGTTTGACACTGATACCGGAGATTTTTATTTGATAGAAAACTTCGTCGCGGGCAAAGAAACCGGCTTTTTCGTGGTGCTCGAAAAACCTGTCGATCCTTCAAGCGAGATGACGCTGACAGTCTTTAAGGGCGAAGAAGAAGTAGGCGTGTTGTTGCCGGCAAAAATGATAGACGACAATACGGTACTGTTCCAGCCGAAAGATATATCAGAAATGAAGGATTGGGCAGAGGGCGCATACGCGTTTGTTTTTGAGATGGACGACAGCCAGGCAGTAAGGATCACGAACTTTTTGCACACTACATCATTATCGATTCTTGCAGTGCCGATGAAGATCAATTACGCGGGCGACGTTAAAAGCTGCTCGGGCGAGTGGATGGATTGCCAGCAAATGATCATCGATACCTTTCCTATCGCCAAAGCGGATCTGGATTTTGAGTTCGGACCGGAGCTAGACCTCTCAGATCCCAAATACGACATTTCAACGTATAACGGACAATTATGCATATGGAGAGCGCTTAAGGGCCTTCAGACACCGGACGAAAAATACACGCTGATCTTAGGGTTTATGCCGGACAAAGCGACAGATTCCAAGGGTACTTTTCTTGGATATACATTCGGGATGCCGGCGAATATAATATGCGAAAACGCGCCGGATATGCTGGCGACCGTCGTGCATGAGATATCCCACTGCTATATGATCGGCGACGAGTATCCGAACGGAAGCTTGAACGTGGAGCTGAACGTTCCGCCGTATCAAATGGAAGGACGTGATATCGTATCGGGGGACCGTGTTCTCGGAGATAACGAGAATGTTGTCCGCGGCGACGACTACGGACTAAACGGTTCGGGTTCTGTGGTCTATTCTGAACAGCGCGCGTACCGCACCAATGACATGAAGCTGCTCGGAGCCTCGTCCAGTTATATGGGCTGGGCGACCGGAGATGACTCTTATACCAGATGGACCACTTCGGAAATATACAACCACCTGTTTGATGCTTTTACCGGAAAATCAGTCTGGGCAGGAGGCAAAGACTTCAAATGCCTGGGCCAATGCTACAAATGCTACGGTGATATATGCGAACCTGTCTTGTGGTACGCGCAGTGCAAAAGTTGTTTTAGCTTTTACGACGCTATAGCCTATCAGGAAGGCTGCAGCAGCTGCGGAGCGAAAAGATCGATCAATGAAATACCGGACGGGGATTGGTATCTGGAATGCGAGAATTGTCTCGAGCTTTTACGCGAGCTCGATTTCAACGAATTCAACAGCGGCGGTGAAAACTTCAAGAAAATACATACTGATGAAGACGATGAGCTTATAATGATCACCCAGGTCAAGGGCTACTTTGAGAAGGACGGCACATTTGTCCCGGAGACGTGGTATTCGTATCCTGCGCCGCTTGGATTTGTGACCGCGAATAAAAGCGGTGAGTATTCAGTATGTATATACGATAAGAGCGGGAAACTGATCGACAGGACGTATTTCGATGTTGAAGTATCGTATCAGAGAAATACCGCCGACAGCCAATACTTTGACGAAGACGGATGGATACCGATCGACATCATCATGAAGTATCCTGAAAACGGGGACAAGTTCGTAATTCAAAAAGGCGACAAAGAAATATACACAAGACAGATATCGAATAATGCCCCGAAGGTTGCCTTCACAGGGATCACATTTGATAAAAACGACGAGAATATCGTGACTGTCACTTGGGAGGCGAGCGACGCCGACGGGGACGAACTCTATTTCGATCTTTTCTATGACACAGCTGACGACGTGTACTATCAGATAGCGTTCGATCTGACCAAAAACTCATTTACGGTCGATATGTCAACATTCCCGGGCTCCGAAACAGGATATTTCTACATATACGCCAGCGACGGTATCAACACGGCGGAAGCCCAAAGCGACTATTTCAACGTGGCGTTCAAAGGACCATTTATCGTTGCGGATGATTCGAAACCTATAACCGCGAAATCCTCGGATGAGATATTGTTCGACCCGAAAGCCTACGACAACAACGACGGCTATCTGAAAGCAAATAACGTAAAATGGCTCGTCGACGGAGTACCCTTCGCCGCAACAGGCAAGCTGCTCATCAAGCCGAATCAGCTAAGAGCCGGGACATATATCTTCACCTGCGAGGCGACAAACTCGAAAGGCCAGACTACGACAAAGGATTTCAAGGTCGAGATACTGAACTAAGTAATTATGGGGACGGTTCCTTGATCGAGGAACCGTCCCCATAATCTTATGGCACAGCGCGTGTTTTTTATATATAATAGGGAACGCGCTACGCGGAAGTAGCACAATGGTAGTGCATCTGCCTTCCAAGCAGACTACGAGGGTTCGATTCCCTTCTTCCGCTCCATGAAAAAGGCCCCTGAGGGCCTTTTTGTTTTATTGCTCGCAGGATGTGACGCCGCAGGCGGCGAGTGCCCTCTTGAACACAACAAAGAAGTCTTCTATATCAGGGACGTCTATCGCTCCTAGCGAACAAAGGCGGAATGTCGGAAGATTCGAAACTTTACCAGGATAAATCGTAAAACCGCGTTCATAGCAGTAATCATGGATTTTTTCGAAGCACCAGTTCGGGTCGGACGGGAAAAGCACAGCGACGCCTAATCCGGCCTGTTTTTCTTCCGGAAGAAGCAGACTGAAACCAAGATCTGTCACTCCGTTCACGAGGGCCTGCCAAACACGACGATGCCTCGACCACTTATCGGCTTCGCCTTCTTCCCAGTATTCTTTGATGGCCTGTCTGGCCGCGTAGACTGCCTGGACCGGCGGTGTGAAATGCATTTCGCCCTGCCGCTCGAAAAAATCATATTGGGTATAAAGGTTGCAGTAATAAGAGCGCTTAGGATAGTCTTTCGACTCTTCGAGCAGGCTTTTTCTTCCTACGACAAAAGACAGGCCTGTTACGGCCATCAAGCCTTTTTGCGCGGAAGACATGAGAAAGTCAATATTGTCCTCTTCGATATTGATCGGGCGCATTGCGTAGGTAGACGTTGTGTCGACAACAAAGACCTTTCCATATTCGTGAGCGAGCGCGCCGATTTCGCGAACAGGATTTAAAAGGCCTGTACCTGTTTCGTGATGACAGGCATAAACGACGGCGATGTCAGGATCTGTCTTCAATACTTTCTCGATCACACATAGATCCGGAACGTCAGTGACGCCAAACTCAAGGTCGATATAAGGCAATCCATAATAGAGGCAGACTTCGACGGCCCGCGCGCTGTAAGAGCCGTTATTAATAACAAGGATCTTCTTTCCATCAGGCAGCAGCGAGCTTACAGTCGCGTCAATGTTGATCGTACCGGATCCGCAGAAAAAAACCGCGGTGAATTCTTCCGGGTCACCATGAACGATACGAACGACGTCTTCCTTCATCGCTCTTAATATATCTCCGAATTCCTTTTCGCGCGGACAAATATCAGGGACGACCTGCGCGTATTTTACCGTGTCTGTCGTTGTCGCGGGCCCGGGATTGAGCAATACATTACGTTTTACAGCCATATTATCCTCCTTATTCTTCTTGACCATTCTATTTATTAACAATCAAGTTCAGATTAATTATTCGTTAGATGTTTGTTAATTTGCTAGAGCGATAAGGTTAACACGAAGTTAACGAGGCGCTAACCTTCTCCTGCTTTTAATTTAACGTTCTGCTGTTAATATGAAAACAGAAACCGCGAACACATCCTTAACGAGTGGACGTTCAGATACGACGGGAAGTCCGAAGAACGCTAAAAAGTTCCTCCTTCATGCGCAGATTCTGCGCGTCAATCCTAATAGAGCCGGGCCGGTAACTCCATAGCCGGTTCGGCTCGGGTAGTTTTAAAGAACAACGGAGACACGGAAGAAAAACGAAAGACGAAACAAGATATTCGAACAAGAACAAGGAGGATGAAAATGGGAAAGAATATAAAAGCGGTCATTTTGGATTGGGCCGGAACAACGGTGGATTTTGGATCTATGGCGCCGGTCGCGGCGTTTCGTAAAGCGTTCTCGTATGTGGGTCTTGCTCCGGAGGATGTGCTTATCAGGCGCTTTATGGGAATGCCAAAAAAAGATCATGTCAGGAATATGCTGTTTGACGTCGTCATATCGGACGCATTCGCGACACTGTATGGCAACGCGCCGGGGGAAAAGGACGTCGAAGAGATATACGGCAATTTTGAGCCGGCGTTATTCGATGTTCTTAAAGAACACGCGGAACCCCTGCCAGGCGTGACGGAGACCGTGGAAAAACTTCGCAAAGCCGGAATACTCATCGGCTCGACTACCGGCTACACGAAGGCAATGATGGACGTATTGTGTCCTGTCTCAGCGGACCTTGGATACGCTCCGGACTGCCTTGTCTGCCCTGACGACGTCGACGGGACCGGCCGTCCATATCCCTATATGCTTTGGGAAAACCTGCGCCGGCTGAAGATCGAGAAGATAAAAGAGGTCGTGAAGATAGGCGACACGGCTGTGGATATCCTAGAAGGAAAAAACGCGGGGTGTCTGTCAATAGGCGTCGTTCAAGGCTCGAACATGCTGGGTCTTTCCTGTGAAGAATACGAAAAAGCAACTCTGGCTGAAAGAGAAGAGTTGGCCGACTACGCGAGGAAGAAATACGCCGAAGCGGGCGCGGATCATATCATCGAAAGCTTTTCTGACTTACCATCATTTCTGGAATCGCTGTAGTTGGAGGAACTTATGAAAGTATTTTGTCTCGGCGGAGCCGGTAAGATTTGCAGAGAAGCCGTATACGATCTGGCGGAGACCGGAGAGTTCGACGAAATCGTAATTGGAGATTTTGATCTGAGCGAGGCAAAACGCGTCGCGGCGGAAGCGAAACGCATCTCCGCAAAAAACAACACAACGAATATTCGAGCTATGCGTGTGGACGTAAATGATGTTAAGACGACAGCCGAATGTATGCGCGGTTACGACGTCGTTATGGATGGCACCCAAATCTCACTGAACAGCCTTTCAACGGAATGCATCGCGAAAGCCGGTACGAACGGAGTCAATCTTAACGGGTTTGGCGCGGAAGACGCGTGGCATGATTCGTTTAAAAAAGCAGGAAAGGTTTGCATTGCCGGATTCGGAATGACGCCGGGCGTTACTCAAATGATGGCGATGGACGCGGCGGCAAAGATGGACAGAGTCCGTGAAGTGTATGTGTCACACGGAGCGTTCAGGCCTATAGCTTTTTCGCCTTCCATCGCGGAGACGACAAGAGTGGAATACGACCCTGGATTCCCGACACGCACCGTGTACGAAGACGGTGCTTTCATCCACGTTCCGCCTTTTGCCCGCCCGCGCGAAATCAAACTGCCGAAACCATACGGCAGGACGATCCAATACATCATCCCTCATTCAGAGACATATACTCTCGCGAAGGCTTTGGCCCCAAAAGGCGTTCGTCTCATCGAGGTGCGCGGGACTTGGCCCTCTCAAAACATGGATCTTATACGCGGCCTTTACGGCTACGGGATACTGTCAAATCCGAAAATAAGAGTAGGAGAATACGAAACAGGCTTGATGGACGTCATAGGAGAGTATCTTCTTTCATGTAAAGAAGGCGGAACGACCGAGCTATACGGATACGCTCTGCATGTTGAGGTTGTCGGAAAGCGGTCAGGAAAGCCCGTCAGGATCATTTATACTCACACGCATCCCGCGTCTGACGGAAGCGTCCCGGCCTGGGAAGGCCTGCGCGCATACACAAAAAATGTTGGTATCCCGCTTGCTATAGCGGCTCTGATGATCGCCCGGGGCGAACTCATCTCAGATCCTGAAACAGGTTCTCCCGCCAAGGGCGTGCTCAGCCCTGAAGAGGCTTTTGATCCGAAAACGGTTTTTGAGGAGCTGGCAAAACGCGATATCCGCGTACCTAAGCACAAAAACAAATTCTAGAAGGAAGGCACGCGGCACACTCCGAGTCCGACTTTATCTAAAAGCGGGATCATATTTCGCACGACGTTTCTATCAAGCTCTTTGATCTCTTCGGTCAGCGCGTCCCAAGGCACGATATAAGGGCTTAATCGTTTTTCGGTGTCTTTTATCTCTCCGTATGTCCATCCGCTCGATACGCGCTCATCCATCCAGCGGTCGTGTTCGACAATAGACAGATATTCAACCTCATCGCCATCAAGCGCGGTGACCAAAGAGGCCCCGCTGTCCTTTGGAACGACACTACAGCCGATGAGGCGCAGTTTATCAACGATATGACGAGCCTGCGCAAGATTTGAATACTTGATATCTTCGGGAAGCTCTTCCCATTTTCTCATTTCGGGAAGCTCCCCTTTTCTTTTGTCCGCCTGATCCTCAAGGTAGCGTTCGTGGATCTCTTTCGCTATGTTTTCAAGCTGCCCAAGCAGTGGACGCGCGACAAGAGGCATGGAGTCGAAGCTTTGCCTGATCCGCCAAAGCGCTGAGTCGGCGTTGACACTCTCAACTGTTAAGCCCGAAGGAAACAGAACTGAGAGATCAAGTCTTTTATTTAACAGATCTTCTTTGCCCCGCTCAAAATCATCTCCGAGGAAACTATTATCGCTGACGTAGGTGATTTTGAACGAATCGTCTGTGATCGAGACATCGGTACGCTCAGCGGCTATACGACGTTTGTCTACATATCCGTACGCTTCGCGGTTCCATTCCTGAAGTTCGTCGCAGAGAAGCAACAGGTAGGCAAGCGGCTGTTTTTCCGGACGCATCGGCTCTAGTGAAAAAGGAGCTTTCTGCAGCACGTTCCCATAATAATTGTGCAGAAGAATAGCCGCGGCGCAGTCCAGGACGGGAGTGAAGAAATAGTTTCGGTTCCAGTTGCTCTTTTGAATAAGGAACGCGTACCACTGTAGTACGATCACCGCGCTGTAGAAACCGTGATCAACAAAACCGAAGGTTTGCATGTCCTTCAAGAATCCGTCCAGCCTCTTTTTTATTTCCGCGAAATCGATGTCATAGCTTTTGCTTATTGAATAGGCCAGAAGATCTACGGGCCGTTTGACGCCTTCCGCGCCGACCTGGTTTTGCTCACGCAGGAAATCAGCGCAAAACTCTTCGAAATCTCCCGCGTCCGGCAGGAGATTGAAACGGGAAAAATCCACATAGTCGAGAAAGACGCGGACCTCCTTTTCTTTAAAGTCGGCCGCGTTTTCATATACCGCTTCTCCAATGAAATTCAAGTATTGGTTCGCCTGCTTCGATACTATTTCGACAGGATATCCAACGTCATGAAAGAGCGAAGCGATGCCCCAGCGGTAGAAGAATTCTTCGTTATAGGTTTTATAGGCGTGCAAATACTCGTCAGAGTCAAGAACGCAAGACTCGAACGCTTCACGATACTGCTTATTGGCGCCGAAAATAGCGAGTCCAAGGACGAAGACGTTGACTGAGTGAACATAGTGATCACGCTGCTTCGCCGTGAGCGTCGCGGCTCGTTCCTCATAGCTTCTCATCATGTCGAGCAGGTCGAGGAATTGGTTACTTTTTTCTCCCATATCGATCTTGTACGCGTCAAAGAAACTCAGATATACGTCGAAAGCCGTTTCTTTATTCGCGCCGTCCAGAAATTTTAGAATAGCCTGATTTATATAGCTTTTAAAATCATTCCCCCGGGTTTCGTCTTCATACACCGTCAAGGCGCCGAAGAAATCACTTATATAACGATTCAGTCCGTCTGCCATTGTATTACCCCTTTCACTAAAAACAAGTATAGCATTCGGGGACTTTTGCCGCGAGGATTAATGAATAATTGTGATAAGATTGTCTTAGGAACTGGGAAGAAGATTCAACGAGGAGGGCAGTATGGCAGGACCGGTGTTAGTAGTGATGGCGGCGGGGATGGGCAGTCGTTACGGAGGACTCAAGCAGATAGACCCAATTACCGAACAGGGTGAGATAATAATAGACTTTTCTCTATATGACGCGATGATGGC
>Ga0123356_10008515_pt1 | contig 10193 bp, 8 predicted proteins | sample TergutEmb28metaG_2_FD_92546 | JGI IMG/M metagenome (GOLD analysis project Ga0123356, IMG submission 92546) | Embiratermes neotenicus P3 segment gut microbial communities from Petit-Saut dam, French Guiana - Emb289 P3 | ecosystem: Host-associated > Arthropoda: Insects > Digestive system > Gut ... | reverse complement strand
TTTTTTGATCGATAAAGCCGTTTTCGGTAAGTTTTTTAATTGATTTGAATCCGCAGGATTTTACAAATTCGATCATTTCATGGAATTTGAAATATATTGATTCTGCGGCGTGGCTGTCTCCCGAGATTATTACTTCTCCGCCGCGTTTTTGCAATTCTTTTAATAAAAATTCTGACGGATACGGTTTTGATGTACCGCGTCGGAACATGGCACCGGTATTGACTTCAAAGATTTTACATGTTTCAAGGATTTGCTCCATTGCCTTGATTGCGGCGTTTATGTATCTCGGATGCGTTTCATCGAGCATGCTTCCGTTTACGTTATTTTTTACGATGAGGTCATAATGTCCTATAATATCTGCGTTGGTTTTGACGGCAAGCGTAGAGATCGTTTCGTAGTATGATTCCGCCATAGCGTAATAATCACCGCCCCAATGCTTTTCGTTCATATTTGCCAAATGCTCCGCCCAACCGTCAATTGTTATGAATTGCCCTTCTTTTTCAACATGATGTGTTGCGCCGATGATATATTCCAAACCTTCCGGTGCTTTATCGGTGAAATAATCCATTTCCAAACCGAGATATATATCGATGGTTCCTTTGTATTTTTGCTTTAAATCGTTTACTTCCTTTATATATGCGGGAGTATCATCCGGCATCATGGAATATTCTTCATCAAATACCACATATGAGTGCTCGGAAAAGCCTATTGAACCGCCGCCTTGCAAAATTGCGGCTTTTACCATTTTTTCAGCCGAAAGCGCACCGTCGCAATAAGTTGTATGGGCATGCAGATTTTGGAATCCTTTGATCATTGTTTTTCCTTTTGGTGACGTGATGCAAGTTCTTTTTTTATTTCCTCGGGAGTTATATCCATTTCTGTCATCAATACGAGTGCATGATATACAAAATCGGCGATTTCATAAATCGTTTCGCCTTTGTCGTTTGATTTTGATGCGATGATTATTTCGGTTGATTCTTCGCCGAGTTTTTTCAGTATTTTATCAAGTCCTTTTTCGAAAAGATACGTTGTGTATGAACCCGGTTTTTTGTTTTCTTTTCGGTCTTTTATTATATCGTGAAGTGTGTTGAGTGTAAAAGGTTTTGCAGGATCATCACCGGAAGTATATACATCATTGAAAAAGCAGGATTCTTTACCGGTGTGGCAAGCGGGACCGCTTTTTTTAACTTCGATCACAAGTGCATCGTTATCACAATCGGTTTTGATGTTCATTATATGTTGAACATTACCGGATGATTCCCCTTTTCGCCATAGCTCATTGCGGGAACGGGACCAAAAACAGGTTTTGCCTTCTTCTATGCTTATTTTTAAGCTTTCTTCGTTCATATATGCAAGCATAAGGACATCACCGGATTCAAAATCTACGATTATTGCCGGAATGAGTCCGTTTTGATCGTATTTAAGTTTTTTTAAATCTACCATGTAATCACATCCTTTTTAAGATGAAAGTTGAAAAATTTGTTATAGTGAAATAATAATGTAAATTAACTTTCCACTTTCCACTTTCCGCTTTCAACTCTTACAAAGTCGTTGGGTTTAATAATACCGGATTTTAAGATGGTGGCAAATATGCCTTCTTTGGGCATTACGCATTCGCCTGTTTGGGTTTTTATTGTGCATCCGGTGTTGTGGCATTCTTTGCCGATTTGGGTGATTTCGAGCAAGGCTTCTCCGATGCTGAGTTTTGTTCCTATCGGTAATTCGTGCAGGCAAATGCCGTTTGTGAGAATGTTTTCAGCAAAAGCACCCGGTTTAAGATTTGGGATTTTACTGCGCAGTTTATCTGCACTTTCTTCAGCAAGTAAACTGACTTGTCTTATACCTTCGCCGGCGTGAGCGTCACCTTCGATACCGTAATTTGCTGTGACCCGGATTTCGGGAACGGGAATTTTTATTGTACCCTTTTGTTCGCTGATACAAACTGCCGAAACTTTTGCGGGAATTACGTAATCGCCGGATTTTCCGCCGGATTTTTTCAATAAGCGGATGTTGCTTATTTCGATATCTTTTTGAACGGATTTACACATATCATATATTGTTAATGCCGTTACGGAAACTGCTGTTAAGGCTTCCATTTCGACTCCTGTTTCTCCTTTTGAGCGAACGGTTGCGGTGATTTTTATGTTGCTTTGTATTTCGTCGGGTGTAAAAGAAATATCTACACCGGTGATCGATATGGGATGACACATGGGTATTAAATCGGGTGTGCGTTTTACCGCCATAATACCGGCGACTTGTGCGACGGCAAGAACATCACCTTTTTTGGATGTACCTTGTGTTATGATTTTAAAGGTATCAGAGTTGACAAATACATTGCCGGTTGCTATTGCTTCGCGAAGTGTTGATGCTTTTTCGCTGACATCCGTCATTTTTGCGTGACCGTCAGTATTAAAATGTGATAAATTTGACATAAATGTATTATCCGCCGATTTCGTTCATGTTTCTTTTTTGGGAGCTTTTTTTATCGTTAAGCTCGTGTTTTTTCGGTTTTTTATATATCGCGCTTCTGATCGTTTCTTCAAGTTCCGGTCCGTGTAAGCCTCGCAGGTTTATTTCTTCCGGAGAGTGGAGGCAGGGTTTGAGGGTTCCGTTGGGGGTTATACGGATCCTGTTACATGTTGGGCAAAAGTGTGAGCTTATTGGGGTTATGAGACCGACTGTACCGATACCGTCGGGGAGTTTATACAGTTTTGCCACACCGTCGGTGCCGGCTTCAATGAGATCGGGAACTGCCTGCAGGACACATTGTGCTTTGATGAATCTGCTTTTTGCCCATCCGGAACGCTCGCCGATCGGCATTAATTCTATAAATCTTACATCGATATTTTTTTTGCGTGTTAATTCGATCATTTCGGGAATTGAAGATTCATTCATACCGCCTATGAGAACCGTGTTTATTTTTATTGTATCAAAACCTGCTTCGAATGCGGCATCGATACCGGCAAGAGCTTCATTTAATGTACCTGTTCGTGTTATTTCATTGTACTTTATGATGTCAAGTGAATCAAGACTGATATTAAGGCGGTTTACTCCCGCTGATTTTAATTGTGGTGCAAATTTCGGTAACAGTGTACCGTTGGTCGTCAAACATATATCGTTGATACCGGCTGTTTCGGATACAGTTTTGCAAATTTCTATTATGCCTCGACGCACAAGAGGTTCACCGCCGGTAATACGCACCTTTGTTATTCCGCACAAAGCGGCAGCCTTCATTATTTCCGCGATTTCTTCGACAGTTAAAATATCAGAATGATCAAGCTTTTTAATACCCGATTCAGGCATACAATAAATACACCGGAGATTACACTTATCGGTCACCGACAATCTGAGATAATAAATGTCTCTGTCAAAATTATCCTTCATATGGCTTTACCTCCGGCTATTTTTGAATTGTAACACAGGTTATTTAATTATTAAATGTTTTTGGCATAAAGTATAGTAATTAATGTGATTTTATGATATACTATGTTACTATTTGTAACCTCATATGTAACCTCATAGTAGTAATTTTACTGATTTTTTATATTAGCAGGTGAAATCAGGTGCTTGAAATACTGTCTCCTGCGGGGTCGCCCGAGGGTGTTATTGCTGCAGTTCAAAACGGAGCTGACGCTGTATATCTTGGATTTGCTGAGTTTAATGCATGTACGGATGCTGATAATTTTACTTTTGATGAATTCGGACGTTCTCTTGAATATTGCCGTATACGAGGTGTTAAAACTTATCTTACTTTGAATACACTTGCATCGGACCGCGAGCTTCCCGTTATTGCTCATCAGGTAAAAGAAGCGAGTCGTTACGGGGTTGACGCGGTGATCGTTCAGGATTTCGGTGTTATGAGTGCCGTGAAGGATGCTGTTCCGGGTTTACCGCTTCATGCAAGCACACGTATGGGGATACATAATTTGGAAGGTGTGAAAATGGCTGCGGCAATGGGGTTTTCACGTATTAACCTTTCGCGGCAGTTATCACGCAAAAAGCTTTCTCATATATGCAGATACGCACCTGTTGAAATAGGCATTTTTATACACGGAAAGCTGTGCATGAGTTATTCCGGACAATGTTATATGAGCGGATTGATCGGAAATCAAAGCAGTAACAGAGGACATTGTTCTGAGCCGTGTCAACGGGATTTCGGTACTGCGGGACATACGATAACATATCCGCTCAGCTTAAAAGATAATTGCCTCATCAGATATTTATCTGATATAGAAGCTATCGGTGTAACAAGTATATTGATTGAGGGGCGGTCAAAGCGTCCGGAATATTCGGCACTTGTTACGGGATTATATTCAAAAGCGGTTCGCAGTGTTAAGCCTTATACACAAGAAAGTATGCGTACATTGCAAAAAACCTTTTCACGTCAGGGATTTACGGACGGATTTTACGTGGATCGCCGAAATACCGAAATGCTCGGTGTGCGTGAAGAGGATGACAGATCGGATTCGGCGTTGTTCGTTTCGACTCGTAAGAGTTATTTAAACGGTGAATTTCAACGTGTACCCATACGATTTGTCGGGTCTGTTGAAGCAGACAAACCGATAAAACTGGCGGCGATAGACGACAGGAAAAATGGCGCGGTTGCGTACGGTCCGATACCGGAAAAAGCTTTTCACAGGGATATCACACCCGCTGTTTTACAAACACAACTTCACAAAACAGCAGGTACACCTTTTGTTTGCATGGGTGTAAAAAGCACGGTTGAACCGGGGTTAACGGTTCCGGCATCGGCTTTCAACGATATGCGACAAGAGTTGTTTGCTGAAATACTGGAAGCACGAAGACCGATCGTAATGCGAGCTGAAGGGGATTATACTCCGAGCAGAGACCTTTATGATGAAATGATCCCGGAAGAAAAACCGGAAAGAGAATTACAACCTCCGCTGATCACCGTATCTGTATCGGGAGCGGAACAACTTTCATCGGAATTGGCGGATTTGTGTCCTGAAATCATTTACATCCCTGTATCTGAATTTGATTATGATTCTGCGATATTACACCGGTTTATTGAAAATGATAAAACAACCGTAGCTGTCGCACTTCCGCGTATAATTCACGACAATGAAAAAAAGCAAATTTCAGCGGTATTGAAGCGTACGGAAAAAATGGGTATCAAAACAGCTCTTGTGGGAAGCATCGGACACATCCAGTTTATTAAAAATCACGGGATGGAAGTCAGGGGTGATTTCGGATTAAATGTCTACAATTCTGAAACCCTCTATGTATTGCAAAAACTGGGATTAAAATCAGCGACATTATCATTTGAATTACGTCTTGCCGAGATTCGTGAATTATCCAAACCCATTGACACGGAACTGATCACTTACGGACGATTACCGATGATGATCACCGAAAATTGCATTGTCAGAAATTGTACGGATGCCTGTACATGTGACAGCTTTGCCGGTCTTTCCGATGAAAACGGAGCATTATATCCCATCGAGCCGGAATTCGGATGCCGCAATGTCCTGTATCATCCCAAAAAATTATATATGGCAGACAAACGTCGAACGATTTCATCACTCGGGATTTGGGCGCAACGTTTAAGCTTCACAACCGAAAACGCCATCGAATGTATTACGGTCACGAAAAGGTATATGGGAATGGTAAATTATACACCTACCGGGTATACAAGAGGCATGTATTTCAGGGGTGCGGAAGAATGAGCATAATACTGGCTTCTAAATCTCCGCGCAGATATGAATTGTTGAAAATGATCGGTATTGAAGATTTTAAAGTGATCGCGGATAATACAGATGAAATCATTATTCCCGGACTTTCACCCGGTGAGCAGGTGTGCGGGTTATCGCTTAAAAAAGCTCAAAATGTTGCTTCCCGGTGCGATAAAGACGATATAATAATTGCTGCGGATACGATCGTATATCATAATAATATCCCTTACGGAAAACCGGATTCACCGCAAGACGCGAAGAAGATGCTCAGAGAGCTTTCCGGGAATGTCCACAGTGTATATACGGGAGTAACTCTTCTCAGAAGCAATGATCATATATCGGCGGCGGAAAAAACCGATGTTTGGTTTCGTGAACTTTCAGATGAAGAAATCGATAAATATGTAAGGATAGGTGAACCGATGGATAAAGCCGGTTCTTATGCCGCACAGAGCGGAGCAGCGGTTTTTATTAAACGGATCGAAGGTGATTTCTTTAATGTAGTGGGTCTTCCCCTTTACCGTTTATCATTAATGCTCAAAGAATTTGGTGTTGATTTATGAAAACATTAGTAACAAAAAGATCGATCATAATAGCATCAACAGCGATTCTTATCGCTCTCATATCGCTTGTGTCTGTTAATGTGCTTAACAGTTCGGGTCCGGTGACGGGACTGGCAAATGCTGTCACAATGCCGGTCAGAGCTCTTGCGTCAACGGTTGCGCGTACCTTCGGTGATATTTTTGCATCGATCTACAGATATCAGGAGCTTGAAAGACGTTATGATGAATCACTGAGGGTAATTGCCGAGCTTCGATCAGACTTTCGCGATTCTGTGGCATTGTCCGAAGAAAATGCAATGCTCCGAGATCTGCTTCAATTTCGCGAACGTCATCGCGGTTGGACCGATCTGCAAGTACAACTTTCCGGTTGGAACAGTGATAACTGGTCACATTCATTCACGATCAACAGAGGTTATATGAATTCCGATATAGAGCGTGGAATGGCGGTCGCTACCGAATATGGGATATTGATTGGACAGGTTTCAGAGGTCAGAGCAACGGAGTCTGTAGTTATTACCGTACTGGACACAACATTCGCGGCATCTGCGTATGTCGGAGCGGATAACAAGGATGATGCGGTCGGAACCGTCACGGTCAAGGGTGATTTTACACAAATGAGCAGCGGACACTTGATCCTCGATCATATTGATGATGACCTCACTATATTGGTCGGAACAACTGTTTTTACATCGGGAGAGGGAGCTGTGTTTCCTCCGGGTTTAACTGTCGGAGAGGTTATTGAAGTAAGAAATCATCCCAGCGGGATAGGGAGATATGCGATAGTGAGACCGACCCGTGATATAGATACCATCCAAACTATGGTCGTTATATTGGGATTTGAAACTGTTGATTAATTTTTAACGAATTGAAAGTTGAAAGTTGAAAATTGAATGTTGGGACGGGAGCAAGATCCTTCAGCGAGTTTAGGATGACATGTGGCGGGATTTAAACTATAGTGAACAGCAATTAGGGGATTTATGAAAAAAAGAGCTTTGATATTAACGATATTTTTACATGCTGTTTTTTTGATGCTCGTTTATATTTTTCAGGGGATCATTTTTCCGTTTATGAGGATCAACGGTTTGGTGCCGTTGATGTTGCCGGTTGCCGTTACGGGTATTGCGTTATATGAAGGGCAATATACCGGAGGTGTTGCGGGGCTTTTTGCCGGGATATTGTGTGATGTTTCCTTTAATCAACCTGTAGGTGTTTTTACTGTGGTTTTAACATTTTCCGGTTTATTGGTGGGAACATTGGCTGACAGTGTTGTATTACGGGGATTTGTTACATACTATATAAGTTGTGCGGCTGTTTTGGTCATGTGTGCTTTTATTCAAATTTTTTCGTTAACGATATCTTTGGTTTCTGCGGAACAGGTCGTACCTACACAGGCAATGATCTCAACAATGATACAACAAACTATATTTTCATTGCTCCTTGCTTTTCCGATATGGTTTTTTGTAAGAGCATTGGGTAAATATTCGGAGCGATTCTTACCGATGGGACGCTCCGCACAATCGTAAACAATCAAAGATCTGTTGTTTAACAGGTCAAATGTATCGGTTTTTGAAAGGCATGGTAATTTAAATGCAAAAAATGTATACACCGCTGCGAATAGGTTTGATTTTCACGGTCATGGCTATTGCGCTGATTTATTTTATGTCGGCTTTATATGTCCTTCAAATATACAATCCCATGATAATGGATGAAAATCCCGCACCGCCGAGACGTATCACCCGCAGAACGACACTTGTTGCCGCACGCGGAAATATTTACGATCGTAACGGAGTGTTGCTTGCCTCCGGCAGACCGTCGTACAATATCAAGATCGATTGGTGGGCATTGCGTGCATCTCAGAATCCGAATGAAATAGTGCAAGAGCTTATATATGCGGCTATGGACGAAGGTATGTCATATTCGGACACATTCCCCGTGACTCGCGGCGCACCGTTTGAATTTCTTTCGAACATGACCGGTACACAGCGAAGTCGTCTTGATGCATATTTTGAATATCACAATATCGATCCGAATATTTCGGTATCGGATTTTCTTGCATGGATGCGCGGGCATTACAAGATAGATTATACGATCGGGATTTTGGAAGCCAGACTTATTATGGGTGTGCGTTATGAACTTGAGATAAGAGCGATAGTCGGTTCGATCAGTCCGTATATTTTTACTACAGATGTATCTACAGACTTTGTATCATATCTTGAAGAGCGCAGCTTAAACGGAGTATATGCCGAAGCCGCATTCGTTCGCGAATATCATACGACCAGTGCAGCTCATCTGCTTGGTTATACCGGGCTTATGACGGCGGAAGAATATGAGGTTTACAAAGATTTCGATTATCCTATGGATGCTATTGTAGGTAAAGTGGGAGCTGAACGTGCTTTTGAAATGGAATTACACGGTTTTGCCGGTCAAAAGGTAACAAGATTTGCTGATGACGGTACAGTCGTAAGTGTTGAAGTTACAAGAGATCCGATACCCGGACAGCATGTGACCTTGACGATCGATATCGATTTGCAAATTGCTGCGGAAAATGCATTGCGTACTACGATCGAGGCTATAAATCTTGAGCGTATGATCGCACGGCTTGCAAGCGGCGATGATGAAGATGATTCGATACCCGGCGGTGCTGTTGTCGTTACCAATGTTAATACCGGAGAAATATTGGCGATGGCATCATTTCCGTCATATAATTTACAAAGATTGTCGGAGGATTGGGCGTTTTTACATACAGATCCGGCAAATCCCATGCTTAACAGAGCGACACAAGGACGATATCCTCCGGGTTCGACTTTTAAAATGGTGACTGCTCTTGCCGGCTTGCGACATGTAGGTGTAATAGACCGTAATTTCCCAATAAATGATACGGGTGCATTTGACAGATACTATAATGTCGAAGGTGACTTTATTGTTTATTGTTGGGTTTTTCGCGAAACCAGAGTAGGACACGGTCCGGTAGATATTGTATCGGCACTTGAATGTTCTTGTAATTATTATTTCTTTCAAGTCGCAGACTGGATGCCCGGCGGTGCAGTAGCCGGAGCCGATCTTCTTGCTGAAACAGCGATGGAATTCGGTCTCGGAAGGTTAACGGGGCTTGAAATACCCGAAAATCCGGGACGTCTTGCTACACACGCAGTCAGGTTGGCAACAACGGGTAGTGAAAATTGGTTCCAAGCGGATTTAATACTTGCCGGGTTCGGACAAGGTGATAATCGATTTACTCCAATCCAAATGGCTAATTACGCAGCGACGATAGCTAACGGCGGAACATTATATTCTTTATCAGTCCTGCGCAGAGTGAGAAGCTCTGATTTTTCAGAAGTCATTTTTGAACAAACTCCCGAAGTTTTGAATGTGATAGAAGAAACTGAATTCATTGAAATAATCCAAGAAGGAATGGTTGCGGCATCCAGAGGGCGACGAGGTACTGCCGCCAGAGAATTCCGAAATTATCAAATAGTTGTGGCATCTAAGACCGGTACTATTCAGGTTGAAGGGCAAAAGGCAAATGACGGTGCATTCGTTGCATATGCTCCTGCGGATAATCCCGAGATCGCAATATCGGTCATTGTTGAAAAAGGCGGATCGGGAGCGGGGATAATGCGTATCGCAAGACTTGTTTTTGATCACTACTTCATGACGGAGGACACTTTTTTGGTTTCACCGTACGGAAGTCTGGTGCCGTAAAAATGGATAAAAGGTGCGAAACGGAATGAGAACTGACATTTTTATTAATAGGTGCAAGCCCCTTTAGCAAAGGTACATATAAAACTAATACATAAATTGGAAGTAATAAAAAATGCGAAGCAATATTCACATAAACAGGGGCAAGCCCCATTCAATAAAAATGGATAAAAGGTGCGAAACGGAATGAGAACTGACATTTTTATTAATAGGTGCAAGCCCCTTTAGCAAAGGTACATAT
>Ga0123356_10008514_pt1 | contig 10196 bp, 9 predicted proteins | sample TergutEmb28metaG_2_FD_92546 | JGI IMG/M metagenome (GOLD analysis project Ga0123356, IMG submission 92546) | Embiratermes neotenicus P3 segment gut microbial communities from Petit-Saut dam, French Guiana - Emb289 P3 | ecosystem: Host-associated > Arthropoda: Insects > Digestive system > Gut ... | reverse complement strand
CAGGAATCTCCGCGCTCAGGCACGCCGGAGTCCAGTACCGCCGCAGCAGCTCCCCCATCGGCGTCCCCGGCCCGACCCGGCACAAGATCTCATTGTCTTCCCTGCTCAGCACGCCGACCTCCTCGTGGGCATGACTCGGCTGGCGTCGGGTCCCCTCCAATTTCTCACCGCGCAAATTACATTGTCAACAAAAGGGCGGCATTCTTGATCAGCACAAGAAGCAAATTCAGTGATCTTTGCGCTGCATTGTTAACAATCAGCGTTTAGCCCTGCTCGATGCCTCGCAGGCTCGCGAAGACCGGTGATGACCGGAACGTATCGACGTCGCCGGAATAGGCCAGCCGTCCTTCCACCATGGCCCACACGTGCTGGCTGATGGAGGTGAGCAGGTCAAGGTCGTGCTCGACCACGACGACGGCGCGCTCCGCGCTGACCGTCGTGAGCGCCTCGGCCAGCACGGACCGCTGGGCAGCCGACAGGCCCGAGGCAGGCTCGTCCGCCAGCAGCACAGCGGGCTCGCTGACGATCGCCCTGGCTAGTTCCGTCAGCCGCTGGGCCTCCAGTGTCATCCCGTCCACGAGCTGGTCGGCGAGGTGGCCGATACCGAGGCGGTCGAGCGCAGCCCGGGCCCGCTCCCGGGCAGGCGCCACCTGCGGGTTCCACACCGATCCGATGACCCACTGCCGAGGGTTGCGCAGGCAGGCGGCCGCCACGTTGTCCGCGGCCGTCCGGCCGTGGGCGAGACGGACGGTCTGCCAGGTGCGTGCCACCCCGGAACGGGCGCGCCGCATTGCCGACCACCCGGTGGCGTCCTGCCCCGCTATCCGCACCGTGCCCGAGTCCGCCCTGGTCGCTCCTGCCAGCACGTTGAACAGAGTGGACTTGCCGGCCCCGTTGAAGCCGCACAGGCCGAACAGCCCCTGACGGGCGACCTCGATGGACACTGAGTCGACCGCCCGCACCCCGCCGTAGCTCTTGGTGATGTCGGTGCAGGCGAGCACCACGGCATCAGCGGCCACGGCCGTCACCGCGGATCCGGCGCTGTGGCCGGAGGCGCCTCGGCCGGCGTCTCGTGCGCTATGTCACCTCGCACCGTCTCACCTCCCCACGGCCGCAGTCGCGCGAAGCCCGACCGGAGCGCGCCGCCCCAGCGGTCGGTCCTGCGGCCGAGCAACCGCGACACCGCGCCCGCCACCCCGTCCGGCTCCACGATCAGGATGGCGATGAGCACAATTCCCTCGATGAGGCCGAGGTTGGTGCTGATGAACGACGTGCTGGTCGACAGGTACTCGATGACGATCGCGCCGATGATCGTCGCCGTGACGCTCTTGCGGCCGGGCACGAACAGCATGATGAGCAGCGTGATCTCGGCGGATTCGCTGAGCACGTCAGGCGTGACCAGACCCTGGGCGCTGGCGAGGATCGCGCCGCCCACGGCGGCCAGCACCGATCCGATGACGAACACGTCCAGCCGACGCTGCCGCAGGTTCACCCCGATGGCCTCGCCGAGCCGCTCGTCCTCGGCCATGGCCATCAGCTGCAGGCCAACCCCGGACCGCATGACCCGCAGGACCAGGCCTGTCGCCAGTCCGAGCAGGACGACCGAGACGATGCCGGAGCGGACCAGCTCCGACTGATACGTCGGGCCGTTCCAGAACGGCATCACGCCGTTAATCCCCGAGAACTGCCCCAGGTAGCTGGAGTACGTCGCCAGCTGAAACACGAACAGCGGCAGCAGCAAGGTCGCCAGGGCCAGTGCCAGGCCGGGCGCCCTGGTGACGACCGACCCCACCAGGTACGCGGCCACGGTGGCGAGGGCGATCACGGCGAGAAGGCTCTCGGCCGAGCTGAAGTTGTACTTGGTCTCGAGGATGCCCGTTCCATAGGCGCCGACGCCCATGAAAACCGACTGGCTGAAGGCAAGCTGGCGGCTGTACCCGAGCTGGAGCACCATGCCCACCGTGACCACCGCGAACCCGATGCCAACGGTGACGGTGAGCGCGAGGTAGGAGCCGTTGAGCGCGATGAGCACGAGACTGCCGATCACCACGATCGCGATGATCGCGGCGAGTGGCATCGGATCGCGGTGCCGCGCCGGCCTGGCCACGGCTACGCCGTCGCCGCGCTGAGCCCGAGTACCTCGGGCTGCAGGATGATGATGGCAAACAGGATGGCGTACAGCAGCACGTCGTTGTAGCCGGTACTGACGTAGCCGCCGAGCATCGCCTCGGCGACCCCGAGTCCCAGGCCGACCACCACTGCCCTGCCGGGCCGCCGGAACGCCGCGAACCCGGCTGCGACGACCCCGATCAGGCTGATGGTCGGACCGCTCTGGAAGGTGAAGCCGGTGAGCGGCGACTCGACGATGCCGAACAGGGCAGCAAGCACCGCCGTCCCGACGAAGATCCACCGGCGGAACAGCGCGTTGTTGATGCCCACGATGCGCGAGCCGACCACGCTCTCCCCGCATGCGCTCGCTGCCCGGCCTGACACGGTGAAGTGCAGGTACGACCACAGGACCAGGCCGCTCGCGATCGCGACCACGATGACCAGGACGCCCGCCCGCTGGACGTGAAAGTCAGCGATAGTCAGGGCCGGCCCGTTCCAGATCGCCGGCGCGGCGTGCACGTCCGTGCCGAAGATGGCGCGGGCCAAGCCTTCGAGGACGAGCGAGAGCCCGAAGGTGTAGAAGAACACGCTGACGATGCCGTGCCCGCCGGGCCGACGGTCGAGGGCAAGATGCAGCACGACCCGGTCGAACACCCAGGCCACGGCGCCGACGGCAACCAGGTCGACCAGGATGCCGGCCACGAACGGAAAGTGGTGCAGCTGGACGAGCACCGCAGTGCCGATGGCCCCGAGCATGGCAAAGTCCCCAACCGCCAGGTTCAGCACGTTGCAGACCCGGAACCACACGGCCAGGCAAGCCCCGAAGATCCCGTAGATCGCGCCCGAGGTGAGCCCCGCGGCCAGCAGGTTGAGGAACTGGCTCACGCTGGCTCCGTGGCACCGGGGGGTATCGGCGGGTCGTCCCCCCGGCTGGCAGCCGCCTGCTGGGCGCCGGACGGCTCCGCCGTCTCCAGCAGGCCCTTGTACATGCGGACCGCGCGGTGGCAGACCCGCAGCGCGTGCACCGGGTTCTCCTCGACGAGCACGATGGTCACGTCAGTTGCGGCCATGACACCGAGCCAGTCGTAGACCCGCCGCGTCACGGCCTCGGCTAGGCCGAGGCAGGGCTCGTCGAGCAGCAGGATCTTCGGCTTCGCGGCCATCCCCCTGGCCAGGGCTACCATCTGCTGCTCGCCGCCCGACAGCGTGCCGGCCTTCCGGTCGAGAAGACGCGCCAGCTCGGGGAACATGTCGACGACCCCGGACACCTCGTCCCACGCCTGCCGGGCCCAGATCCGCCGCGTGCGAGCGTAGCTGCCGAGCATGATGTTGTCCCTGGTCGTCAGCGCCGGGTACAGGTGCCGCCGCTCGGGTACCAGGACCAGGCCGGCCCGGACTGCGGCCCGCGGGTCACCGGACGGCAGTGCGCTGCCGAAGACCCGGACGGCGCCGCCGCGGCGGACGAGGCCCGCGACGGCCGTGACCATGCTCGACTTGCCATGCCCGTTAGGGCCGATCACGGCGACGCACTCGCCAGCCGCGACCGAGAAGGTGACCGACTCGACGGCCAGGAACTGCCCGTAGCTGACCGAGACGCGCTCGACCGCTAGGGCCGGAGGCCCGGCCAGGGCCTGCCCCTGATCCACTGCCGACTCCACGCTGCTGGCACCTCACCGACCCGGTCATGCGCGACTGCCGCCGCGACGTCAGCTCCCGACGTGCGGGAGAACGGTGAAGGTTCCGTCCGGTGCGACCGTCACGACGGCCGACAGGATGTTGGTGATGTTGGCGTAGTTGGACGGCGACCGCTTCCAGAAGTAGCACTGGATGCCACCGGTCACGATGGTCTGATGCTCCAGTGCGTTCTTCACGGCGGTGGGATCGATGGACTTGGCGGTGTCGATGGCCGCTGCCAGCTCCCGGCCGGCGCCCCAGCCAATGGCGCCCTCGTCGATCTGGGTGAGCGAGCCCATGCCCGCAGCCTGCATCGCGGCGATGTAGTTCCTCGTATCGGTCAGCGCCGGCGCGTTGGCGGCGGTGTTGGGTATCACCGACAGCACGTTCTCCGGCGTTCCGATCATGTAGATATCCTTCATCGCCGTCGGGCCGCCGACAGCGTTGACGAAGGTCGAGTTGGCGCAGCCGGAGCACTCGCTGATCGGGATGGTCGGATTCTGCGCCCGGACCGCCTTGAGGAACGTGATGGTGTCGGGTCCGGGGATCAGGCCGAGCACGATGATCTGCGGGTTTGCCTTGAGCAGGTTGAGCACCTGCGGCGTGTCATCGGTCGCGCCCGGATTCGTGATCTGGGAGGCCACGACGGAGTAGCCGTACTTGGACGAGAGGCTCTGCATGTACTGGGTGTTGCCGAGGCCGCCCGGCGCGTTGTCCTCGATCACAGCCACGCGGGTGTAGTGGCGCGGCACGATCAGCTGCGTGATGGTAGCCAGGTCGTCGGCGAAGAACACGTTGCCGACCCCTGGGAAGGCGTCGCCGTGCTCATTGGCGTTGCTGAGCCCCTGCCCCGCCCAGCCGGACCCCTCACTGATCATGACTTCGTGCAGGTCATTCGCGATCGGCACCCCGGCAGCGACAGTCGCCGTTTCCTCCGGGCCGAAGATGAAGTTCGCGTGCACCTGAGTCACGCACTTGCGGACGAGGGCCGCCGCGGTGGCCGGATCCGACGCGTCGTTCTCGGGCACGAGCTTCACCTTGTGGCCCAGGACCCCGCCCGCCTTGTTCACTTGGTCGGACCAGGCGACGGCGCCGAGTTCGTCGTTGGTCCCGAGCTGGGCGAACGGCCCGGAAGTGGCGACGACCTCGCAGATCGTGATCGGGCCGCTGGCGCCGCTGTTGGTGCCGGAACTGCCGCAGGCAGCCATGCCTACGACGAGGGCGGCGCCGGCTGTCGCGGCAGCTAACCTCCGCGTCAGGGGGAGCCGCGCAATGTCCGTTGCGGCGAGCTTTCCGGCCACCTGACGTGCGGCAATGCGCGAGAGAACGTCCATCGGATAACCACCTCGGGTTTCGCTCAGAACGAACACCAACCGGCGATCGGACGCTACTCAGGAGCTAAGAAAGTGTCAACTATTGGACAGCTATTGTCGCCTTTTAGTTATCGCGCATAATACCGATCGGAAATGTCGAGAGCGGCGTCGAGAATTGCCAGCCCCTCCTTGGCTTCCGAGTCGGTGATGGTGCACGGCGGCACCACGTGCAGGCGGTTGAAGTTGATGAACGGCATCAGGCCGCGCCTGCGGCACTCGGCCATCAGGGCGTTCATGGCCTCGGACGAGCCGCCGTAGGGCGCCAGCATCGCCCTGCTGTCCCGGTCCGACACCAGGTCCAGCGCCCAGAACACCGCGGTGCCGCGCACCTCCCCGATCACGGGGTGGCGTTCGGCTAGCTCGCGCAGTCCCGGTCCGAGCACCTGCGACCCGATGCGCCTGGCGTTCCCGACGATGTCTTCGTCTTTCATCGCGTCGATCGTCGCGACGATGGACGCGCACGCCAGCGGATGCCCGGAGTAGGTCAGCCCGCCGGGGAACACCCGCTGGTCGAAGGTCGCCGCGATCGGGTCGGAGATGATCACCCCGCCCGCCGGGACGTAGCCGGAATTCGAGCCCTTGGCGAAGGTGATGAGATCCGGCACCACGCCATGATCCTCGAACGCGAACCAGCGCCCGGCGCGGCCGAAACCGCACATCACCTCGTCGGCGATGTAGACAATCCCGTACCGGTCGCACAGCGCGCGCACCCCGGCCAGGTAGCCGGGCGGCGGGATCAGCACGCCGGCCGTGCCGACGATGGACTCCAGCAGCACCGCCGCGATCGTGCCGGGGCCCTCAAGCTGGATGACCTGCTCCAGATGCGCGAGCGCCCGCTCGCATTCCTGCGCCTCGGAGTCGGCCCAGAACGCCGACCGGTACAGGTACGGCCCGAAGAAGTGCACGTGCCCGACGGCGAACTCGTTCGGCCAGCGGCGCGGGTCACCTGTCGCCGTGATCGCCGCGCCGGTGTTGCCGTGGTAGGACCGGTAGAAGCTGAGCACCTTCGCCCGCCCGGTGTGCAGCCTGGCCATCCGGATCGCGTTCTCGTTCGCATCCGCGCCGCCATTGGTGAAGAACACCTTCTCGAAGCCATCCGGGGCCAGCCCGGCCAGCCGCGTCGCCGCCTCCCCCCGCATGTCATTGGCGTGCTGCGGCGCGATCGTGGCCAGCCGCGCCGCCTGCGCCGCAATCGCCGCGGTCACCTTCGGGTGCTGATGGCCGATGTTCGTGTTGACCAGCTGGCAGGAGAAGTCCAGGTACCGGTTGCCGTCATAGTCCCAGAAGTACGAGCCCTCAGCAGCCGCGATCGGCAGCGGATCAACCGCCCCCTGTGCCGACCACGAGTGGAACACGTGAGCCCGGTCCATCGCACGGACCTCGGCGCCGCGGGCAGGGTCAGGGGTACTCGCAGTCATCTGGCCGTCTCCTCAGGGACAGGGCGTGCACGCTGCCCGCCCGCAGCAAGTCTGCCGCACACGAGTGGTCAGCGGGCGGCCGGGATGATGGTGTCCCCGTAGGCCGCCATGGTCTCGTCGGGCTGATCGTGCATCAGGTAGATGGCGAACTGATCCGCGCCGATCTCGGTCAGCTCAGCCAGGCGCCGTATGTGGGCCCCCGCCGGGCCGAGCAGGCAGAACCGGTCCACGATGTCGTCGGGGACGAAGTCAGTCGACGGGTTGCCGGCCCGGCCGTGGTGGGCGTAGTCATATCCCTGCCGGCCTTTGATGTAGTCGGTCAGTGCCCGCGGGACCGGCCCGCTCTCGCCGTACCGGGCGACCAGGTCGGCGACATGATTGCCGACCATGCCTCCGAACCAGCGCAGCTGATCGCGCTGGTGAGCAACGTCGGCACCTACGTAGGCCGGTGCGGCGACGCACATCGTGATCGCGGCGGGATCGCGCCCTGCAGCCCGTGCCGCCTCCCGCACCGCGCCGAAGGTCCAGCGCGCGATTTCCGGGTCGGCAGTCTGCAGAATGAAGCCGTCGGCCTGTTGGCCGGCGAGCCGCAGCGCGCGCGGTCCGTACCCGGCCATCCAGATCTCCAGCCTGCCGTCCCTGACCCATGGGATCCGTATTTCTGTCTCGCCCACGTTGGCCGTCCGGCCCTCAGCCAGGTCCTTGATCACCCTCATGGCCTCCCCGAGGGTCGCCAGGCTCGACGGCGGTTTGCCGAGAACCCGGCGCGCGGAGTCGCCGCGGCCGATCCCGCAGATTGTCCGGTTGCCGAAGGTGTCATTGAGCGTGGCGAACAGCGACGCAGTCACCGACCAGTCGCGGGTCAGCGGGTTGGTGACCATCGGGCCGACGGTCAGCGCCGAGGTTGCGGCGAGGATCTGGGCGTACAGGATGAACGGCTCCTGCCACAGCACATGCGAGTCGAATGTCCAGCCATACTTGAAGCCACGGCCTTCCGCCTCGCGCATGCGCTCGACGACCGCGCGCGCAGGCGGATCGGGCTGCAGTACCACGCCGAACTTCACGATGTACCCCCAAGCGCCGGTCAGCTCAGGTACTGGCACGCGCCGCGCGGCAGGAAGCTACCGTGACCAGGCGAACCGCGGTACTCGCCCGCATCCACCAGCACCGCCCCGCGTGACAGTACCGTGTCCACCTGGCCGGCGATCTGCAGGCCCTCGTAGGCCGAGTAGTCGACGTTCATGTGGTGGCTGGCTGCCGACAGCTTGTGGGTGGCCGCCGGATCGTAGATCACGATGTCAGCGTCCGAGCCGGGCGCGAGCACGCCCTTCCGCGGGTACAGGCCGAACATCCTGGCCGGCGTCGTCGACGCCACCTCCACCCACCGGGACAGCGAGAGCTGTCCGGCGACCACACCCTGATGGAGCAGGTCCATCCGGTGCTCGACGCCGGGAATCCCGTTCGGGATCTTCGCGAAGTCGCCGCGCCCGAGCTCCTTCTGGTCGGCGAAGCAGAACGGGCAGTGATCAGTGGACACCACTGAGAGGTCGTTCACGCGCAGACCGCGCCACAGGGTGTCCTGATGGTCACGGGTGCGCAGCGGCGGCGAGCAGACGTACTTAGCACCCTCGAAGCCAGGCCGGGCAAGGTCGTCCAGCGACAAGTAGAGGTACTGCGGGCAGGTCTCGGCAAACACCTGGCGTCCCGCGTCTCGCGCCTCCGCTACCGCAGAAAGAGCCTGAGCTGCGGACAGGTGCACGATGTACAGCGGCGCGCCGGTCACTCCGGACAGCGCGATAGCCCGGCTGGTCGCCTCCGCCTCCAGCTCCGGCGGCCGGGTCAGGCCGTGGTGCACCGGCTCGGTGTGCCCCGCCGCCAGCGCCTGGGCAACGAGCTGGTCGATCGCGATGCCGTTCTCCGCGTGCATCATCGTCAGCGCGCCGATCCGTGCGGCCTGCTGCATCGCGAGCAGGATCTCGCCGTCAGTGGCGTAGAACACGCCGGGGTACGCCATGAACAGCTTGAAGCTAGTCACCCCGGCGTCGACGCATGCGGCCATTTCCTTGAGCGTCGTCTCGTTGACGTCCGACACGATCATGTGAAAGCCGTAGTCGATCGCGCAGCGCCCGTCGGCTTTGCCGTGCCACGTGTCCAGAGCCGCGAGCAGGCTGCCGCCCTTTGGCTGGACGGCGAAGTCGATGATCGTCGTGGTGCCACCCCACGCGGCCGCCCGCGTGCCGGTTTCGAAGGTGTCGGACGAGAACGTTCCGCCGAAGGGCATTTCCATGTGGGTGTGCACGTCCACGCCGCCTGGCAGCACGTACTTCCCGGTCGCGTCGATGACGTCGTGCGCGGCGCTGGCCGCCGCGCCGCCGACGGAGGAGAAGCCCGGCTCGGTGACCGCAACGATCAGCTCGCCGTCCACGAGTACATCGGCCGGCCACGCGCCGGTGGCCGATACGACGGTCCCGCCCGAGATCAGGATGGTCACGGCTGGGTCAGCGCCCCGTACGCGTCCGGCCGGCGGTCGCGGTAGAACGCCCAGAGGTCGCGCACCTCTTGAAGCCCATCGAAGTCGAGGTCGCGGACCACGACCTCGTCGTCGGTGTCGGAAGCGGCTTCGCCGATCAGCTGGCCGCGCGGGCTGACGAAGTACGACTGGCCGTAGAAGTCGTTGTCGCCGAGCGGCTCGACGCCTACGCGGTTGATCGCCCCGATGAAGTACTCGTTGGCGACCGCCGCAGCGGGCTGCTCCAGCTGCCACAGGTACGCCGACAGGCCCCGGCTGGTCGCGGAGGGGTTGAACACAATCCGGGCGCCCGCAAGGCCGAGCGCCCGCCAGCCTTCTGGGAAGTGCCTGTCGTAGCAGATGTACACCCCGATGCGGCCAACAGCGGTATCGAAGACCGGGTAGCCAAGGTTGCCGGGGCGGAAGTAGAACTTCTCCCAGAACCCCTTCACCTGCGGCAGGTGCGTCTTTCGGTACTTGCCGAGATACGTGCCATCGGCGTCGATCACGGCGGCGGTGTTGTAGTAGACGCCCGGCTGCTCCTCCTCATACATGGGCACCACCAGGACGACGCCGTGCCGGGCGGCCACCTCGCGCATCAGCTCAGTGGTGGGGCCGCCCGGGATTGCCTCGGTGAATGAGTAGTAGTCCGCGTCCTGGACCTGGCAGAAGTACGGCCCGTAAAACAGCTCCTGCAGGCAGACCACCCGAGCGCCCGCCGAGGCGGCGCGCCCGATCGCCTCCACTGCCACCTGGATCATGGACTGCTTGTCACCGGTCCAGCGCTGCTGCACCAGCCCGGCCCTGACGATCTCGGCCATCGGCCCCTCCCGGATCCAGCTCGCTGGTACCAAGTAGGCCACAAAAGTAGCGGCGACGCCCAGTACCTGGCTGCCTGGGGATAACTCAGCATCTGCCGGCAGAGCAGCCCGGCAGGCTATGCCACGCCGGTGATCCTGATCACGGGGCAGTCTGCCGGGTTAAGCCAACGCAGGACGGCGACCAGCTCGGACTGGGGCAGGGCGACGCACCCGGCGGTCGCGCCGCCGGTATCAGGGGAACGACACCCCGGGGTTCGGCAGCACCCCGAAGATAATTCCGGCGACGGTTCGT
>Ga0123356_10008513_pt1 | contig 10196 bp, 12 predicted proteins | sample TergutEmb28metaG_2_FD_92546 | JGI IMG/M metagenome (GOLD analysis project Ga0123356, IMG submission 92546) | Embiratermes neotenicus P3 segment gut microbial communities from Petit-Saut dam, French Guiana - Emb289 P3 | ecosystem: Host-associated > Arthropoda: Insects > Digestive system > Gut ... | reverse complement strand
GGAAAAAATATGATAAAAGAACACCAATGATGTCTATAGGATTAACAGAACATGTATGGAGCTTAAAAGAATTATTGACTTATCCTTATTACAAAAACATCAGTATATAAAAGGGTCAATACCTGAAATTTCAAATGTAAAAAAAATTAGGATTTCTACAAAGCCTAATTTTAATAACTTTTTTTATAATTATTAATATTAAACTTTCCTATTATTTCCTTTTTCTTCACATGAATTCTTGATACTCAACCTTGATCTTCTTTGAGTTTTAGATTTACTATTCCATTTATATTTTTTAGTTCCGCAGATTTCACAGTTATATATATAAAATAATAATGCATCGGTTTCATCTACTTGTGTTTTACAGTTAGGACATCTAGCTTCCATTACAATATAATAATCACAATTAAATTCTTTTCCCCAATTTAGAATATCTGATTTATCAGGGAATTTAAGTTCCCATAATAATCCACTATTATTAAGATCAGGAATTAAATCAATAAGTTTTAAAGGAGTTTGTAAAACACTTTTTCTCCAGTAATAATCCCGTGTATCTACTCTCATTCGATACCGTATGTATCTAATTATTACTAAAATAATGAGAACAATTGCAATTATCCACCAATGTTTTAATATAAAATTAATAATTATATTAAAAATATCTCTATTAAAAATCCACAAAACTATTGTAGAACTTCCAAAACCTAATATTATCTTACCAATAATATTATCAATTAAAGCTTCACTTCTATTAATTAAAAAATTTAAAATTTTATTTGGGTTCATGACAATTATTGTTTTTGTTTATAACTAGTATAAAAAATGTTCGTACCTTACCAAACAATATATTTTTGTCATGCATAAATTTTGTAATATTATGCTATTTTTGTACTTTTTTTTTAAATCTTTATGCTGGTATTTTCCTTGTTTTTACTGTATGTTTTTTTGTTTTTATGGTTTTTATTTGTTGTTTTGTTCATTTTATCCTTATAATAACATTTATATGTTAAAAAATATAATATTAACATATGAAAAAAATATTTTTAATGGTCAAAATTATTTCATCGAAAAATATTAAATAATTACAAATTAATATTTTTAATAAAGGGTGTAAAAATGATAAGGGTGCCAGATTTTGATGGAGAAAATGGATATTTACCAATTGGTTGTCATGAATGTGATTTAGATACTTTTAAACAACATTTTGTTGTTGATTTTGATAGTTCTAAAAATAGACCTAAAATATATAAAAAATATTTGAAATACACTAAACGATTTAAAAAAATATTAATTAAAATATGGTTAAATGGAAGTTATACTACATTAAAAAAAGAGCCTAATGATTTAGATATTGTTGTCCATTATGATGTGAATATTGCTAACAAGTTAAATAAGATTACTTTTGCTGAAAAAATGGCATTTAATGACCAAAGTAGCATAAAAAAAGAATATATGTGTCACACATTCCCTATTCCAATTTATCCTACTAATGATCCAAGAAATATTTTGTCTGAAAAACAATCTAATAAAGCATTAAAATGGTTTTCAAAAGATAGAGATGGTATTGAAAAGGGAATTGTAGAGATTAAATATAGGAGTAATTAAAATGGAATCTAGAAAAACAAGTTTAATTAAAGAAGAATTAGACGATGTTAAAGAGTTAATTGAATTAAATAAAAATTTAATTGAAGACTTTCCTAAAGATGATATACTGAAAGATAATTTAAACAATTTGATTAACAGAGAAAATATATTGCTAGATGAAATTAAAGAATCTTATTTAAATAAAGGTGCTGAATTAAAAGGATTAAATATAATTGGTAAAAATGTTGGTAATGGAGAAATATCTCTTAATATAATCGGACAAATATGTTACACGATACAATCTTTAATAACATCACTATCTTTAGATAAAGATATTAAAGAAAATGCGAAAATACCTTTAGAATATGTGGATGCAACCCGATTAAATATTGTTGGTATTACAAGTGGCTCTGTTAAAATTTTACTTAAAAAGGAAAACAATAATATTATTAAAAATGATGAAGATTTACTAGATAAATCATTTAATAAACTTCAAGATATAATTAAATGTGGTGATGATGAAAAATTATTAGCTGAAGAAATGAATAATTTAAGTGATAAGGTTAAAATTTCATATAGAAAATTTTTAGATTCAATGGAACAAACAAAAACTAGTTTAGAATTTTATGATTTTAAATCAAATAATGTGGAGATTCCAATAGTAAAAATTTCTAATACTAAAGCTAAAAGAATTCATGAAAAATTTATTCATGAAGAAACTAAAGAAAAAAGGGATAGAATAAGTGGGGTTTTAAGGGTAATTGATGCTGATCAAAGAATAATAAAAGTTAAAAAGAAAGATGGTGCTAGAGCTATAGTTATAAAATTTAATGAAGAAGATGAAAATATTGTTTCAGAATATAAAGTTAATTCAAAAATTACTATAGATGTTTCAGATAAAATAATTAAAAATCCATTTAAAAACAAATCACATCATGAAAGATTATTAAAGAGATTTGTTTAATTATAAAATAAAGAGTTTATGGGCTGTTAATGGTTTATGATAGAGAGATAAAAAGTAAAAATAGGAAGAAAAAAAGATGATTAATTATGTTTGGATTAGGAAAAAAAGAAAAAAGAGAATTAAAACCAAACGAATACGAATGTAAAGCCACACATTTAATAAGACCTCATGATGCAATTTTAAGTTTTCATGAGGAATATTTGGAAATAACATTTATAGATAAAAGGTTTCAAGACAATTTAAAACAATATTACTATAATGAAATTTCAAATGTTTCTATACTTAATCAAGCCATTGTTATTAAAGATAGAAGCGATTCTAAACAAAGTATATTCATGAAAAACAAAGAGCTACAAAAAGAAATATTTGATTCAATTTCAGAAAAAATCAATACTCAAAACAATAATAATTCTAGTTCTATAACTGATGAATTATTTAAATTACAAGAATTAAAAGATAAAGGAAGCATATCTGAAGAAGAATTTGTCATGTTAAAACAAAAAATTTTAGATAAATAATGTTTAATAAAGTATAAATAATGTTAAAAAGAGATAATTAAGTGTAATCTAATATGAGGAGGATATGAACTCAATGTACGGGAATACTCGTTCATATCTTCTACGGATTACAAAAAAATAACTAACACAGCTCGTGAAAGAATCATTGTAAGCAATAAATAGTAGTTTTAATTTTTTGCTAGTGAAAATCATAATTAGATTCAGCTTCAATATTTTTCAAAGGGATTGTATGGAAAAAGAAACAATTAATAAAATCATTAAATTTAGAGATAATAGGAACTGGAAACAATTTCATACTCCTGAAAATTTAGCTAAATCTATATCTATTGAATCCGCTGAATTATTAGAATGTTTTCAATGGAATGATAATTTTAATAAAAAAGAAGTTATTGAAGAACTTGCAGATGTATTAATCTATTGTATTTATCTTGCTGATGCATTAAATGTTAATATTGAGGATATTATTAATGATAAAATTGATTTAAATAATGAAAAATATCCTCTTGATAAATCTAAAGGAACTTCTAAAAAATATAATGAATTATAAAACAAGGTTTTACCATGATTATTTATGACTCAACTAAAGAATGTTTTATGAAAGATGTTGAATCTGGAGAAATTGCAGAGAGAATTTATGATAGATGTCAAACACGTTTTAGAAGACCAAGTCCTTCTGAATACAGGTCTTGGGAAAATTCAATGGAATATATGTATAAAGTATTGAATTACAATGACCTTCCAGATAATACAGGGGTAGCTATTGAATATAAGATTCCTTTAACTGCTAAAAGAATAGACTTTATTTTAACTGGTTGTAGCATTAATCATAGAGCTGCAGTTATAATTGAATTAAAACAATGGGACAGTATTGAAAAAATATCTGGAAAAGATGGGCTTGTAAAAACTTTTCTTGGAGGAGGATTAAGAGAAACTACTCATCCATCTTATCAAGTATTAACATATAAACATTTACTAGAAGACTTTGTTGAATCAATAGAAACAGAAAATATTGGTTTATATCCTTGCGCATTTTTACATAATTATAGGCTCACTACCAATGATCCAATTACAGACGAGGATATTTATGGGAAATATGTTAAATACGCCCCTATATTTGGTAAAACAGATGTAAAGAAATTAAGATCATTTATTAATCAATATATTAAATATGGAGATAATAAAGATACAATTTTTCATATTCAAAATGGTAAAATTAGACCTTCAAAGAGATTACAAGATACTCTATTGAGCATGTTAAAAGGAAATAAAGAGTTCATGATGATTGATGAACAAAAAGTTGTTTATGAATCTGCTAAAAAAATGGCTTTTTCTTCTGCAAAAGATAATAAAAAAAGAGTTTTAGTTGTAAAAGGAGGACCGGGAACTGGAAAATCTGTTATAGCTATAAATTTATTAGTTGACTTTATTAATAATAAAATGCTTTCTCAATATGTTACAAAAAATTCAGCTCCAAGAGATGTTTTCTACGAGAAACTCAGAGGAGAATATACTCAAAATCATGTTAAAAACTTATTTAAATCATCTGGAACCTATATGAATTCTGAAAAAGATACTTTCGATTCTTTAATTATTGATGAAGCTCACAGATTAAATGAAAAAAGCGGGTTCTATGGAAATCAGGGCGAACATCAAATTAAAGAGATAATTAATGCATCTAAATCTTCAATTTTCTTTATTGATGAATATCAAAGAGTAACAATAAAAGATGTTGGGAATATTCAAACAATAAAACATTATGCAAAAGAACTTGGTGCAGAATATGAAGAAATGAAATTAGAATCACAATTCAGATGTAATGGTTCAGATGGATATCTTTCTTGGCTAAATAATGTATTAGAAATTGAAGAAACAGCTAACTATAATTGGGAAGATAATTATAACTATGATTTTAAAGTAATGAATAATCCTTTAGAATTGAAAGAAATAATATATAATAAAAACAAACGAAACAATAAATCAAGGCTTCTTGCAGGATATTGTTGGAATTGGGACACCAAAGGTAAAGATGATCCCGATATTCATGATATTTCAATTCCTAAAGGAAATTTTGAAATGAGTTGGAACCTTAATAATGAGCTATGGGCAATAGGTGAAACATCTATTGATCAGGTTGGTTGCATTCATACATCTCAAGGTCTTGAATTTGACTATGTTGGCGTAATCATAGGGGAAGACATGAGATACGAAGATGAAAAAATAGTCACTGATTTATTTAAGAGAGCTATAACTGATCAATCACTAAAAGGAATAAAAAAAATATATAAAAAAGAACCAAAAAAAGCTATTAATATAGCGGATGAAATTATAAAAAACACATATAGGACTTTAATGACAAGGGGAATGAAAGGTTGTTATATTTATTGTGTTGATGAAAATTTACAAGAATATTTTAAGAGAAAAGTCAGATTAAAACAATAATGTATGTTATAAATAAATATTCAAACTCGTTTATAAAATTATGATATGAATAGTATGATATGAATAAATAATTAATTACCAAAATAATCTGCTAAAGTAGTGGATACAAATTGTTCTTGAATTGTAGCTATATTGACATAATATAATAGATTTAACAAATAAAAAGCACGATAAAAAGTAATTTTTCTTTATTAAATCAGTATTATTAATTAAAGCTTTAATTAAGAACTTAAAAAAAATGTTTAAGCACTTTTACAAATTAGATGCATAAACATTTTTTATTTATTTTATGGAGTGTTTGCAATGTTAGATTTAAAAGAGAATATAGATTATTATTACAATAAAATTAATCCAGTTGAACCAATGGATTCAGAAGTAGCTTTTAATAATATAGCTAAATCAATCTGTTTTGAGTTGCTGGATAATGGTTTGGATATTCAGGATATAGATAAAATAATGGTTAAAATTTTACAAAAAAATAACAGAATTAAATTAAAAGATTATATCAGTTACAAAGAAGACAATCCTAAATGTAAAATTTGTGGAACTAAAAGCAATCTGGAAATGCACCATATTAAACCAATAGCTGGTAAACCAGAACTTGAATACGATATTGATAATATTGCTTTTCTTTGTGATAAATGCCATAAATTATTTCATGGCAATTTTGAAAATGCAAAATCAATTAATAAGGAGATTAAGAATAAAATACAACAAATTTTTAAAGAAAAACTAAATAAAAGCTTAGGAAATGAATTATTTATGAAATTAGCTAGTAAATAAGGATAACTAATTAATAGCTATCCTTTTTTTCCATCAATAGTCAAATAAAGGCTTTGGCATCTTTTAAATCTTGAAAATTTTCGATACTTAGAATTTAAATAGTTTTAAAATTGTTTATCACTTGATTTTAAACATAAAATTATTACTTTTGGTACTTTTAACTAACTGTCTTATTTACAATCTAATTTCTTCTTACATTCTATTAATGCATAAATATCACTAAGTGGTTCAGAGGTAGTTATGTTAAATACTATAGGAAAAGTAGTTAGTTTACCTTTAGGCTTTGCTTTTTCTATCAACTCTTTTGTTTTTTCACTTACATCAACTTGTAATAATTCGTCGCGTTGTTTCTCAGTAAACCAAATAGCTACATCAAAACATCCTTTAAAAACATGTAGCCAATAGAGGTTTTTCTCATTTTTCTTTCCTCTTGGACTTACCCACCAATGCTGTCCTTTGCCAAACCATGCTTTATTAGGTTTGTACCATTGCCATTCTTGTTCTATTTCTAAGGTAGGTAGCTCTTCTTGAAACATTTCATATGCTTGATAGCTACTACCTAATACCTCTTCTAATAATTCACTAGTAGGTATCTTATCAGGATCTTTTAACTCTAATTTTTCATGTTTACTCATTTTATCACTCCTTATTTTTTTAATATTTTTTCCCAATATAAAACACATATCCATAATATTCTTTATACTTTTCATAAATTTGAGCTTCATAACGTTCATGAGCTATAAACTCTTCGATTGTTTTATTCCCTTTATACATTTTCAAGAATTTCTCTTGTACAGGTTTTTGCATTTCATAAAAATTTTCAGTCCAACATGATTCTGGAAATGTAAATACTGCGACAGGTATATATCCAGACTTCTCAAGAGATTTTACATTATCTGATATTGTACCTATTCCCGGATAACCTTCATTTTCCCAAAAACTCTCAATTTCAGAAGGTCTTTTTTCAGTAAACCAAGATGCATCAGATACTGCAATATACCCATCTTTTTTTAAATATTTTGACCATTCTTTTAATCCACGCTCAAATCCAATGTTGTAAATAGCTCCTTCTGAAAATATTAAATCAAACTCTTCATTTTTAAAGGTGAGATTATCCATAGAAGCTACTATTCCCTTAACTCTTTTTGCAAAATTATTTTCTTTAGCATTTTCATTTAAAATCTTGATAAACTCAAGGGATAAATCAACACCTGTAATTTCACCTAAAATATTTCGAGCAAGAGTCATGGTTTGTCCCCCAGTTCCACAACCTACATCTAATATTTTAGATTTTTCAGTTAAATTATCAATAAAACTCAATGCTTTAACAGTCATTTCAGGAGCCCCCACTCCTTGACGCTCAAAATTTGAGTAATATTCATAAATTAATTCTAAATCAAAATCATAAATAGATTTATTTTCTTTTCCCATTTTTTATCTTCCCTATATTTTTAAGATATAGTAATAATTTTTCATTAAAATTTACATGCTATGAGTTAGTTTTATATATGATAATACTTATTACTTATACATTATAGATTTAATACAAATTTATTAAAATTAATTATATTTTTTTTTACTTTGGAGTAATTTGGATGTTAGAAATTCTGGCAATGGTTGCACTGCTCATTATAGCTTTATTAATAGTAATAAAAGCTGCTGATATTTTTGTACATAATGTATTAAAAGTAGGAACTGCTCTTGGAGTATCGCAAGTTCTTTTAGGTATTACGGCTGTGGCTATGGGAACTTCTCTTCCAGAATATGGTTCTGCTCTTATTTCTTCTTTAAGTGACATCGGCAGTATGGGTGTAGGTATTGTTATTGGTTCTAATATATGGAATTTAGCTGGTATTTTAGGTATAGCTGCTCTAATTACAGGTAATATTAAAGCAGATGAGAAATTCATTAAAAGAGATGGATTAATGGCAGTTCTTGTTGGAATTGTCCTTTTCGGCGTCATGATAGCTGTTTTTTTAACAGAATCTGATATCGCATCAAAAATTGGTTCTGTTGTAATGATGTTAGTATTTGTTTTATATCTAAGAATTTTATTTAATGATCAAAATAAAGAGATTAAAGAAAAACATATTGAAGAAAGAATATCTGAAATTAAAGAATCAATTGAAATAGATGAAAATACTCCGTTTTTTGAAAAAATTATAAAAAAAAGAATTCTAAAAAGAAAAGGAAAATCACTTAAACTAGGAGATATTTTATATCTTTTAGGAGGACTTATTGGTATAATTATTGGTTGTGAATTGTTAGTTCATAGTGCTACAGAGTTAGCTGATATCTTTGGTATTCCTGAAATAATAATAGGTCTTTTTTTAATAGGTATTACTACTAGTTTCCCAGAACTAGTTATTACAGTAACTTCAGCCGTTAAAGGCTTGCATGGTATGGCAATTGGAAATATTATAGGAACTGCGGCATTTAATATATTAATTGGTGTAGGTATTCCAGCATTTATAGTAACTATGCCAGTGGATCCTGTTTCTCTTTACTTTGATGCTCCATATATGATAGCTCTCTATATTTTGGTATTGATTTTAGTAAAGCACAATGGCATGAAATTAACCAGATCTACAGGATTAATTCTTGTTTCACTTTATATATTGTACACCATTTTAAGATTATTTGTTTTTAATCAGTAAATAGAAACTTATAACATGAATAAAATTATAAATTAATAAATAAGCATAAAATAAAATATGAGGTTTTAAAAAATGTATAGTAAAGTATTGGTTCCGATTATGGGCAAATTTAACGAGTGTTTGGCTGAACATACTATAGATTTGATTAATGGTCGTGATGTTAGTCTTACAGCATTATATGTTATTGATGATTCAGTTCCATTTTTAACTCCAAGAAATATTAAGGAAGCAATGATTTCTGAGCTTAAAAAAAGAGGCAAGTCTTGTCTTGATGATTTTGAAAAAATTATGAACTTATCTGAAAATAAAAACATAACTTTTAAAAAGACACTGGCAAAAGGAAAACCTGCTGAGGAAATTGTTAGAATAGCTAAAGAAGAATGTACTGATGTTATTGTTATGGGTACTGGTAAGAGTATTGTAGATAAACACCTTTTAGGAAGTGTTTCAGAGGAAGTTGTTCACTTTTCTCCTTGTACTATTCTTTTAGTTAGAACAATTGAAAGCAAAACTTGTGAAATTCCAGACTAAAATTTAGATATAATTTTTTTTTAAAGTAAGTTTAATTTTATTTTTAAACTTATATTTTTCCTATTTTTTGCATTAAAACAATTTAAAAATTTTTACTTATTATAAAAATATTCTATAGCTATTAATATCTTAAAAAGAGAATTTTTTAAGTTTTCCTTATTAGCTTATAGATTGGTCTTATTATCAAAAGCATGAGAATAATAATCCTTATGTTGTGAATTTAATTAAGTTATCTAGCTTTAATATTTGATGATAATAATAATATGATAGATGCTTGTCCTGGATATTATGCAATTGTAGAATAATTATTGTCCTTCTCCAGGAGCATAATAATTTCCAGCCATATCATAATGTCCATTAGGATTATTTTTTATATTTAAATATTCTTCATAAGTCATTTGTGAAGAATCATAATCTACACCATCTCTTGGAGCATAGTTTGATGATACTTGTTGCGGATTGTTAGAAGATGAATCAGAATTAGTAATATTTTTAATTGTTGTATTATCAGTTTTATTTAAATTAGTATTATCATTATCATTATTATTCATTAGAGCATAAGTACCAAAACTAGCTACCAAAGCAACTATTATTATAATCAAAATTATAATTAAAATATTTTTATTATTCATAAAAAAACCACCATTTCATTAAAAATAATTATTCTTATTATGTCATTAATATTATAAAAAAATTTCGGAGGAAAAAAATAATGTTACG
>Ga0123356_10008512_pt1 | contig 10197 bp, 10 predicted proteins | sample TergutEmb28metaG_2_FD_92546 | JGI IMG/M metagenome (GOLD analysis project Ga0123356, IMG submission 92546) | Embiratermes neotenicus P3 segment gut microbial communities from Petit-Saut dam, French Guiana - Emb289 P3 | ecosystem: Host-associated > Arthropoda: Insects > Digestive system > Gut ... | reverse complement strand
CTGTTTGTACTGCTTCCATTTTTTTCTCCTACTGATACTATACTACTATTAAGTGATTTTGAAAAGGTCTTTTTGTTAAAATTTGCAAAAAATTATCAAAAGCCAAAAGTTGCCACTGCTGCCCTTTTGCGAAAAGTGATTGCTGCTACCATTCAAAAAACGGTAACAGGTACCTTGCGTGACCATTTTAATTAAGATGTTAAATGGAGAATTGCTGGTTGACAAGATGCAGAAAATGGGTATATGTTGATAATAGAGGTCGTTCATGTTAGAAATAGAACATCAATTTTATCTCGACAATCGGGAAGCCCTGCGTGAAAAGTACCTTGGTAAGCGTATTGTTATTGTTAAGGATAAAATTCTGGGAGTTTATGATACAGATACCGAAGCGCTAGATGAAACTACAAAAACAATGGAAATGGGTACTTTTTGTGTTAAATATATTCCTGTCGATCCAGACGAAGAAACAATAAGGCTGCGCAGTTACATATAATGTCTGATGAATTACACTATGCTTATGATTTAGAATATTCTTAAATTGACAGAGAGACGGTTTGCAATATGCGATATACCAGGCGCAGATGTCCTTATTGGTATGGATATAATATCTATGGGTGATTTTGTTATAACTAACGCCAAAGGAAAAACGATGTTTTCATTTGTAATTCCTACCTTAAATAATAAAATATCTTTCAAGAACCTCTGTAACGACACTAGCCAAAAGCGGTTCCTGTTACCACTGCGCCAGCATTCCGATTACGAATAAAAAACTTCTTCGAAGTTGATTTCGCCAAGCTCACAAAGTTCGCAAAGGCGCAAAGTTGTTGTTTGAATTCTCAAAAGTGGTGCTACCTCGCCCCTTTTTTTGGGAAATATTTAACATTAGGAAAGTCTTTGAAATGTTTATCGCAAGAAAAAACCATGGCAGAATAATTTGGAGCGACATTTGCGCCTATCTCAGTGTTCATGAGATATTCGATCCAACATGATGAATCAACTATGTTCATAATAACCGGTCAGATTCGTCACGTAAATCTGATGTATCAATTTGATGTAATGTCCCGCGCAACGCCCTTATTGAAGAAACTGGTTGCCTTCTAACACGAGTTTGCATAAATTCATTCAGGAATGAACCTATAGTTTTTTGTTCAACCATAGGTTTCAAGGCTTGGTAAACTGTGTCGTCAACAGTTATAGTCAATTCATGCATCATTTTGTAAATTTAATCCATAATTGTAATTTTGTCTATGGGTCGCACACAGGGTGTCACACACAGGGCGCAGCAATTCTCCATTTAAGAAGTATAAATCCGGAAAACCCCAAAGCGGTTCCTGTTACCACTGCGCCGTCTGCTTTAATGTCTTCCTATCCTAACTGTCAAAAGCGGTATCTGCTGCCTCGCACTTTCTGGGGGGTGAGAAAAAAATGCTTTCTGAGCAGCGAACAGGCGAGAGAGCTGCTCGCTCAGCTATCGGCGCGTGAACTACAAGCCAAGCTTCAACCCGCTCCTTGCTGCCTTATTCGCTGCTCTGCCTTCGCTCTTTGCTGCCAATGGTACACCATGGGTAGCGTACCATTGCACGTAACTACACTAGCCAAAAGTGGTTCCTGTTACCATTGCACGCCCAACGTGAGTGAATTGCCCAAAATTGCTTGTCCAAAGTACCGTCCCGTCCCGTCCTTTACAATCCTGAAAAAACACTATATATTATAGGTAGAGGTTAGTATGTACGAGGCAGAAAACAAGTTTTATCAAGAGAATCGGGAAGCCCTTCGAGAGAAGTATCTTGGAAAACGAATAATTATCGTTAAAGACAAGATACTAGGGGCTTATGATACAAATACTGAAGCTCTAGACGAAGCGACAAAAACAATGGCAATGGGGACATTTTGCTTAAAATATATCCCTGTCGATCCTAAAGATGAAAAAATCTGGCTGCGTACTTTTATATAATGGCTAAAGATAAATACTACGCTTATGATTTAGAATATTCTCATATTCTCAAAGAGATTAAAACTCCTATAACAATTTATTCTTCCAGGAATACTACCGAAGGAAAATGTTTGGAAACTGAAGCTTTATGGGATACCGGAGCCACTAATTCTGTTTTAACTCCAAAGATTTCTCAAAAACTAGGTCTAATATCTGTAGATAGTTGGTATGTAGGCGGCATTAATAATGAAAAATCTTCTGATATAGTTATTGCTTCTATTGCTCTTCCCAATGGAACGTTTTTGAATGACTGGCAATTTGTAGTGTGCGATATACCAGGCGCAGATGTTCTTGTTGGTATGGATATAATATCAAAGGGAGATTTTTGCATAAGCAACGCAAGAGCAAAGACATTATTTTCTTTTGTAATTCCCCCTTATAAAGAAAAAATTTCATATTCAAAATTAACCACTGATAATAATTAATATTTGGAAAGGTAAAAGGCAAGAGAGCGGCTTTTTGTTAGCTATCGGCGCACAGGCTACAAGCTAAGCTTCATTTCGCTCTTTGCCACCAATGGTACACCATGGGTAGCGTACCATTGCGCATAACGACACTAGCGAAAAGTGGTAACAGGTACCACTGCGTGACCTTGTAGCTTTCGATCAGTCTCCTTCATCTGCCGGTCGGTCTCTTTTTGGTTTTCTGCGACTTCTTTTACTAAAGCCCAGACTGTATCAAAACTAGGGGCGCTTGCTGTTTGTACTGCTTCCATTTTTTTCTCCTACTGATACTATACTACTATTAAGTGATTTTGAAAAGGTCTTTTTGTTAAAATTTGCAAAAAATTATCAAAAGCCAAAAGTTGCCGCTGCTGCCTCGCACTTTCTGGGGGGTGAGAAAAAAATGCTTTCTGAGCAGCGAACAGGCGAGAGAGCGGCTCGCTCAGCTATCGGCGCGTGAACTACAAGCCAAGCTTCAACTCGCTCTTTGCCGCCAATGGTACACCATGGGTAGCGTACCATTGCACGTAACTACACTAGCGAAAAGCGGTAACAGGTACCTTGCGTGACCTTTACATAGCGACCGCAAACTGTTGCTGTACAAGATCAGCAACAAGTTCTGCGGGACTACGGTGAGTCGCTATGGACTGCGCATTTAAAATACGAGATGTATCTTCATCAAGAGTTATCACTTGATGCCCCTTGTTGGAAAAAAAACCTACTCCATTCGGTCCCAGTTTTAAATCTGCACGAGTCATTAATTCGTCTAAAGCATCCGCTTCTTCATCGGTCATCATCGCCATTTATTTTTCCCCCTCATATTTTTATGTTGTGCCATAAAGCTATTACGGCATTTCATTGCGTGATATATGTTAATGTTTTCATTGTCGATTATATTATACAATATTTCCAGCAAGTTACCCTTGGTATCAAAACCAATTATTGCGTACTTATTTTCAAAATCCTCTACTGAACCTTCATATATCTTTGATTCTATAGCCTTGAGGATATCCGCTTCAGAAAATCCATGCTTGAATGCCGAAGGATTGAAATGTATTTTATCTGTCTTAATCTGTTGTCCTTCAACTTTTTCCATATACGATACCTTCTTTACATTATTACCGGAATGTGCTGTCTTTACAAGTTCCTGTGTTGGGCGAGCGCACTATCTTTTGCGAATAAAAAAACTTCGAATTTGATTCTCGGCGACACCAACCCCCGCTCCCTCTTACCTATTATCTGATAGCTATTACCTGCTTTCCCTACTTCCAAACCCTCGCTTCCCCATCAACCCACCGCCAATGCGTGTTCGCTGTGTTGGGAATTGATTCGGAATAGTAGTAACGTTTTGCGGCGCTTTCAAGCGGATCATTGTCAGAACCAATCGCCATCGCCGACCATGCCACGCTGTCCGTCCCGCCGTAATAAACCGTAGTTAAGCTGCTACAATCGTAGAACGCTTGATAGCCGATACTCGTCACGCTCGCTGGGATTGTCACGCTCGTCAAGCCGCTGCAATAGACAAACGCCCCAGTACCGATGCTCGTCACGCCCGTTGGGATGGTGACGTTCGTTAAGCCGCTGCAATGGGAAAACGCCCAATCGCCGATGCTGGTCACGTTTGCCGGGATGGTGACGTTCGTTAAGCCGCTGCAATTGGAAAACGCCCAATCGCCGATGCTGGTCACGTTTGCCGGGATAGTGACGCTGGTCAAACCGATGCAACCTAAGAACGCCCCACTGCCGATGCTCGTCACGCTGTCTGGAATTACGCTGTTTTTGCAGCCTGCTATTAACGTATTACTTACATTCTCTATCAGGCAATCATATTCGCTCCGATACGCGGTATTGCCGCTTACTACAGTAATACTTTCCAATCCGTTGCAACCTAAGAACACTCTATCACCGATGCTGGTCACGCTTGCTGGGATGGTGACACTGGTCAAGCCGCTGCAGCAGTAGAACGCCCAATCGCCGATGCTCGTCACGCTCGTTGGTATGGTGACGCTGGTCAAGCTACTGCAACCTTCGAACGCCCCATCGCCGATGCTGGTCACGCTGTCGGGGATGGTGACGCTCGTTAAGTTATAATACAATTGAAACCCACCAGCCGCTATCTCCGTTACCGGCTTCCCTTCGTAGACGGCTGGAATTACCACTACACGAGCGGTTGCCGTGCCTTGGGAAACTGAATACGCTGTGTTGTTGTTTATCGATGTATAAAACAAACCAGGCGTTTCCAACAATCCCCAAACAGTCGGAACCCCTTCTACAAAATGCCAGTAGGTATTGGCTATGCCGAGATCTTCTTCGGAATAATAGTAACGAGTAGCGTTTTCAAGCAGTTCATCATTGTTATCATCTATCGTTAACCCCGACCACGCCTCGCTGTCCGCTCCGCCGTAATAAATCATAGTCAAGTTAATGCAATTGTGGAACGCATAGCTGCCGATGCTCGTCACTCTTGTTGGGATAGTAACGCTGGTCAAACCGCTGCAACCTGAGAATGCCCAATTGCCAATACTCGTCACGTCTGATGGCATTACACTATTTTTACAACCAGCTATTAATTCATTATTTGCATTCTTTATCAGGCAATCGCTTTCGCTTCGATATTCGGTATTACCGGTTTCTACCATAATGCCCTCCAAGCTGCTGCAATCACGAAACGCGCCAGAGCCGATACTCATTACGCCTGCTGGTATTAAGACATTGGTCAATCCGCTGCAACCTAAGAAAGCCTCATCACCGATGCTCGTCACGTTTAATGGTATTACACTGTTTTTACAACCGACTATTAGCGTATTGCTTGTACTCTCTATAATGCAATCATTTTCGCTCCGATACGCTGTATTGCCGCTTTCTACCGTAATGGTCGTCAAACCGCTGCAATAGGAGAACGCTCCATTGCCAATACTCGTCACGCTCGCTGGGATTGTCACGCTCGTCAAGTCGCTGCAACAGAAGAACGCACCACCGTCGATGCTCGTCACGCTGTCGGGGATGGTCACGCCTGTCAAGTTATAATAATCTCTAAACCCACCATCCGCTATCTCTGTTACTGGCAGACCGTCATGTTCCGCTGGAATTACCACTTCTGCGGCTGTTGCCGCGCCTTGGGAAACCGAATACGCTGCACCACCATTTATCGGAGTGTAAAGCAAACCAGGCGTTCCAGCAGATAAAGCGGCGCTAAAATCAATTCCCACTGTATAACAGCCTGCTTGCACCATTACTGCGCTGTTGCCAGATTGCCAATCAAAACTTAAAGCCGTCCCATTTACCGCTAATGCGCTAATAGCAGCCTCCGCCAAAGATTGATATTCGTAATCGGCTTCAAGAAAGCGAAAATCCCCTCTCGCAATGCCGATAACTGCGGCATCAGCCAGCGTCTTTAATTTATTCAAATTATCCGGTATTACAGCACCAGGATTTGAACAAAGAGCATCAAACTGATCGGTAATATCATCAATATGACTGCCCATAAAACCGTCAATGCCCAGCCAGGAAAAGTACGCTGGCGTAATTCCGTTAGCGGCAAATTTCCATTGGTTCTCATCAGCATCATAAGAGTTCAAAATACAGCTTAACAATGTAACAGGAAAATGTTCATCGGAAAAAGTTTTTGTAAAGATGCTTTCCAGGCTGTAATAAACGTGCAGTATTTCTCTGATTACCGCTTCTTCTTCCTGATTGTTGGACAGTTTAAAAACAATGCGGTATTCGCCTGCATCGAGCAAGGTTTGGTTGGACAAATTGGCATCGTTTGTTATGCCGTCTTCAATAAAAGTAACCGTCTCGTTGGTCAGTAATGTATCGCTATCCCCATTTTTTCCAATGCGCCAAATTTCCATAAGGGCGCTTTCAAAGTCGCCGTCAAAGTTGTTGCTAAAATTTATCTCCCAGCTAAAAGTCCCTTTGCCTTCTTCAACAGGAAAAAGCTGAATGTTCACGGGAACAACCGCCCCCGAAGAGACTGTTATCGTTTCAACTTTACTTTTTGCCGCTTCGAAGTCTCCGCCAGGCAGTTCATTGGCAATATACGCAGTTACCGTCAACTCCCATGTCCCCGCCGCCAAATCGACCGTGCTCGAAGAAACATCAGTCCAGGAAACGGTAAAATTTTTATTCCCCGCATCATTTGCAACAAAACACAGACTAAACTCGGCAAAATCGCCCATAGTAATATCCGGCATAATCGTTCGTCCTGCAGTTTGCCCGTTAATTGATATTAAGAGCTTCCCTGTTTTCGCTTCGCTGCCAGGCTTTTCATTAAAAGGATTCTGGCAGCCATATAAAATGAGAAGAGAAAAAATAAAAATGAGGGGCTTCATTTTTTTTATATCGATTTGCGGCGCAAAGGGGAGCCTTATTCTTTTTATATTCCAAAATTTTTCATTTATCATTTCTATTTCCTCACTTCTTTACTTCTCAATTCCGAACGTGACAATCTTGCTGTACAGCTTGCCGTCAATTTTTGCTTCTACTGTTACCGAGTACAGCCCAATACCGCTAAAGTTGGTCGGGCTTACAGTAAGCGTTTCCCTGCATGGCCCGGAAACACCGGCGGTGATGGGGTTATTATTGAAATACCAATTAATGCTTCCGCTGTCGTATTGTTGCGGATCATCAAGGGTAATAGTTGCATGGGAAGGTTTTCCCGCAACGCCGTTAATGTAAATAGTTGCAGCGGAAACCACAGCAGTAACATTTTCAAAGTCAGCGAAGGAGATGGCGAAACTTTCCTGAGTAAGAGTTTTTATTGCCGTGCTGACTGCTGTGCCTGCGTTGTAGTTATCATTTTCTGCGGCACGGGCAAAAATATAGTAAGTTGTATTGGCGGAAAGTCCGCTAAAAATTAATCCTGTTTGCCAGTTAGATCCGAAAACGCCGTCGGTTGTATTTATAGCGTATTCAACGGTTTGCCCGTTTTCGGAAGCAGTTACAGCGTTAATGGTTATGCTGTTACTTTCTTTTGAATCAAGTGTTGGGGCGGCAACTACTGCTCCCTCAGCTTTAGCCACATTTACTGTAATATTCCCGCCTGCCGGTTCATAATTACCGCTTTGGTCGGTATAGGTCGCAGGGAATAACTGACCAGTGCCTGCATTCAAACTGGTTGCCGGATTATTCCATGCGTAGCCAGTTGGCAAAGACAGATTCGCAAGTGTCAGCGTAGTTGTGTAAGTTGTATCAATTGCGTTAATTTCGGGGAAATCGCCACTGGCTTCTTCTACATTAACCGTGATGTTTCCGCCTACCGTTTCATAATTGCCGCTTGGGTCGGTATAGGTCGCAGGGAATAACTGACCAGTGCCTGCATTCAAACCGGTTGCCGGATTATTCCATGCGTAGCCAGTTGGCAAAAACAGATTCGCAAGTGTCAGCGTAGGCGTATAATAAATATTGATAGCGGCAGGCGAGCCAAAAGCGCCAGTTGCCCGATTTATCGTCAAAATGCCGCCAACCAATCCTGTTGCCTCATTCCAGCCATCAGCCGCCTCAACGTTAAAGGTTACGGTATATGTTCCAACTGCCATAGGAAGCATTATTGACCCATTGTAAAAAACAGTTATGCTTCCAACAGACTTACCCGCTTTCGGCGTTATGACCACAGTCTTAACGCTGCCATTGTAAGTGTGTACAGCTCCGCTAATGTCAAAGTCGCCAGCAGCAGGATCCTGATTAAGAACAGGCAAACCGCCATTATTGTTACCCTCATCGTTATTGACGGCACCGTCTCCCCCCGCCTTTTTGCGCATCGTTTCAATATCGTCCTGCAAAGTACTAGGGCAACCCGCAAAAACAACCGCGCACAATGCAATTAAAACCAAAGCAAAAATGCTAACATTTTTATGCCTAATCATAACCACACTCCCTTTTATTTCGAATCATTGTTACCTCTTACCTAATCCCTCTTACCTATTACCTTTACCTGCTCTCTATCCCCGCCCCTTCAACTTTTACCGATCCCGGTAAAACAATGTCCATTACAAATGCGCTTTCCGCAATGTTCCCGCGCCTGTCAATTGCGCCGCCCTGGTTCCTGTTCACGGCTTCTATCTGCCAGATAAAAGTTCCTACGTCTAAAAACCGCAGGTCTTCAAGCCGGTAATTCGGGCGGCTTAACGGCTGCGTTTGGAAAACCTGTTTCCTGCCGCCATCGGCTCGCTGAAAAATTGTCAGAATATAGGCATTTGCTCCCTGCACTGCCTGCCAGTTAAAACTAATGTTCCTTTGAGTTTGCAGTTCGCCCATTGTAAAGCGGTGCCCCCTTTCCGGCTGCAAATTCCGTGCGGCAGGCAATGGCGTAACAGGCGCTGCCTTAGCCGGAACTGCTGCGTTCGCCGGAACGGACGCAGCCGGCGCAGACACGGCTGCCGCAAGCGCCGCAGGTTCCGGCTGAGAGGCAACAGGCATTAATTCGGGCGGAATTTCACCTAAAAGCCACTGCGCCAAACTGAGGCTTTCCGCTTCGGGTTCACGTTCACGTTCAATAGAGGTTTGCTCAATTTTAAAATAACCAGCCTGCGAAAACGAAGGCTCCCCGGCATTAACGGAATGGAAAACGGGCTTCACCCGCCAGTACCATGTCCCTTCCCCAAGAGATGAACTGGTAAAAAACGTTATCTGACTTTCCCTGCGTATGTTAGGTGACACAAAATCAGGCGAATCGCAAACTTCCAGAATGTAGGAAGATGCGCCGTCAATTTCTTCCCACGAAAAATTTACGGCAGGCTGTTCGCCTGAAAACCTGAACACGCTGCTGGCGGCAGGGCTCTGTAATTGCGGCACCGCATCGCTTGTGCCCTCGGAATGTTTTTCATTGAACGGCGCCGCTATTTCTTCATGCCTGATAATGCTGCCGTCGGCAAGGGAACCGCCTTGCGGCTCAATGGTGACAAGGCTGCCGGCCTGTATTTCCTGCGCTTGCCCACCCTCGGTAATTTGCGCCGAGCCTTCGTTAACCTGCAGCCTTATGCCGCTTTCCCCGGCTGTAACATTAAGCGCTGCGCCGGAACCCGCCTGCACCTGCCGCCCGTTAATGTCCAGGGATATTTTTCCGCCGTCCTTTGCGGAAGAAAGAGCGAGAGCCCCTTCGCCCATTATAATCTGCAAACCTTCGCCGTCCGGCGCTTTGGTTATGCGTATTAGCGTGTTTTCGTTTAAGTCGATGCTGCCGCCTTCTATCCGCAGAGTCGCGGCGGAAAGTTCCGCAACACGGATTAAGTCTCCAAGATACACGGGCGATTCCGAAGCGAGCCTGTCCCACAAGACGCGATCCGCAAGCCGCCGCTGGACTATGTTTTTCTTTATGACGACAGAACCAATAGGCTGCACATCCCTTAAACTGATAGTCCGCATCAAGTCCATCCTGAATAAATTTATGCTGAATGCCGCTATAAAAAGAAATATTATAATTACAATAAAATCTATTAACCGTAATCTGTTAGACAGTTTACTGTCAGACTGTTTGCTGACGGCAGTATCGGCTTTCATTTATTTGGATTCTCCAATTTTGTATTTTTTCTCGTCGGCATTAACGTCTACCTTTGAAATTTCAGGCGTAGGCAGGTCAAGCAGCCTGCGCACGTCTGCCATTGTCTGCGGCCCTTTGCTGCTGCCCGCAAGGTTGACAACGGCGAAAATACGCACCGGTTTTTCCTTGCCTTTTACGGTTACGGAAGGCATTTCTTCAGTTATGAATTTATCCCCTGTTATACGCCATGTATCCTCGGAAATAAGAATGTCTGCCCCCAG
>Ga0123356_10008511_pt1 | contig 10197 bp, 8 predicted proteins | sample TergutEmb28metaG_2_FD_92546 | JGI IMG/M metagenome (GOLD analysis project Ga0123356, IMG submission 92546) | Embiratermes neotenicus P3 segment gut microbial communities from Petit-Saut dam, French Guiana - Emb289 P3 | ecosystem: Host-associated > Arthropoda: Insects > Digestive system > Gut ... | reverse complement strand
TCCCCTATTATGTCACAAGCGGTATTTACACCTTCCTCCCTGAGCATTGAGATAAGATCACCGGTTGAATAATATTCAATTTGAATCGTATAACTCGGAAACTGTTCGTCAAGATCCTTTTGCATCGCTTCAATACGGTTTTCTTCCGCACTTGTATATATAACAACAACGGGTTTGCTTTTTTCACTGCAGGCAGTCAGAAGCAAACCGAAGCAAACCGCTAAAAACAGGAACATGATTTTTCTCATTATAAGGTCCCCCTCTTGTTCTTACTTGATTGTAGCATAATGAATAACATGAGACAAGCGTTGAGATACGCAGAAAAGGCACATAAAATCTACAACAATCGTTGTTTTAACTCATATACATCAATGGATTCGATATTTTCATTACTGTACCGGACAGTATTAAAAGCTGCTGTTAAATTATCCGGAAGCGGAAAACTGCCGCCGCTTGCATTTTGAAAGATTTCACTCAGGACTTCGTTTGGTGTATCACTAAAGTTGTCGGAAGTAAAACCACAACGCTTTGCCTTTCTTACATATTCACGGTAGATATATAAAATACGTTCGCGTTCGGTTTTTAGCGATGAATATGAGGGAACCTTTTTGATGTCCCTTCGTGTTCGTTTTCCCCGTTCGTGTGTGATCTTTTCAATGATCTCGGTAAAAACCTCGTTGCCCGGAGCCACCCTCTTTATTCCGGTTCTGTATAGACGCAACAGGAAACGGATAATCTTTACAAGAGCAATAACCACAAGGGATAAAAACGCGGCAAGTATAATACCGGTTCCCAACCACATCAATATCGGGTCGACCTCATATGTCCCTGTCTCGGGATCATCAAACATATCAAAAACCGGGGGGTCGTTTTGGGGTTGAGATTCATAATTAACCGGTTGATCACTTGAATTAAAACTAAATATATATCTGAAAAAGTTGTTGACGAGCCTGATCACACCACCTAATAAAAACCGGCCCGTTTCGGCAAGCCACGGAGAAAACGATATAACGGTCAGAAGCACTCCGCCCGCAGCTATTATTGCAAATGACGCAAATTTCATATTGTTCGGAACACTTAACCCGTCAGTACCAAACCATCGTATTGAATCCACATTAAGAACAATAAAAAATGATAACAAACAGAGCGTCGATATACCGGTCGAAACCGTTAAAAGAGTTCCGTACCCGGCGAATGTGGAAGATCTGTAATCAAGCAGCCCGATGAACAGATTAAACCCCAGTAAAATAAGGCAGAGCACCCCGATTTTATGGAACATGTCTGATGTTGCATATGCCAAAACCGACAGCAGTACAAGTGCATATATCGCTACAGTGATCCTGACCCAAAGCGGAGAAAAGTAAAATAAAATAAATCCGATCGATAAGGCTAACATAAACCGGAAAATAAAATTAAGAAAAGATGCGCGGGTTCCCTTACGGAAATCAATAAAAAGTATAAGACAAACAGAAAGAAACAAATACAGCATCAACCAGCCAAACGGTATGTTAAGGTTGTATGCAATTACATAAGTAAGCGGGCATGCGGTACCAAGCCCCAGAAGCATGAATAAAAACCTTGGCGCATATGGTTTTAGAGTATTTGGCTTAAGCACTGATTATACCTCCTTCAGGAGATTGCCGCATTGCCGGGCTGTCGGGAACTATAAACACTTCAACCTTGTTTCCCGCACGGCGCAGCGCTTCACTTTCGATATTTATTTCATCAGTGATATAACGAGTCATAAGCAGTATATCCATATCCCTGACAGTACCTACGGCTTCCCGGAGCAGCATATGGAAGCTTCTGGTCCGGACAAACTGCATTTCCGCCACTGCCGCAAACAGGTCTTCTCTATGAGTTCTGCCGAGAGCCGGCTGCACCGTTACTTCCAATCCGTCGCGGAGACCTGTGGAGTTGGTACATAATGCGGTTTGCTGGCCGTTGGAAACCGAAAAATCCAAAATTGCAGCAAGCACCCGCAGCGCGTTTTCCATCGTGTTTTCCTTTACGGGACCTGTATTATCCCGGGCTTCGGCGCTGTAGTCTATGTTAAAGAAAACCATAAGCCTGGAATTTGAAGAAAAATCACGTTTTTGTACAACAAGCCTTCCGGTTTTTGCGCTTGCTTTCCAGTTTATGGAGTTTTGAGGGTCGCGGGTAGTGTAGTCCCTGACACCTGCAGGCAGGAAAGGATCAGGTAAAAAATACCGCCTGACAATAACATCCCCGATAAAGGAACGTGAAGGCAGACGGATATTATTTAAGCTTACCGGTATAGGAAAAACATGCAGCCCCGATTCGGGTATATAAGATATGGATTTATTGGTTACACCAAACAGATCACCCGTTGTGATGCTTGCCGAACCAAGATGGTAGTAGCCCCGCTTTGTACATATGATCCTGTATATCCGCTTGATCCTGCAAAAAGTTGGAACCGAAAGGACCGAACGGTGAAAAACCCCTGCACTGACCCGGGTATTATCGTTTTTTGTGAAAAGCATCGTTTCACTGAAACGGGTTTCAACCTTCAGCCATAACAGCGGCAGGAACTTTTTATTTTCTATCACCTCTACAAGCTCATTTGCTTCACCTTCAAAAATCCTGTTATGCAGGATCGTACATGAATACGACAAACCGCGAAAAGCAAGCGCGCGGTAAATCACGCTTTGCACTACAACAACTAATATAAAAGCCAATAATAACTGTAGTATTATCATTTCGGAACCGGCAGGGACGAGAGGACCTCGTCAAGCAACGATACCGCAACCCGGTCGCCGTCTGCGGAAAGACCGGTTACGATCCTATGGGTAAAAACAGGACGGCATAAAGCTTTTATATCATCGGGCAGAACAAATGTACGCCCGTCGATAGCGGCAAAAATCTTGGCAGCTTTCATTAAAGCCTGAGTTCCGCGCGGACTGACACCCAGATATGCCGACTTGTGGCTTCTCGTTTTCTCGGCGATATCGATTATGTAGTATTTCAAATCATCGGAAATAAAAACCTCCGGAAATACAGCGGCGGCATTTGCGACATCCTCTGCGTCCGCTACAGGTGATAGGTCATCGAGAGGGTTAACTCCATTAAAACGGTCAAGCACCAAACATGCTTCATCGCGGGTCGGATATCCCATGCTTCCTTTGATCAAAAAGCGGTCAAGCTGTGCTTCCGGCAACGCAAATGTTCCTTGAGTTTCTATCGGGTTTTGTGTCGCGATCGTAAAAAACGGCAGCGAAAGCGGCAGCGTCTCATTATCAATGGACACCTGCCGCTCTTCCATACATTCGAGCAATGCCGACTGTGTGCGTGGTGTTGCCCGGTTTATTTCATCGCCAAGTAAAATGTTTGTGAAAATGGGACCCTTCCTCAAAACAAACTCGTCTTCGCGCCGGCTGTAATAATGAATTCCGGTGATATCTGAAGGAAGCAGATCCGGTGTAAACTGGATCCGCGAGAATTTACAACTCAGACTTTTTGCAAGTGCCCGGGCAAAAAGTGTTTTACCTGTACCCGGCACATCCTCGATCAGCATATGTCCGGAACCAATTAAACAAATCAAAGCGTGTTTTACAGTCTCCTCTTTCCCGACGATCACTTTTGCGATATTGCTTATTACGCGATCCGCGAGATCTTTTACTTTTGAAATGTCCATAAAAATGACCATTCCTTTCGTTTTACTTCAGGCACAAAACAACCTGCACACCTACAGATCAAAATCTCCGGCCACGGGATCGGAAGTATCTATATTATACACAGTGGAGGGGTATATTAACAGCGTTGTTTTTTTCATAACTTAAGGTATAATTAAACAATCAGACAGGAAAGAGGGAAGTTTATGCAAAAGCAGACAGAAATAACAACCCCCGGACGATTACTTGATGAAAAGGGTGTACTTTTACAGAGAGGATACGCGACAAAACCTTTGCTTACCTACTGCCGGGATCATATAAAAGCTCCTCCGTGGCGGATAAAAGAATGGGACTTCTACCAGGTGTGCAATGACGATTACTGTGCCCAGTTTACGATTGGTCATACTGCATATGCCGGGGCGTTGACTGTAACGTTTTTCCGTTTCGCCGACGGCTTGCGTTTTGACCGTACAACAACACTGCTGCTCCCTTTCGGGTCTCTTAACAAACCGGAAACATCGGACAAAGGTATCAGTGTAAACAAAGGTGGTGTCGGCATTTCATTTGATGTAAGCCCGGAGCGCCGCGTTTTACGCTGCGGAGCAACCGCCGATAAAAAAACTCCGCCTATGGAAGCGGAAATCGTACTGACAAGACCACATGATGTATCTGTCGTTATGGCAACTCCGTTTAAGGAATATACACGCGCATTTTACTACAATGAAAAAATCAGTATGATGCCCGCTGCGGGGTACATTAAAATCGGAAATGAAGAATTTAAATTTGAACCGCATTCCGCGTTTGGACTTCTTGACTGGGGACGCGGCGTGTGGCCGTTCAGTACGGAATGGTATTGGGGCAGCGGCAGCGGTTTGGTGGATGGAGTACCCTTCGGGTTTAATATAGGATACGGTTTTGGAGATACTTCTGCAGCAAGCGAAAATATGCTGTTTTACGACCATAAGGCATATAAGATCGGTGATGTAAAATTCGATCTTGCCGGCGGCGGATATATGTCTCCGAAAAAGTTTACATCAGATGACGGCAGCTTTGAAATGGATTTTGTACCCGTTTATGACCGTTATGTCGAAAACAAAATCCTGTTTATCAACACAAGGTGCCATCAGGTCTTCGGGAAATTTTCCGGTCGTGTCAAACCCGGTGACGGACAGGAGTTGGAAATAAAGGATTTTACAGCGTTTACGGAACACGCGATAAATAACTGGTAAAACGGAACAGGAAAGCATCTTATGATAAAGACCGAAAGATTAACACATGGCGGAGTAATGGCCAACTATCGTTGCACGGCAGCATGCCGCCATTGTTTATATGCCTGTTCTCCGGAAAGGACCGACGGGTATATTACCGAAGCGACTGCTGCAGATGTTGCTTCACTTCTGCGTACAGCCGGCTGCCGCTCCGTTCATATCGGCGGAGGTGAGCCGTTTTTGGACTTTGACGGACTTATCAGGCTGATCTGTATCTTAACGGATAACGGGATTCCGGTCGACTACATTGAAACAAACGCGTATTGGGCTTCAGATACAGGACGGGTGAAAACATACTTGCGGGAGCTTAAAAGGGCAGGTGCAGATGCGCTATGTATTTCACTTGATCCGTTTCATGCAGAATATGTGCCGGTTGGGCTGCCTTTGTTACTGGCTGATATCTGCAGCAGTGCCGGGTTTGGTTTTTTTCTCTGGCAGGACAGGTTTTTGCCTATGATGAAGTCTTTGGACAGGAGTAAAATTCATACCCGTGCGTAAATGGAAGAGCTTATATCTCCGTTGTATATCCCGGAAACCGCAAGGATATACGGTATTCATTACGGCGGCAAGGCAATCGGTATTGAAGCGGAGTATTCGTCATGCAAGCCCGTATCCGCAATAACAGACAGCCGCCCGTGCAGCAGTCTTTTATCGGGCGGTCATTATCATGTGGACATGTACGGAAGATACATCCCTCCCGGGTGTACAGGGATAGTAATACCTCTGGAAGAAGCAGCAGGCGGGATTCCGGAAGGTAAGTATCCGGTGTATGAAGTTTTATTATCGGGCGGAGTAAAGGGTCTGCTTTCGTCTGCCGAATCAAAAGGATTTACGGCAGCCAAATAAGGTTATCCGTCAGGCTGCGCTTTATGTTTTCACATACGTCGCTGGCTTAGTGAAAATGCACCGTCACCGGAGCTTGACCGTGAATTTTATATTGAGGCCATGAAGTGTTGATGATGATGGTGACTACTTTGATATACCTTTCCGAACAAAGATGAGATTAAATATACGGAGTTATTGATTTGATTGTATTTAAACCGGTATTGCGTAAAATGGCAGCAGTTTTAATTTTGCTGATATTTGCATCCTTGTCAGTCGGGTGTGCAGATGACCTTGACGATATGCAGAGCAGCGGTCACGGCAGCAGTCTTGGAGATAGCTTGTTGCATCCGGAGTTTATTTATGTACCGGAGGTTGTATCGTTTCCGGATCTTCCCGACGGTTTGACGGACATAACCAATGTTGCACTGACAGACAGTGCAGTTTATTTTACTTCCCGCGGTCACAGAGACGAGAATTTTTACGGTCTTTTCAGCATGGATTTTAACGGTACAAACTTAACGGAGCTGACAGATTTTACTGCGGGGACCGCTCTGCCCGACGGATTTATAGATATAGGTTTCCTGCATGCCGACAATAAAGGTTATCTTTGGGTGCTGGAATCCACAAATTTATACGATCCCGGGCGTGAAAAGATAGATACCTTCATTACCATTCGCAAGCTGGATAAAACCGGAGCGGAAATACTTGCGTTTGATATAACCGATCGCATCAATCCGGTCATTGCATTTTTAGACAACGTTGAACTCACAACGGATGATGCGGGTAATATATATCTTGCGACAAGGTCGGATATATATGTTTTTGATGAAAAAGGAAATTTGCTTTTTAATCTCGAAAAACCTGAGATTGACGCATATCTTGTATATCTGTCAACCGGTTCGGTTTCACTTGCTGCGTGGAGCGACACAACACAGCACTTAAGAAAGATCGATGCAGAAATTAAATCATGGGGAGAAACCACCGGTCTGCCATCGGACATACGAGGTGTACGCAACGTATTTTCCGGTAACGAAAAGTATATTTTTCTTTATAACACCAAGTCATACCTGACCGGTGTTCTTGCGGAAACCGGAGAGTCTGTGAACATACTCGGCTGGATCGACAGTAATATATCACCAAACAACATAAATAATGTAATGCTGTTACATGACGGGCGTATTGCGGCAACCAGACAGATACAAAACCGGACATCCGGTGCATCACCGGTCATTGAGCTTCTTCTATTTACAAAAACTTCAATTGAAGAGCTTCCTGAAAAAATAATACTCACCTTCGGTACATTTCGATATGAAAGTAACATAAGCAGTTTAGTCGAACAATTTAATGCAAACAGTGAAACTCACCGGATACAGGTAATAGACTATTCGCTGGTTGATCCGGATTATTCTCATGGTATTTTGAAATTAAATACAGAAATGATCACAGGCAGCGGACCGGACATTTTAGATGTTTGGATCCTGCCGGTACACAACTATGCTCCGAAGGGTTTTCTGGTTGATTTATATCCGCTCATCGATGCAGACCACGAACTCAACCGCAGCAGCTTTATAGAAAGCGTACTTAAAGCACTCGAAACCAACGGGTCATTATACAGGATAAGTCCATCATTTTTATTTAACACAGTGTTCGGTAACCCTGCCGTACTCGGCGAATATCCCGGATGGAATATGGATGAATTTATTAACGTGCTTAACGAAAACCCGCAGGCCGATAAGCCAATTGGATTTTATAGCAGTTCCATGTACTTCCTGTCAATAATCCTTTCTGCCAATTTGGATGAGTATATTGACCGGGTATCCGGCACGGCATATTTTGACAGCGATGAATTTATTGATCTGCTGGAGCTTGCAAATACATTTCCTTCGGAAATCGATCAGAGCCAATTTACTCCGGAAAGCTTTTTTATGTACATTATTTCGGGACAGCAAATAATGGAAATGAGGCTCATCGGCTCATTACACTCACTTCTTGAGCAACGCACATCATTCGGCGGAGAAATCGTATTTAAGGGATTCCCGACAGAAAACAGAGACGGCAATGTTTTTACTCCTCAAACAAGTATTGCCATTTCATCAAGCTGTAAAGACATTGACGCTGCGTGGGAGTTTGTGCGTATGTTTTTAACGGAAGACTACCAACGCGAAATAACCCTGTCAATTCCCATAAATAAAGTTGTGTTTGAAGAGAGAATTGAAGAGATAATGATTGAAACCGGAAGACAGATAATAACAAATACCGGCAATAGAATAACGATCGAGCCGTTTTCACAGGAAGAAGCAGATATGCTCAGAAGTGTTATAGATAACACGACCCGCTTAAGAGGCGAAGCTGATAACACAATATGGATGATAGTGACAGAGTCGGCAGAAGACTTCTTCAACGGTACGATCATCGCTCAAGACGCAGCGCGGATCATCCAAAGCCGCGTTACGATCTATCTAGCCGAACAAAACTAAGGATACAAAAGACACAAGGGGATGTGTCCTGGAAAAATAACGCCTTATTTGGGAGAAAGCCTGTGGATCAAAGGAAGCTGGAAAACAGCCCTCTGGCGGTTGACCCGTTATGGACTAATAATTTTATAAAAATCTGGATATTTAACCTGCTGTTATGTGTTTGGTTTTTTATGCTGAGTGCTCCCTTTCCGTTTTATATAATCGAACTGGGCGGTACTGAGCTGCTTGTGGGTATTATAGCGGGAGGTTTTGCAATAGCAGCGCTGATTGTACGGCCCATTGCCGGTTGGATACTTGATAACAGCAGCCGCAAGGGATTATTGGTATGGGGTGTTCTTTCACTTATCCTGCTGACCGTATTATTGTTTGCCATTCCGGTTTTGGCTGTAGTGGTAATTTTACGGATCCTAAGCGGGCTTATGTTTGCCGGTACAGGTACTGCAAGCACAACAAATGTATATGATACGATAACACCACGCCGTTTTGCGGAGGGGATAGGTTTTTTAGGTTTGGGCAACACCCTTGCAATGGCTCTTGCACCGGCATTGGGTCTTGCGATCGTGGCGGGGTGGGGATTTAATATTCTTTTTGCGATAAGTGCTGCAGTCCTTTTGATTGCGTTTACGGTAATGAAGGGCTTTTCATTTAAGAAAATTGAAAAACCGAAAAAAACACAGGAACAAAAAGGTTTTTTCCGGTCTAAACTTATTAATGTTGATGCATTACCTGCATCTGTTGTGATGCTGTTTACATCGGTTCCGTATGGCGGTGCTTCGATTTTTATAGCTCTTTATGCTGAAGCGTACAGTTTGGGAAATGCGGGGTTGTTTTTTACTTTGTTTGCTGTGGGGACAGGCTCTACACGCCTTATTTCAGGGCGGATCGCAGATAAAAAAGGCGAGCAGCCAATGATAATAATCGGGAACAGTTTGCTTATGGTATCATTGGCACTGCTGCTGGCGGCAAACACATACAGTTATTATGCTGCAGGATTATTGTTTGGTATAGGATCCGGGATCATACTTCCCGCTATGCAGGCAATGTCAATGCGTGTTATACCGATAGAAAAACGCGGCTCCGCTTCAAGTACATATCTTTGTTCATACGATATCGCATCCGGTGCGGGAGGGATCCTTGCAGGATGGATCGTAACGGTGTGGGGTTACAGACCGATGTTTGTTTCATTGGGGATTTTTCTTGTAATATCCATGTTGATTTATGCACTTTGGGCATCAAAAACTCCCTCCGCTTTTAAGGTTTATCAGCGGAATAAAAAGCAAGAGGCATGTTAATGTAAATGCAGGTTTCTTGACAAAAAATACGATAATGATATTATTTTTACCGGGAGTATGTCACGGGATATGGTCGGTAATTTATTAAGATATGGAGAGTACGATATTTATGTTTCAAGGATTTTCTCAGGATACCATTGACTTTATGTGGAATCTTCGGTTTAACAACGAAAAAACGTGGTTTGAAGCGCACAAAGACGAATTTATACGTGTTTTTCAGACTCCCATGAAAGAACTGGCAAAGGAAGTATATGAACGTATAAATTCGGATTTTTCAAAACACGGGTTTATCCATAAAGTATCGCGTATCTACAAAGATGCCCGCAGGGTAAAAGGCGGCGATCCATACAGGACAAACCTTTGGTTTTCGATCGAAAAACCAAGTGAAGAATGGACATCAACGCCCGTCTTCTGGTTTGAACTCGCTCCCGAAAACTGGAGCTATGGGTTAGGTTATTACAGTGCACTTCCGAAAACGCTGGCAAAGTTTAGGACTCGAATAGATAAAAACCCAAAAGCGTTTGAAAAGCTGGTTGCTCCGATAGGTAAACAAAATGAATTTATTCTTGAGGGGCCGGAGTATTCACGCAAAAAGGAAGCTCCGACCCCTGCGACCGCGGAGTGGTACAACAGGAAAACTTTTGCTCTGATACACGATCAACCTATTGATGAGATATTATTTTCACGTGATCTTGTGGACCGG
>Ga0123356_10008510_pt1 | contig 10197 bp, 5 predicted proteins | sample TergutEmb28metaG_2_FD_92546 | JGI IMG/M metagenome (GOLD analysis project Ga0123356, IMG submission 92546) | Embiratermes neotenicus P3 segment gut microbial communities from Petit-Saut dam, French Guiana - Emb289 P3 | ecosystem: Host-associated > Arthropoda: Insects > Digestive system > Gut ... | reverse complement strand
CCCCCGGGTTTCGGGATCGTTGTTATAATGCCAGTAGGGACTGTACCACGCGCTGCTATCGGCAACCTCCTTGGCGGTGAGACCAAACAGAAAAAAGTTCTCCTCACCCGCTTCCTGCGCCATCTCGATCGTCGCGCCGTCGCGGGTACCGATGGTCAGCGCGCCGTTCATCATGAACTTCATGTTGCTTGTGCCGCTTGCCTCAAACCCAGCGGTCGAGATCTGGTTAGAGACGTCGGCGGCCGGGATCAACCGCTCCGCCAGCGACACGTTGTAGTCGGGCAGGAACACGACCTTCAATCGGCCCCGCGCCCTCGGATCCCCGTCGATCGTGCGGGCAAGATTGTTGATGAATTTGATGATGAGCTTTGCCAGATGGTAGGCGGGCGCGGCCTTGCCGGCGAAGAAAAATGTCCGCGGCGGCATGTCCAGATTCGGATTCTCGCGGAGCCGATTGTAAAGAACGATAATCCGCAGCGCGTTGAGCAGCTGGCGCTTATATTCGTGGATACGCTTGATCTGGCAATCGAAGATGGTGTCAGGATCGACCGGCTGACCATGGGTCGATTGCAGCCAGTCGGCGAACCGCACCTTTGCTTCACGCTTAACTCTCATCACGGTTTCGAGGAAGACCGGGTCGTCCACACGCGAGCGGAGCCTGCTCAGCTGGCTGAGATCGGTCACCCAGCCGGAGCCGATGGCCGAAGTGATGGTATGGGCGAGACCCGGGTTCGCCAGCAGGAGCCAACGCCGAGGCGTCACGCCATTTGTCTTGTTGTTGAACCGCTCCGGGAAGATGTCGGCGAGGTCCTTGACCGTCATGGCGCGCAGCAGCTGTGAATGGATCGCTGCGACACCGTTGGTGCTGTGCGAGCCGACGATGGCGAGGTTCGCCATTCGCACCTTCTTGTCCGGACCCTCTTCGATCAGCCCCACACGGCTGAGAACCGTCGGGTCCGCAGGAGTGCGGCGCCGCACGTCGTCAAGGAAGCGACGATTGATTTCGTAGACGATATCCAGGTGGCGCGGCAGCATCAGCTGGAAGTAGCGGACCGGCCATCTCTCGAGCGCTTCGGGAAGCAATGTATGGTTGGTGTAAGCCAGAGTTCGCTTCGTCAAGTCCCAGGCTTCGTCCCACGCCAGATGAGCGTCGTCGAGCAGGATCCGCATCAGCTCGGGAACCGCGAGCGTTGGATGCGTGTCGTTGAGCTGGATCGCAACCTTCTCGGGCAAGGCGTGCCAATCCAGATTGGCGCGCCGGAAGCGGCGCACCAGGTCCGTCAGCGAACAGGCGACCAGGAAGTATTCCTGCACGAAACGCAGCATCTGGCCGATTTCGGTGTGGTCGTCCGGGTAGAGCACCCGGGTCAAGGTATGCGCCGCGATGTTTCCAACCAGTGCGCCAATGAGATCGCCGCTGCTGAACTCCTGGAAATCAAAATACTCATGCGTTGCCGCACCCCATAGGCGCAACGTGTTGATCGTCTTGCCCCCGTAGGCGACAATCGGCCGATCGAACGGGATGCCAACCCAGGTGGAGGGCCGACCCGCAACCGGAGACAGGTTGCCACCGCGCATCTCGAACGAGCAACCGAGGTTGATTTCCACTGTCTCATGAAAGCGCACGACCTCCCACGGGTCGGTGCGACGCAGCCAATGGTCGGGGCGTTCGCGCTGCCACCCGTCGACGATCAGCTGCCGGAACATGCCGTATTCATAACGCAATCCGTAGCCCATCGCCGGCAACTGCAATGTGGCCATCGAGTCGAGAAAACACGCGGCGAGCCGGCCGAGGCCACCGTTTCCGAGCCCGGCATCGGGTTCCTGCTCTTGCAGCCGTGCCCAGTCTAGGTCGTGGTGATCGACGGCTTTCTGAATGACCGGATCGAGCAGCAAGTTGGTCACATTGTTTGCCAGCGAACGCCCCAACAGGAATTCCATCGACAGGTAGTACACACGCTTCGGATTGGCGTGATCGTACGTGCGGTCGGTCTGCACCCAGCGTTGCGAGAGCACGTCCCTGATCGATCGCGCGGCGGCCTCAAACCGCTCCCGCTCTCCGGCAACCGCCGGGTCAATAATGTCGTCAAAGAGCAGGTGTCGCTCGAACAACCCGGTGTCGTGCCCGGAAAATTGCACCGGAGCATAGCCATAGTTTTTCAGAAGATCCTGTGCGGTGGTGGCGGCCTCGTTCATGGCGCTTTCTCCGATCTTGCTAAGCTGAGACTGGGCCATTCCAAACCTTGATGGCAGGAACACCGTGATAATCGCTGAGCACGCTCATGGTGGCGGGATCCAGCAACAGGAGCCGGCCGGCTGCCACGGGCAGGTCTATCCAGCGCACGCCCAGCACGCGGAGCACGTGTCCATGCGCAAACAGCGCGACATCGCCGTCGATAGCGCGGACGCGCGCGATCACGCGATCGACCCGGGTCGCCACTTCCTGCGGCGTCTCACCGCCCGGCGCGCCGTCTGTGAAGATAAGCCAGTTGGGTGCCTTCTCTTGAATTTGCGCCACGGTCAGCCCTTCGTATGCACCGTAGCGCCATTCCATCAGGTCCGGATCGACTTGAGCTTGGCCACCGAGCCCGGCCAGCTCGCACGTTTCCCGCGCGCGCCGGCGTGGACTGACAAAGACTCCCGCGAACGCCTCGTTCGACAGAATGGGGCGAAGCTTCTCTGCAAGCCGCCGTCCATTCTCGGTCAACGGCAGTTCCGTCGTGCTCGTGTGCCGGCCACTGAGGCTCCACTCCGTTTCACCGTGCCTGATCAGAAACACGCTCACGCGGCCCGCCTCCCTTCATCTTCTGCCGAAAAGAGCCTCACACTCGCCCATAGACTACGCGGCTTAGATGGGAGTTTTCTTACAGATCTGTTAAATCCTGCCTGTCAGGCACGCATTGGGTAGCGGGCTTCCGCCGCCCTGTCTGGTCCGAACCGAACGTCTTCTTCACCGAGCCGCCGTCGCAGCCTCGGGTGGCCGCCAGAAAACGAGCCTTCGCTCACGCAAACGCTCATGGATCACTCCCGATCAATCCGAGCTGGAGCGACCGAGAGACTAACCCACCCGCGACAGGCGCGGAAGGCCGTCGGCGTGCGTCGTCCCGCCTTCCGAACGGCCGGTTTTCCCGCGGCATGACGCCGAATGCCGACCACTGTCTCGCGCGATCGCAATGAATGCGAACCGGCCTCAGTGTCACACAAGTCACGTAAAAGGCAGGCGACAAATTTACGGTTGATATGTGAGCCCGCGCGGTTTCTTCTGCTCACCACCGTCGCTAAGTTCACCGCTCCATGCCTGTCCTGGGAGATTGGAATGACCGTTCCGCAAGATGACGCCATCGACCCGGCAATTTGGGACGCCGAGCCGCTCTTTTCGGATCGCTTTTACGTCACCACAACGGATGTCGTACGCTTCACTTTCGGCGAGGGGGTTACGGAAAACGAGACCCGCTACCACACCGCCGTGGTCATGACACGCGCCACCGCCACCGAGCTGCGGGACATGTTGACGAAGATGCTGGCTGAAGCATAGCAGGGGCGCGATCAGCCTGGACTGCTACCTGGCGCGATCGGTCGCCGGCGAAGCACCTTAAGATAAGCCACATTTGCGGCGTCGGTGATCCGACAATCTGACAATGGCCAATCGGTGCGTCGCGGGTCTGTCAGGCAGCGCCGGTTCGCGCGTGCCAACCGTTTTCAGAACGCGAAGGCCAGGATGCGCCCATCCGCGGCGACATAAAGACGGCCATGGGCCGCGATCAAAGTCTGAAAATGCCTCAGCCCCGGCAGCCGCTCGCTTCGAAACAGCGGCTCGCCCGTGTCGCCCCGAAACCCGTGCAGCCGGTCATCACCCTCCGCGCCGACGATCCACACGATCGGATTGGCTCGGCCGTCCGTCGTGGTCACGATCGGCGCGCCTGAGCCACGCACGGGGCCGCACCATGCTGTCGAAATTCTTGGCCGGTCACCGGCGCTGATCCTCAGAACCGTGAGGTTCCCCCGTTGATCGGGGCAATCCGATCCCTCTCCTGCGAATGCGATCAATTCGCTTTCCGCCCCCGGGTATGCGGCGGGCGCCGTGATGATACGGCCGCCGGCAACGGTGCTGGCGGCAAGCGCGCCGCCGATACCGCCGAGATGATCACGCCCGAGGACGTAAGCGCGACCGTCCTTGCCCAAGGCGATGATGCGCGCCGCAGCGGCGTTTCCGCTCCCAACGGCAAACACCAGGGGACCGGTTCCACCTAGATCGGCATCGCCGTCATCGAGCTCACGCCAATTGGAAGGCGCGAAATAATCTTCCTCGCGTAGGCTGTGGCCGCGGTCTGGCGCCAGGCGGATAATGGCTTCGCCATCACCCCATTGCGCGGCGCCGATGGTATTGCCCGTCGCCACGTAGAGCGATTTGCCATCGGTACCGATCCCGCCTGGCGCCCAGATGCCGCCAGCCGGCGCGCGGGTGCGCCAGGCTTTGACGTCTGTTGGGTCATGGATCGGGAAGCCCACAACCCAGCCATGATAGGTGCCGCAGTCGCCATAATTGCCGCCGAAAGGCACATAGACCGTGTCACCGAGAATCGCGAGTGCTCCCCGTTCGCCCTGTGTGGCGGGGTCGAACAGTTGTCCGATCGCCCGCAATGCCTCGGCTACATCGATGGGCCATCCGGCGATTGTCGAACCGTCGCGCAGGGACAGCGCAAAAATCTTGTGCCGCGGTCCGGACGGCCCATGGACAGCAGCGTCCAAATAAATGATTTGCGTTCCGGGATCGATTACCGGCGTACCCGTGATGCCGACCGGGTCGATGTTGCCGCACGGCAGGTCATCGGCCGAAACCGGCGTGCCGAGCGACTTCTGCCACAGGAGCTCTCCCGTCGCAGCGTCAATCCCCAGGACGCTGTCGTCCGCGGTCGCCGCGATCAGGATTCCCGCTTCGGGTCGAGCCGACCGCCAGTAGAGCGGCTGCGCGTAGACATGACCGGAAAACCGCGCGTTGAAATTGTCGTCCAAATGCCCCGACCGGGCTCTGTTCCACGTCAAACCCGGCACCACGAAATTTCCCTGGCGCGCGGGATCGCCATGATAGGTGGTCACCGATTCCTGTTGCGCGATGGCGGGGCCGGCCGGCCCGGTGATCAGCATCCACGCCATGCTTGCCGCTGCCACAACGCGAGCACCGATGTTGGAAATACGCGACATTGATATCTGCTCTTCAACGTAAGTCATGTATAAAGGATAGGCTTAAGAGGCCCGATAGCAACGTGACAAGCTCGGGGCGCTGCCTCGGTGGGGGTATTTCCCGATCGATCAGATGCCGGAGGGCGGCAAATCGCGCGCGAACCAGCCGCCGGTCTCGCTTGTACGCGGTGGTTCGGCTATAGGTGACGCCAACAACGCTTACCCCAGATCGACAAGTGGCCCGGGGGACAGAGGGCAAGAACAGGGAGGCGATCATGACGTTGAGGGCAAAAACCCGTGCGATATTCGGCGTGACGCTGGGCAGCCTGGTCCTGGCCACCGGTCAGGTGAGGGCAGCAGAGTGCTCCGCTTTGAAAGGCTCCGTCTCGCCGCATGCGGAGGTCACATCGGCCGCAGTGGAAAATGGCAGCTTTCAGTCGCCCAAGGATGGCCTTGGAAACACGACCAGCGTGACGCTGCCCTTCTGTCGCGTGACGGGCATCGCACAATCGGTGCCCGGGTCGAATATCCACTTCGAAGTATGGCTTCCGCCGTCCGGCAGGTGGAACGGAGGTATGCTGACGAGCGGCGATCTGGGACATTCGGGTGCGCCCAATTACCCGTCGATGAACGATGGCCTGGAGCGAGGATTTGCCGCGGTGGGCGACGATCTCGGTCACGAATCAAATGCGTTTGCGATGGACTGGGCCGCTGGCCATCCGACCCGGCTGGTCGATTGGGGCTATCGGGCGTCACACTTTACCGCGTTGGCGGCCAAAGCGGTGATCGCCGCCTATTACGGGCATTCCCCCCGTCACGCCTATTTCACGGGCTGCTCGCATGGCGGCGGCACGGCGCTGGGCGAAGCGCAACGGTATCCTGCCGACTATGACGGTATCATCGCCGGCGATTTCGGCGACGATTGGACCAATCTGTCCGCGGCCTATGTGTACGAGGCGCAGGTCGCCCTCAATAACCGGGCCAGCAAATTGTCGCCCGCCAAGCTTAGTCTCGTTAACAAGGCGGCGGTCGCCGCCTGCCAGGGCCAGGACGGCGTGAAGGACGGCCTCATCGGCGATCCACGACAGTGCCACTTCGATCCGGCCGTTCTCCAATGCAAGGCCGGTGACGCACCTGATTGTCTGACCGAGGGGCAAGTCGACGCCGTCAGAAAGCTCTATGCCGGTGCCCGCAATAGCGCAGGCGAGCAAATCTTTCCCGGCCTCGATCCGGGCAGCGAATTCATGTGGGGCTATCTGGTTGCAGGGCCGACTCCGTTTCTTGGCGACGGTTTCTTCAAGAACGCCGTCCGTGACGGTGCGAATATTGATTGGCACAAGATCAACCTCGACCGCGATGTCCGTGACGCCAAGGCGGAGATCGGATCGATCGTCGACAATGCCAGCGGCTATCTCGGCGAGTTCCAGTCGCGCGGCGGCAAACTGATTCTTTATAGTGGCTGGGCCGATGCCCTGATCAATTCGCGCAATGCCGTGAACTACTACGACCGGGTCGAAGCTGCGCAACCGGACACCGCATCGAGGTTCAGCCGGCTCTATATGGCTCCCGGCATGGGGCACTGTTCCGGAGGTCCCGGTCCCAATGCATTCGGTGGCACGCGTTACCTCAATGCCGGTCAACCGAACCCGCCCGTGCTCGATCCGGAACACGATCTCATTTCTGCGATCGTCGCGTGGGTCGAGACGGGGAAGGCGCCGGGACCGATCGTCGCCACCAAATTCAACGACGACGACGCGGCCAAGGGAATCGCCATGCAGCGTCCCCTGTGTCCGTTTCCCCAAGTCGCAAAGTACCGTGGGACGGGCGACACGAAGGACGCCGCAAATTTTTCCTGCGTGAAACCCTGACGCAGGCAACGCCGATCGTAGCTGTATCTTCGCCACCTCGGCGAAGCAGGCGCCAAAGGCAAGCGGGCGGTCGACGGCAGTGTTAAAAGCGTCGGGCCAGAGGCCGCCGCGCGTCCCTGCCGACGTTTGGTCGAAACCGGCATCGGGAAATGGAGGAGCCTGGTCGCTCAGTTCGGGAGGCGCAACCGGTGACCCGAAAACAAGTGCAATGTCGCGGACGGGATGCCGGCATGCTCGACCACAACGGTTCCTTCCGGGGTCAGCCGATCGAAAAAGTCGCCGTAGCGGCGAACGAATTCTTCGCTCGAGGGAATCGCCGTGACGATCACGACATCGGCGCCGGCAAAGTCTTTGAGCGGGCGCAGAACACCATACTCGCGCGCGTCGCTGCACAGGCAGGTGACCGGAACCCGGCCACCGAGCGCGTAGTCCAGTTTGCCGGTGTCGCGCCAATTCGTGCTGGCGAGGATCACCCCGCGCCGATCGAGATCGTGACGTTGCTTCAATTCCCATGCGACGGAGCTCCAGTCGACCGCCTGCAGGTCCGGGTCATGCCCCGCCCCGAAACGTTCGCTGATTGCCGGAAGCCAGTTCCATTTGACCTGCGTTGCCACGATTGCCGCGGCGCCACAGACGAATAGGAATGTCGCCACCAAAGCCCCGCGAATCCAACGCTCGCCGGCATCAAGCCGGGCCGCGACGTCTTTGCCGAGGAGGGGCAGAAGAAAGAGATATCCGGGTGCCGCCCAATGGTAGAGCATGCGGGCGTGCGACCAGATCGAAATCAGGGCAAAGCTGAGCACCGGTCCGGCCGCCAGACTGCACAGCAGCCAGGATCGCGTGTCTCGCGGGCCGCGCCGGACGCCGCCAGCGAAGTGCGCGAGCAGAGGCAATCCGATCCAGGGTAGGAGGAAAAGCACTTCACCCCCGAGGGTCACGATCGGACCCCAGGGATGGAAGCGCATTCCGCCGGCCCGGCCGCCCTGAAACAGCAGTGACACCCAGCCATGGGTCGCGTTCCATTGCAGCATGGGTGTGGCAAGAACGACGGCAACGGCGAGCGCGAGATAAGGTTCGGGGCTGCGAAACCAGAAGCGAAGCCTGCCATCCGTCAGCAACACGAAGGGAATGCCGATCAAGACCAAAACAGCCAGGTATTTCGACAACATCGCCAGGCCGGCGCAAAAGCCCAGTCCCAGCCACCAATAGGGCGCGTAGCGGTCGTGGCGAACGGCATGGACATAGCAGAGTGCGGCACCCAGCAAAGCACAGTCGAGAGGGCCGTCGGGCAGGACCCAACTACCGACGACCACACCGAACACCGGAGCGAGGTTGAGCAGCAGCGCGGCGTAAAAACCGGCCGCGGCGCCGAACAGTGTCGCCGTGAGGCGGTACAAGAGCCAGGTGGACAGGGAAAACAGAAGAATGAACGGCAACCGTACCGTCAGTGGCTGGTCGTTCCCCAGGATCTGCGTCGCAAATTTGACCAGCCACCACGCCAACGGGGGATGATCGAAATAACTGAGCTGCGGCACCCGGGCCGTGGCGACCATGTAACTCTCATCGATGCCGAGACCGAGCGTCGCACCGAAGGCGATGCGGAGCAGGGCGGTCACGCAAATGAGGATGAGGGTGGCGCGTGCCGGATTGCGTGAGACTGCTTCTATGCCGCCCGGGAGCCGCCGACGGTTGTCGACGGTTTTGGGCATGAGCCGGACGTCGGGTTCGCCCGTCAGGTCGAAGAATGGATTCAATCGGCTCTCGTTAATGGTCGCCGCATCGCGTCAATGATCGCTGCAATAGGGGTCTTGGACGGGAAAGAGTTACCACAACAGGGGCTCAACGGCGCGGAAATGCGTTCATGCGTCAGGGCGGCGTTCACCGCCAACCAGTCCCGCTCCCGTTGTGGATACCCTTGGCAGCGGCAAAAATGCTCAATCGAGCGCAGCTGTCAACCAGGACTCCGCTCCGGAAGAGCCGCCACCGCGCGGTTCCCGCGTTGGCGCCCGACCTTGCCGTGCCCTATCGTGTATTCATTGGGGTGCCGCAGCGGTGAACGGATCCCGCCTTGCAGCGCGAGCCGGCCGGCGTTCGCGCTCCTCCCGATCGCCGGTGACGAATGGCCCCGCGTCACGTGGATTCGTCGTATTCGTTCGAGACGTCTTTCCCCGTGTAATCGGGCATCAAAGCGGTCGCGATGATGCTGATGACCACGCAGAACAGGATATAGACCGAGATCGCATAGCCGCTCCCGAAGCGCGCGAACAACGCGGTCGCGATGATCGGACCCGGCCCGCCGGCGATTATCGAGGCAAGTTGATAGCCGAGCGACGCGCCGCTATAGCGCAGCCGCGGGGTGAAGGCCTCGGCGATCAAAGCCGCTTGCGGCCCGTACTGCATGTCGTGCGGAATCAAGGACAGCACGATCGCGAGGAACACCAGCGCCGGCACCGCGGTGTCGAGCATGCCGAAATAGATGAAGCCGAAGATGCCGGTGGCCGCGGCCCCGATGATATACATGCGGCGCCGGCCGATGAGGTCGGAGATATGCCCGAACAACGGAATGCTGATGAAGGATACGAGGGCAGCCACCATGACGGCGTAGAGCACCAGATTGCGCGAGACGTGGAGCGCGCCGGTGCCATAGGCAAAAACGAACGTCGTGAAAATGTAGAATGGCGTTTGCTCCGACATGCGTACGAAGGCGGATAGAATGACTTCGCGCGGTTGCTTTTCCAGCACTTCAAGAACCGGCGTGCGCTCGATGTTCCGCTCCGAGACCAGTCTTTGGAAGACCGGCGTCTCGAGGATGCCAAGCCGGACCCAAAGACCGATACCGATGAGCACGATGCTCAACAGAAAGGGGATGCGCCAACCCCACTGTTGAAAGAACTGGTCGCTCGACCAGGAACTGGTCAGCGCCATTACCAGCGTCGAGAGAAAGAGGCCCGCGGGCACACCGAATTGGGGCCACGACGCGACAAAACCGCGATTGCTGTGACCGCGCGCCCATTCCATCGCAATCAGCACCGAGCCGCCCCATTCACCACCGACGCCAATGCCTTGAAACACGCGGAGCACGGTCAGAATGACGGCGCCCCAGATCCCGATCGAGGAATAGCCCGGCACGAAGGCGATGAGGAAGGTG
>Ga0123356_10008509_pt1 | contig 10197 bp, 10 predicted proteins | sample TergutEmb28metaG_2_FD_92546 | JGI IMG/M metagenome (GOLD analysis project Ga0123356, IMG submission 92546) | Embiratermes neotenicus P3 segment gut microbial communities from Petit-Saut dam, French Guiana - Emb289 P3 | ecosystem: Host-associated > Arthropoda: Insects > Digestive system > Gut ... | reverse complement strand
TCTCATTATCCGAGCGATTTTATCATTGAATACACCGGGCAGATCAGATGTTGGTTTTATTATATGCATGTCCTGTCAGTTGCTGTTTTGGACAAACCTTCGTTTAAAAACTGTGTCGTTCACGGTACGATCTTGGCAAATGACGGAAAAAAACTGTCAAAGTCTTCCAAAAATTATTCCGATCCGATGGATTTGATGATGAAATACGGGACAGATGCATTCAGGCTGTATATGTTCCAATCCAATGCCATGCTCATCGGAGACATGCTGTTTAACGACGCAGGGATACCGGAAATGTATCAATCGATCTTACTTCCGTTTTGGAATGCATGTAATTTCTATATTTCATATGCCAATATAGACGGTTTCTTCCCTGATGAATTGAAAGAACCGGATTCCGATAATCAACTGGATAAATGGATGCTTGCAGAACTTTATGATAAGGCTTGGTCAATTGACCATGATATGAGTTCGTATAACATTGACCGTTATATAACACCTCTGATATCATTGATAAACGGGCTTACGAATTGGTATATCAGACGTTCAAGAAGAAGATTCTGGGGCTCTGAAATGACAGCCGATAAACAAAACGCATATGAAACGCTTTATTATGTTTTGGTCAACATAACAAAGCTGCTTGCTCCGGTCGCACCGATAATATCCGAAATGTTGTATAAAACACTGACAGGCGATTACTCCGTCCATTTATCCGATTGGCCGAATGTGCCCGCTTCGTATCATAATAAAGAGCTTGTTTCACAAGTGGATAAAGTACAGGGTATCATAACCCTTGCAAGGTCGATACGCAATAAAAACAGCATCAAAAATCGCCAACCTCTGAGCATGATGAAAGTAGCATTCGTCGATTCAGAAGCAAACGAGTTACTATCCGGCTTCGGTGAAACCATTGCTGAAGAACTCAATGTTAAAAACATCGAGATCCTCAAGGATGTCAGCGATATCGCAACGCTTAAATACGATCCCAACTTCAACGAAATCAGGGACCGTTACCCGGACAGGGTTCCGGAAATCATAAAAGCGATAAAATCCGGACAATATGAACTTACGGATGACAAAGCTGTTCTGACAATATACGGTAACAAAGAAGATTTCGACCCGGCAATAATACTCGTCACCTACCAATCAAAAGAAAACATCCCTGTAGCCGGCGATCGCGGCACCGTCGTCTCATTGGACTTGACAATAACAGATGAACTCCGAAGCGAAGGTCTTGCACGCGACATAGTCCGTCACGTCCAAGAAGCCCGAAAACAAATGGACTGCGACATCATGGACAGAATAAAAATCGCAATAACCGGTGATTATCCGATGCAATGGGCGGAATATATCCAAACGGAAACATTGAGCACCATCATCGACGATGTGGATGCTGAAAAAACCGTTGAGCTTCAAGATGACAGCGGCGGAGATATTATTATCCGGATTGGGAAATAATCAAGCAGGGGGACGGTTCTTGTGCAAGACAGGGGCAAGACAGGGGGACGGTTCTCTTGTCTTATACCCCCGTGAATATAAGACAAGAGAACCGTCCCCCTGTCTTGCCCCTGTCTTGATTCATAACCCAAATTCGTTTGAAAGCATGTCCATGTAATGGACATCGATGTATTTGCCGTTTTTGAATACCCACTCACGGCGGCGACCGGCTTCTCGGAAGCCTATTTTTTTATAACAGGTTATTGCTTCGTGGTTATCGGCGTGGACAGAGAGCATGATGTTGTGAAGGTTCATTGTTTTGAAGCCGAACTCAAGGAGTAAACGAACCGCTTCCGTTCCGTAGCCTTTACCTCGATGATCTTCATCACCGATGACTATACCCATGAAGCAATGACGATTACGATGATCGATATCATGCAAGCTTATGTGACCGATAAGCTCATCATCTTCCAAAAGGACTATATCAAAACGGCAACCTTGCAATTCAGCAACAGTCTTTTTTGCATCTGCAACAGAAACCAAGTTGTGATGTCCGCCGAAATTGTCAGAAACAGTCCTGTCATTCATCCATTCAGCCCATTTCGCATAACTTTCCGGATCTTCAGCATTAAACGGCGAAAGATACAACCGATCACCTGTGATTTTACGATAAAAACGCATACCCTAACCTCACTATCATTTTGACATTATGAACATATATATCCCATAATGTCAAATATATTTTTCGCATCAAGCAATTCCCCGTTTATTCAGAAATACCGGTATTGACATCCCGCTATTTCTGCGGTATTCTTCTTTTGAGGTGAATTTGATGATAATTCGCATAATTGAAGAGAATGTTCGTAAAGAAATAAATACCGGCAGAAAAGCCGTCATTCTGCTCGGAGCGCGACAAGTAGGTAAGACAACATTGCTGGGTTCGTTGTTCGCTGACGGAAAAGACATTTTATGGCTTAACGGCGACACATCAAATGCTCGCTTATTACTGACGACACAAAGTGTTGAACAATTACGTGTCATAATCGGAAAACATAATTTGCTGGTTATTGATGAAGCTCAACGAATACCGGACATCGGAATTGTACTCAAGCTTATAATTGACAATATCCCTCATGTAAAAATCATAGCAACCGGCAGTTCGTCGCTCGATTTGGCTAATGTTACCGCTGAACCTTTGACAGGCCGAAAACGGCAATTTACTCTGTTCCCGGTTTCTTTTGCCGAAATGGTTGAACATCACGGTTTGCTTTCAGAAAAAAACTTGATTCCGCACAGACTTATCTACGGCTATTACCCGGATATTGTAATCTCTCCCGGTGAAGAACGCCGTTTGTTGCAAGAATTATCGGACAGTTATTTATATAAAGATATATTGGCTCTTGATAAAATAAAAAAATCGGAGCAATTGACACGTTTACTCCGGGCATTGGCATTTCAAATCGGTTCACAAGTATCGTACACAGAATTGGGGCAAATATGCGGGTTAGATAATAAAACAGTAGAAAAATACATCGGGATTTTAGAACAGACATTTGTTATATTCCGACTTGGTTCATACTCACGTAATCTGCGAAATGAACTAAAATCAAGTCGAAAAATCTATTTCACAGACAACGGTATCCGCAACGCTTTAATTGCGGATTTCCGACCCGTTGAACTACGCGACGACGTAGGTAAGTTGTGGGAAAATTTTCTTGTCAGCGAACGATTCAAACGTAACGAATACACCGGAAGTTATGCTAATTCGTGGTTTTGGCGTACACAAGCACAACAAGAAATTGACTACATTGAAGAACAAGACGGTCATTTATCCGCTTTTGAATTTAAGTGGAACCCGGCTGCGAAAGTGAAACAGCCGAAAGCGTTTAAAGCAGCATACCCGGACAGTTCCTTTAATGTCATTCACAAAGAAAATGTTGAGAGTTTCATTTGATTTTAACGATCAAATCACAGATCAGAGGAGCATTATCATTCAAGGTTGATGCTCCTATTGCATTTCTGGTGTGCAATCCGCGTTCGCCGAATGCTTCTGTCATAAGATCGGAAAATCCGTCCGCAACTTTATATATTTGAGAAAACCCGGCGGGAGCGCTGACCATGACCATTGATTTTAAGAGATAATCGACACGATCAAGGCTTCCCAGAGCGTCTTTGATCAAACGCAATACGTGCATGCCTGCCAACCTCGCCGCTTCATACCCTTCTTCAACGGTATACTCAGCACCGACTTTGCCTCGATATTTCAATTCCCCCGATTCATCGACAGGCGGTGTATTGTTGATAAACAACAAGTCATCAACGATTTTGTAAGGTATCGTCCCCTGCTCTTGCAATCTGTACACGGGAAACTCAATATTTTGCTCATCTAATAATCTTTCCGGTAAACTCATTTTATATTTCTCCTACTTCATAAATAATTTATTGAAACGGGGATGTGAATCTGTTTTTCATTACTTTGAGCCAAATGTCGTCTGTATCAGGCGGTTTGCGATATTTTATCGGTTGACTTTGAAGCATTGTTCCGCCGTCGGACATTATTGTCGCACCGGTAATATGACGCGACATATCGGAGGCAAGAAAAAGTGCTGTATTACCCATATCATAAGCACTTCCGGGTCCGTAAGCAGGTTGACCTTCGTCAGCACTGCGGGCGTGTTTCATCAATTGTTCATTATCATCTTTTATGGCTTCAAATATTTCATCACTGTTGCGAGTCAAAAACCCGCCGGGACTGATTACATTCGATCTTATCCCCTTATGTGCGAATTCGCGTGCCAACCCTCGCGAAAAAGAATTTATAGCTGATTTTGATGATGCATAAGCCGAATTTCGCAATATTCCCGCTTCTGAATGCACTGTTGATACATGAATGAAAACACCGCCGCCGTTTGTGATCATCGAGGGAATAAAACCTCTTGCCGTTCGGATCACACCTCTTAAATTCACCTGTTGGGTTTCTTCAAAAGGACCGTCATCGATCTTTTCGATAAATTCATTCAGATTGATTCCTACGTTATTTACAACAATATCTATTCGTCCGGCATGAAGCAAAGCTTTTTCGATAAAACATTCCATATCGTCACGTTGAGACATATCACACCGGATAAAAATCGAACCGGGAGATACTTCTCTGAGCATGACGGCGGTCTCTTCACCGTTGGGATTTTTTCCGTTGATGATACATAAAGCACCGTGCCTTGCGAATACTTTCGCTATATATTTACCCATTCCGTGAGCACCGGACGTGATAACTGCTGTTTTTCCCGATAATAATCGATCATAATTCATATCGCGATACCTCCGTTATCCAATCCGGGAAAATATCTCATGCCTCCGTTTACGGGCATCGGTTCCCCGATGATGTTTCTGGAAAGATCGCATGCGTAGAATAATGCGGCATTTGCGACATCGTCAACATCCGGTGACCCTGTAAGAGGTAAGCGACCCGGAAGCTGATCAAACGGGCATAAAATACAATTTGCTCTTATATTGTAACGTATATAATCTATAGTGACACTGCGAGTAAAAGCATATATCGCTCCGGCACATGCCGCAATCGCTGATGTATCCGGTCGTGAAGCTGTTGCCAAATCCGATGTTATATTAATGATATCACCGCGTCGTTGCTCTTTCATTCCCGGTATAAATGCTTTAACCGCTGTTATTTGCCTGATTAAATTGACACGGAGCATTCTTTCAAGATCATCGAACTTAAATTCCGGTAATGAACCTGTTTGATATATCCCCCCTGCATTAACAAGGATATCAATATATCCCATTTCGTTGACTGCATTATCGCAGACAGGTCTGATATCGTCCGAATCAATAATAAAAGAAACAGAACCGGGTGAATACGATCGCACTTCTGTCAATGTTAAGTCAACTGCTTGTTTGCTTTCATCTATAACTACTACTTCAGCACCATGACGAGCGAACAATATCGAAACAGCCCGACCGATCCCGGACGCTCCGCCAATTACCGCCGCATGCCGATTTTTAAGTAAATAATTATACTCCATGCTCTTCCCTGTCACTTTAATTTTACGATCGTTTCAACTTCAACGGAAATATTATGGTTCGGAAGGTTACGTGTTCCCATCACACTTCGCACATGCTTGCCGCGTTCCCTGAATGCCGTGTACATAACATCAGAATAACCGTCAAACACTTTATCCAAATCATAAAAATCATCTGCGACTCGAAGCAATCCGTAAGCCCTGACGATGCAATCGACCCTATCAAGACCGTAATGGTTGCGAAGCAAACCCAAATGCAGTAAACCGCACCATTTCGCGGCTTCATAACCTTCTTCCGATGTCATGTCATCTCCGATACATCCGGTCCATAATCCTTTACCGGTGATCGGATCTTCACATCCGTGCCCCGATATGAAAACCAAACCGTTATATTCTCTGACTCCTACAAGACATCTCCCGGTATAATCGATATAAGGTATATTCAGTTCTGTCATATTATTTGTCCTTTCCAAAGATATTTAATAATGAGCGTGCTGCTCCGCCGTCTACAGTTATTGATGTGCCGGTTATATACGAAGACATTTCGCTTGCCAAAAATAATGCTGTATTTGTTACCCCTTCAATATCTTCCCAATAACATTCATCACGATTTTTCAAAGGATAATGACCGGGTTGTTTTAAATAAATCCCTTTGTCAGCAAGTATTTCATTAGCCCGGATGTTTTTATGTGCTCCTTCTGATGCCGCTATACGTACAAGACCTCCGATAACTCCGTTCGCTGCCGAATCGAGAGAATTCATACCTTTATATACAGTGTTTGACGATATGTCTATCACAGAACAATCACCTGTTGCAAGCATTCCTGCCCAAAAAGCACGCATGATTTGAACGATGCTTCTTTGGTACACTTGCATCATGAGATCATCATCATCTTCACATGCCGAAAGCAAATCCGGTTTGATTTCGATATAAGGGTTGTTGACCAATACATTAACAACCGAAAACCTTTCATTGACTGTTTTGCAAAAATCATCGACCGAAGTTTTATCTTTCAAATCACATTGATGAATAAAACTATCCGGTGAATATTGCCTTATATCAGCAAGTAATATATTACTTCCGGCTCCCGGATCGACCGTATCTGTTCCGACTGCGACATTCGCTCCGTGCATAGCAAATTTAACGGCGATAGACCTGCCGACATCTGTATTACCGTTGGTTATAACTGCATTTTTACCTTCGAGCAACTTTGCGTAATTGATCGGCATATATCTCTGCCTTTCGTACATTTATCAACTGTAATGGATTTTATATGTATTATTATGCGGTATTATATGTTGACCGCCGTTTATATAAATTGCTTCAGCGGTTATATGCTTAGACATATCGGAAGCTAAAAATAACGCAAGGTTGGCAATTTCCGTTTTTGTACCTTTACGCTTCAATAATTGTGTACGCTCCCAATATCCTTCTTCAACATCGGTATCTTCACACACAAGCGACAGTCCCGGTATTATCGTGTTTGCTCGAATACCGTGCGGTGCGTATTCCATTGCCAATGCGTTTGTCATAGCAAAAAGCCCGCCGTTACCTGCGGCGTAACCGGACACTCCGTTATGTCCCCCCAAAACGTATGAACACATTTGAATTATTGAGCCTCCGGTTTCATTGGCGACCATAGCCGGAAGCATTTCTTTCATGAATAAAAATGGCATCGTTATATAGAAATTGATTATTTTATCAAGTTCTTCATCCTCTATTTCATCAATAAAACCGGGAATAAACGTATCGATGCAATTAAACCATACATCAGGAGCAATGTACCTATTTTTATACCGGTTGCATAATCCGATAACATCGAAATCATGACCGGTGTCAAAATATTCGACGTTCATCAATTCATCGTCCGTAACATCCGCAGGACCCGCGACAACAACATTCGCACCATGTTCTATAAACAAACCGGCAGTTGTTTTCGCTATTTCCGACGTTCCTGTTATGATTACATTTTTATTATCAAGCATACGATCATATCGCAAGCCGGTCACCTCTTTAACATCGTATCGATCAACGATCACCGAGATCAATCTTTGATACGTAAAATAGCATCTATAACAACAGGATAATTTGATTCGTGATTTGCCGATCCCATAGCGGAACGTGCATGACGCCCCTTTGTACCGAAAGTTTTTACGATGACATCGGAAAAACCGTTGATCGCTTTGGGCATTCCCCAAAAATCTCCGCCCGAATTTATAAGCCCGAGCACCTTGACCCATTCTTCAATCCTGTCAAGATCACCGAGATAATCCTTCAATGTCCGCAGCATACTGACGGCACATAATCTTGCAGCTTCATATGCTTGTTTTTCATCCAAATCCGCTCCGACACAACCTGTCATCAATGCTTCTCCGTTTTCATCCACAGGTCCGTGACCTGACACAAATAACAGATCCTTATATCGCCGGATCGGCACAACACTTTTACCCGCACGGTTTACGGGAGTCAATTCGATCCCCATATCTGATAATAATTTTTCAGCACGCATGTTAGATAACCTCCTGATTTATTAAACATTTAAGCTCTGTTTGCGTCAATTATTTCTTTCAATCGCCGGATCACGATGTCGATTTCACCTTCTTGCAATGTTTGTGCGTTTATAAGCAGTTCATTGTCTATGTGAGCGACATATATGCCCGGTTCTCCTTCTTTGAGTTCTTCTTCGATTTGTTTTGAATCGATCTTCAATTTACCTTCAACAACTCTAATTCGAGCCCAAGGCATCGGTTGCCCCGCTTCACATGGGAATTTTCGATCGACCAAAACGGCATTGTCACCATTGAATGTATCGATAACTTTTTTTATTTGATCTTCATAATTTTGCAAAAGTGCATCTTCGTCAAGAGCCATATATAGTTTTATTGCTGTCATAAGACCGACGATCTCTTCACGTCCCACTTTCATCGGTCTGCCTATCCCGCCGTTTGGAGATGCGATAGCAGCGACTTTGGATATGAAATCTTTTTTTCCGACGATCAAACCGCTGCTTTGCGGTCCGCGCAGACCCTTACCTCCGCTGAATATAGCTGCATCCGCACCCATATCGCGAGTGTATCGCCAAAGGTTTTCTTTTCTCGGTATTTGAGCGGCTGCATCGACAATCACGGGTATATTATATTTTTTTGCCAAAGCAACTTGCTCCGGTACCGGTATTTGTCCGTCCATCATATGTTCAAAATAAAATATCAATATACCGGTTGTTTTTTCCGTGATCGCATTTTCCAAATCATTGATCGTTGTACCTTCCGCAGAACCGTAAGGTACTATTTTTCCGCCCGCACCTTTGACAGCGTGGTCATATCCGTTCGGCTTGGGACCGTAAAACAATATTTCATTCGGCATTTCATCCGTTATGGGTAATGACGTTTTTTTGTCGATATCGTCCTTTAAAATACAAGCTGCGGTAGAGAGTAAAATACCGGCAGCGGCTCCGTTTGAAATAAATGCCGCTTCATTGTTTGTGAGTTTTGCTATAGTGTCTCCCGCTTTTTGGTGAAGGTCAAATAATTGCACAAAGCTTTGCGAAGCTTCACGCATGGCTGATAACACCTCGTCATGCATGATCGATCCGCCCAGTATCGTCACGGTTGCCATTGCGTTGATATATCGTTTTACACCGAGTTCATCATAAATATTCATAATCTTGTTTTTCCCATTCGGGCATTGCCATGCCGTACCCGTCATATAATATTTTTCCTTCGCGAATTGTCATGCAACAATTTAGTTCGCTTGATCCGTTGATTTTTCCGCCGCCGCAATCTATATACCCGAAATCACCGGTAAGTTTACGAATAACGGCTATATCGGCACATTTTCCGACAGTCAACGTACCGAGTTCGGGACGATTTATCAATTTTGCGGGCAGATTTGTTGAACGCATTATGACTTCCTGTAAAGGCATACCCATATTATGAAACTTTGACATCAATTGCAACATACTGAGGACCGAACCGTGTATACAACCCATATGCAGGTCGGTTGACAGTGTATCGGGCGGAAATCCGTCATTTAAAGCGGGTAAACCGTTACGGAACCAAAAACTTCCCGCTCCGTGACCGACATCGAAATAAATCCCTTTTTCACGAGCTTTCCACATATGATCATATACCTTACGATCTTTATTGATGATCGGAAATTGTTGTGCAAACACATGTGTATGGATATCACCGGGGCGCATTCTTTCCGTGATCAGTTCCGGATACGGGCATTCGGGTAAATTAGGTTGAAAATCGATCATTGCAGGCATACCGCATAATGCACCCGCTTCAACCGCTTTATCAACGGATGCCCAAGGGGGATGCAAATCATCGAATTTGTTGGGAGCAGCCCAATAATGTGCGGCTTTAATACCGACGATTATATCTGAATATTGAGAAGCCACCGCTGCCGTGACTTTAGGTTGCAAATCAGCCAATGTTTGCTCGGAACGCATGTCGATCATTCCGCATGCCGCAATATTCAAAAATGCAAGAATGCGGACTTTTGAGCGGTCGATGATCTGTTCTTTAAAGAACAGGATGTCCCGCCATCCGGTCGTGCCGGCATCTACCGTTGTAGTAACTCCGGCTTTTAATAAATGCGCATCCGCATTTAATGCCGCCAAACAATGCGGACCGGCAGGTTGCATATAATATACATGTGAATGGATATCAATGATGCCCGGGATCACGTAAGCGCCTTTAACATCAACGGATTTACACG
>Ga0123356_10008508_pt1 | contig 10197 bp, 6 predicted proteins | sample TergutEmb28metaG_2_FD_92546 | JGI IMG/M metagenome (GOLD analysis project Ga0123356, IMG submission 92546) | Embiratermes neotenicus P3 segment gut microbial communities from Petit-Saut dam, French Guiana - Emb289 P3 | ecosystem: Host-associated > Arthropoda: Insects > Digestive system > Gut ... | reverse complement strand
GGGCAATTTACAGAGCTGAAAACGAAATGATTCCGGCAGATTTTGAAGATGAAAATGTTTTGGATAAAGTACGTTCCTATTTAAGAAATAATCAAAGAGGTATCCTGGAAGACTGGGCGCTCGCTCAAGCAAGAAATTTTTCTTTGGATGCGCAAGAATCGGGGTTTAATAATACAGCGCGCTTGCGAAACATGGATATTGCCAATTTTGGACCTTTACCGATTAATTTCGGGGGTGTAGATCTTTATAATTCACTGGAATCTTTTTCTGCCACATCAGATCTTGCCTCACGTGATATTCAAGGATTAACATCCAATGAAAATTTCTGGAGAATTGCTTTTTCAACACAGTTAAACACTCCTGGCGAACCATTTGTACAGGGAGACAATGTTTTTGTATTAATTCCCATTGAACAGACTTATCCTGACGAAGGTTATATGAATAGTATAATAACATATATTCCTTTCTGGATTAACAATACACTTGAGCAATCGATGCAATCATATTTTGTAAATAAAGAAGAAATGGAAGATAATTTCTGGAGTGCTTATTTCCGTTTTCTTAATTAAAAAGGCTGTTACGTAAGGAAAGATATGGAAGGACGGCCATTCGTCCGAAACGGAAAGACTCTTCTTTCCGGAATTGATCCAGAGCGCCGTTGTCAGCGCACGGCAGATGCCGTCACCCTAAAAGACAGAACTCTTTACTTTTGCCCTTCTCCGCTTTATGGATACGGCCTTTCCCGTTTTCTGACCCGTCTTGAAACAGAAGCTCCCGGTTCGGCAATACTCTGCATCGAAGCTGACAGTGAACTCTTTGAGCTGGCAAAAAAAAACATAAATTCTTCCATTATAGATAATAAAAGGTTTCAGCTAACAGACGCCTGTGACAATGAAAAACTTTACACCCTTGTCCGTAATACCTGGGGCGCCAGGGCATTCCGGCGTTTAGAAATGCTTCGCTTTACCGGCGGCTGGCAGCTTTTTCCGCAGTGGTACGATTCTCTTTGCGAATCGCTTAACCGCGAAATAACTACGGATTGGAGCAATGCTCTAACCATGACAAAGCTGGGACGTTTATACATTCGCAACTTATTTCGTAATCTAACTCTTGTCCCTCAATTTCCATCCATCTGCAATCTGACTTTTGGTTCTTCTCCTGTCCTTGTAATAGGCGCCGGTCCTTCATTGGATTTTTTCCTTGATGCACTTCCTGAATTAAATGATAAAAACCATTCTTTTAAAATAATATGTGTAGATACTTGCCTTGGCGCTTTAAAAGACAGGAAAATTGTTCCCGATTTAACAGTTATTCTTGAAAGCCAGCACTGGAACCTTGGCGATTTTATCGGCTGTCATGGATGGGAAATCCTTAAAGCTATTGACCTTTCTTCTCTTCCTGTCTCTGCAAAAATACTAAGCGGCGAAGGTTTTCTTTTTTTTACACCCTGGACATCCTTGCGCATCTTTGAAAGGTTAAAAAAAGCGCAGCTTCTTCCGTTTAGTCTTCCTCCTCTGGGCTCGGTTGGACTGGCTGCAGTTGAATTAGCACGGCGGCTTACCAGCGGAAAAATTATTTGCGCCGGACTAGATTTTTCTTTTACTCATGACTTGAACCATGCCCGCTCTACACCCGGACATCGCAGAAAACTAAATACACAAACACGTTTTCAACGTTTATTAAACTATGCGGCCTTTGATATTCACTCTTTTCCCGTTATTTCAAAATCGGATTCTTCTGTCTGCAGTAACCCTGCGATGATAAATTACCGTGAACTTTTTGAAAAGGAATTTGGCGGCGATCCGCACATATTTGATATTGAAGGTTCAGGTTTACCGCTTGGCGTAAAAACCCTTTCTATAGAAGAAGCGATAAAAGAATTAACCACGGAGTTACACGGAGTTACACAGAGGAAAGAAGAGGTATATTCCAAAACAACCTCTGCGCCTTGCGAACCGAAGGTTCGACGCCTCTGCGTGAGTAATTCGGAATTAATTTCCTTCTTAGAAGGTGAAATAACTAGATTAGAAGACTTGAGAAGTATTTTAACCGGTGAAATAGCCATGGACGAACAGCGGCTTATGGTTCTTATTAACGAATGTGATTACCTTTGGGCGCATTTTCCGGATTATACCGGCGGACGCACTGCTGATTTGCAGGATATTTCATTTCTTAAGCGAATCAGTGCAGAAATTGACCCCATGTTAAAATTAATTAGACAAATGGAAGCACAGAATCAATAGTTGATCGTTCTGTCAAAGCCATAATTAGCCTGTCAAGACCCATCGCGGCACCGCTGCAGTGCGGAAAATTTTGAAATGTTTTCCAGTAATCGTGATCAACTTTGTGCTGTACAATTGCAGTGCGTTTTTTCTCCGCTTCTTCGTTAATGAAGAACTCTTTAACTTTTTGCGGATCGCTTTCTTCGGTAAAACAATTAGCCAGTTCTATGCCGTTATAGTACAATTCCCAGCGTTCTACTGTTTTACCGTTTGGTGATTTTTTTGCCAGGCATGGAACAAAAGCCGGATAATCAAGAAGTGCAACAGGTTTTTGTGCTTTCAAATGAGGTTCTACTGAATGAATAAAAATAAGATCATAAAGCGCCGGAGTTGTCATTCCGGGCATTGGCTCGAGCCCCAGCTTACGCGCCTGGTCTGCCATTGCTTCTGCACCTTCGTCTGCAACGGCAAAAAGATCAAAACCTGCCCACTTTTCAAAGGCACCAGCAACTGTAATCCGCTCAAAAGGCACAATATTTTTATTTAATTGCACAAATAGTTCTTCTGTTAATGCAAGCGAGTCCATGTAATCCGCGTTCATTGTATAATATTCAAGCATTGTAAATTCGCAGTTATGCAAAAAACCGGATGACTCTCCGTTACGAAAACATTTGCATATCTGATACACGCTTACCTTGTGCTGCGCGATTATTTTTTTCATCCAAATTTCCGGCGAAGGTATAAGCCATAGAGGACTGCTCTCTTTTTTACTTCCGATGGGATAAAGGCGCGATGTTTGGAATACTTCAAGGCAGGATTCAGGAATAAGGTCACCGGACAAAAGCGGCGTATCCAGTTCAAGGTAATTTTTATTATCAAAAAAAGACCGAATCTGCCTTATAATAGCGGCTCTCTTTTGCAGCATCTCCAAATCCATTACTCTTCTCCAAAAATAATTTAAGAATTTTAACCACGAACAACACGAACCTGTACTTCGAACCTCAACCGAGCACATCGAAGATGGGCGAAGGTTCCCCTCTTGATATCAAACAGCAAGTTCGTGGGTGTTCGTGTGGTTTGTGGTAAAAAATTTTAATTAAGTCATTCTTACCACTGCTTCTTTCCATTTGCGGCCGCGATCGAACTCATTCAAAAACATCCCAAAACTTGCGCATCCGGGAGAAAGAGCTACAATGTCTCCGCTTGAAGCTTTATTTACAGCGCAACGGACAGCTTCGTCTAAATCGTCAAAAGGACCATAAAAAAGAATCCCCGCTTTCTCCAATAAAATCTTAAGCTTATCGCTGCCGCTGCCTGTTAGTAAAATTATATGTTTTGCTTTTTTCGCCGCATCTGCAAGAGGAAAAAAATCCAGGTTTTTGTCAGTACCTCCTGTTACAAGGACAAGAGCACCCAACACAGACAGGGCTTCGATACATGCAGCGGCAGCTTCGGGAATGGTAGCGGCGCTGTCATTATAAAAACGCACATCTTTTGCTGTATGAAAAAATTCAAGACGGTGTTCGACGCCGGTATAATCAGCTAAAGCGCTTCGAATTGTCTGCGCTTTTACACCAAGACCGTAAGCCGCAAGAGAAGCGTTAAGCATACTATATTTTTGATGTTTGCCTGGCAAGCGAAGGCGCTGAGGAACCAGTTCTGCAATTTCATCAGTTATTCCAGGAAAGTTATAAAGACGCGCAAATCCTAAACCATTGGAATCGATCCAGCCGCCGCTTATACCCTCATCCAGGGGAGAATGTTTGCTTGAACAGATAATCGTACGGGCATTTGTTTCGGCACAAAAACTTTTTCCCCAATCATCATCGCCTATTATTATGATACAGGAAATATCCTGCCCCCTGTAAATAACTCTTTTATCATCAACATATTCTTCCATTGACGCATAACGATCGAGATGATCGCGCATTATGTTGGTCAATACCGACGCTGCCGGTTTCAGCAATTTACTTCCGTCAGGTTTAACATGGTTTTTTATATCTCCTAACTGAAAGCTGGAAAGTTCAAGAACTACATCATCATTTTCTGTCAGTTCATCCAAAAAAGTTAAAGGAGAAACAGTAATATTTCCGCCAATAAACGCCCTGCCAACCGTTCTGTCTTTTGCAAGGATACAATGGAGAGCAGAAGTTGTGCCGCTTTTCCCCTTAGTACCTGTAACCGCAAAAAGCCTTGCGGGTGATTCTGAGAGAAAAAGGGAAATATCTGTTTCTATTCGTTTTGCAGCCTGCAGAAAAGGAGAATCCGGTCTTACACCCGGATTTTTTATCACAATATCAGCTTTTTTAAAATCTTCGATTTCGTGCTTTCCCAAAACATATCGTACTCTTTCATGTCCCAGTTGTTCGATTGACGGTTTCAATGTTTTTTCGTCTCTCAGGTCGGTAACAGTAACATCCGCGCCGCGCTTAAGCAGAAAACGCGCAGACTCGAGCCCCCCTCCATGTAATCCCAGGCCCATCACCAATACTTTCATTCCAGAATAATCCATGTTATTCTATTACCATGCGAGCTATATTCTGTAAACAGGTACAATCTGAAGGATTGAAAAATGCCCCAGAATGAAATATGCAGCCCTTTGTCTTTGTTGGATGATAAGGGGCTGCCTCAAAACTTTGGCTGGTCAAAACAAGCTCAATTTTTTTACGACCCTGCACTGTCTTATGCGCCCAGACATAGAATAACAGAGTCGGATCGTTACATTGTCTTTTCGCCAACTCATATGGTAATTTTTGAAATCAGAGACGATGGCTGGCTCGGGCACATGAGCATCTCTGTAATTTCTCTAAGGGATAAAAGACGTTCATCCCAAACTTTTTCTTCATTTCTCCCGCTGGGCACTTTCAAAATGCCGCAAAATAGCACAAAAGGTTCTGTACGGTGGGAAAGAAAAAAAATGCACCTGGATTTTATTTACATGGAAGGGGGTTCCAGAATAATAAAAGCCGATATACCGGACTTTGGTTATCACCGCAGTCTTAGAGGAGCATTGGTTCTAAGCGAAAATGAAGGGTCTCAATCCCTTGTAACAAACCAGCCCTGGAGGAATGAAAAAAGCGCTTTTAGATACACCCGTTGTTCTCCGTGGTTTATTGCCGAAGGAGTGATTCAATTCAGCGGTTTGGAAATCATCTTTACCCGCGGGAATGCCTGGGGTATTTTAGACTGGACCAGAATTGTCCGTCCAAAGGCTGATATCCGTTATTGGGCTGCGGCTTGCGGGACAAGCTCCGGGAAACAGTTAAGTTTTTGCATAGGGTACAGTGGAGCGGATTTTTCTTTAGGAACCGAAAATGGTTTTTTTATTGACGGGAAGCTGCATAAACTCGATCAAGTGACATTTCATATCCCTTTGTCAGACTGGCTGTCTCCCTGGCGATTTACCAGCAACGACAACAGACTGGAAATGACATTCCACCCCCATCAGGAAAAGATCGAGCGTCACAGGCTTTTCTTTCATAATTATACTCAGCGTCATGTTTGCGGTTTTTTTTCCGGAAGAATACAGCTTGATGATGGTATTGAAATTGAATTCCATAATTTGACAGGATTTGCCGAAAGAAGCAAAACGCGGCTTTGAGGTCATAGGGACTTTCCAGCGTTTTTCTTCCAAAATCAACAACCCCGCCCTGAAGTAATCCTGCGAAGCAGGCTCTTGGGTACTACCCGCCTGCGAATGAGGCAAAAAAAACTCTTAAAAAGCAATATTCCTATTCCTTTTTTCCTCATAATCAGCGATAATAAGCAGTAAGGAAGATATGCGTAAATTTTTCTACTATTGGCGTTTTTACTCATTCGGAAGAGAACAGTATCAAGAATGCATGAATAATGTTTTCAACAACAACCTGCTTAGCCTTCGCATGTCAAATGTAATTATTTCAATCTTCGCGTTCTTTTTTGCATTTTTCCCTATAATTTTTGAACAGCAAAATTTTCTTAAAGCAGGCATTTATGTAGGGGTAAGCATCATCGCATTAGTGGTACACTATTATGCAAATTTTTTGATGCAGCAGATTAACGTAAACAACAGGATTATTCATCTATTAACAGTATTATCTTACACAAATGTTATTGTTTTCGGCGTATATCTGGATATATGGGGAAATCCAAATTCTATAGCCGCTATCTTTCCATGTTTTATGGTTTGTGCGCTTTTGATGTTTATCAATTCGCCTCGCCTTAACTTTTTTTTAATATTAAGCGCTATGTTTGTTTATATGATTTCAGCTATACTTTTTAAACCGCCTAATTATGCGATTTTTTATATTGTAAACTCATTTGTTGCCGGTATTCTCAGCCTTTTCTTAACCTGGCATATCACCAAACTGCGGCTAGGGCTGGAATTAAGCACTATCAAACTTGAAGAAGAACGCAATAAGTATGTTGACCAAAGCATGACAGACGAATTGACGCAGCTGAAAAACCGGCGTGATTTTATGCAAACCTTTCAAAGATATCTGTCTAATTACCGTTCTTCGGATGACTGGTTATGTGTCGCCATTGCGGATATCGACTTCTTTAAAAACTACAACGACCATTATGGACATCCGCAGGGTGATGAATGCCTCAGGAATATCGGCAAGGCATTGGCTTCTTTAAATTCTGCGGGTGTTTATGCCGCCAGAGTCGGCGGGGAAGAATTTGCCCTGCTTTGGTTTGTAAAAGATCCAGCCCATGTAGACAAAATTGTCATTAAATGGACAGAGGCTATCAAAAATTTAACAATCCAACATGAAAAATCAAAAATATCAGCTTATGTTACCATGAGTATTGGAGTATATATTGTGCGGTGCGGCTCCCATCATGATAAGCAGGAACTTTACGATTTGGCCGATAAAGCGCTTTATACTGCAAAGAAGTCAGGGCGTAATTGTACAATTATCTGCGGCGATGAAATAAAACAATACAAAATAACGCCTCCTTGACCCTATCCAAAATACAAAAAAAATGTTAAAAAATTATTAACGCTTTTAACGGATATGCCAGTTTCGGCTATGGGGGAATTTATGTTTCGTGAAGGTTTATCTTACGATGATGTTCTTTTACTGCCGGGGTATTCGGAAATATTACCAAAAGAATGCAATATACAAACAGTGTTATGCGAAGGTATTAATCTGAATGTTCCAATAATTTCCGCCGCCATGGATACAGTCACGGAAGAAAATCTGGCAATTGCCATCGCATTGGAAGGCGGAACCGGAGTTATTCACCGTAATCTGAATCCTGAAGAACAGGCAAGGCAGGTAACAAGCGTAAAACGTTATCTTAACTGGATTATCGAATCGCCCATTACTGTTCCTCAGGATGCATACGTACGGGATGTAAGGGTATTAGTCGATACTTTTGGAGTTTCCGGCTTTCCTGTTGTAGACAGCGATGGAATAATAAAAGGAATAATAACAAACCGCGATTTGCGTTTTTGCAAAGACGATTCCCTTCCGGTGACCAAAGTAATGACGCATGAACTGGTTGTTGTTTCAGGGGAACCGACAGTAGAAAAAGCACAAGAAAAATTCAGTGAATACCGTATCGAAAAACTTCCGGTAGTTGATAATGAAGGCCGTCTCAAAGGGCTTATCACTGTAACAGATATGGAAAAAAATCAAAAATTCCCCAACGCATCAGTTGATAAAAACGGCAGGCTCGTTGTAGGAGCGGCAATTTCACCCCAGGACTATAAAACACGCCTTCCTTTGTTAAAAAAAGCCAAAGTTGATTTTGTTGTTATTGATACAGCGCACGGCGATTCAAAAAATGTAATGGACGCTGTCCGTCAAATAAAAAAAGAATACAATATCCCCGTAATCGGAGGAAATGTAGCTACCAAAGAAGCAACAAAAAAACTGATAGAAGCCGGAGCGGATGCAATAAAGGTCGGCATCGGACCCGGGTCGATTTGCACAACACGAGTTGTCGCAGGAATTGGCGTTCCGCAGTTTACCGCCGTAATGGACTGCGCCGAAGAAGCGGATAAATCAAAAACCCCTGTCATTGCCGACGGAGGCGTAAAATTCTCAGGTGATATAACCAAAGCTATAGGAGCCGGAGCAAGCGTTGTTATGATTGGCAACCTGTTCGCAGGATTGAAAGAATCGCCCGGCAGAGAAATTCTTTTTGACGGCAGAATTTACAAAGAATACCGCGGAATGGGCAGCATGGGCGCAATTGCTGACGGCGCAGGAGATCGTTACCAGATAGGAAAAGATGAAGAGCCTGTGCCTGAAGGCATTGAAGGGCGCGTTCCCTACAAAGGCGAACTTCGTTTATTTTTAAATCAGCTTGTCGCGGGATTACGCAAGGGCATGGGTTACTGCGGCTGCAAAAACATCGCAGAGTTAAAAAAATACCGGAAATTTGTAAAAATTACCAACGCAGGACTGAGGGAAAGCCATCCCCATGATGTTTTCATCACACAGGAAGCGCCAAATTATTCACGATCGTAAACTTACTTCAATATTAATCGTTCCAGCTGCAGAAAAAGGTCACGGCGGCGGACATTTGTGCAGATGTATTTCGTTAACTAACGATTTACGTGCTTTAGGACGTAATGTTTTTTTATTTATGCCGCCGCAAGACAGGGATTTATCCGGTCTTTTTAATTCCATGAACTTCAATCCTAAATGGTGTATTACCAATGCGGAATTGGAAATCAGAAATACTAAATTAGCGGAAACTTTTAAATATGTCATATTGGATCGTTTTCGCACCCCCCCTGAAGAACTTTTATACTGGAAAAAAATTGCGCCAGTCATCGGTATTGACGAAGGCGGCTCTTGCCGCGATAAATTTGATTTTCTTATTGATATTTTAATCCCGGAAAAACTGGGAAAACCTTCTGCGAATATAGCGTCTCCGGCTTTATTAAATTTTCCCAAAGACCTCACGCAAAGACGCAAAGGCACGGAGGACGCAGAGGATAAAAAAGAAATAAAAGTTTTAATAACTTTCGGGCAGGAAGATGCGGCGGGGCTGGGGCTAAAAACAGCAAAAATGCTTTCAACTATGAAATGCAAGCTTGCCATGGATATTACTTTATTATGGGGAGCATTAACAAATAACATAGAGCAGATGCCGGAAAATATTCGTATCTTGCAAGTTATTCCCAACCTTGCAGAACAACTTCATGAATACGATTTAGTTATCACTCACTACGGCATTACCGCATACGAGGCATTATATTCAGGAACTCAAGTGCTATTGGCTCACCCTACCCCTTATCATAAAAAACTTGCCAAAGCCGCCGGCTTTTTAGACATAAAACACTTAAATAAAATAATAAAAAAAATCCGCGGATTAACGCAGATTAACGCAGATGAGGTTCCGCGAAAATCCGCGGACATTCATAATAATTTTTTGGATACAAGTCTTGCTGAATTGATTAACAGCTTCTCGCCGGTGGTGAACAGAAACTGTCCTGTTTGCGGCGCAGAAGAAGGACGCTGCATTTCCCGGTTTAGTGACCGTACTTACCGCCAGTGTACCAAGTGCGGCATAATCTATATGTCTCGCTTAAACCCAGCGCCCATTGAATATGGAAAAGAATACTTTTTTGAATCTTATAAAAAACAATACGGAAAAACTTATCTGGAAGATTTTGAAAATATTAAAAATGCTGCAAAACGCAGATTAAATATTATCGCCAATATTTCACACAGAGGCGCAAAAGCGCAGAGTACGCAGAGCTTATTAGACATTGGCTGCGCGTATGGGCCATTTCTTGCTGCAGCTAAGGAAGTTGGTTTTATTCCAACAGGTATCGATCCTGCAGAAGATGCTGTTAATTATGTAAACAAAGAACTCGGCATAACTGCTATCCACGGATTATTCCCTATACCCTATACCCTGCACCCTAATTCATATGATGTAATTACAATGTGGCTTGTGATAGAACACTTTCAGGATTGTATCACCGCACTGGAAGAAATTAAAAAAATATTAAAAGGCGGCGGTATTC
>Ga0123356_10008507_pt1 | contig 10198 bp, 4 predicted proteins | sample TergutEmb28metaG_2_FD_92546 | JGI IMG/M metagenome (GOLD analysis project Ga0123356, IMG submission 92546) | Embiratermes neotenicus P3 segment gut microbial communities from Petit-Saut dam, French Guiana - Emb289 P3 | ecosystem: Host-associated > Arthropoda: Insects > Digestive system > Gut ... | reverse complement strand
TGCCGAGCTCCTTCTTGTCGCAGAGCTTGTTGAGCTCGAGCGACCAGGGATCTGCCTCGCGGTCTGCGATAAAACCGAGATCCTGGGGCACGCTGTCGTTGAATATAAATCTGCCGACGGTGGAGTCTATCATGTAGGACCCGCCCTCTTCGAGCGTCTTCCGCACATACACCTTGGAATGGAGCCTTATGACCCCGTTGTGGTATGCCATGAGCATCTCGTCGTAGTCGGTGAATATCTTGCCGTCGCCGAGCTCTTTGTCGTATGCGGTAAATGTTACCTTGCCGCCTGCCTCGTACTCGGGATTCCTCCACCAGGTGGTATCGTCTTCGGTGACGATGCGCAGCTTCGGGTTTTTCTCCTTGAGCTTGTCGGCCTTGTCCGCGTCGACATTCTTTTTCTCGAGCCCCGGATGCGTCAGATAGTACGAGCCGAGGATCATGTCCTGTGTCGGTGTCGTTATCGGGCTGCCGTCCTTCGGCGCCAGGATGTTGTTCACCGACAGCATCAGGAAGCGCGCTTCGGCCTGGGCCTCTACGGTGAGAGGCACGTGGACCGCCATCTGGTCGCCGTCAAAATCGGCGTTGTATGCAGTACAGACTAGCGGATGGAGCTTTATGGCCTTGCCCTCCACGAGCACGGGTTCAAATGCCTGAATGCCGAGCCTGTGCAGTGTGGGCGCGCGGTTGAGGAGCACGGGGTGCTCTTTGATAACATCGTCGAGGACGTCCCAGACCTCGGGCCTGACTTTCTCGACCATGCGCTTTGCGTTCTTTATATTGTGGGAACTGCCGTTGTTGACGAGCTCCTTCATTATGAATGGCTTGAACAGTTCCAGCGCCATCTTCTTGGGCAGACCGCACTGGTAGAATTTGAGCTCGGGGCCGACGACTATAACGGAGCGTCCCGAATAGTCAACGCGCTTTCCGAGCAGGTTTTGACGGAAACGTCCCTGCTTCCCCTTGAGCATGTCTGAAAGGGATTTGAGTGGCCGGCTTCCGGGCCCCGTAACAGGCCGCCCGCGCCGCCCGTTATCGATGAGGGCGTCCACGGCCTCCTGGAGCATGCGCTTCTCGTTGCGAACTATGATGTCCGGCGCGTTCAGTTCCTGCAGCCTGATGAGCCTGTTGTTGCGGTTTATTACCCTGCGGTACAGGTCGTTAAGATCAGACGTGGCAAAACGCCCTCCGTCAAGCTGCACCATGGGCCGGATATCCGGCGGTATCACCGGGATAGCCTCCAGTATCATCCACTCGGGACGGTTCCCGGAAGCCCTGAGAGCCTCGATGACCTCCAGACGCCTTACTATCTTGATTTTTTTCTGACCGGTGGAGTTGATTAGCTTTTCTCTCAGCTCATTTGCCAGCTCATCCAGATCTATCTGTACGAGCAGGTCCCTCACGGCCTCGGCGCCCATTCCGGCTTTGAAACCCTCACGATAGAGCTCCTTCAGCTCCCTGAACTGCTCCTCCGAGATGGTGGACATGGGGTCGAGCCCTGTTTCACCGGGATTTATCACTATATATGAAGCGAAGTAAAGCACCTCTTCGAGCTTTTTGGGCGGGATGTCGAGCACCAGCCCTATCCTGCTCGGAATGCCTTTGAAATACCAGATGTGCGAGACCGGGGCGGCGAGCTCTATGTGGCCCATGCGCTCGCGGCGCACTTTTGCCTTGGTCACTTCCACTCCGCACCTGTCGCAGATTATCCCCTTGTAGCGGATCCTCTTGTACTTGCCGCAGTGGCATTCCCAGTCCTTCGTGGGCCCGAATATCTTCTCGCAGAAAAGTCCGTCCCTCTCGGGTTTCAGTGTTCTATAATTGATGGTCTCAGGCTTTTTGACTTCGCCATGCGACCAGTCGCGTATCTTTTCGGGAGACGCGAGGCCGATTTGCAGCGCTTCGAAATGTTGCAGTTCGTTGTTGCTCATGCCCGGTCCTTTCTATTTCTTCTCATCTTCGCTTGCAGGTGATGCCTCTTCTTTAGGCTCGTCGCCTTCAGAGCTCTCGTCAGCATCCTTTTCCTTTTCATCCTCTTTCGAGTCGAGGCGATAGAATTCGTCATCGTCGTCCTCGGACGTGAGCTTGTCGGTCGAGATCATGCGCTCGATACTCGTCGATGCGCCCAGATCTACATATTCCTTGAGCTCTATCTCCTCGTTCTCCTCGTCTATGACCTTGACATCCAGACCAAGGCTCTGCATTTCCTTTATCAGCACCTTGAATGACTCCGGTATGCCCGGCTCGGGGATGTTATCGCCCTTTACGATGGCTTCATATGTCTTGACGCGCCCGATGATATCGTCGGATTTCACCGTCAGTATCTCCTGAAGCGTGTATGCGGCGCCATAGGCCTCAAGCGCCCAGACTTCCATCTCGCCGAAGCGCTGTCCGCCGAACTGCGCCTTGCCGCCGAGCGGCTGCTGGGTGACGAGCGAGTAGGGGCCCGTGCTCCTCGCATGGATCTTGTCGTCCACGAGGTGATGGAGCTTGAGCATGTACATGTAGCCCACGGTGACCGGGCTGTCGAAGAAGTCGCCCGTGCGCCCGTCGCGCAGGCGCAGCTTACCGCTCTTGGTGTAGCCGCACTCGTCGAGCAGGTTCATGATGTCGTCTTCCTTGGCTCCGTCGAATACCGGGGTACTGATATACCAGCCCTTATACTTGGCCGCAAGGCCCAGATGGACCTCGAGCACCTGTCCGACGTTCATCCTTGAGGGAACGCCGAGCGGGTTGAGCATGACTTCCAGCGGAGTGCCGTCTTCGAGGAACGGCATGTCCTCTTCGGGAAGTATGCGTGAAATAACGCCCTTGTTTCCGTGGCGGCCGGCCATCTTGTCGCCGACGCTTATCTTTCTCTTGGTTGCCACGTATACGCGCACGAGTTTGTTGACGCCGGGTGAGAGCTCGTCGCCCTCCTCGCGGCTGAATGTCTTGATGTCTACGACTATGCCGGTCTCACCGTGCGGTACCTTTTGTGAGGTGTCGCGGACTTCCCTCGCCTTCTCGCCGAAGATGGCCCTGAGCAGGCGCTCTTCCGCGGTCAGCTCGGTCTCGCCCTTGGGTGTGACCTTGCCGACGAGGATGTCATACGAAGTGACCTCCGCGCCTATGCGCACTATGCCCTCCTCATCGAGATCCTTGCGCGCTTCGTCGCCCACATTGGGGATGTCGCGGGTTATCTCTTCCGGACCGAGCTTGGTGTCCCTCGCCTCGGCCTCGTACTCTTCTATATGAAGGGATGTGAGAGTGTCGTCCATTATGAGGCGCTCATTCAATATTATGGCGTCCTCGTAGTTGTAGCCCTCCCATGTCATGAAGCCTATCAGGAGGTTCTTTCCGAGGGCGACTTCGCCTTCGTTTGTAGACGGGCCGTCTGCGATGACTTCGCTCTTTTCGACATGCTCGTCCTTCATCACTATCGGGCGCTGATTTATGCAAGTGCCCTGATTTGAACGCTTGAATTTGAGCAGGTGATAGGTATCGATGCCACCGTCTTCGGCTGCCTCTGCAGCCGCCAGCTCGCGCCTTGTGACCACAAGATTTTCCTTGGCCTCCGCCAGGTTTTCATCTAAGGTTTTGATGCGCTTTTCGAGCGAAGCGAGCTTCTTCTCGTTCTTCTGCGCCTCATCCGCGCCTGCGAGCAGTTTTGCCAGATCCTTCTCGGCCGTCTTTATTTCCGGTTTGTACTGCTTTTCCTTCTCCTTGAGGCTGAGCTTTAGATCTGCGAGTTTCTCGTTGATCTTTGCTTTATCCTCATCGTTTTTAGCAGTCTTGACCTTTTCCTTTTGTTTATCTATCTCTGCCTTTGCCTTTTCGATCCGCTTATTCAGCTTCTCGATCTTGGCCTCGGTGTCCTCGATGCTCTTTGCGCGGCCTTCGAGCAGGGTCTTCATCTCCGCCCGCTCCTTGTGTTTCTGGTCGCGCTCGCCCCTCCATTTCGCTTCCTGGGCTTCTATCTTGCCTATATCTGCGATAATGGATTCGGTATCTATGGGCTCACCGGGGTCGTCACGTCTTATCTTGATGACGTTTGCATCGACATATTCGACAACGCCGTCATTCTTTGCGAGTATCACGACGCCGCTGTCCCTGGCAGCGATGACTTCCATACCGGTCCCGATGATGGGCGACTCGGTAACTAGTAGCGGCACCGCCTGACGCTGCATGTTCGAGCCCATCAGGGCGCGGTTTGCGTCGTCGTTTTCGAGGAATGGTATCATCGCTGTGGCGACGGATACTACCTGCTTGGGGCTTACGTCCATGTAGTCCACAAGCTCCTTGGGCACGAGATCTATTTCACCGCCTTCGCCCCGGGACGCCACGCGCTTATTCACGAAGTGACCCTTGCTGTCGAGCGGCTCGTTCGCCTGTGCGATGATCATCGCCTCTTCGTCGTCGGCCGTGAGATAGTCTATCTCCTCGGTGACGATCGCAGTGCTCTTGTCCACCCTCCTGTACGGCGTCTCGATGAAGCCGTATTCATTTATTCTCCCGTAAGTGGTGAGGGAGCCGATGAGTCCGATATTCGGACCTTCCGGCGTCTCTATCGGGCACATCCTTCCATAATGTGAATGGTGTACGTCGCGGACTTCAAATCCAGCGCGCTCCCTTGAGAGGCCACCGGGCCCGAGTGCGGAAAGCCTTCTCTTATGAGTGAGCTCCGCAAGCGGATTGTTCTGGTCCATGAATTGCGAAAGCTGGGAGCTTCCGAAGAATTCCTTTATCGCGGCCGTGACCGGGCGGATGTTGATCAGCGCCTGCGGCGTCGTGACCTCCACATCCTGAATGGTCATGCGCTCTCGTACGACGCGCTCCATCCTGGCAAGACCGATGCGGAACTGGTTTTGCAGCAGCTCGCCGACGCTTCTTACGCGCCTGTTGCCCAGATGGTCTATGTCGTCTACCTTTCCTATGCCGTGCGGCAGGTTGAGTATGTAGCTGACCGATGCGATGATGTCGTCTATCAGGATATGCTTCGGTGAAAGCACGGACTTGTTCTTGATAAGCTCCTCTTTGAGCGCCTCTTTTGACAGATTCTGCTCGAGCAGACCCTTTAGCGCCGGGAACCATACCTTGTCGGAGAGCCCGATCTCTTTAGACTCAATGCCTGTCACCGTAGCCAGATCGACAAAATTGTTCCCGATCACGCGGCATACCCTGTCGGACTGCTGCGATTCGGGGCTGAAAACCTCCACGATGCTTACGCCGGCGTTCTCTATCTCCGCCGCCTTGGCGCGGGAAATATTCTCCCCTTCGGCAGCCATTATCTCACCCGTGAGGGGGTTGACCACATCGGCTGCGGCAGTGAGGCCTATCAGCCTCGCGGATAAACTTAGCTTCTTATTGTATTTATATCTTCCGACCCATGCGAGGTCGTATCTTCTCTCGTCAAAAAACAGATTGCCCAGCAGGATCCTGGCGCTGTCCACCGTGGGCGGCTCGCCGGGCCTGAGTTTGCGAAACACCTCTTTTACCCCGTCCTCATAGGATTTTGTGGAATCCTTATCCAGGCTGAGCATAAGGCGCTCTTCCTCACCGAAGATATCGATGATGTCCTCGTCGCTCGATGTATGCAGGGCTTCACTGTGAAGCGCTCGCAGCAGGGTCGTGATGGGTATCTTGCGCGTGCGGTCCACGCGGACCCAGATGATCTCGTTGGAGTCCGTCTCGTACTCGAGCCATGCGCCCCTGTTCGGGATTATCTGAGCTGTGTAGAGTATGTTTCCGTTTTTGTCGAGCTCCTTATCGAAATACGGGCCCGGACTGCGGACGAGCTGGGTAACGACAACGCGCTCGGCACCGTTATATATGAAGGTACCTTTTTCGGTCATGAGCGGAAAATCGCCCATAAATACTTCCTGCTCTTTTACCTCACCCGTTTCCTTGTTTATCAGGCGCGCAACGACCTTTAGAGGCGCAGCGTATGTCGCGTCCCTTTCCTTGCACTCTTCCTGATTGTATTTCGGCGGATCTGCCGGTGTATTCAGCTTGTGATCCAGGAACTCCAGGATCAGATTATCCGCGTAATCCTTGATGGGTGATATGTCTGAAAATACTTCTTTTAATCCCTCATTTACGAACCAATTGTAAGACTCCGTCTGTATCTGAATTAGGTTTGGCATCTCCGCTACTTCATAAATATTTGAGTAGCTCATGCGTGTTTTTCGGGCTACCTTGACGGGTCTGGGCATATGCATCACTCCTTAAAAATCTTAAAGAAAATCTCAATACGGCAGTCTATTATTATATGTTTTGGAAGACAACAAGTCAATTAATTTTTTATTAAATTTCACATTTTTCGGCACAACGCAAGCCGGAAACTTAAGTGCAACCCCCGGCAATAGAAAAAGATGCAATAAGTATTTCGTTGGAGATGATAGCATTAAATGTTTCATGCCTATAAGCCGCGCCTCCACCCCGCCCACCTGCTCTGCAATATAGCACAGACAGTTTAAGACGAAGGGTCTATTGTACATGAGCTATTCTGCCCTCCCTTATGTCGGCGCGGCAAGTTGACAAACATCATTTCTGCCCTCAAAGGTGTATTATATCTTTTCACGTGCCATGTCGCCGGAAAGGAGAAAATGATATGGCTAATAATTACAAAAGGCTCACCCTGAGTGAGCGAAGGATAATAGAGCACTTACTTAACCAGAGTGTATCGTTAAAGCAGATAGCGCGGAATCTGCAAAGGAGCCCGGGTACGGTTTCAAGAGAGATCCAAAGAAATTCCATACAGCGGAAGGTAGGCTCGTTCCATAACTCGTTCAATGAGTGCAAACATCGCGATATTTGCAAAATACAATGGCTTTGTGAAAAAGAGGATTGTAGACGTGAACGATGTTCCGGCTGTTAGTTATGCAGTGGCCTATGTAAGAGTTTTGAGCCGGAATACTGCATCAGACTTTATAGATCTCCATATGTATGCAACGGCTGTAAAGCCAGAAGCAAATGCTCTTTAAGCAAGTTTATCTACAAAGCAGCAAAAGCTCAGCGTATATATGAGACCACTCTATCTGATTCCAGAGCTGGCGTGGCGCTTACTGAAAGCGAAAGAAAGCGTATTGACGATATCATAACGCCGCTGATAAAGAGGGGGCAGTCACCTTACCACATCTGTCATACCCATAAGGATGAACTTATGATTTCAGACAAGACGCTTTACAAGTATATATACGCTAACTTCTTCGGAGCAAGCAGCACTGACCTTACTCGTAAAGTCAGTATGCGCCCGCGCAGAAAAAAGCGAGCTGTAAAAGTGGAACGCTCTTGTAGGCAGGGAAGGACATTTGAGGATCTTGGCGCATATCTACTTAATGATCCCGACACTGATATCGTCGAAATGGACAGCCTCATCGGGGGAAAAGGGCTAGGTGAAAAAGTCCTTCTTACGCTTCATTTCACACATTCCCATTTCATGCTTGCGTTCTTGCGGGACGCCAATACCGCAAGGTCGGTAAAACTGGTATTCGATGACCTTTATGAAAAGCTTGGTGAGCAAAATTTCCATACGCTATTCCCAGTCATAAAAACTGACAATGGTCCAGAATTCACTGCCCCAAGTGATATCGAAGTGGATAAAGATGGCGTCATCAGAACCAATGTGTTTTACTGCGATCCTTATCAGTCCAACCAAAAGGCTTCCTGTGAAAACAACCATCGCTTCATCCGCATGATATCGCCTAAAGGCAAGTCGATGAATACACTCTCACAGGCTCATATTGACCTAATGATGAGTCACATCAACTCATACGCACGTAAGGCGCTTGGCGGACAAACGCCCACCGAGGTATTCCTTAAGCAGCATCAGAAAATTGACGGGCTACTTGAAAAACTCAGCCTCAGGATTATCGAACCACCCGATATTATCCTGAAGCCGAGCCTGTTAGAGTAAGAACAAAACCGCGACATGGCATGTGAAACTACTTATTCATCATAGGGGTGGCATTGACTGTTTCGAAAAAAACATTTCAGCGCTATCCCGACCTTGTCATGCGAAAAATTCGCCGACTTCGTCCTTCCATACACCGATTTTATCAAATCAGGCTTTGTATGCAAGCTGTTTTTACTCTTGATTTATCAATTACTATACGAATTCTCTAAATATACTCATTGGGTCGCGCTAAGGTTTTCCTTTTACCTTTTTCGGCACAAATTTTTGGTCTCACAAATGCGCTTTTTTTGCAGGCCCCAGTAATGGTATAAAATCGCGCCGATCTTTGCCGGACACACAAATTGCAAGCCGCCCCAAAATTGCATTTGAATGCTTTGTAATGTATAATTATCGGGATTTAAAACAGAGGATAATAAAACCAAAAAAGCGTTTATAGGAAACACTTGATGCCCAGAAACCCCGACTTAAAAAAAATCCTGATGATAGGCTCAGGACCGATTATTATCGGCCAGGCCGCAGAATTTGACTATGCCGGGACTCAGGCGTGCAAGGCCATCCGCGAGGAAGGGATAGAGTGCGTTCTCGTAAACTCCAATCCCGCCACCATCATGACAGACCACGGCATCGCCGACAAGGTATATATCGAGCCCCTCACGGGCGATGCACTCAGGGAAATAATAGAGACGGAAAAGCCGGACGGACTGCTTGCCGGTTTTGGCGGGCAGACCGGCCTCAATCTCGCTATGAGCTTAGAGGCGGACGGCGTACTGGCGGCTAATAATGTGAGCCTGCTGGGCGTGGGGCTGAACAGCATAAAAAAAGCGGAAGACCGCGATGAATTCAAGCAGCTCATGCAGAGCATCGGGGAGCCGGTGGCGCGCTCAGTCATCGCCACCAGTCTCGAGGAATGTTCGGAATTTGTGAAAGAGGCGGGCTATCCCGTGATAGTGCGCCCGGCCTATACGCTTGGCGGTACCGGCGGCGGTTTTGCGCGTGACCATGAAGAGCTCGCGGAAATAGTCGCAAGCGGCCTCGAAAGCAGCGCCATCGGGCAGATACTGCTCGAAGAATCAGTGGCGGGCTGGAAGGAGATCGAGTTTGAAGTGATGCGCGATGCGGATGATAACTGCATCACCATTTGCGGCATGGAAAATTTCGACCCCTGCGGGATACATACGGGCGATTCCATAGTGGTCGCTCCGATACAGACTCTGAGCGACGAGGAAAACCTGCTGCTCAAGACCTCTGCGCTCAAGATAATACGCTCGCTCGAGATAGAGGGCGGCTGCAATATACAGTTTGCACTGAAGCCAAACAGCAAAGAGTACATAGTGATAGAGGTAAATCCCCGGGTGAGTCGTTCATCGGCGCTGGCCTCGAAAGCGACCGGCTATCCCATCGCCAAGATAGCCGCCAAGATCGCTCTGGGTTATGACTTAAGCGAGATAGAGAAAAGCGAGGAGAACGAGGCGGGGGCTTGCTACGAGCCGGAGATCGACTATGTAGTCGTGAAATTCCCGAAGTGGCCCTTCGATAAATTCAAGACCGCGCACAGGGAGCTCGGCACCCAGATGAAGGCCACCGGCGAGGTGATGGCTCTTTCCAACAATTTCGAGAGCGCCCTTCTGAAGGCGGTGACTTCACTCGAGATAAAGCTGGACAGCCTGAGGCTCCCGTTCATCATGGAGCTGTCGGACAGAAAGCTCGAAAGCAAGATTGCCGCCCGCGATGACGAGCGGATATTCGCGATAGCCGAGGCGCTGAGGCGGGCCTACGGCAGGGATGCGAGCCCGGAAGCTGTAGCGCGGTTTTCGATAGACAGGCTTTACGAGCTGACGCAGGTGGATCGCTGGTTTCTCGGCCGGCTCAAGAATATCATCGACAAGGAGACACAGCTCGCGGAGGCGCGCGGCCATCTTGACCGCGATCTGGTAACGACCCTCGAGTATATGGGATTTACCGACAACGAGATAATCGCACTCTCCGGCGTGAGCCGCGAGATACTGTTCGACGTCAGGGTCTATAACGATATATTCCCCGTGAGCAAAAAGGTCAACACCTTCGGCAGCGCGTCTGCGGCGGTAGCGCCGTATTACTATTTCTGCATCGATGAGACCGATGAGAATGTCATATCGGACAGGCGCAAGATCCTCGTGGTCGGCTCGGGGCCCATCAGGATAGGCCAGGGCATCGAATTTGACTACTGCTGCGTGCAGGGCGTATGGGCCATCAAGGATATGGGCTATGAGGCCATCATCATCAATAACAATCCGGAAACGGTGAGCACGGATTACGAGACGTC
>Ga0123356_10008506_pt1 | contig 10199 bp, 6 predicted proteins | sample TergutEmb28metaG_2_FD_92546 | JGI IMG/M metagenome (GOLD analysis project Ga0123356, IMG submission 92546) | Embiratermes neotenicus P3 segment gut microbial communities from Petit-Saut dam, French Guiana - Emb289 P3 | ecosystem: Host-associated > Arthropoda: Insects > Digestive system > Gut ... | reverse complement strand
GATACATGGTGTGACCCCGGCAAACAGGTAATGCCGAAAGCGTGGCAGGGGCTCAGTTTCGATGATCTAAACAAAGCAATGTATGACTATACATATGAAACAGTGAAGCTGCTTGTCGATAACGGTGTCGTGCCTGAATGGGTGCAAATAGGTAATGAAACAAACCCGGGAATGATGCTGCCCGAAGGAAGCGCCGAGAATTTTGAAAAGCTCTCAAGGCTCTATTGCACAGGGCATGACGCGATCAAAAAGGCATCTCCGACAAGTAAAACCATGATACATCTCGCTGAGTTTAATAACACAGATTTTATTATCAATTACTTTGATAATCTGGCAAAATATGACTGCCGCTACGATATCATGGGTTTCTCTTTCTATCCGTGGCATCTGCATAAAAGTAAAGGTACGACCTATGATGAAGCCGTCACCGCATGGAGACGCTCCATGAAGGAGATACCTGCACGTTATAACCGAGAGTTTCAAATCGTTGAGATCGGTGGCGAGGACGATAAGGAAGAAGAAAGCTGCACCCTGATGATGGATGCGATCGAGTCGATCTACGGCGAGCCGCTTTGCACGGGTCTCTTCTGGTGGGAGCCCGAAGGCGCCAGATCATGGAGCAGATACCCTCTCAGCGCCTGGAATGCAGACGGTACACCAACAAAAGCAATGGATACATTCAACACTATCGGATATTAGTGGTTATCGCTCATGCCGGGCGCACAAACAGAGCTCGCCCCCATAATGGGGGCGAGCTCTGTTTCACTAAGTGATACATATTTCAAAGTTTGCAGATTCAAAGCTGCCGTCAAAATCAAAAATCACATCATCGCCTTGAGTTGTTCCTTTGACTTCCCCTGTGCGATTGCCGTATAGATCGAGTACCCATATGGATGCGGCTTTGCAGTCTTTGATCGTCAGACCGCCTTCAAGTGTGTCCATATAGAGTTTGCCTTTTAGTTCGATTTCTATATCGCGTCCGTTTTCAGCCCACATGTGTACGGTTTCATCGTTACCTGATTCGCCCACGGCTGATAGTAATAGATGCTTTGAAGCATCCAGCACGCTGCCGTCGAGAGGTATCAGAGTGAGTGTTATACGATTATTACGGCTGTCGGCAATGAACCGGTCGGATAAGATGACTTGTTCCTTTGGCGGAGCACCGGAGAACACAGCAAGACTCGGTGTGTGGGTGTAAAATGTGCCGGCAGTAGCATTAAAGCGCAGCTCTCCTGTGTCGGAAACGATCGTATCATTCCCGACGATCCCCCTGTCAGGTCCGATGATTTTCCATTTTTTGAGAGCGATGTCTGTCAGCCGGGCGAACTTGTAAAATCCCGTTTCTTCAATAAGGGATGTGATATCATCGAAGACCAGATATTTATCGGACAGCTTTGCGACACCTTCAAGCTCTCCGGCAAAATCTTTGGTGTACTCATTGAAATAGGCAGGACAGGCATAAGTATGCCTCTGTGCATCATAATAAGGAGAGCGGGCGTAGATGATCGCTTTTTTCGACTGCCGGAAGTCGCCGCCCGATAAAAAGCCAGCCGATATCGCCAGATCCGCTCTGCCGTCATAGACATTTCCGTCCCTCATCAGCACATTTCGCATTTTGAATATAAACGGGAAAATACTGTTCGGCAGACGATATTTCGGCGGGAGCGTTTTAAGATCATTTTCGGTGTAGACGACCTCAGCCTCATGATGCGCCGGACTAACAAGACCTTGCAGGAACATTGCAGACATTGTCCCGAAAATCGTGATAAGCGACGGGTCATTATACGCGCTCATAATGTTTTTTATCGTATCTTCGGGCTGATCATCCAATCCGTCATGATCAGTGTAGGAGTAAATGCATAATCCGTCCAGATCGTTAAGACAAGCATACGCTGCTGTCATCAAAAATGCTGATGAATGAAACGGATTTAGTCCATATTCATTCCATTCTGAAATGATTATCGGCTTATCTCGTACATATGCTGTTGAGCCGCGTACCGTCAGGTTAGTACGGCTGTCATCATCACCTTTTACCGCAGAATCACGCGGGTCTGTTTTTATGTATTCACCATAATCAGGCGTGAAAATATACTCGGGTCGCGGTCCGCGGCGCGGATGGTTGAAGTAATGGTTATTCTCCATGATCTCCCCGCCGTCTGCCGAGAAAACATCCGCTGCCCCTGTGAACAGATTGGTCGTCACAAGCGGCACCTTTGAGCCTAAGCTTCTTATATGCTCAAGGACTTCTCCGTAATACAACCTGTTTATCATCATTCCGAATTCGACGTACTCGGCATATCGCGCAGGACTGTCAAACGCCATCCAGTCACCCATCGGATCATTGACCTGCTGAGCCATATTTCCGGGCTCTATTATTCCAACCGATTGCTTTTCGGGGTCTTCATCCGGCATCAGAGCACATTTGCCCTCAAATGTCCATGCCTTTGCGAGGTTATCGCGAGTGTTGTATTTTGCAAGCAGGAAATGGTTAAACCGTTTCCTCAGTTCTTCCCAATAGGGCTCAGCTCCCGACCGGGCTTTGTTGTTATAACTCTCATAAAACACCGAATCCTCGTTGATGATTTGGATCGTCATAACAGCAGGGTCATCAATGAGTGCAAGTCCTGTGTACGGGTTGACATGTGTCAGAAGCTTTGTCGCGAACTCTTTTTGAAGCTCGATCAAGCGGCGGTTAAAATGTGTTATGCCTTTTTTATGCCACGAGGGAGAGTTTGGATAGTCAAGCTCGTCTCCATCTAAAAACGCCCGTGCTACAAGCAAATCAACGTGTATGTAGATCCCCTTGTCGCGCAAGCACTTTATCCAATAATCGAAATGATCGAGCCCGGTCTCATTTAAGTTGCGACTTGTACCGTCGGTGTAATCGATAAGAGGTCTCTCGGCATTTGTTGTCCATCCGCTTTCGGCAGATGGTGCATCTGCGGCGTGCAGGCGTACGACGTTTACGCCGAGCGTTGCCAGCTTTTGGCTGATTTTTTCAGCCGCTTCTTTAGTAGGCATGTTTGAGCGAACGGGGAAATTGAAGCCGACAAATTTAGCGCGTTTTCCGTTATCATAGTAAAGATGTCCGTCTTTTACTCTGACAAAACCATGCTTGCCCGCAGGAGCATCAAGCAACCACGAAAAATCGAGTGCACCTGTGTTGGCGGTCGCTTTGTTTATACGGATATTTTTCTTCATATCACATGTCCACCATCCTTGACTTTTTTAGTTTTAGCATCTATCATTCTAGTATGCTTACGATCATAATGTCAATATATTGTCATCGTCAATATATTGTCATTTTTTACCAGTAACATTGAAATGGAGAGTTTCATATGACAGCAACAAAACGTGTTCAAGAGATAAAAGACAGCATCAGAAGCAGTATGCTTCGCACAAAGACATCTATAACCGACTATGGTAGTGTCCTTACTACCGCCGCAGATGAGCCTCTTATTATACGTAACGCGCTTGCCGTTAAGAAAAAGTTTACTGATGTAAAAATAGCTCTGTGGCCCGGACAGCTTATACCGGGAAGTATTGCTATACCGGAAGAGGATTTGTTTTTATCTGGTAAATTACCTGAGTATGCTACAACAGAAGAAAAAGAGAGATCGCTAAGGGAAACAGGATTTACAATAAGTTATATCGTGGGACACATAGTCCCGTCATACCCGAAATTGCTTGATAAAGGTACATCCGGCATCCGGCAGGACGCAGAGTCGGCAATGCAAAACGCCACAAACGAATCATCAAAGGCATTTTACAAAGCATGTATCATTGTTATGGAAGCAATGGAGATTCTGGCAAATCGATACAGTGAACATTGCGATAAAATGGCTTTAGAATGCAGTGATCCTAAGCGTGCCGATGAACTTAGAGCTATGGCAGATGATTTGCGTAATGCTCCGGTAAATCCGGCTAAAACTTTTTCACAAGCGGTGATAGCGATATGGATCACCCATCTGGCTTTTCAGTTTACGGGAAATCATTTAGCTATCGGACGCTTTGACCAGCATGTATGGAAGTATTTAAAAAACGATTTAGAGCAAAATAAGATTACTTTGGAAGATGCACAAGAGCTTGTCGACTGCTTTTTCCTAAAATTTAATGAGCGTTCACTTGCCAACGAAGTAGCTTTTGAAGAAACCGATCTCGAAAAAGTGCAAGCTAACAACGAAGCAAATTGGGCTGTGCGTGATCCTTTTGCCCATTCCACCCAAAGATTTAATGTCAGAGACAGTATCGATTCCACCAACCACTGGTTACAAAACGTAATAGTAGGCGGTGTCGACATAAACGGAGATGATGCGACAAACCCTGTAACATACATGTGTCTTGAGTCTTTTGACCGTAACCGTATGACAAATCCTTGTCTGACTGTTCGTCTGCATAAAGATTCGCCGGACGAGCTTTATGCAAAAAGCTGTGATACCCTTATCAACGGGGGAGGTTCACCGGCCTTTTTTAACGATGATGCGATCATCCCCGCTCTGATAAAGTGGGGAATTGCACCGGAAGACGCCCGTGACTATACAAACGACGGGTGTTGGGAGATCATCATCGGCGGGAAAAATGACTTCTACTTTGACCGTTTTAATATGCTTCGGTGTCTTGAATGGGCACTCAACCGGGGAAAAAGCCGTGTCGACGATAGAAAAGAAGCCCCCGACCCCGGTAACCCTGCATTGTTTTCATCATATGACGAGGTTTATGATGCGTTTTTAAAGATGCTGTATTATGAACTGGACGGTCTCATGGAAAAAAACAATCGCCAGTTTGGCGAAAGATATGATATAGCACCTGTTCCGCTTCTGTCGGCTTTGCTCGACGGTCCGATGGAAATGGGCGATGATATGACAAAAGTAGGAGCAAAGTATATCACATATGGTCTTCTTGCCGAAGGTGTATCGCATGTCATCGATTCGCTGGCAGCAATAAAAAAGGTTGTTTTTGAAGACCGTTTGGCTACCATGCCGGAGCTTATCCGCGCACTTGACGATAACTTTTCAGGACATGATGAACTGCGTGCCAGGCTTTTGGCTGCACCAAAATACGGAAGAAATGAAGAATATGCCGATAAGATCGGTAATGATATTTTTGATAAGTTTGCGATCGAAACATCACGGCTCAATGAAAAATACACCAACATACTATTTATGCCGGGCGCAGGAACGTTTTCGTGGTATATAGCCATCGGAGAAGGTACCGGACCGTCACCTGACGGACGTCTCGCAAACGAAGCAGTAAGCAGCAATTTCTCCCCGTCGGTCGCCGCAGCAACAAAAGGCGTGACCGGTTCGATCCTGTCGCAAGCTTCATTTGACATGCATAATATGCCTATAGGCTCACCAATCGATTTAAGGATCCTCGCAAGTCACGTCCGAGGCGAAGACGGCATGGCACGACTGAAAGCACTCATAAAAAGCTTCGTATCACTAGGCGGCAACATGCTGACGCTTACCGTTTCCGACACCGATGTTTTACTAAAAGCACAACAAAACCCGGAACAATATCAAGACCTGCGAGTCCGCATGGGCGGCTGGTCAGCCTACTTCACAATGCTCTCAAAACTCCAACAAGACTATCACATCCAAAAGGCTTAATTTAACTCGATAGCTTTCCGGTAGCCGAAACGTATTTAAGGCAGCCGGAAAGGGTCTGATTTTATGATTCCTGCCGCTCACGGCACGTCCATGTGCCGATTCACGCACTCCACCGTCCTTGGTTACGTTGACGCAATCACAAAATCAGACCCTTTCCGGCTGCCTCTACATTATGATTTACTCTGTTTTCTTTCGTTCCTGTTTTAAGCTATGCCAAAGTTCCGATACTGCTTGTGCATCATCCTTCTGTACATCGTTGGTGTATTGATATCTGGCTTTTATGTACAGGTCTCGGAGTTTGTCTGATTCAATTTCTTGAAATATAGGCTCGAATTTTTGTAAAACACTTAAGCTGGTGTCTTGCCGTTCATGCTTTACGCCTCTTGAGGCGCCTTCTGTCAGGTATTTTCGATAATACCATCGTATGGCTTGTCGCGGGTCTTTCGGGCGGAAAACTCCGCTTCTTTTTTTTCGCTCTTTTACATTTAAGGTCTCCTGGATCTCGATAAAGAGATTATTATCCCCCGCTTTAAGATTGCCCCCTATCAGTCTCCTTAATAAGAAATACACAATGAGCGCAACAGCTATGATAAGGATCATCGTTGCTACGACCCTCACCCATGGCAACTGTTCTGCCTGCATCATTCCTTCCGCTTCCATAAACATTTCTGCAGGACCGCCTATACCTTGTCCCGGCATCTCAAACTCATCGAGAGTCATAAACTGCGCCAGCAAACGTGCGATCAAGGAAAAAACAAAAATTATTGCATATACTACCATCATGATCGCATAGCCTATCCATCTTAAAAGCGTGAGAATGATGTTAGTATATATAAACCCTGCTGCCTGAAAAATCCAGTGCGGCGCCTGTAATACCGCTAACACCACGCTGCAAAGCAGTACAGTGACCATAAGAGCCATATTCCTGCCTGCGGTGAGACTTCCTTCCTCACGCAGTGTTCTCATCAGGCATATCCCGGTCATTAAATATGTTATCAAGTAGGGTGTAACACCGATAAAAGCAGGAACTGATCTGGAAACGTAAATGAGCCCCAGAGCCGCGCCTACCAGAGTATATCTCGTGACCTTAAAATGGTCTGCAAACTGCTCCCGGTCGGTGTTAAAACGATCCTGCCATATTTTTATAATAAAAAACACCCAGGCAGGTAAAAATTGCATGATCTGCAAGAAAGATATCTCAAACACAAAAAACAAACCCGGAAGTGCACAAGCCAGGACTGCACTCATTTTTTTTATGCCGGGTAACCATTTGATCATCGCATTGTATACACAAGCCGAGAGCACAAATATAGGAACTCCCCACCCGGAGGCAAAAACCTCGGTGAACAAATACAGATAGAATCCGCTTATGGCATAATAAAACGAAAGATCGAAAAGAACCTTTAATACTCTTATCATGCAGTTTCCTCGCTCGTCCGTACTTCCTGTAAGAGCAGTGCTTCCCCGCCGTTACTTCTCCTGAGCCTGTCGATCGCTTGTTTTCCACGCTTATCCTCTGCGGGCATTATAAGAATAAATGCGGAGTCGAAATCACTTTCCCGGATCGAGTAATCGAGCAGCTTCTCCATTGAGTTGTAAAAATATGCCGTGACGCGCCCTAATCCTTCTAACAACTCACCTGTGTGTCCCGAAGATACCACACACTTCCACGCACTTTTGTTCCCTTTTCCTTCAAGTACGGAGTTTGTGAAAAATTTGATCACGGCTCCCGACTCTACCAGAGTCTCACACACCGTCCGTGCCATGGAGCAGCATTCGTCCAAACCTTCTTTGTCCAGAAAGTTTTGCCCTTCAATGTTTAAAATAACACTCACGGATATCTGCCGGTTGTAATCAAATTCCCGTACAACCAGCTCGCCCCGCCCGGCGCTTTTTAACCAGTGGATCTCTTTCATCGGCTCTCTTCCGGTATATTCTCTGCAGCCGACAGTTACAATGGGGTCACGGATCAAATGACGCTTCGCTGCGATATCACCCGTAAATTTCGCCAGAGCAACGGTAAGCTCCTGATTTTCGATTTTTTTCGGATATACAACGATTTCCTGCTCATATGATGTCACCTTTGTTACTTCGCGAAAACCCAAAAAATCGCCGAAGTCTAAATATTCTCCCGCGAACACATGTACACCGCGCTTATCGATCGATGTTTCCATTATCAGCTTTTTTCGCTGATATCCTCTTAAGCGGCTGACTTTTCTTGTGTAAACACCGCTTAGTTTTGTTCTGTATATGATGCTCTCCGGCAGCTTTGACGCAGGAGGGAGTATCTCTCTGACGGCAATAAAAGAAACCGGGATAATGTTCTTGTTAGTCACAATAGTTTGCATGGTGAAAGGCTCGCCGGGTTCTGTAAACCCCGTGGAAAGAACGCAGTCCGCTTCTACTTCATCGGGGTTTCGTCTTAGCGATATCACTTCAAGTATTATTCCCAGAGCTATAAGAATAAAAAGAATGGGGATAACTGTAATCACTTATCCTTTCGTGTGCGCTGTGCTAACTGACTTCCAAAGGAACCGGTGTGTTCTCGATTATACTGCTCATTACCTGCAGATCTTCACCCGTACCCGATATACCTGTGAGCGAAAGTCGGTGTGCCAATATTGAGGGTGCAAGTCTGCGTATATCTTCGGGGATCACATAATCCCTGCCTTCAAGACCGGCTGTTGCCTGCGCGGCTCGATAAGCTGCAATAGCACCTCTTGTCGACACCCCGATACGTATGCGGCTGTCGTCTCGAGTGCGCCCGATGATATCCATCAAATAATCGATTATATCGCGGCTGACTTCTATGTCACGGCACATTTTCTTAAGCTTTAGTATTTCATCAAGATTTGTCTGCGGCTCAAGCGCGCTCATTATTTCGAGTGTATCTTGCCCGGATACCACTGATATTTCTTCATCTCTGGTCATGTAACCTAATGACAGGCGCATGAAAAATCTGTCGTTTTGTGCGTCGGGTAGCGGGAATGTCCCGTGTGACTCCAACGGATTCTGTGTTGCCATGATCATAAACGGCTCTTCCATCAAATGAGTAACACCATCAACCGTTATTTGACGCTCCGACATAGCTTCGAGTAAGCTCGACTGAGTACGCGGTGTCGCGCGGTTTATCTCATCAGCCAGTATCATATTGGCAAACAGAGGACCGGGTCGAAACTCGAACTCCCCCGACTTTTGATTATAAAAGCTGATACCGGTCAGATCAGACGGCAACACATCAGGAGTAAACTGAATCCTGCTGAAACTGCATCCAATAGTCTTTGCAAACGCTCGAAGCAGCATCGTCTTCCCCGTCCCCGGCACATCCTCAAGCAGCACATGCCCGGAGCACATGAAACACACCAAAACATCATGTATCTCATTCTCTTTCCCAACAATCACCTTCGAACAGTTACTAACGATCCTTGCACGAAAATCTCTTAAGGCTTTCAAATCCATAACTCAATAATCCTTCTTTAATAAAGTACAGCAGTATACCCTACTAAAGAGTATACTGCCGTCACTTTATAATGTCAATTTAGTGATTAAACAGAAAACTTCCGTCAAATGGCATGGTGTTTAATTTACATAAGTCTTACACTAATATTTTACCCGGAATAAAAAGTGATAGTAATTCCCTAGTGACCTATTTCGAGTTCCTGGCGATGGATTTCTTTTAAGTTTTCGATAGCCATTAAGACATCCAACGTATGAAATCCCGGATAGCACTCTTTCATCTTTTTTGCTTTTGCTTGATTGTACATTGTTTGACCGTTTTCACCGGTCAGAAAATGCCAATACCGGTATACATAGCCTGTCCAGTATAATTCATCTTTACTAAACAACTCGCCGGGCGGTATAATATTTGATTCATCCAGTAAGCAGTCAAGTATGTATTCCTCGCCTGCCCATTGAAGACGATCATAGGGTAAATCTAAGAATCCACATGTTTTACTGTTCATAAATTTATCTATAAAGTCTTCTGAATCAAGTTTTTTCACGAGAGACAGTTCAAAAAGCCTGCCTTGAATATCACAAAGCTGATGTTCAAATCCTGTGATTATTTTTTTCATGTTACAAGCCTCCACGAATGATTTCATCAAAGAAACGGCCATCTCTGCGATGCTTTTTGCATATTTCTTCTGCTTTCTCGACACCTTCCTGTCTAAGAGACTCTGCTTTGATCCTAAGAGTACTCCGCTGGGAATCGGAGACTATCTTATCTTCGATTATTTCAATATGACTGCAGGCTTTTTCTGTGATTGCTACGTATTGTTTACCCAGCTTTAATGCTGATAAACTACCTATTAATGCTGATTCTGTGATATCACCGGTAAAAAACCTGTCGAGAACAACAAACATTCGATCATCAGCAATATATCCGATGATCATATCGCACCCGTCAGCCATTGTGTTGTACTTTTTATAAAGAGCAGTATTTTTTATTACTTCCATTTTACCTCGATAATAAGCAATCAATAATGCCCAATCGATTCCGACTTCCAATTCTAAAATACGTAATCCATTCAGATTTACTTTAACAGTATATAGCTTGGCATTAGGAAAATTGCATATGAGAGTAAGTGGCTG
>Ga0123356_10008505_pt1 | contig 10199 bp, 19 predicted proteins | sample TergutEmb28metaG_2_FD_92546 | JGI IMG/M metagenome (GOLD analysis project Ga0123356, IMG submission 92546) | Embiratermes neotenicus P3 segment gut microbial communities from Petit-Saut dam, French Guiana - Emb289 P3 | ecosystem: Host-associated > Arthropoda: Insects > Digestive system > Gut ... | reverse complement strand
TGGCGCCCAAGAAAAAGCATTCGGGCCGCAACAGCTATGGCCGCATCACCGTGCGGCACCGGGGCGGCGGCAACCGCCAGAAGTACAGGATCATTGATTTCAAAAGACAGAAATTCGATATTCCAGCACAGGTAAAAACCCTCGAATACGACCCCAACCGCTCGGCGCACATTGCCCTGATCCAATACGAGGACGGCGTGAAGAGCTATATTCTTGCTCCCGCCGGCCTCAAAGTGGGCGACACCGTCATCGCGGGGCCGGGGGCTGACATCAAGCCCGGCAATGCCCTGCCGCTGAGCGCCATTCCCACGGGTACGGTCATCCATAACATCGAGCTTTACCCGGGCCGGGGCGGCCAGCTTGTCCGCTCGGCGGGGAATTCCGCCCAGCTCATGGCGAAAGAGGGCAAGCTCGCCCTGCTGCGCCTGCCCTCGGGGGAGCTGCGCAACGTGCCCGTAAAGTGCATGGCGACCATTGGGGCCGTCGGCAACGGCGACCACGAGAATGTGAAAATCGGCAAGGCGGGCCGCACGCGCCACATGGGCATCCGCCCGACGGTGCGCGGTTCCGTGATGAACCCCTGCGACCACCCCCACGGCGGCGGCGAGGGCAAAAGCCCCATCGGCCGGCCCGGGCCCGTGACCCCCTGGGGCAAACCCGCACTGGGTTACAAGACCCGCAGCAAGAAAAAGGCGTCCAACAAGATGATTGTCAAGCGCCGCGGCAAAAAGTAAGAAAGGAGCACTGATTTATGTCCAAGGGCTATACCAGAGGCCAAAAGCTGCTCGACCGCGGGCCATTTGTGGAACCGAAGCTTTTGAAGCGCGTCCAAACGATGAACGACGCGGGCCAGAAGCAGGTGCTCAAAACCTGGAGCCGCGCGAGCACGATCTATCCGGATTTTGTCGGCCACACCTTCGCGGTGCACGACGGCCGCAAGCATGTCCCGGTGTATATTACGGAAGACATGGTGGGGCATAAGCTCGGCGAGTTTGCCCCCACCCGCACCTTCCGCGGCCACGCCGGCGGCAAGACGACTAGGAGATAACGCGAAAGGAGTGTATTCCCATGGAGGCTACCGCTAAGGTAACGTACGTGCGCATCACGCCTCGCAAGGTGAAGGTCGTGCTGGATCTCATTCGCAACCAGCCGGCGGAGAAGGCCCTGGCCATTCTCAAATACACCCCCAGAGCCGCGTGCGAACCCATACTGAAACTGCTCAAATCAGCCATCGCCAACGCCGAGAACAACCTGAACATGGACCCCGAAACCCTCTATGTCGCGCAGGCGACCGTTGGGCAGGGGCCGACCCTTAAGCGCATGCGCGCCAGGGCCAAGGGCAGCGGCGCGCGCATCGAGAAAAAAACATCCCACATCACCCTGGTTCTCAGGGAAGCGGAATAACGAGGAGGAGATTACACGATGGGACAAAAAGTCAATCCGACCGGTCTGCGCATCGGCGTCATCAAGCCCTGGGAGTCCCGCTGGTACGCGAAGGACCAGGTGTTCGGGGATACGCTGGTGGAAGACTACAAGCTGCGCGAGTATCTCATGAAGACCCTGGCCTCCGCTGGAGTGCCGAAGGTGGAAATTGAGCGCGACGCGAAACGCGTGTACGTAAAAATTCACTGCGCGAAACCCGGCATGGTCATCGGCCGCCAGGGCGCGGAGATCGAAAAGCTGCGCGCGGCCTGCGAAAAGAAGCTCGGCGGCAAAAAGGTGAGCCTGGATATCATCGAAATCAGGCAGCCGGACCTGAACGCCCAGCTGGTGGCGGAAGGCATCGCCCAGCAGCTGGAAAAGCGCGTGAGCTTCCGCCGTGCGCTCAAGCAAGCCATCGGCCGCACGATGAAGCTCGGCGCCAAGGGCATCAAAACCCAGGTTTCGGGGCGTCTCGGCGGCGCCGAAATCGCCCGGACGGAGCATTATCATGAAGGCACGATCCCATTGCAGACATTGCGTGCCGATATTGATTACGGCTTCGCGGAAGCGAAAACAACGTATGGACGCATCGGCGTTAAGGTCTGGCTGTACAAGGGCGAGGTCCTGCGTGACGCAAGAAGAAGCGAAGAACGCAGAGATGAACGCCCGCCCCGCAGGGACGACAGACCCCGCAGGGACGACAGAGGCCCGCGTCGTGACGGCCCCGGCGGGCCCCGCAGAGATGGCCCCGGCGGATATAACCGCGGACCGGGCCAAGGCGGCCAGTCCGGCGGATACCGCGGACCGAGGGAAGGGGGTAACCGCTAATGTTACTGCCGAAGAGAGTCAAGCGCCGCAAGCAGCAGCGCGGGCGCATGAAGGGCAAGGCGACCAGGGGCAATGTCATCGCCTATGGCGATTTCGGCCTCCAGGCCATGGAGCCCGCCTGGATCACCGCGAACCAAATCGAGGCGGCCCGTATCGCCATGACCCGCCACATCAAGCGCGGCGGCAAGGTATGGATCAAGATTTTCCCGGATAAGCCCGTGACCGCCAAACCCGCCGAAACCCGCATGGGCTCCGGCAAAGGCGCGCCGGATTACTGGGTGGCCGTGGTCAAACCCGGCCGGATCCTGTTCGAGGTCGCGGGCGTGGACCGTGAGTTGGCGACCAGCGCCATGACCTTGGCGGCCAGCAAGCTGCCGATCAAATGTAAGGTCATCGCCAAAGAAGATATCAAGATGGGAGGGGAGCCGGATGAAAGCCAGTGAAGTCAGGGCGCTTTCCGCGAAAGAGCTGGATGCTAAGCTGCTGGAGCTGAAGGATGAGCTGTTCAAGCTGCGTTTTCAGCAGGCGATCAACCAACTCGACAACCCCATGCGCATCAGCGCCGTGAAGAAGGACATCGCCCGGGTGAAAACCATCCAGCGCGAAGCCGAGCTCGCGGCCGCCAACTCGTAAGGAAAGGGAGGTTAAGGAAGGATATGAGCGAAAGAAACCTCAGGAAAACCCGGGTTGGTGTGGTGACCAGCGATAAGATGGAGAAGACCGTGGTGGTCGCCATCAAGGACAAAGTGCCCCATCCGCTGTACAAAAAGATCATCAACCGCACGCTGAAGGTGAAGGCCCACGACGAAGAGAACGCCTGCGGCATCGGCGACCGTGTGCTGGTAATGGAAACCCGCCCGCTTTCGAAGGACAAACGCTGGCGCGTGGCCAAAATCATCGAAAAGGCGAAGTAAGTAAGGAGGATACACCGTGGTACAACAGGAAACCCGCCTCAAGGTGGCCGACAACACGGGCGCGAAAGAGATCTATTGCATCCGCGTGCTCGGCGGCACAGGCAGGAGATATGCCAACATCGGCGACGTCATCGTGGCCTCCGTCAAAAAGGCGACGCCCGGCGGCGTGGTGAAGAAAGGCGAAATTGTCCGGGCGGTCATCGTCCGTTCCGCCAGCGGCCTGCGCCGCAAAGACGGCAGCGTCATCCGCTTTGACGACAACGCCGCCGTCATCATCAAAGAAGACAAAGGCCCCAGAGGCACCCGTATCTTTGGGCCCGTGGCGCGCGAGCTTCGTGAAAAGGAATACACGAAGATCCTCTCGCTCGCCCCGGAAGTGCTTTAGGGAGGGGTAGACGAGATGAAGAAACAATCAAAGGTGCAAAAAGCGTTTGTACACGTGCGCAGCGGCGACGAAGTGGAAGTCATCAACGGCAAGTACCGCGGCAAGCGAGGCGAAGTGCTGGAAGTCGCCCCCAAAGAGGGCAAGGTCATCGTCAAAGGGGTCAACATCGTAACCAAGCATGTCAAACCCCGCAAGCAGGGCGAACAGGGCGGGCTCATCAAAGCCGAAAGCGCCCTCTATGCCAGCAAGGTGCAGCTCATTTGCCCCAAGTGCCACCGGCGCACCCGCATCGGCCGCACGTTCAAGGACGAAAAGGGCAAGCAGGTGAAGTACCGCCAGTGCAAGCATCCGGACTGCCGGCACACATTCAAATAGGAAGGGAGGAACATGACACATGGCAAGGCTGCGAGAACAATACCAGAACGAAGTGGCGCCCAAGCTCATGGAGCAGTTCAAATATAAGAGCGTCATGCAAATCCCGCGCATGGAAAAAATCGTCCTCAACGTGGCGTGCGGCGAAGCCCGCGACAACCCGAAGATGCTCGACGCCATCGTCGCGGACATGAAGACCATCACCGGGCAAAAGCCGGTGCTGTGCAAGGCGAAAAAGAGCGTGGCGAACTTTAAGCTGCGCGAGGGCATGACCGTCGGCGCGAAGGTGACCCTGCGGGGAGACCGCATGTGGGAATTCCTGGACCGCTTTTTTAGCCTCGCGCTCCCCCGCGTGCGCGACTTCCGGGGCATCAACCCCGATTCCTTCGATGGCCGCGGCAACTACAACATGGGCATCAAGGAGCAGCTGATTTTTCCGGAGATCGACTACGACAAAATAGACAAGGTACGCGGCATGGACCTGTGCTTTGTCACCACCGCCGCGAACGACGAAGAGGCCCGGGCGCTGCTTTCGCTGCTCGGCGCGCCGTTCGCGAGATAAGAAGGAGGGAAATTCGTGGCAAAAACTTCTCAAAGAGTAAGGCAGGCGCGCCCGGCGAAGTTCTCTTCGCGGGCATACAACCGCTGCAAAATCTGCGGGCGGCCCCACGCGTATCTGCGCAAGTACGGCGTTTGCCGCATCTGCTTCCGCGTTTTGGCCCACAAAGGCCAGATTCCGGGCGTACGCAAGGCCAGCTGGTAAATTAGACTTTAGATTTTAGATTTTAGACGTTAGATCATGTTGATTTCAACAGCATCTAATATCTAATGTCTAACATCTAACATCTAGAAGGAGGAACGACTGAATGCAAGTTACAGATGCAATCGCCGATATGCTCACCCGCATCCGCAACGCCAACGCGGCAAAGCATGACACGGTGAAAGTCCCCGCGTCCAACATGAAGAAGGCCATCGCGCAGATTCTTTTGGACGAGGGCTATATCAAAAACTTCCGGGTGCATGAGGACGGCAAGCAGGGCGAAATCGAAATCATCCTCAAGTATGGGCCCAACAAATCGAAGGTCATCACGGGCCTGCGCCGGGTGAGCAAGCCGGGGCTGCGCATTTACTCCAGCTGCGAGGAGCTCCCGAAGGTCATGCGGGGCCTTGGCGTGGCCATTCTTTCCACGCCCAAGGGCGTGATGACCGACAGAAAAGCCCGCAAGGAAAACGTGGGCGGCGAAGTTTTGGCGTTTATTTGGTAAGAAGGAGGTGCTGTTATTATGAGCCGGATTGGTAAGTTGCCAATTATAATCCCCGCCGGTGTGGACGTCAAGATTGACGGCGGCACCGTGACGGTCAAGGGTCCGAAAGGCGAGCTTTGCCGTCAGTTTCATCCGAATATTACCATCGAAAAAAAAGAAAATACCCTGACGGTGACGCGCCCCAACGACGAAAAGCAAAACCGGGCGCTCCACGGCCTGACCCGCAGCCTGCTCAACAATATGGTGGTGGGCGTGAACGAAAGTTTCAAAAAGGAACTCCAGGTGCAGGGCACCGGTTACCGCGCGGTAAAGCAAGGCAGCCAGCTGTTGCTCAACGTGGGGTATTCCCACCAGATCGTCTTCGACGAGGAGCCGGGCATCGCCATCGACGTGCCCAGCCCAAACAAAATCATCATTTCGGGCATCGACAAACAGCGGGTGGGTCAGATTGCCGCTGAGGTGCGCGAAAAGCGCCCGCCGGAGCCCTACAAGGGCAAGGGCATCAAGTACGCCGACGAGGTCATCCGCCGCAAGGAAGGCAAGGCCGGCAAAGGCAAGTAAGGAGGAACGGTCGCATGATCAACAAACCAGACAGCAACAAAGAGCGTTTAAAAAGGCACAGGCGCGTGCGGGCTAAGGTTTCCGGTACCGCGGACCGTCCCCGGCTTTGCGTGTTCCGTTCGTTGCAGCATATCTATGCGCAGCTCATCGACGACAACGGGCAGCGCACCCTGGCCGCGGCCAGCAGCCTGGAAAAAGATTTCGAAGGCTACGGCGGCAACAAGGAGGCGGCTGACAAAATTGGCAAACTGATTGCCGAACGTGCGTTGGCTCTCGGGATCGAGAAAGTGGTGTTCGACAGAGGCGGCAACGTGTACCACGGCCGTGTGCAGGCGCTCGCGGAGGGCGCGCGCGCCGGCGGGTTGAAATTCTAAGAAAGGTGTGTTCTTATGGCGAGGTATAATAACGAAGCAGCGGCTCCATCGGAATTCACCGAACGCGTGGTTTCGATCAACCGTGTATCCAAAACCGTGAAGGGCGGACGCATCTTCAAGTTCTCGGCGCTTGTGGTGGTGGGCGACGGCAAGGGCACCATCGGCTTTGGCCTGGGGAAATCCGGCGAGGTGCCGGACGCCATCCGCAAGGGCATCGAGGACGCGAAGAAGAACCTCTTCAAGGTGGCCCTCAAGGGTTCCACCATCCCCCATGAGGTCATGGGGAAATTCGGCGCGGGCCTCGTGGTCCTCAAACCCGCCGCCCCCGGCACCGGCGTCATCGCCGGCGGCCCTGTGCGCGCGGTGGTGGAGACCGTGGGCATCCGCGATATCCGCACCAAGGCGCTTCGCTCCAACAACCCCTGCAACGTAGTGCGCGCCACCATGCAAGGGCTGCTGCAGCTGCGCAACGCGGACGAAGTCGCGGCCATCCGCGGCAAATCCGTGGAAGAAATATTAGGATAAGGAGGGCGGAACCATGGCAACGCTTGCAATTAAACTGACCAAAAGCCTCATCGGCAGCAAAAAGAAGCAGCTGGCTACCGCCCAGGCCCTGGGGCTGCGCAGAATCGGCGACGTCACGGTCCAGCCGGACAATGCGGCGACGCAGGGCAAGCTCCGGGTGCTCGCGCACCTGATAGAGGTTACGGAGGTGACGGAAGAATGAAGTTACATGAGTTATCTCCCGCGGCGGGCTCCACGAAAGAGCGCAAGCGCGTGGGCCGCGGCCCCGCTTCCGGCCAGGGCAAAACCGCCGGCAAGGGCCATAAGGGCCAGAAGTCCCGAGCGGGCAGAGGCCCCAGGATCGGCTTCGAAGGCGGCCAGATGCCCCTGCAGCGCCGGGTACCCAAGCGCGGGTTCAACAACATGTTCCGCAAGGAATACGCCATTGTGAACCTTTGTACTCTGGAAGAGCTCTTCGAGGCGGGCGCTGTAGTGGATTATGAGGCGCTGAACGCCGCCGGTCTTCTCAAGAAAAAATTAAGCGGCCTGAAGGTGCTGGGCGACGGCGGGATTACGAAGAGCCTGACAGTAAAAGCGGCGAAGTTTTCGGCTACAGCCAAAGCTGCCATAGAAGCAGCCGGCGGAACGGCGGAGGTGATCTGATGTTACAGACGATTATTAACGCGTGGCGAATCGCTGATTTACGCAAGAAGATCCTGTTCACGGCGTTCATTTTGCTGGTGTTTCGCGTGGGCTCGGCCATTACCATCCCCTTTGTGAACATCGGCCCCGACGGCATCATGGGCAATACCATGGGCGACGCGTCCTTCCTTTCGTACCTGAATATGATGACGGGCGAGGCGTTCAACTACGCCACTATCCTGGCCATGTCCATCACGCCCTACATCAACAGCTCCATCATCATGCAGCTGCTGCAGGTGGCGATCCCCGCGCTGGAACGCCTGGCGAAGGAGGGCGAGGAAGGCCGCAAAAAGATTGCGACCATCACCCGCTACATGACCATCGGCCTTGCGCTCATGCAGTCCACCGCGTATTATTTCTATCTGCGCAACGGCGGGCAGAGCGGCGGCACCCTGCTGCTGCCTGACGCCAACGGCATGCCCTATGCCGGCGGATGGGCATTCCTGCAAGCGGCCGTAATCGTCGTGGTGCTCACGGCGGGGGCGAGCCTTACGATGTGGCTCGGCGAGCGCATCAACGTCAACGGCATCGGCAACGGCATTTCGATGATTCTGTTCGCGGGCATCATCGCGCGCATCCCCACCATGGTGGCACAGCTTTACAGCCCGGACCCGCAGGTGGGTTATATCAGCCGCGGCGGCGTTTGGGTTCCGCTTTCGCTCATTGCGGGCGTGGCGCTTTTGGCAATCATCGCCTTCATTGTCTGGATGGACAATGCCCAGCGCAAGGTTCCCGTGCAGTACACCAAGCACGTGGTGGGGCGCAAGATGTATGGCGGCCAAAGCAGCCACATCCCCATCAAGGTGAACATGTCCGGCGTCATGCCCGTGATTTTCGCGAGCTCCCTGCTGAGTCTGCCCCCCACGGTGCAGATGTTCATGCGCAACCCCAGCGCTGGGCTCACGAAGTTTTTTGACATGTTTTCCCAGCAAAACGGCTGGTATGCGCTGATTTATTTCGTGCTGATCATCGGCTTCGCGTACTTTTACTCCAGCATCCAGTATGACCCGGTGGAAATGAGCAACAACATCCGCAATAACCACGGCGCCATCCCGGGCTACCGCCCCGGCGAGCCCACGGCCAATTACATCCGGAAGATCATCAACCGGATCACCCTGCTCGGCGCGCTGATGCTCAGCGTTGTGGCGCTTTGGCCCATTGTGTTCTCGATCATGTCCACGCTGATCATCAAATGGTCCGGCCAGGCTTCGGAGGAAATGTCCCGCATGACCATTGCCATGGGCGGCACGTCCGTGATCATCATGGTGGGCGTCGCGCTGGAAACCGTCAAGCAGCTGGAAAGCCAGATGATGCTGCGCCACTACAAAGGCTTCCTGGATTAAATTTCTTGAGGTATTCGGCTTGATTAGCTTAAAAACATCGCGGGAGCTTTCTCTGATGAGGGATGCGGGACGCATTGCGGCCCAGGCGCTCCAAAGAGTCGGCGAACGCGTCAAGCCGGGTATCACCACTTGGGAACTGGACCAGGTTGCCGCGACGTTCATTCGCAGCTGCGGCGCCCAGCCAACGTTCCTGGGATACAACGACTTTCCGGCCAATGCGTGCATCTCGGTCAACGACGAGGTCATTCACGGCATCCCCTCGAAAAAGCGCGTGCTGCGCGCGGGCGATATCGTCAGCGTGGACTTGGGCGCGACTTACCGCGGCTATGTGGGGGACACCGCGTATACCTTTTCTGTCGGCACGGTTGCGCCGCAGGCAAAGCGATTATGCGAAGTCACCTGGGAGGCGCTTCAGGCCGGCATCGCCAAGGCGCAACCCGGCGGCAAGCTCGGCGATATCAGCAACGCGATTCAGAAGCTTTGCGAGGCTGCGGGCTACAGCGTAGTGCGGGATTACACCGGCCACGGGGTGGGGCGCGTGATGCACGAGGACCCGGCTGTTCCTAATTTCGGGACAGCGGGACGCGGCGTAAAGCTCCGGGCGGGCATGACACTCGCGATTGAACCCATGGTCAACGCCGGGCGCAGCCAGATCAAAGTAATGCCCGACAAATGGACGGTCAAAACCCGCGACGGCTCGCTTTCCGCCCACATGGAGCACACGGTGGCGATTACAGGCAGCGGCCCCGTGATTCTCACAGACTGCGAGGAATAAATCTCATGTGGGAACGCGGCGACATCGTGAAATCCCTGGCGGGGCGCGACAAAGGGTACCTGCTTTGCGTGGTGGGCCAAGACGGAGATTTCGTGCTGGTTTGCGATGGAAAAGAGCGAAAGCTTGAGCGCCCGAAGAAGAAGAACCCCAAACACTTGGCGACAGTGGAATGTGAACCGTTCACGTGGCAATTACGCGGCAACCACGCGCTGCGAAAAGCGTTAAACAAGCTGAAGGAGGATGACTCATTATGCCAAAATCAGATATGATCGAAGTGGAAGGCATCGTTCTTGAGGCTTTGCCCAACGCGAATTTTCAGGTGGAGTTGCAAAACGGCCACAGAATTTTGGCGCACATTTCCGGCAAGCTGCGCATGAATTACATCCGCATTTTGCCGGGCGATAAAGTGACAATCGAAATGTCACCCTATGATCTCACCCGCGGGCGCATCATTTGGCGCTCGAAGTAGGAGGTAAGCACAATGAAAGTAAGACCCAGCGTAAAAAAGATCTGCGAAAAATGCAAGGTCATCCGCCGCAAGGGGCGCATCATGGTCATCTGTGAAAACCCCAAGCACAAGCAGAGGCAAGGCTAAGCGAATTAGGAGGAATATACCATGGCGCGTATTTCTGGTGTGGATTTACCCCGCGACAAACGCATTGAGATTGCCCTGACCTATATTTTGGGCATTGGCCATACCACGGCCAAGCAAATCATTGCGGCCACGGGCGTGAATCCCGATGTCCGGGTCAAG
>Ga0123356_10008504_pt1 | contig 10199 bp, 8 predicted proteins | sample TergutEmb28metaG_2_FD_92546 | JGI IMG/M metagenome (GOLD analysis project Ga0123356, IMG submission 92546) | Embiratermes neotenicus P3 segment gut microbial communities from Petit-Saut dam, French Guiana - Emb289 P3 | ecosystem: Host-associated > Arthropoda: Insects > Digestive system > Gut ... | reverse complement strand
GGAGGCAGCATCGATTCATGGACTTCTAGATATTCGCCTGTGACGAGAACGCCGGAGACGACCCTTCGCATCGTTCCGCCATTCGGCAGATCGGTGACCGGAAGGCTGTCGTATGAAAATGTTTCGGAGCGGGCTAGCACGTTCGTTTTTTCCGGACGGTTCGCGTTCTCGCCGTCTACCGGAAAGGCCTTGCCAGCGAGCGCTGCGAGAGCAGTAACGGCGAAGCAGGCTTCGCGACGGTTCATGTGATTCATCACTTTTTTTTCCCTCCTGGCCGTGCGCAACGGCGCCGAAATGATCTATCTCGCGTTCCCTCCAATAGCGACCACAAGGTACCTCGCCGGACCATCGCCCACATTCCTCGCGGCATGCCTGGTTCCAAACGCAATGAAGATGACTCCTCCGGCGCCAATCTTTTCGGATTTGTCATCAAACTCAAAAAGCAATGTTCCCTCCTGCACGAGAATCAGCTCCGAGTGTTGAATCGTGTGCGGCGGACTGGGCGCGATCCCGGCCGGCTGCAGCGACTCGTGCACCGCAATCGATTCACCTGTTGCCAGTACGCCTTCAAGGACGTTCCACCGCTTTCCTCCGTTTGCGCTTGTCGTCACAGGGGCGCGATCCGGGAAAACTACCTCCGAGTGCGAGAGCGTTCCAGACTTCTCCGGCGCAGACAGTGGTCTCGCTTGAATTGTCGTCCCAACCGCTGTCCACGTCGATGCAAAAGCCGATAGAGCAATCGATAGGTCACGGCGGCTGATGGCGTTCATGCCACAATCCTACGTTAGCCTCCGCGCTTTGCCCATATCCTCTTCACGGCGAAACCATGCGAGGATGGATTGCGCAACGAAGCGGGCACAATACAAGGCTGAAATGAGGTGGCGTTGATGAAGAAACCAATTCGTGTCGGGATTGTCGGAGCGCGTTTTGCTGCCCGGTTTCATTGGGAAGGCCTCAACCGCGTTCACGGCGTGCCCGTCGAGGTCGTAGGAGTGACTTCAAAAACCCCGCAGGCGCGCGACGCCTTTGCGCAGGAGCACAAGATCCGATCGTTCGCGAACTTCGCCGACCTCTGCCAAGCGGTGGATGTGGTTGACCTGTGCACCCCTCCCGTTTCCCACGAGCAGCTTGCAGTGCAGGCGCTCGCGCTGGGAAAGCACGTAATCATCGAAAAGCCCCTGACGGGATATTTCGGCACTGGCACAGCCGATTTCCGAGGCAATGTCTTTCCGAAGAGGAAGATGCTTGACGAAACCATGCAAAGTTGCCAACGCATCCTTGCTGCGGTAGCCGGCAGCGGCAAGAAGGTGTGTTATGCCGAGAATTGGGTGTATGCGCCGGCCATTCAAAAGGAGCGGGAGATTCTGGTGAAAAGCGGTGCACAAATTCTTTGGATGAAAGGAGAACAGTCTCATAGCGGTTCCCATTCTCCTTATTATGGGAGCTGGGAATTTTCTGGCGGAGGATCGCTGGTCGGAAAGGGATGCCATCCCCTCAGCGCCGCGACTTATTTAAAACACGCGGAAGGGGAATCCAGAAATGGAGTGCCGATCCGGCCGGTAACCGTCAGTGCTCGGACCCATGAGATCACCCGGCTGCAGAGTTTCCGCGATGAGGGCTTTCTGCGCACCTCTTACAAAGACGTCGAAGATTATGTCCAGGTCCACGTGAAGTTCTCCGATGGAACGGTCGCTGACATTTTTGCTTCGGAACTCGTTCTTGGTGGCGTACAGAACTCGCTCGAAGTGATCTGCAACAACCATCGCACCCGCTGCAATCTAAATCCCACGAATGCGCTCGAAACCTATAACGCCAGCGAAGAGCGGTTCAAAGATGTTTATCTCGTCGAAAAGATCGGAACGAAGCAGGGATGGAGTCATCCCGCTCCCGATGAGAGCTGGCAACACGGATACCCGCAGGAGTTCCAGGATTTTATGGAGAGCATTTGCCATGACCGCGAGCCTCTATCAGGAGTGGCGCTGGCGAGGGACACGACCGCGGTACTTTACGCGAGCTACGTGTCTGCTGAACTCGGGGGCGCGGAAACACGTGTGCCGGAGTTCTGATCCACGGTGGGTCAGATGCAGGATCTCGCCTTAGGAACTGCCATTACACTAGAACGTAATATCTATTTTGGTAAGTCCCATAGGTTAGCTGCTAAGCCCGCAAATGTTCACGGCTTCAGGACCGCTTTGTGGCGCGTTTCCCGAGCACCGACCCGAAATACCAGGCTTGTGCTCAAACGAATGCCGTTTTGTGCCTGCACGGCAGCAGCCGGACTTACAAATCTGGTTCCCAGGTAATCGACGTTAAAGCGAACTGCGAAGGGCGGGAGTTTGCGTTCAATCCCCGTTCCTATTGCCCAAGAGAAGCGAGACAGCCATCCCCTGAAATACAGTTGATTCACTTGCACGGAGCCATCCACCAAGCTCACGCCGGCAAGCGCCCGAACGAGCAAGCGGGTGTTCTTGTTCCGTGCCGGAACAAACACGGGGCCGGCGAGAACACTCAGGACGTAGCTGCTATGGCCGGAGCCGGGGTCCCTGCCGGCCCGAACCCAGCTGGCATCCAACATCGCTCCCCAGCGCGGGTGGAAGTCGATCAGGCCGCTGGTCGCAACGCCGTTCAAATTGACCGAGGGCCTTCCTGCAAGATTCATGTTGACGTAGCTGTATCCAACAGAGAGGTCACACGGAGTGCCTTCGGCCGCAGGCGCAGGGGCGTTGAGGTCGCCTTGTGCCAGTAACGGAGTAGTTAGCAGCGCGGGGAGGATGGACAATCTTATAAGAAATCGCAAAGCACTCATTTGATCGCCAGTCTGGTGGTCTCAATCGGGCTACGCTGGTTCAGTCATTGGCAGTCTCAGCATCGGACGTTAGACGGATTCAGGGGAGAGCATGGTTTGGTCCCTGTGGGGGCACTGTCCGTCCGTAAGCGTTCAGAACAGCAGCTCCGTTCCGACCGCTTACAGGAGTCGTTCCGGCGCTGAAATCGGCGAGGACAGTGGACTGTGTGAAGCCGGCTTGTCTGACATGGACAGGGAAAGGCGATACCACTTGTGAGGCGGCTGTTGCACTGGTGACGGTCAAATCTGCCGTTCCAGCCTGCCCACCGAACACCGCCACGATGGTTGCCGTTCCGGGTGCGACCCCGCTAGAGAACCCACCGTTGATGGTCGCAACCGATGGCGCTGAGGATGTCCATAAAGCGAAGTTCGTCAGATCCTGAGTATTGCCGTCTGCGAACGTTCCGATGGCCCGTAACTGTACTCCTGTCTGCTGGGCTATGCTGGCGGTTGGCGGTGAAATCTGTATCGAGGTCAGTGGGGTAGAGTCGACCGTGATGCTGGATTCTCCGCTCACCGAGCCGAATTGTGCGGTGATGGTCGCAACTCCTCCAGAGAGTGCGCTCACGGCGCCGTACGGGCTGACACTTGCCACTGTCGATGCGGATGAAGACCAAGTGGCGAAATTCGTAATCACCAGAGTGCTGCCATCGCTGAACCTTGCTGTGGCACGGCAGTTCACGGAAGTAGTTGGTGCGAGCAGGGCAGTGACCGGGGTGACGGAGATCGAAGAGATCGTCGCTGGGCTGACATACAGGGGTGTCGAACCGGAAACTCCGTCGAAAGTGGCAGAAATGTTGGCTGTGCCCGGGGCAAGCGCGATGGCCACGCCCGTGTTTCCAATTTTGGCCACCGCAGGATTGTCAGAGTTCCACATGGTGTTCGGACCAATGGTAATGTTCTGCGTAGTGTCATCGCTGAACAAGCCGATCGCAGTGAAGGGCAACTTCGTCGCTTGGTAAATGGTCTGTTTTGGTGGACCGACGGAGATGCTTACGATCGTGGCATTCGTGACCTCGAGCGTGGCGGAGGCAGTGAGGGAACCAAGAGTCGCGGTAATGGTCGTGGTTCCCGGAGACCGAGCAACCGCCAGCCCACTCTGGGGACGGATCGTGGCCACGCTGGTATCGGATGAAGTCCAAGAGGCCTTTCCGCCCGTTGGGCGAATGGATCCATCTGTATAAAAACCAACGGCAGAAAACTGCTGGGCCGTCAAGGTCGCTATCTTTGCGTGTGCAGGCCGGATCTTGATAGCAATCAGAGTCGCAGGCTGGACATTCACCGTCGTGCTCCCGGTGACCGAGCTGGAAGTAGCGGAGATCGTGAGGGAGCCTAGAGCCAGAGCCGTTGCCATTCCGCCCCCGTTGATCGACGCCACGGTGTCGTCGGAGGAGCCCCAGGTGACCGAGGCCGTAATGTCCTTACTGGTTCCATCACTGTAGTGGCCGGTAGCCGTGAATTGCTGGAGGGTGCCGAGGATGATGTCCGGATTCGCGGGGGTTATGGTGATCGAAACGAGAGTCGTAGTCCTAGTCGTATTGGTAACTGTGAGAGTGCCGTAGCCCGCCACTCCCGATAACTTGGCGCTGATGGTTGTGGAACCGGCTGCGAGACTTTTAGCGAAACCAGAGCCCGAAATTGTACCTATGCTGGTATTGGACGAGGCCCAGACTACGGAGGCGGAAATGTCCTTGCTGGATCCATCACTGTAGTGGCCGGCAGCCGTAAATTGCTGATTCTGGCCCAGGGCAACAGAGGGCGCGGATGGAAGAACCTGTATTGACCGCAGGGATGCTGTTGAGCCACCAACACCCGGACCCAAGCCGCCGCCGCCGCAAGCGGTTAACAAGCTGAGATACAACAAGATAGTTTGAGCTCGATGTACCTTCATCGAATTTTTCCGTCCTGCACTTTTCCAAGTCGGTCAGTATTTCAAGGAAAGGTCTGGGATGATACTGGCGTTGTGAGAAGCTTCTGCAGGAGCCTTGCCAGATCAAAAACCGCGAGTTTCTCGTGTAAGTGGTTTGCTGCGCTGTGGTTACCATAGAGTAGTTATCACTGGCAAAATATGAGCGCAAAACTTTTCTCTTTATAGGCACGGCGAGGGAATAACTTGAGCGTCAGAACTCGCCGGGGATATCGCTTCCGCGACCGCTCGTTCACGCCTTGCCGGGCTGTTTTAGCTTTGGGGACCCAGGGCCGGAAAAGCGTCAGAAGCAATCAATTGGCGAAATCCTTGAATCGGCGGGAATTTTCTACGGTATTCCCTGCAGACACCTGCGATTTTTTCCTCTGGTCGTATTGTGGCTATGCCAGGGGCGCAGGCCTGCCGGGCCCGGTTACCGTTGGCGAGATGCCTGTTGCCCACGGCAAACGGTCGAGACTGTTTTTCGGGAGACATAGATACTCGCGGGTCTCACCGCCAGCGGTCCGCTACTCGCAAAAAGGTCCGGCAAACGCCGGAAAACGTGGCGATCAACGACGCGCCCCCATGGGCTTCGACGGAGGATTCTAAGCCGAACGATCCACCATTTGTTCGCCTTTTTGAGAGGTCAACGTTGGGGACAGATCCCGGATGTGCCGGCTGTAGGCGGGGATTACCACGCTTGTCCTTTCGGTTGCGAGTGGTTTCGACAAATATTGAACTGGACGTAGTTCAGGAAAAAAGCTGCAACCACCGTTCGCAGGGTGTTGGCGTGAGCGACGAACGAAAGCGTTCTTCCAGCACTTTTGCGATTACTTATACCCCTTGATCATCGAACGCCAGGTGGTCTCATTTATCATTTACATGTCGCACACCTTCCGCCGCCGAACGATTAGATATTTAAGTTTCCATGGCATGGATAAAAGCAGCTTAGACCTTCATCATCCATTACGGGTCATCGTTTCCGGATTGGCCATCGTTTCCGAAACGAAGGTCATTCTCCGAGAACGGCGAGCTCCAATTCGTTGAGTCGCGTTTGGTCGGCAATCAAATCGACTGTGGCAATTTTCCCATCCGCGATCGAGAAACGAAGAACCCCGAGTAAGTGTCCACGCGGTGCCCACACGAGTCCCACCTCTCCATTGACCAGCATTGCTCGTATGTCGCCGGCCAGCTTGTGCGAGAATTGAATCGCGCCCTTTGCCCAGTTCCGCGCACCGCGAATCTCTCTCGGTGCGCCGGGACGTGAGGCCGCTTCGTCGATGCGCACCACGACATCAGGATCAAGCACCGCGATGAGCCCTTCGAGGTCGCCGGCACGCAAGGCCGCCAGAAACGCGCGGGCGATTTGTCGTTGTTCGCTGAGGCTGGCTGTGGGAACCGTGGGCGCACCATGAACTCGCCGGCGCGCTCGGCTCGCGAGTTGTCTCGCAGCCTCCGGCGAGCGGCCGAGAATCGAAGCAATCTCTTCGAAGGAAACAGCAAACATGTCGTGCAGGACAAACGCCAGCCGTTCTGCCGGTTCAAGCCTTTCAAGGACGATCAGCAGGGCGAAACCGACCGAGTCAGCGAGGAGCGTTTCCTGCTCCGGATTGCGTTGCCTTTCGCTGGCTGCGATCGACTCCGTTGCGTTTCCGTCCAGCACCTCCTCGCGCTTAGCGGTGCGCGAGCGCAGCATGTCCAGACAAACCCGAGACACGACCGTAGTCAGCCATCCCGCCAGATTGTCGATCGTACTCGCGTCGGAGCGGCTCAGACGTAACCATGCTTCCTGCACGGCGTCATCTGCTTCGCTGGCCGACCCCAACATCCGGTACGCCACCGCCCGCAGATGACTTCGGTTCTCCTCGAACCGCTCCGCAAGCCATTCGCTTCGCTTTTTCGATTCCGGCTGCATGAGCCTCCAAATAACTGATCGAACTCGCTCTGTGGGACAACCGGACCGCATGGGAATTGCCCGCAAATTGGATGCCGGGACAGCATCCCGGCTGCGGTTCTGGTTCTTCCCTACGCTGTCGACAAGTGTCGTGCCGGCCAGGTTCGATTTTGCCTGTCGCCTGAACATAATCGAATGTGCCGGCAACATTAGCGGTCGATATCGAGGTGCGTGGAACTGAGAGGAGGCTCATGCCAGTCACTCACCGTGACGAATCGATTTTCGAACGGCTGTACTCGCCCAATAGCACCCGCGCCGGATATGGGCCCGATAACTGCGGAGCTGGTGCTCACTTTTGTCGTTCGAACGTAGCTTCTCCACACCGACAAACGCATCGCCCAGTATGTACCTCCCGGCATTGGCCGGTTGCACCCGTTCTATGGCCGCGTCAGGAAAATCGGCAGACCGAGTTTGCGTACGTACTTCGGGCGGTAGCGTTCGGTGTTGTACATCGATTCGATATCCACTTTGCGCGGGCCCAGCTTTGGATCAGGAATCGGCTCCATCGCGTAACGGCCCTCGTTGATCGCGGTCATCAGTCCAGATTTGCCTTCCTCCAGCGCATCCATCGCCATGCCGGCATAGGTGAATGCCACCATACGATCGACGAAGTCGGGGCTGCCGGAGCGCAGGTCGTACGTCAGATCGCTGACGACGGTCTCTTCCCCGGTCGCGTGCTTGATCTCGTCACTCAGGTCTTCGGCAACGCTCATCTTTCTTCGATGGCCGAACGCGTCTGGCTCGCCGTATTCCTTTACCGTGTAGCCTTGCCACTGGGCGCCCTCGGAGAGGATAACGAGCGAGTAGTTGCTCGGGTTGTTGCGCTTGTCCTCGATGAGCAAATCGATAAGGTGCTTGAGATCGACTTGGTATTCGGGGATGCAGCAGCGCACTGCCGTCACGTACGCGGTGTAGAGCGAAGTGTAGCCGGCATCACGGCCAAACACGCGGAAGATGCCGATACGCTCGTGCGAGCCGACCGTGGTGCGCTGGCGGTCGATAGCTTCCATGGCGCGCGTAATCGCCGTCGAAAAGCCGATGCAATATTCAGTATTGCGAACGTCGTTGTCCATCGTTTTCGGTACTGCGATTACCTTCATGCCTTCGCGGTCGAGATGCGACGCATAGCTGAGCGTATCGTCACCGCCGATCGCGATCAGGTGATCGAGGCCCAGCGCTTCGATATTCTTCAGCACCGCCGGTGTCACGTCGAACACGGTGCTGGTCACTCCCTGGTTGGTCGATTCTTTGGTTTCGAACTTCTGCCCCTGGAGAACAGGGGGCAGCTTCTTCATCTTTGAGGGATTGGTGCGCGAAGTGTGCAGAAATGTTCCGCCCCTGCGGTCGATGGTGCGTGTATTGTCGCGATCGAGCGGCATCACGTACCGCGCCTTGCTGGCTGGATCAGCTAGATTGACGTGGGTCAATCCCTCCCAACCTCGGCGGATGCCGATCACTTCGCATCCGAGTTCCGCCCCGCGATAGACAACCGACTTGATGACTGAGTTCAGTCCGGGGACGTCTCCGCCTCCGGTGAGTATGCCGATACGTTTGTGCGCCATGTATGACTCCCGTATGAGAAAGCATTTTGATGCGGACTTCAGACTCCGGGGCGCTTGTTGCCACGGGATTGACATTTTATCTGCCGCCAGCGTCCTCTCCAACCGCAGAACTTTCTGGAACCACCAAATGCGAGACACGCTGGTTGTGGGACATTTTGCTCAACCACGCCAAGAAAAGCCTCCCACTCGCAACCGTATGGTGCCAAGCCAGCCTAGAAAGGCTGGGAATGTGCGACAAAAAAGCCGAGCGATTTCAGGTCTACACCTCAGGCGAAATCAGATTCTTCGAGCCGATGCAGATCCATCTCAAGACCCACATTCAGACCGTGGAGGACACCGTGGTCAGAGACCGGATCGTCAACCAGATCATCGAATTCCACAGAGCGGTTCTGAAGAGCTTGGCCACGGGCCCCCCAGGGGTGGAGGCCGATCCAAAAAATCGACAGGAGCGCTGGGCGACACGGTTCGCCAAAAGTGAAGGTTTGAGCCACCCGGAGTGACAATCGCTGAGCGTTATCCGAATTGCGCGGGCAACGCCCAAAGCATCGGGCTGCACTTTCTGTCATCGCACTTTGCGGCGTCCTGATTCTACCTCTTTCAGCAAATCAGCACGGACCCAACCCGGTGCTGTCGGCGTTGCTGGTAGCACTCGCGTCGGCCTCCAAATGTCATTTTCCGGCGATTGACTCGCCATCGAAATGCGATCACAATATGGGGCAAACCATGGGCCAGAGCCGTGGGTTCAACTCCGAGCAGAGGCATGCGAGTAAACCAAATATCGGCTCGGCCGTCTATCGCCATCAGTCCCATAGGGCTAATGCTCCTGGGAGTCGTTGCGTCGACTTTGTGTTTCAGTGGCGAACTGCTGGCCCAACTTCCATTCATCAATGCTGGGCCGGACTCGGCATTTGCGCAGATCGATTTCGCCCAAACCTACATGGACACTGCGAATCGCGAACAGAAGAAAAATGCAGAGCAGGTGTTACAGCGAAAGCATCTGGTCGAGATCGGTGCCGTGTCTGCACTTGACCTCGACGCTTCCGACAAAGCGATCGCGGAATACAACCAGGCAGCAACGCTGATGAAAGCGCAGAAGGGGAGCGAGGCGATTTTGCACTTGCGAAAGGCGATCGCCGCCTATCCGAAGTTCGTGCTCGCTCATAACACGCTGGGCCTTGCTTACCTGGACCAGCAGGATTCACACGCCAAGGAGGAATTCGAAACTGCGGCGCGGCTCGACCCGAAATTTCCAGGAACGTTTTTGAATCTGGGCATGCTGGCTTTGTCAAGCAATGACTTCGCCGATGCCGAGTCCGCTCTCGAAAAGGCTGCCGCTCTCAATCCGAAAGATCCGAAGACTCTCGCCGCATTGGCCTTCGCTGAAAACGGAAATCATAAATACCCGGAGACCCTGAAGACGGCGCAGCTCGTCCATGCTATGGATCATCGCGGGATGGCAAACGTCCACTATGTGGCTGCGGCAGCCGCCCTGTCGCTGCGAGATTACGACGCAATGCAGAAACAGCTCACGATCTTCCTGACCGAGGACCCCAACAATCCTCTCGCTCCTGTCGCTCGCAAGAATCTTGATGCCCTCGCCAGGCGAGCTGTCGCAACCACTGAAACTGCGGGCTTGGGACAGGTTCCAGTTACATCCAGTTCTCACGATCAGACCTTCCCGAATAGCGGACGGCTGAAAGCTCAGCTGGACGAAATGCAAAGTGAGGCAGATGCGGATGCTTGCACCGGTTGCGGGCCATCCCCTGAGCAAAATCGTTCCGCGCCAGAAACTACGATCGCCAGAGCTTCAGATCCCGAAATCCCACCTGCAGCCGGCAGTGATGTGTTCAGGATCCATCAGACGGTGCAGGAAACGGCCGTGTTCTTTGCTGTCAGCCATCACGGACGCATGATCAACGACCTCACGCTTTC
>Ga0123356_10008503_pt1 | contig 10199 bp, 8 predicted proteins | sample TergutEmb28metaG_2_FD_92546 | JGI IMG/M metagenome (GOLD analysis project Ga0123356, IMG submission 92546) | Embiratermes neotenicus P3 segment gut microbial communities from Petit-Saut dam, French Guiana - Emb289 P3 | ecosystem: Host-associated > Arthropoda: Insects > Digestive system > Gut ... | reverse complement strand
GTTTTGTAAAATGGCTAATGCAAAACCGCGAGATTAATCACTATATTTTCATTGCAATACTATCCACTTACATTCATCAGCAGATTTAAGCACAGCATCGACCATTACTTGATTTTTATGTCCGTCTTTAATCGTTGCCGCCAAACCGTCGCCTTTGCCGTTTAAAATATCTGCAAATGATTGCATTTGATCGGATTTATGTTTTCCCGGCGTCGGAAGCTTTGCAAATGTAAACGATTCTCGCATTGCATCACCAATGCATACTTCAACACTGTCAACACCCGGCTCTTCATCCAACTTATAAACAAGCGCACCTTTACTGCCGTAAATTTCTATTCGTTGATAATTATTTCTTCCGTATGCATAACGAGTGATTTGAAAACTTCCCGAAATATCGTCTTCAATTTCAACCAAGAAATTGCTGAAATCATCAACATCGACCGTACCGGTCCCTTCACCGTTTAATAAATTTCGTTTTTTCGTAAACGTACCGTTATGAGCACATACTGACAGATATTCCTTATTTAATATAAAACGTACCAAATCGATCGCATGACATCCTAAATCACCCAAAGCACCCGAACCGGCACGATCTTTTTGAAAGCGCCATAATAATGGTGCTTTATTTTCATGACCACCCCATGCTTGAAAATATTGAGTATTTACATGGTGTATGACCCCTAATTGACCCTTTGACACAATATCACGAGCAAAACGTACCGCCGCTTTAAAACGGTATGAAAAACAAACCATACTTGCCAAATTGCCTGTAGCCGAAAGCAATTGCGCCGACTGATCTGCATTCATCGTAACAGGTTTTTCAAGAGCATAAGGCTTACTTGCTTTCGCAACTGCCATGGCAATTTCAAAATGAACATCATTAGGTGTCGTAATATCCACCGCATCCACAATGTCACAGTTTATTAAATCATTATAATCCGAAAAACGATATTCCGGAGCAACATTGAACTTATCACCCTTCGCTTTCAACGCCCCGGGATCGATATCGCAAAGCGCAACCAACTCCAAATCCGGACAATCCCGGATCCCCGGCAAATGCCCCCACTCTGCGATCCCGCCCGCACCGACCAACCCCACACGATGTTTCATATATTATATTCCCTCATATTTCACTTTTCTCGCATTTATGCAATCTGCGATTTCAACGCTTTGAAGTCCCGATGCTATGTCACCGGTTGGTTTTTTTCCTTCACGGATGTCATTTAAAAAGCTTTCGTTTTCATAATACATACCGTTGATCATGTATTCATCGCCGCTGCCGGCTAACTCTTCGCAAGTTACGGACAGAACTGTTTCTCTGTCTTGAATTAGCGTGATTCGGCCGAGTTTATCTTCACCGTATGCCCATGAAGGTAATTCCAATCTGAACAAGCCTTTATGTGTATTGACTTCCAATCGCTCCGTCACAGCTCCCGACATCGGTAAAAAATCCATATGAATCAATGTTCCGTTTATCATTTCGCCGTTTATATGTATGTTGGCAACACGTTCACCGTATTGCGGAAGTTCATTATAGCGAAAGTCTGCAGTTTTATATCCCGAACCTGCGATAAATCGTACCAAATCAATACCGTGGATCGCTGTAGTAGCAAAATCCCGATCCCTGCGATTGACTCGGATCATACGATAATGAATATCCATAATTTCATCTTTTACATCCAAGCTGTCCAGAATCTCCATCAATTTTCGTACTGCAGGGATATAACGACGATTGAATGCCACTTGATTCGGGACGTTATTTTTTTCGGCAACATCGATCATCCTGCGTGTTTCTCCTTCATTTAATCCCGGTGGTTTTTCAAGCAAAATCGGATAACCTCGCTCCATGATCATACAAGACAAATCGGCAGTTTTTTCAACCGGACAAATCAGGCTCACAGCATTCGGTTTTTCGACATCAAGCATTTCAATCAAATCAGTGTAAAAACGCGGAACGCCGAATTTATCTTTAAAATCGCGAGCAACCTCTTCATTGATATCACAACATGCCGAAAACTCAAAACCGCCATGTTGTTTTATATATCTCACAACAGAAGGTCCGTGTTGATCAACAGACAAATAACCGCACCCGACCATACAAAGTTTTAACATGATTCAGATCCTCTTTTCATCATAATTCACCATTGGTTTTGATTATATTGCATCGATAATGAGATGTAAACAAGAACAATAAATATTATCTTGCAATTACTTTTGTAATCGGTAATAATTATCATTATTATCCGACAAGGAGTGTGGTGAAATGGAAAAAGTCAAATCATATTTAAATACAATCGACAAAGTGATCAAAGAAGGAAGATTCAAAGATAATTGGGAGTCATTAAAACAACATGATACACCTCAGTGGTATAAAGATGCGAAGTTCGGTGTTTTTATACATTGGGGTGTTTACAGTGTACCGGCTTACAGTAATGAATGGTATGCACGAACTATGTATTTGGTAGGCTCTGATGAATTTAACCATCATGTAAAAACATACGGAAAACACAAAGACTTCGGATACAAAGACTTCATACCGATGTTTCGTGCAGAGAAATTTGATGCAACCGAATGGGCGCAGTTATTTTCCGAAGCCGGTGCTCGATATGTCATGCTCGTTGCCGAACATCATGACGGATTCCAAATGTATGACAGTGACCTCTCGGAACATTGTTCGGCTAAAATGGGTCCGAAAAAAGACATCCTTGCCGAACTGAAATCCGCAGTCGAAAACAAAGACATGTCATTTGCCGCATCATCACATCGGATCGAACATTATTGGTTCATGTCCGGAGGCAGACTTTTTGACAGCGATATCAAAGACCCGCAATACGGAGATATTTATTGGCCTTCGGTTGTTATTCCCGACAGAGAACACGGAAGCACGGAAAACATTACGGTCGACCCGATATACATGGATGAATGGCTTGCCCGGACATGTGAAATCGTTGATAAATATCGTCCCCGAATCTTATTTTTTGATTGGTGGATCCAAGTCGAAGCAATGAAGCCTTACTTACAAAAATTTGCTGCATATTATTATAATCGTGCGGAAGAATGGGGAGAACAGGTCGCAATCAATTATAAACATGATGCATTCATGTACCAAACAGCGGTCAGAAATATTGAACGCGGACAACTGTCGGATATATCTCCGGATTTTTGGCAATGTGATACTTCAGTTGCTGATAATTCATGGAGCTATACACCGGATAATAAATATAAAAGTACGTATGATGTTATATGCAACCTGATAGATATCGTCAGCAAAAACGGAACAATGCTTTTAAATATAGGGCCGAAAGCTGACGGTACGATCCCGGACGAAGATAAAAAAATATTACTCGATACCGGAAAATGGCTGAAAATCAACGGCGAAGGTATCTATAACACAATCTATTGGAAAAAGTACGGAGAAGGACCGACAAAAACACCCGAAGGCCATTTCACAGACACTAACCGCGCCGATTACACAGACGAAGATTTCCGCTTCACATACTTAAATAATCATCTGTATGTCTTTGCTTTAAAATGGCCGGTTGACGGTGTCGTCAGGATAAAGTCTCTCGGATCGGGAGATAATTCTGTTCATCGAGGTTTGATCAAAGACGTTTCGATTTTGGGATATGATGATAAAGTCGATTCGATCCGAAGCGACGGATATTTAACAGTCATTGCTCCGAAACATAAAAGCGAATTCCCTGTTTGCATCAAAGTGCATTTAGGGTGATCGGGAGGAAAAGTAATGTCAGATTTACGAAATCTTGAAATAAGCGACGAAGAATTTGCCAAAATGACAAGTTATTCAAACTACACAGATATAGAATCGGGTCGCAGACGAGCGATCGCAATGGGGTTTGATAAACCGAAAACGATTATTCAAACCGGTTCGATCATGAATATCAGAAACAAAGACTCTATAGGTGAAAATGTAGTCATCGGGCTGTATTGTTATTTAAACGGAGACATTACAGTTGAAGATAATTGTCTTATCGGACCGCATTGTTCACTTACCGGCGGACACCATAAATTCGATCCGGCTACCGGATGGTTTTCTGCACGAACAGAACCCGACGGCGATGACAGTATCAAAATCGGTTGGGGATCATGGCTTTGTTCAGGCGTCACCGTTACCGCCGGAGTAAAAATCGGGCGAGTTAATCTTGTATGCGCCGGTGCGGTTGTCACAAAATCAACACCCGATTATGCGATAATGGCGGGTATACCGGCAAAACAAGTCGGACACATAGACCCGCAATCAGGTAAATACATATGGAACAACAGTTATAAAACGGAGGAGTGATGTGAAAAAACTTGATCAGGAACGTACGATGCCGATGCATTTGTTTCCTTCGCCGAGACAAAGCGAAATAATGTATGAATCACCTCCGGCTTTTTGCTGGTTGAAAGTCGACGGGATAAAAGAATATCAAGTTAAAATGACAGATGAAAACGAAAAAGAGATTTGGTTTGCAAAAACCGATATAAATACAATTGTCCCGAATTTTGTCTTACCTGCGGGAAAATATAAATGGAACCTTTGGGGCGACGGATCCGAACGCGGGTGGCAGGATTTTACAATTTCCGATAATGCAGTGCCTTTTATCAGACCGACTGCGGATGAAGTCCTTGCCGGACAACCCGATCATCATCCGCGTCATTTATTTTCACCGGATGATATAAAAATTTTAAAACAAACACGCCCGGATGAAGTCGAAACATTACGCCGAAATATTGAAGTTGCCGTAAAAAGACCGTTACCCGATCCGCCGATGTATCATTTAAAAAAATCACAGGATGCTTGGAGTTTGGCTTGTCGACGATACATAGGCGGTAAAGATGCATTTCGTGAATATTGCGACCGCGATTTGGTTGCATGTTCATTGGGATATGCGATCCTCAACGATAAGCAAGCCGGCGAACATGCACGTAAATTACTTTTAACGATATTAAGCTGGAACCCCGACGGACCTTGTTCACCCGACGGTGATTGGGGTGATGAACCGGGCTTAAGTATTTCTCGTTGCCTTCCGTCTGTTTACGATTTGCTGTATAGTTATTTAAGCGACAGTGAAAAAAAATTGGTTGAAAATTCACTGGCAAAATATGCATCTCTTTGTGAACAACGATTATTAAAGCTCGACTTCTTGACCAATCCCGGCGATTCTCACGCAGGACGCATCCCGGCATATTTGGGAGAAGCCGCTCTTGCACTCAATAATAAAGGAATAGTCGATCAGGAAACTGTAAAACGTTGGTTGTCATACGCCTTGGATATATACGGCACCATGTTCCCTCACTTCGGCGGACCCGACGGTGGTTGGGCAGAAGGCGTTTTTTATGCATCATCATATACAAAATGGTATCTGCCGTTTTTTTCCGCTGTTGCACGATTTTCCGGCAAAAACTTCTTGGATCGCCCGTTTTACCAACGATTACCGCATTATTTCCTGCACTTTGCAGCACCCGGCAGAGAAAATCACCCGTTTTGCGACGGATACTGGTGTAATTCGGATGATGACGAATGGCCCGGTTTTTATGCACAAAACCCGTTCAGAGTATATGCAAAACGAACAGGACCGCAACTTGCAAAAGATTGGGATAAACGATTGGCATCCTCCAATCTTTTCCGCTTACACCTGCTTGATATTTTCCTGCCGGACATGCAGCCTCCGACTGTCAATGTATCTCCCGATGTAAGTAACGCACATGTTTTCCCGGATGTCGGAATGGCTGCACTTCACACAAATATAAACGATCCGGAAAACGATTCGGCACTTTTTATTCGTGCAAGCCGATACGGTGCAGTCAGTCATCAATTCGCAGATCAGGGCGGATTCGCTTTGGCACACGGTAAAACAACACTGATATCACCGTCCGGCTACTTCGGTGCAGGATACGGCACAAAACATCACTTCGAATGGACACGCCAAACCGGGGCACATAACTGCACATTGATCGATGACCGACCGCAACCTTACAGCTTTAAATCAACAGGCATAATAAAAAAATGCGAAGCAACGGAAACAACACGTCATGCAACCGCAGATATAACACCGGCCTACCCCATGCTCAAATCATATATACGGGAATACTCCCTGCAAAAAACGAACGACAAGTCGATCGCAACGATAAAAGATATTATTATTTCCGAAAATCCCGTAACAGTAACATATCTGAATCATACATTATCCGAACCCGAATGTAATTCGGACGGTTCCGTAACAGTAATACGCAACAACATAAAGTTAGAAATAATCCCGCGCAAAGGTTTGATACCGAAAGCATCATATACCGATAAATTTGCCGTTGATTTAAATGAAGGCATTGCTCCCGAACACAGGGTAACAATGCCTCCGCAGTATCATATAAATTGGAAAAGCGAACGGGCTGCGCATCACGAAATCATAACGGAATATATTATCACATCTTCTCCGGAGCACTGATCCCGAGTATTTCCAAACAGTTTTTTATAACAATTCTCGTCGTATCCGCCAGCTTTAAACGTGCTGCGAGCAAATCATTATCTTCACCTTTTATCCTGCATGAACTGTAAAACTTATGAAATTTCGCAGCAAGTTCAACAACATATTTATTGATTCGTGAAGGATCATAATCTCTTGCTGCAAGCTCGATTTCTTCCGGAAGCAATGATATCTGTTTGATCAAATCCTGTTCAGCCTCCGAACTCAACAATTCGGGGGTTATTTCATTCACGCCCTTAACAACAAACCCGTCAGCCGCAAGCATAGAGATCAAGCTGCATATTCTGGCATGTGCATACTGTACATAATAAACAGGATTTTCACTGTCCTGTCTTACGGCGAGACCGATATCAAAATCCAGGTGGCTGTCCGGACGTGCATTAAAGAAAAATCTGCACGCATCAACAGATATTTCATCAAGCAAATTATCCAATGTAAGAGCTTTCCCCGTGCGTTTGGAAGCTTTGATCGTTTCACCGTCATGTGACATACGAACCATTTGCATTATCAGAAAATGTATTTTGGTTACATCGATCCCCAATGCATCTCCGATCCTCGGAGAAGAAAATGTCGCCATCAAACGCCTCAAATGTCCGTGATGATCGGCACCCCAAACTTCGATCGCTTTATCAAATCCGCGTGTCAGTTTATTTCTGTGATAAGCGATATCCATTGCATAATAAGTCAAAAACCCGCTGGTCCTGCGGATAACTTCATCTTTTTCTCCGCCCAATTCAATATTTTTAAGCCAAACCGCACCATCATGTTCATAAAGCAAGCCGGCTTTATCAAGCAAATCAACGGTTTCTGCAAGATATCCGCTGTCATGCAAACTCGTCTCGCTGAACCATTCATCAAAAAATATACGATAACGTTCAAGATGTTCCTTCATTAAAGCAGTGTTGTGCGGGATCCCGAATGCTTTAAATTTTTCAATACGCTCCGATTCCGGCAATGATTTATATACATCGCCTTCTTCATCAAAAATCATTTGTGCCAATTCTCTGATATCATCACCGTGATACCCGTCTTCCGGAAACTGATGATTATCTTCACCGATACAAAGTTGCATATATCTTGCATCTATAGATCTGCCGAATAAAAAGACCTGATTCCCCGCATCATTGAGTAAAAATTCACGCCAAACATCATACCCCGCTTTTTCCAAAACAGAGGCCAATGTATCACCGAGCACACCGCCGCGAGCATTACCGATCGTCATCGGACCTGTCGGATTCGCCGATACAAATTCAACCATCACGCGTTGACCGTTTCCGATATTTCCCGATCCGTAATCATTCCCGGTATTTTCAACAGCATGCAAAACTTCCCGATACCATTTTTCGGATACGACAAAGTTAATAAAACCGGGACCCGCGATCGAAACCGACCGGAAATAGCTGTTTTCAAGATCGATATTCTCTGTAATGATTTCTGCTATTTTTTTCGGTGCCGATTTAAGCGCTTTTGCAGCTGCGAGAGCATGATTCGCAGCATAATCTCCGTGTGAAACCTCTCTGGGGATCTCAACCGTTCCGGTCAAACATCCTTCCCCTGTAAGCTCACCTTTTTCACAAGCTTTTTTATATGCTTTATTTATAAGTTCATCAATTTGAACTTTTGCGTTTTTAACTGAATTCTGCGACATTATATAATTATACTCCGATACTCCGATTATTTTAGTTCATTTTACATCATCATTGCGGAAAGCTTCTTATATTGATTTTAAATAAATTTTGACTGACAGATACATTATCAACTTCGATATCATAACGGATTTCTAAATTTCCTCCGTCGTCACCCATATTGGTTTTTATACTGTGTGTATCTATACCCAGCATGATCGAACCGAACGGTGTGTCATATAAAAAGTGGTGCTTTTGATTTTCTCTGAAAATCATGTCACCGCCGGAACCGTCACCGCGTCGCAGAACCACTTGATCTTGCTCAACATCAAATGTGGTCAGCAGTCCGTCATTCCCGGTCAACAGACTCTCTACGTAGCTGAACGTTGATTTTCCGTCCTTTTGAAGATATTCACCATCTGTCATAAGTTCAAATGCATCATCTTCGTTTGCCGCAAAAACCGGTAATCCCTTTATCGAAATCATTACTTTTTTCATATCTTCCATTGATTATGTTCTCCGTTTGTTATTATTCTAAAGTGATCTGTTCCACCAAACCCTGCACATCCGATCCTAAAAATCGAGATGCCGAACCAGTAAAACCCGTTATGCTGTCCGTGACAAAATACCTGATATTTCCGCCGATCTTTTTTTCGGAAAGCATATCTCTTTTATCGAGATTTTCCGCAACATATTTAGCTGTCTGTGAACCTGAATCAACAAGACGAACGTCCGGACCCATTATTTTTGAAAGCACATCATATAAAAGCGGATAATGCGTGCACCCCAAAATCAAAGTGTCAACATCGGAATCTTTCAAAATCGAAAGATATCTCTTAGCCGCAGCCATCGCAACTTCATCATCTTTATCGATCCATCCTTCTTCAACAAGAGGAACAAACAGCGGACATGCAACAGAAAAAACCGAAAGATCGGGATTTACTTTTTTCAACGCCGCTTCATAAGCACCGCTTTTGATCGTCGCAACCGTACCGATCACACCGATCCTGCCGGTTTGTGAATATTCAGCAGCGGCTTTTGCAGGAGCTCCGACAACTTCATATACAGGTATTTCATATTCGTTTTCAAGAGCGGTAAAAGCAACAGAACAAACCGTATTGCAGGCAATTACCATCGCTTTGATATCAAAATCCGTAAGGAATTTCGCATCCTGATGCGCATACTTTATAATAGTATCCCTTGAACGCGGACCGTACGGCACCCTGCCTGTATCTCCCAGATAAATGATATCTTCCCCGGGCAATAATTCTGCAAGCTTCTTAACAACAGTCAATCCGCCGAGTCCCGAGTCAAAAACACCGACCGGTCGTTTATCCATTCCAAACTCCATAATACTTGATTAAAATACATGAAAAAACAAGTCCTTGTATAATACGTCATACCGACGATTTATTCAAGTTATTATTTGTTAAACTGTCAGACAGTAAATATTTTGTTATACATTTAACAATATATATATTAAACTGTTAATATACTGATAGCAGTTGCTGACCGGACTTAACACGGATAAAATGAATAAAGGGTATTAAAAGGAGTGAGCCGTTATGCTTGAAGGAATATTCGAAACAGCCGCATATATGCAAAACAGAGAGCTGTCTTGGCTTAAGTTCAACGAACGTGTGTTACTGGAAGCCAATCGTACCGATATGCCCTTACTCGAAAGACTTAAGTTCATTTCAATTTTTACAAGCAATCTTGACGAATTTTTTATGATCCGCGTGGGATCACTTGCTGATTCAGTGTTGCTTGGGAATAAACTTAACGATAATAAAACCGGTATGTCGGCAGGTGAACAATTAGATGAAATTTACAGAGCAATAGCTCCGCTTTACGCACTGACAGGACAGGCTTTTTCATCCGTATCTCTCGGTCTTTCACAACACGGAGTCGAATTCGTAAAAATGCGTGATCTGCCGGATAACGATTGGAAAACTATCAAAAATCTGTTCTTGCAAAATATACTGCCTCTCCTTTCCCCATCCATCATAGATGCAAAGCATCCGTTCCCTCACATACACAACAAGCAACTGCACATTGCCGTGATACTCGAAAAGAAAAAAGGTACAAC
>Ga0123356_10008502_pt1 | contig 10199 bp, 8 predicted proteins | sample TergutEmb28metaG_2_FD_92546 | JGI IMG/M metagenome (GOLD analysis project Ga0123356, IMG submission 92546) | Embiratermes neotenicus P3 segment gut microbial communities from Petit-Saut dam, French Guiana - Emb289 P3 | ecosystem: Host-associated > Arthropoda: Insects > Digestive system > Gut ... | reverse complement strand
TATTATTCGGCGGGTGATGGTACGGTTCAGGGTCTATTTGTTTGTAATGTTGTCCGCGCAAAATTGAACGCAATATTTGTCTCCGATTTTATCCCAATCAACTTTCCCTGCCATTTTTACCCAACGGTTTTCTATTAAAAACGTATAACCACCGAGACCCCCAACTATCGCTTTTTATTTTTTCTATACATTCACCTTTTATTCTTTCATATGTTTCGGGAACTTCACTTCGCAATTCTGACGACATCGTTATGAGTTCGCTAAAAACATTACGCCAAAGATTTATATTCGATTCAATTAAATCAAATTTACTTGCGGCTATGTTATTATTCTGCCCCCACAAATCGACTTGCTGATAGTCTTTCCCGCAAAATATGGCTATTTTTCCACCCGGTTTTATCATCATCAAACATTTATCCAAAAGCGCATATTTTTCCTCGTCGTTTCGGGTGAAATGCAATGAATCACAGAAGCATATTAACTCAAAGGTGGACGCTTCAAAAGAAACATTTCTGCCATCACCATGAATAAAATCAAATGCGGGATTGTTGGCAAATGCTTTTTGTGCGTGGGTGATTGACCCCTCGTCGAAGTCAATGCCTGTGAGCCGTGATTTATAATGACCGGCAATCTCAGCCGACATATATCCGTTGCCGCAACCTATGTCCAAAATATGCGAATCAGGCGGCAGTTCTACCGCTCGATATAATATTTCCAATTCGCTCATAGTCACACAGCCAAGCTGTTTTAAGTCCTTGCCATAAACGCGCCTGCACCATTCACCATATGCAGGGCTTTCATAATAATTTTCAAACACGCCGCAAACATTTCCTTTTATATTTAACTTGTTTTTTTTAACTCATCTATCCGTTTATTACCGTCGGGATAAGCTGTTTCAAGGGCATTGATTGACCATTCTTTATTTTCTTTTGGCAAAAAAGGCGCGGTGAAATTAAAATCAATATGATTTTTTCTCTGTACTTTAAAAAAGTATATTTTGCCCTGCGTCCCCCGTCGTTTTGTCTTATTCGGTATTCATTATATCTTTGTAAATCAACTCAACTATATCGTCGGAACTCATTTCTTTATATATACTATTTTCGTTTATGTTGTTTAAGAAATCTTTCTCTCTCCACCACCCCCTCATTTCCTTTTCGCCAAACTCATGAGAATTTGATTTTAGATTGTGCCTCTGTAATGTTTCTTCAAATGGTAAATCAAAATAATAAGCGTAAACATTATCATTAAACAACTCTTTTATTTTTTGAAATAGGCTTTTGTAAATGTCTGAATTTAATATGCCTTCCAAAATGACATAATTGCAATTTTGCCGACCGTACATGATAAGATTTTCAAGTAAACCAATAGCTTGATTGTTCGGTCTATCATTAACCCAAAGCATTTCTCTACGAATAAAATCTTGTGGAATTACTAATGTTCCACGTCCAATTTTTCTTTGTAATAATTTGCTCACTGTGGTCTTGCCACTTCCTGAGTTGCCTCGTATAATAACGATTTTTGACATTAATATTTCTCCCATGAATAAAATTAAATCATACCCATAAATTCCTACCGTTTATTTCCGTTTTTTCAAAAACTGCGCGAATTTGGAACGCTTGAAAAGATTAAGCAAAAATCGCTTTTCTTCTTCCGGTGTCACGCGACACGCAAAACAAAGTTGCCAGTACGGTTGACCCCCCTGAATTTATTCATCGGGAGCTTCAGTTTGTTGTTCATCTTGCCAATATTACAACGAAAACTTTTCCTTTATCATTTGTGCGACAACATCAGGCGATAGGTCAGAGTTGTCAATCTTCATATAATTCTCAATGGTAATTTGACCGTCCTTACTTGTACGATAATTTTTGTCATCGTTTATCAACCGTTGATTCGATTCATCTATTTTTCTTTTTGAAGCCTTGTGTTTGAGCCTATTCTCTGTAACATTGCGTTGCAAACGGACTTCTTGGGAAGCGTCAAGTTCCACATAGTAAAACTCGGCATTACACGGTTCAAATATTTTCCGTATTGGAATAAGCGCAGCTTCCCAATTAGGTGCGCCCATACTTAACATACCTGTAATAATTAAACCATAATGCTTAGATGCCGCAAATTCTTCCAAGATAACCTCTCTCAGACGTGGCAGAAGTTTCTTTTTATGTTCGCCGTAAATTTCCATATCACCGAAAATTTCCATAACAGGCTCAAGCATCATGTGATTATGGAATAGCCGTAAGTCTGTTATTTTCATAAGTTCTTGCCCTGTCGTCATTTTGCCAACAGCGGTATTTCCGAATATGAATAATATTTTCATAGACTTCTCCTGTTCAAATCTAAAATTTATTGCTTTCCTTATAACCGCCGCCGAAAAACCAGCCGTGCGACTCGATAAACCGTATAAACATATCAATGAATTGGTCGATTGAAACGCTTGGGTGGATTTCCGCAACGCCGTTAATCTCAATCAACCGACAATCAGGAATTGCGTCGGCGTAAGGCAGTGCGTCCATTATACGGTCCGCGGCATCGCGGTATTTTTTTACACGCTCCTTATCTTTTTCGGTCGGATTTGGTATCCGTGTCAAATCCATGTTGTCCGCAAGGTCGCCGTTTTTAACTCTACAGGCGATTTCGTTAGTCAATATGCGGCTGATGAATTCGTCGTAACTTTCGCCGTCACGTTTGGTAAGACAGTCAAGAGCGGTTATGATTTCCTCTGAAAATCCCTCCGCCCGCAGGTCGTCCAACGTAATATCGGTATCTTCCACAACGTCATGTAACACGGCGCATATTTTTGTGGCTTCGCTCTCGCTTTCGCAGAAGTTTTGCATGACACGGAGCGGGTGCAAAATATACGAATTACCGCCTTTGTCCACTTGTCCGCTATGTGCCTTTGCCGCTATTTCAATGGCTTTGTTCAAGTTACTCACTATTCTTCATCCTCCGATAAATATTAATTGACGTCATATGTTCTCAGTCTACTCAGCCCAAATTTAATTCGATTATTTTTTTGCTAATTTTATTGACTAACTCTCTTGACGGAACCTTGTCTTCGCTAATTTTTAGACATTGGCATAAAATCAAAGAAAAGCAAAATCGGGGTTTGACAAAACCCCGATTTTATGGTATGATTTTGGCTGGGATGGCTGGACTCGAACCAGCGGAATGCAGGAGTCAAAGTCCTGTGCCTTACCGGCTTGGCGACATCCCACCGGGCATCTTGGACGCCACTCTATGATTATACTCCAAATTTACATAATTGTCAAGCCCAATCCGCTTTTTTATTCAAAAATTACGAAAAAAATCAATACCACTTGGACCATCGCGCGGCACACTCCAATAAATCGTTTGCTTCACGCTCGCTTTGGCACCATGTGTCGATGAAAAGGCCTTTGGACGAGAGCATTTCGAGCGCCCGCTCCACTTCGCCCGGGGCTATCGATATGTGCAGGTTTTTGCCCGCGTTTTGTATTTTTTTTAATTCCTTCGCGTAATACAACGGGCTCGGTTTCCCCGCTCCGGGCAAAAACTGAAGGGCGTTGAGTTTGGGAATTTGGCATAAAATGTCGATATGGTTGAAATTTCCCGTGCCGTCCACGTGATATATCGAATAATCGAGATAATTTACCTGCCTGCAAAGGGGCTCCAAAAAAAATTCCTCATACATCGCAGGCGAGATCATATACGCGAAATCGTTGGCGCACACATAAAACTTGCCCGGGGCCCAAAGCCCCATAAAATTGGTCGTGCCCTGCGCCGCCTCGCGGGTGATATTATAAAACCGCTCGAAAACGAAGATCCATATATCCATCAGATGCATTTCTAATTTTTTTACCTGCGAAGGGCAGTCGACCAGATCAAAAAGCAGTTTTTGGTTTGAGCGCAAGGTGGCCAGACAGTCGCCCGTGCCTCCGATAGCCTGTATCCCCGGAATTGATTTGCCTTTGGCCTCTTTTACGGCGAGTTCATGGATTTCAACGGCGAATTTAAACCATTTGTTGTTTTCATCTATTTTTATATCCTCCGGGCCGTAATCGGTGAGCTCGCCGTTTTGAAGTATGTGGGAATGCCAGCCCGTCTCCTCCGTGAGTTTGACATCGCAGCCCAGATAAACCGGGATAAAATCCCATCCGGGATATCCGGCGTTCCACACCGGGAGCGCTTCCCCGGCGTGATAAGTCGCACCGAGGTAATACTCCATTCTGTTTTTTATAAAATCAACGTCCAACCACCGGTCTTCTGCTTTCTTTGGAATATCGGGGGCTTTTTGGCATAACGGCTTGTCTTTCGGGGCCCTGATCGAAATAGCGCACCTGCCGGAATTTTCCCTCGCCCACCAGCACTTATAGCGCTCTTTGGTTTCTTCCCAATCCGGCTTATATAACAGATCCATACCAACTATCCCTTTCTACTTTCGTCCGTGTTTTTTGTAATACTGCATTCCTTCTATAGCGGTGAGTATATTTTCATACGGGGTGCCCGGGACGCAGGAACTCGACATGCCCAAAAACAACCCCGTCTCGGGCCCGTACTCCACGAGCTCTTTGATCTGCCTTCTCACGTCGCCCGGCGTCCCCATGGGAAGCTCGCGCGTGACCGATACGCCCGCCTCGATGACCATGCTCTTGCCGTTTTTCGCTTTGAGTCCGCATATATACGGGTAATCCATTCCGAATTCATACTGGAACCCCTGAAAGCCGTTTACGCCCGCTTCTAAAAGATACGGTATCAGCTTCATCAGATTGCCGTCGCAGTGCCACAGAAGCGTGAAATCCGCCTCGACCGCCGGGGAAATCGCCTTGATGAAGGCGGGCACCCACGCCCGCTCCAATGTTTTGACATTCACAAGCACGCCTTTTCCGTCCGCCATGTCGTGGTCAATCCTGTGATAGCGCGGCAGATTTGCCCCTATAAACGCTTTTGTGACCGCCTTGTTATTCAAATACGTCAAATCCCCCTGGAGCCCGAACACGCGGTCGATAATTTCGGGGTACAGGGCATAGGCGCCGAAATAATGCTCGTAGCCGTAAGTCCCGTATAAAAACGGCGGAAATGATATATGCCCGTATCCGGCCTTCAAAATTTCGGGGCCGATTTCGCGCTGGATACTCGTCTCGTTTTCGATAACTGCGGATATCACCCTGTTTTCATCGAAATTTTCGATCGCCTTTATCAAATCGGGGATCAGATATTTTTCCATGTGCTCCGCGGCGTCCTCGGGGCTGTCAATCAGCATGCCGCCGACATATATTTCGGATGCCCCCGTCGTACTGCCTGCCGCCCCCAAATATCCGCGGGTATCCATGGACAGCGGATTGTCGGGCAGATACTGGTCGATCATGCATACGCCGATATTTCTCTGCATGGCAAAATAGGTCTCATGCGGGTTCTTTTTGTAACTGCCGGCATCTGTCCCGGCCAGTTTCTCTATAATTTCATGCTCCATTATATGCAGCAAAAACATGGGGATCCCCTCTGTCGGCTCGCGGTTGATCGCGGCATAGGCGAGCGCCGCGTTATCGCTTTCTATTTTCATTTTTTCAACTCTCCCTCTGTATTATTTATTCGGCTTCAAACGCAGCCACGGTTTTTTCGATTGCGAGCAGGGCTTTTTCGTACATTTTGTCGATTTCCGAAGCGGGATTGTTGTTTTTTTTCATGTCTGGATTGCTCATCAAGCCGTTCATCCCTCCCCACCCGAATATCGTGCATAGATCATATGTGCGGGTTTGGTTTACAATATCGAGTATAAATTCGGATTCGTTGTCCCTGACGTATTTGCGTTTCAGCAATATTTCATTATATGCGGGCGTCACGGTGTACATGCTTTCCGCCGCCATGGCCTCGAGTATAGGCCCCGCCTTCTCCCCATTTGAGGTTATGGGTACGCTGAGCATGACCGCCTCGCCGTCGACTATATGATAATAGCGGGATTGGTTTTCGTCAAATTTCGGGCAGGGAAGCAGTCCGAAATCCGATTCCATATTTCTGAATTCATCTAATATCAGCGGCAGCCCCAAGTGAAACAAAAATTTGTCCTGAGTGAAAAGCGAACGCGCGTACGTGTATACATTTGAAAAATCGCCGCCCACTTTCATGGAACCGATAGGCCTGCAGACGGTTTCGTCGTTATACAAATCCATCACTTTGCCGGCGGCATTATAAAAACGGTCGTTGTTGATTGTTATTTCCGGATAACCGTCGCTGTCATTCGTGGTCAAGCGCTCGCCGAAACTCCTGACGGGCCAGAGCGGGCTGGAATCCAAAATAAACCCGTATACATCCCCGTCGTCCCTTTCGCCGTTGCCGTTTACATCCACATATACCGACTTTACCATCTGCGCGTAGACGTCAAATGTCCATGTGTTGTTTTTGACATACTCGTAAGGGTCGCCGAAGTCAAAATCCTTTATCAATTTTTTGTTGAATATCTGCAGGCGCGTGCAGGCTTTGACTTTGGTGCTTATATCCCCCGTGGTAAAATACAGCTTGTTTTTGATAGACAGTTCATTTTCCGCGTTTTTGTCCCACCAGGGTTTGTCGAGATCCATATACGCGATTTCCTTTATGTTCATCACCAAGTGGTTTTGCGCCATACTCGAGGAATCGAACATATGGGCGAAGATCGCGTCATATGAAGCGTCCCCGGCGGTTATCGCCTTTTTGGCGTCCGCAGCCACGCTGTCGGATTTGCGCTCCGCGATATTTATATTCAGTTTTTCCTCGACATTCCTGTTTCTGATATACACCGCGTCGTTTAAAGTCTCGCCGTTTTGCTCCGCGGTATATATATCGACGGTTTCGTAATACCCATAGCCGTAGCCGGGGCCGGTCACGAGAAAAGTGAATGTTTCGCCGTTGAAATTGAGGCCCTCGGGCAAATCGGGCAGTATTTTTTCAGTGACGGCCCCACCGTCGGCCCCCTCGCCGCCCGAATGATCGGTGTTGTTTTCGTTTGGTTGCTGCGTTTTTTCCTCATTGCCGACGCATCCCGGAAAAAACAGCAAAAACGCCGAAACGGCAAGCATAACTGCCAGAAATTTTTTCGCCATAATTTATCCCCCTTGCATTTTCAGTTCAATTCGATTATTTTTTCGATTTTCTTTTCCATGTCCTTCTCGATTTTCGGCCTTTCTTTTTCCATCCGGGCCACGAAACCCCTGTTGTCCTTGTCCACCATGTCGTACATACTCCCCAGTATTCCGCCGAAATTTCCGATCAGGCCGATGTCGTAAACCCTGTTTGCGAATATGATATCGAGCATTTCGGAGCTTTCCTCGTCCCTCATGTATTTGCCGTTTAGCGCGATGTCATAATACGCGGGCTGAAGCGTATATTTTGATTTGCAGTTGAACGCCTCGAGAAACAATCCCGTCTTTTCCGGGTCGGTGTTTGATATGGGAAGCGTTATGCAGGTGGAAACGTGGAAATTCACCGTGCAGCGGTAATCTTTCTGGCTTTCGTCCCATTTGGGTATCGGGAGTATCCCGAAATCCGCTTCCATGCTCCGCAAAGGCTCGATATCGCGCAGCCTGAGCCAATAATACAGCGCGCGGTTTTCCTCGAATATCGACTGCCCGAGAACGAAAGCGTTCGTCACCCCTTCGGTATATGTCATATGCAGGCGGTATGTATTCACGGGGTCGTTCATTATTTCAAAAACTTTTTCCAAAATCGTGATGTTTTTTTCGCTGTCAAGGGTGAAATACGGTATATCGTTTTCATCTTTTTCGCCGAAATCCCCTCCGCCCCCGTGAGTCAGGCATTCCAATACATCCCTGTACTGCATGAATCCGTATTTGTCATGCCTGTCCATTTTGCCGTCGCCGTTCAAATCCATGGATACCTGCTTGACCTGCGAATAAAACACGTCAAAAGTCCATCTTCCCTCTTTTACAAGCTGATACGGGATTTCAAACTGATGTTCCTGCACAAGCTGCTTGGAAAACACAAAGGCCCCGGTGGAATCGTTGTTTAATATGAGCATGTCGCCCGATGTGTAATACAGCTTGCCCCCGATCGACAGCGATCTGTTGGCGTTCTGGTCCCACCATTTGTTCGAAAGATTGAGCGCGGAAATATTGCCGAGATTTAAAAGCAGCCCGTCGGCGGCGAGATTGATGCCCTGGTTCAAGGGCGGCAGGGCGACGTCGTATTCGTCGTCGCCGGATTTGATGGTTTTTCTCAAGTCGTTAAGCATATTGAAAGACTGAAATTCCTCTATGTTGCAGTTATAGGCGTCCTCGATATACCTGTTGCGCCTGTAGACGGCGTCGTTTATCGTCTCCCCGTTCTCGTTTTCGCTGTATATATCCCTGTTGCCCCAGATATCCCATTCGGGATTGTTTTCCCTGCGCGAGATAAAATGAAACGTGTATCCGCCGAAATCCCCCTCCGGAAGGCCGGCGAGCATTTCTTTTTCTTCCTTTTCGCGCTCTTCCTTTTTCTGCTCCGCGGACGGGACGCCGTCTTTTTGTTCGGCGGCGCTTTGCTCATTTTCAAGCGTGCCGCTCGGGGCGGGCGCCTCGTCTTTTTTGCCCGTACTGCACGAGCCGAAAACCGGCAGAATCATCGCGCAAACCAAAAACCAGCCGATAATTTTTTTCATAAAAAAACCCTTCCTCGTTTTGACCATTTTCGAAATTTTCACTATATACATTATATTATTTTTTTTATGTATTGTCAAGTTTAATTATTCATTTTTTCGTGCTATAATCTGATAACAAAACAAATTATAGGAGAGGGGAACGCAAAATGAAAAAAACTATCGGATTACATCCGGAAAATCCCAAAATTTTCGAATACAACGGCAAACCTGTCATGCTTTTTACAGCGACCGAACACTACGGCGCAGTCATGAACCGTCCTTTTGATTACCTTAAATATCTTGAGGATATGCGAAAAAAAAGAATCAACTACACGCGCCTGTTTGTTTTGTTCCGCGAGCTTCAGGTTCCGACCAATCCGTATTCCACATGCAAGCCGGAATCGCCCGACTATATTTCGCCCTACAGGCGCACGGGCCCCGGCAAAGCATGCGACGGAGAACCCAAGTATGACCTGAACCAATGGAACGATGAATTTTTTTTCCGCCTGCACGAATTTCTGTCGACCGCCGAAAAATATGACATAATCGTCGAAGTGACGCTTTTCAGCAATACATATACCCCTATGGTATGGTCCTGCAATCCCTTGCATGCGGCAAATAATCTCAGCAATCTGAAAGACATAGATATCGTTGATTACAATACCCTGCGCGACCCGCAGCGAACGGCGGTTATGGAGCGTCTTGCGGAAAAAATCGTCCGTGAGACAAACAAATACACCAATATCATGTATGAAATATGCAACGAGCCGGGCGGGGACAACCCGAATCATCCGAATTCGCCGACTTGTGCGGAGAGCAACGCATGGGTCGGCCACATGATAAAATTGGTGCGTTCCATAGAGTCAAAAATGGAGAATGTACATCTGATAACGGGCGAAGAGGCCTATACCTATGTGCCTGCGTTCGCCACGCTGACCGACGAGTCATTTGACAATATGGATTTCGATGTGGTTACCGTCCACCCTACAAACAGCACGGTTATTTCGGGAAAATGGTATTTGCTCGGAGGCTTCATGTCGCGCGAGCTCAATCTTGAAAACTACCGCGATTTCTGTCTTGAAGGGTATAAAAAGAAAAAGCCGATGTGTATGGACGAAGACAATGCGGCAAGCGCGTATAAAGACGAATGCGGGTGGACAATCCACCGCAAGCGCGCGTGGACGACCATATTTTGCGGGGCGCATTATGACTACATCGATTTCAGCATTCTGCCCCGTCTTGAAGCGGGAACGCCCGAATCCCAAAAGCATATACGCGCATGGATGGGATACCTCGCCGATTATCTCGATGTTGTGGATTTGGTCAATGTAAGGCCGGCGGCGGATATCATCGTCAGTGCGCCTTCGGGCGTCGTCGGAAGCGTACTGGCGGACCAGTCAGATGGATATCACATTTATCTCGCCGACGCGGCCGAATACGATTCGCCCGAATACGGACGTATAATAGCGGAGCAGGAGATTGTTTTGGATTTGAAAGAGGGAGAATACAAAATAGACGCCTATTCACCGGCCACAGGGATGTTTTCGCCAGCGTGCGCCGTGCGGTTGGGAAACGGCGCGTCTCTGCGCCTGCCTTGTTTTTGCCATGATAT
>Ga0123356_10008501_pt1 | contig 10200 bp, 8 predicted proteins | sample TergutEmb28metaG_2_FD_92546 | JGI IMG/M metagenome (GOLD analysis project Ga0123356, IMG submission 92546) | Embiratermes neotenicus P3 segment gut microbial communities from Petit-Saut dam, French Guiana - Emb289 P3 | ecosystem: Host-associated > Arthropoda: Insects > Digestive system > Gut ... | reverse complement strand
GTCGTGCTTGCCGACAACGCCTCCTGGCTATTCCGCGTCGCCCCCTACATGATCTTCGCCGTCACATGGGTCGCGGCATCGCTGGTCCCCACTTTTCATACTGGCCTGATGTTCTCCTGGACTGGCGATCTGATCGCCATCACCGCGCTCCTCGGCAGTGCGCGTTTCCTGCAGGCGCTGGCGGGCATGGATATTGGAACCAGCTTCGGCGGCATCGGCGCGTCACGCGAGGTGATGATCGCCTCCCTCGCCGAGCCAGCCATGCTGATGATCGCGCTGTCGGTTGCCATTGTCGCTGGCTCGACCCAGCTTTCGACCATTGCCGCCTACATGGCCTCCTCGGCGGTCGGCTTGCGGGTGTCGGTGGCACTCGGCCTTGTCGCCTTCATCATCGTCGCTTTAGCGGAGAACGCGCGTATCCCTGTGGACAACCCCGCCACGCACCTGGAACTGACGATGGTACATGAGGCCATGGTGCTGGAATATTCCGGCCGGCACCTGGCCATGGTCGAGCTGGCCACGTCGCTCAAGTTATTACTCTACGTATCCGCCATCGCCTGTATCTTCGTGCCTGTCGGCCTCGAGCATGGCTACGCGGTCGGCCTGCTGACATGGCTGGTCAAACTCGCAGTCGCTGGCATCTCGCTCGGAATCTTTGAAATGTCCGTTGCAAAGATGCGCGTGTTCCGTGTGCCGAACTTCCTCGGTGCGGCGCTGATGCTGGGCCTACTCGGCGTGCTGTTGTTGTTCGTCTCCCAAGGTATGTGACAGAGAAACCGATGTCACATCTTGACTTCGACGTCGCCCACATGCTGGCCGGCCTGCTGGTGCTGGTCAGCTTTATGATGCTGTATCAGGACCGGCTATATGCCCTGCTGCGCGTGCTGGCGCTGCATGCCTTCGTGCTCGCCTGCGCGGTGGCCTGGCAGGCGCGCATTCAGGATGCACCAGGGCTTTACGTCACTGCGGCAATCGCGCTCGGCTTCAAGGCGATCCTGGTTCCATGGGCGCTGCACCGCATCGTCGTGCGTCTTGGCATCCATCGTGAGATTGAGACCGTCGTCGGCATTGGCGCCACTATGCTGGCAGGCATGTTCCTGGTGGCACTGTCGCTAGACGTGATGCTGCCAGTCACCTCCCATACCGACCCGGTAGCGCGCGAAGACATCGCCTTGGCATTGGCCGTGGTGCTGATCGGTTTGTTGATCATGGTAACGCGTCGCAACGCGGTCAGCCAGGTGGTCGGTTTCCTGTCGCTGGAGAATGGCGTGGACCTGGCTGCCGCCGGAGCACAGGGCATGCCGTTGGTGGTGGAGCTCAGCGTCGCATTCTCCGTGCTGGTCGCGTTCATCGTGATCGGCATTTTCCTGTTCCGAATCCGCGAGCGCTTCGACACGGTGGATTTGGAGGCGCTGGATCGATTCCGGGGGGAAAGGCGATGACCGCACTTCCAATCATTTTCATCCCGCTCGCCGCCGCCGCCTTGCTCGCGGCGATCCCCAATTACCGCCTCTCCGCCAACCTCAACGTTCTCGCCAGCCTGCTCTCTTTTCTTTCTGCGATCGGCCTTCTCTTCAGCCGCCCACCCGACAATCAGTACCTGCTGATCGACGACCTCAACATTGTCTTCGTCCTGCTCAACACCTTGGTCGGATTCACCACAAGCGTGTTCAGCGCCGGCTACATCGCCCATGAACTCGAAACCGGCCGGCTCACGCCGCGCTACCTTCGCTTCTACCACGCCATGTTTCAGCTGATGCTGCTGGGCATGAACCTCGCCTTGCTTGCCAACAACATCGGCCTGATGTGGGTCGCCGTTGAACTCGCCACGCTCACCACCGTTGTCATGGTCGGTATCTACCGCACGCATGAAGCGATTGAGGCGGCCTGGAAATACTTCATCCTCGGCAGCGTCGGTATCGCGCTCGCGTTGTTCGGCACCATTCTCGTTTATCTCGCCGCCCGACCCGTGGTTGGCGAGGGGGTGGACGCCATGGTGTGGACCAGGCTGCTGGCGCAAGCGCGCGCCTTCGACCCCGCGCTACTCAACATCGCGTTCATCTTCCTGCTGCTGGGCTACGGCACGAAAGTCGGCCTCGCCCCGATGCACGCTTGGCTGCCCGACGCGCACGCCGAAGGTCCCACACCGATTTCCGCCGTGCTGTCAGGCCTGCTGCTGAACGTCGCCCTCTACGCGCTGCTGCGGTTCAAGCTGCTGCTTGCTGCAAATCCAGGCGCCATCGCCCCCGGCCCGTTGATGATCGGACTTGGCCTCCTTTCGCTCATCTTTGCCGGCTTCATGTTGTACCGCCGCCGCGACATCAAGCGCATGTTCGCCTACTCGTCGATCGAACACATGGGCATTATCGTGTTTGCCTTTGGCATGGCGGGGCCGCTGGGCAATTTCGCCGGACTGCTGCAAATGACCATGCACAGCCTGACGAAATCCGCGATCTTCTTTTCGGTCGGTCACGTGTCGCAGGTGAAAGGCACGCAGCGCATCGCCGAGATGGGCGGCCTGACGGAAACCCATCCGGTGCTCGGGTGGGCACTGGTCGCGAGCGTGTTGGCCATCGCCGGCCTGCCCCCCTTCGGCGTCTTCACCAGCGAGTTCCTCGTCGTCAGCTCCAGTTTCGCACGCGAGCCATTGCTGGCAGTGCTGGTCGTGTTCGGCCTGTTGGTCTCGTTCGGCGCCTTGCTCTGGCGCGTCACAGGCGTTGCATTCGGCGAGCCGCGTGGCCCGACCGGGCCGGTGAATGCCTCGTACTTGCCGATCTTCGTGCATCTTTCGCTAGTGCTGATCGCTGGCATCTGGTTGCCGGGCCCGCTGGTCGCGTGGTTCCAGCATGTCGCAGCGTTGCTGGGATAGAGTCATGGCGATCGACGCGATCCTTGCCGGGAGCCCTCGGATCGATCGGCAGCAGGCATGGCCTTGTGCGGTGGTCGACGCGGCCGCGTGGGAACAGACGGCGGTTTTGCTGGCGGCGGGCGAGCTGACATTGCTGAGCCTGTGGGGCGAGGCCGGCCGTATCAGGATGGCCGTCCTCCAACACAGCGAGCCAAAGGTCGTCGTGCTGAGCCTCGATTGTCCGGACAACCGCTACCCCTCCATTGGCCGTGTCCATGCCCCTGCGCTGCGTCTCGAACGCGCGGCATGGGATCTATTCGGGCTCGAACCGGTTGGATCGCCCGATATGCGACCTTGGCTCGACCACGGACGTTGGGCCGACGAACCAGCGCCCGCCTATGCCTTCCTGCCGGTTGACGGCGAAAACCTGCATCAGATCCCTGTCGGCCCGGTACATGCAGGGATCATTGAGCCGGGGCATTTCCGCTTTACCTGCGACGGTGAAACGGTGGTGCGGCTGGAGCAACGCCTCGGCTATGTGCACAAGGGTATCGACGCACTGTTGGCCGGTGCGGCGGTACCGCATGCACTGCGTATTGCCGGGCGCACATCCGGCGATTCCACGGTCGCCTACGCCTTTGCCTTTTGCCGTGCGATCGAAGTCGCGCTGGGCATCTCCGTGCCACCGCGCGGTGCCGCATTGCGCGGGGTGATGGCGGAGCTGGAGCGAATCGCCAACCACCTCGGTGATTTCGGCGCGGTGTGCAATGATGCTTCATTCAGCATTATATTGGCGCATTGCGGCGTGCTGCGCGAGCAAGTACTGCGTTGTGCCGCCGTCTGCTTCGGCCATCGGCTCATGATGGACGGCATCGTCGTCGGTGGTGTCGCCGCCGACCTCGACACACAGGGTACCACCCGTATCCGCGATCTGATCGCGCTGGTGCGTTCACGTCTGCCGCCGCTGGCGACCCTATACGACGAAACTGCCTCTTTGCAGGATCGTACCGTCGGCACCGGCATCGTGCGCCCGGAGTTCGTGCGTCGCTTCGGTGCCGGCGGCTATATTGGCCGTGCATCCGGGCGCGACTTCGATGCGCGCCGCGACCTGACTTATGCACCGTACGACGCGCTGAAGTTCGAAGTCCCGGTATTGCAGGAAGGCGACGTCAACGCGCGGGTGCTCATCCGCATCCGTGAGATCGAGCAAAGCCTCTCGATTCTGGAGCAATTGCTGGAAACGTTGTCCCCGGGCCATGTGCGTACGTCAGTTGAAGATGCGTCCTCCGGCCCGAGCGAAGGCGGGGCGGTGGTCGAAGCATTCCGCGGCGACGTGCTGATCTGGCTGCGCGTGCACGAAGGCCGCATCGACCGCTGCCATTTACGCGATGCGTCCTGGTTCCAATGGCCGCTTTTGGAAGTCGCGATCGAAGGCAACATCGTCGCCGACTTCCCCCTCTGCAACAAGAGCTTCAACTGCTCCTATTCCGGACACGACCTGTGAGCCTCGTCCCGCCATGTTGAAAACCTTATTGCAGGGTCTGCGGACTCCACTGACGGAGGGAAAGCCGCGGCCTGACCCGGGGCTCACCACGTTGGCGGCGAAGCTGGACCAGGCGGCGCGACGAAAGCTCGGCCGCAGCCTGGCGATCCGCGAGGTGGATGCCGGTTCCTGCAACGGCTGCGAGCTCGAAATCCACGCACTGACCAATGCGTTCTACGATCTGGAGCACTACGGGTTGCACTTCGTCGCCTCGCCACGGCACGCCGATGTGCTGCTCGTCACCGGCCCCGTGACAAAGAACATGCGCGAAGCGCTCGAACGCACTTGGTGCGCGACTCCTGACCCGAAATGGGTAGTGGCCGTCGGCGATTGTGCGGCCGACTGTCATGTGTTTTCCGACAGCTACGCGGTGGTCGGCGGGGTTGCGACCGTCGTGCCGGTGGCTCTCGAGATTCGCGGCTGTCCGCCGACCCCTACACAGCTGTTGCAGGGCTTGCTGACCCTGATGGAGGGAAGTGTCATCAAGCTGTGACGCTGATGCAGGGCTCGGCCTTGCGCCGACTGTCTGTGAGGCAAAGGCCAGGCACAATTGCATGTATCGGCGGGTCGTCAACGTGCGATGCGCAATTTAAAAAACCCGCAACGTCGATTTCAACCCGCAGAACGCTCTAAACGCTAGAACCCCGATTCGCTCAGATTCTCGTCTCTGAGGCCGGCGAAATGAGGGCTAGGCAGGACGACAAAATGCTCGGCCACCACAGCCTGACTGAACCGTGGCGACGAAAGGGCCCCGGCGCGGGCCACGACCTCACCCAGCGCGCGGACGCCGGTCACATCCGACGCTTACAGGCGTTTCAGCGCTTGCGACAACTGAATGACGTCCGTCGTCTCGTAACAATGATCGAGAATCGCTGGCCGGTTCAGCAGGATCCGACGTTGCACCGTCGCCGCCGTCACGCAGCGAAACGACGGCTCAAAGGAGTTCAGTTACTATAAGCCAACGCGCCGCCGTGGCAGGTTGGCGCAGGATGCGGCGATGCCACGCGGCCGGCGCGGTGCGCGTGACGATCATGACGACCTGATTGAAAGGATCATGGCTAAAACTGGAGGAGCGGCCCAGTCCGGTACAGATGGCCGAGCTGAATGAGCTGACCGGCGAGCCCGAGGATGAGTACGATGCCCACGTGCCACAATTCGGTCACTGCTACGGCAGCGGGCTTCGCGCTACAATCGCCACGGCTAGACCAGACACGTTTCCTCTTCTTGACACGCACCCTCAAGGCAGCGGCGTTCATCCGCCGCTGCCTCTTTGCGTGCGGGGCGCGCCACGCCCTCAGCGCATTGGCCACGTCGTCCAACCGCCGGTCTGCCATCATGCGGGCAGCTTCCAGCGACCCGTCGCATCCGCCGCTCGCTTCCAAGCCTCAGCCAGTGCGTCCGCCTCCCGGTCGGTCAGACCATGCTGACGCGCGCGCTGCCGCAGCTTTTCCGTAATTCTGGCATCAGCTCGCGCAACCGCCTCGGCGGGCGCGAGACGTGGGTGTTTGGCGTCCATTTTGTGAAAGCCCCCGGGTTGTGGCCATTTTGTGGGGTTTTTCGCCGCGACCTCACGCGGCAGCTTCGGAGACGACGAACTTGAAGGGGATGACCACCACCATCGCCGGCTTATCAAACCCGGACAGATCGGTCGGCAACGCGGCGCCGCTCTCGATCGCGGGCGGCAGCTCGTCGGCGTCCGCCGCAGTCGCAAGCGCGTCCTGAGCCTCGGAAACGATCTGCTCGGCGTTGTTCGCGAACGAGTAGCCCGGGCCGCCCGGAAAGCTGAGAAACCAGCCGCCACCAGGGCAGTGTTCGGCTATCGCGTAGTAGTGCCGCATACCCCCCTCCCAACGTCAGACCTCACAGAGCCGGCGTTGCTTATAGTGCCAAGCCGGCGTTGCTTATAGTGACAAGCTGGATGCGCCGGTCCTCAGCGCATTCCCCACAGCGACGTGACTCACGCGCACACCCTCAGCCGCCATCCGGTCCCTGATCGCACGCAGGCCCGTAACACGCGCATGCGGGCGATGGCGGCCTGCTCTGAGGCTTCTGGCGCCAGCCCCCCTCTTCTTGTGTCGCCGCCGACCGGCGCGCAGGACCACCTCGCGCTGTCTCTGTCCTGCGACGTGCTGACGTGGAGCATCGGCGCAGGAGCGCGTCCGCCGATATCGAACCTGTGGTACGAGGAACTGAACACCATGGCGGATCTGACCGACCGACTAAGAGCCGCGCTTCCAGGGCCAGATCCTCGTCCAGAGTCCGGTTGACCTTAAAGCAGACATTTAACGAGACGACGATCTGTGCCTTAGCGGCTATTACGGATAAGGTTCGAGCGTGGTCTGGCAACATCGGCCGCTGAATTGGCTCGACCATCGGCGGATTGCTGTCCCACCTCCTCCATTGTCATGCCGCTCCTTAACAACTTCCCGTCGGACTCACTTCCATCAATTATCGTGCACACTCTGCCATCAAAAAGCGTGCTTCACTCACAACAGCAATACCGGAAGTCCGAGTGGTCCAGTATGTGCGATAATAACGATCTTTGTCCCATAAATGGCGAAAGTTGTCCCAAGCTTGCCGATAGTTTTGCAGACATGCTTGGCGGGATCGCCACTCGTCTCCGGGTCGATCATTATGTGCTGCACAGACTGCCCCACATCTTCGATCACCTGGACGAAAAGCGATTTGCCGCTCTCGGAATCGCAGCCTTTATTTGTTCCGGTCAGCCACCTTTTGCCCGTTTCTATTGCTTCTTCGCCGGCATGGCCTGCGCACTTGTAGACATGTGGGGCTGCCATGTCGGCGGCGTCGACCGAAATCTTGATGAGGGCGGTGGCTGCGGCGGCGGCCTTGGCGGCGGCGATGGCGGTGGCATTGTCGGTGGCGGTGGCGATTTTGGCAGCGGCGTTGGCGGCGGTGATGGCGGCGTCGACCGCCCTGCCAACTGCGCCGTTGCTGGCGGTGGCGGCGGTCGCGTTGTTGGCGGCGGCGATGGCTGCGTCGGCGGCGGTGGTGGCGGCGGCGGTGGCTGCGGCGGCAGCGGCGGTGGCTGCGTGGGCGGCGGCGGCGGCGGCGGCGATGGCGGCCTTGGCCGCCTTGGTAGATGCGTCCTTGGCGGCCTTGGCCAACTTGGTGGATGCGTCCTTGGCGTCCCTGGCGGCCTTGGCCGCCCTGGCAGATGCCGCGCTGGCCGCCTTGGCAGATGCGTCCTTAGCGGCCTTATCCTGGTTTTCGGCATCGGCAGGCCGATCCTGAACGATGATGATAGCGCCTGGGTCGCCCTGTTTGGCGGCGTGATTATCACGATCGATTGCAGTGTGCATCTCGGTGAGCCAGGCAGGCTCCCCGCCTGACCAATCGTTTCGGGCCGCCTCAGCGGGCGCGACCACGCCGAACAGGGTGAGCGCAGTTGTGGCGGCGAGAGCGGCTGTTCTGATCGTCGTGAACATTGTCCCTAGGCTCGCCCGATGATTCAGCGCGGCTTCGCGCAGTTCCACGTCAGCCCTGGCGGCGTATGCGTGGTCGACCAGTACGTGTCACCGCATGAGCGCGCCAGACCCGTGGCGTTGCTGTGTAGGACTTTAATGTCCGAGAGGATGAAAAGCGCTGCGGTACTCGCCTGGCGAGAGGCCAAACCGATCTTTGAAAGCACGGGTGAAGTGGCTCAGATTGCGAAAGGCGTAGAAAAAAGCGATGTCGCGGATGCTGCGGTGCAGATGCTGTGGGTCTTCGATCATCTCGCGGCATTTATCGAGCCGTCGTTCGATCAGCAGACGACGGATCGAAGTCCCTTCCAACGCCAACAGACGATTGGCGTGGCGTTCGCTGACGCCGGCACCGGCGGCGATGCTTTGCGCGTCCGCGTCAGGATTGGTGAGTTGGCTCTCGATGAAGACGCGCAGTCTCAACGTGCCGAACCGCGCCGCTGCGCCGAGCCTCGGCAACGAACCGGTACGATCTCCAAGCACAATCGCGGTCAGATCCATCATCTGCTCGCGCGCGATCGCCGCCGCCGCCGGACTCAATGTCGATGGACCGATGCGGACGATCTCGCGCACGAAAGCCGTCAGCAGCGCAGCGTCACCTTCCAGCGGAAGCGGATGGTTCACGACATCCCGCGTGATCCGGATGCGCTGCGCCAGCACTTCGCGCGGAATATGCACCCCAATCGCTTCGATCGGTTCGGCCGCCCGGGCGACGTAAGCCTCGCGGGTGTCAAACAAAACGAGGCCGTTGCTGTTCATCTCGATGCTATGACCGGCGAATCGAACCTGTTCCGTCCTCGTGTGGAACAGAAGCAGTAAATCGTCGGTGTCGTTGCTGCCGGCCCGCGCGTTGTGCGGTGCTGAACCCCAGCATGCTATTGGAAGACCGGCCAGCAACCCAGCCTGCATCCAGGCAGAAAACTCGCGGCGGTCGAACGGCTTGACTTCGTGTTTGGCGATGTTGGCGCAGGCAACTTCCATCCAGTAGTCGAACGCATCGGTCCGCGGGACGTCCGCCGTCGAGAAGATTGTCTGCATTAGTCACCAGTATTACCGAGCGGAATGTGTCGTAGGATGCGACGGATCGGCTCCGCTGCATAGGCGATGTTTGATGTCGCCGCTCTTGCCGACGAGCCGGCGGTGCACCGTCCGCTCGGCGCACGCTTCGTCAGACGAAGAAACTCGACGGCCTGGAGTGCGCCGTGCAACTCGCGAGCGGCGAGTGTGGTCTCGTACAACGTCCGACCGTCCGGCCGGACATCAAGCAAGAAAAGAGGTGATGCTGGTTCTGGACACCGCAGACGCCCCTCACCGTAACCTGAGCACGTTGTCAGGGGTCTGGCGCGCCTGCGCAGCGGCACGTAGCACGATTTCGCGGGACGGCGCGCGGGAATCGGCTGTTTCGTTGTTTGGGGCGTGAGCATCGCGATCGGCGGCGATCACTGCGATGGTTGCGGCCCAGCCGGGTGCGGTCTGAACCCGTCCGACCGTAGGATTCTGATCCTGGCACCCGCTGCGGCGACCTGCCGATTTGCAGGGGTGCCTCACCGTTGGCTCAGTTGCGTGCAGAAGGCAGCGGCAAAGCGTAAACGAAAAGCGTAAACGCGAAATGGGCGCGCAAATGCGTGCCCGCTAACGAGCCGCGCAGGGGCGCGGGCTTTCGTCTGATACATTATCCGCAATTGTATCGTGCCGATCCACATGGGCATCCGGGGCAGGAACTGACCCATACCGGCCGGTAAGCGGACCGGCCGAAAGCCTGAAGAGTTTCGGGCGCCGAAGGCGTACGAAAGTCTTGGATGAACGAACCCGCGGCGAGCAGCCGGAACAGCGCCTCAAGTTGCTGATGAACAAGTGGGGGTTTCGGTTGCCTACGGCATCAGCAATTCTAGCGGTACTGTATCCCAATGAATTCACGGTTTACGATGTCCGGGTGTGCAACGTGGTCGGCGACTTTGACCGGCTTCGCTGGAGGCCGTGGTCGCCGACCCTGTGGCAAGAGTATCGGCGCTTCATGCAAGCCGTGCGAAAGACAGCCCCACGGCGACTCAAGAGTTGGCGCGATCGCGACCGATGGCTGTGGGGAAGGGACCGGCAGGCGGCTATGCTGCGCGAGTTGGACAACCGGTAAGAGGGGCAGAAGGCCGGGCGGCAGGCTTTACGCGGGCTGGCCTCGGCACCGGATGAGCTCCGGGAGGGGTGGCACCGCAGGTTGCCCGGCAATACCGAGGCGGCTGCCGAGATAGTCCCGGAACGCGATACCCAATTTGCGACAGGTCTGGGCGAGCCCGAGGAAGGCATCACGACAGTCGCGTCCGATATCG
>Ga0123356_10008500_pt1 | contig 10200 bp, 7 predicted proteins | sample TergutEmb28metaG_2_FD_92546 | JGI IMG/M metagenome (GOLD analysis project Ga0123356, IMG submission 92546) | Embiratermes neotenicus P3 segment gut microbial communities from Petit-Saut dam, French Guiana - Emb289 P3 | ecosystem: Host-associated > Arthropoda: Insects > Digestive system > Gut ... | reverse complement strand
GCCAAGGCCCTGGTGGAAGAGGCTCCCAAGCCCGTCTTGGAGAAGGTCAACAAGGAGCAGGCCGACAAGGCTAAGGAAGCCCTGGAAGGCGCTGGCGCCACTGTGACGCTGAAGTAGCTGACACATCACTCAACCAAACCGGGCTGCCCAGGTGGGCAGCCCGGTTTGTTGTTGCAGCCGGGTCACGGTTCGGTTGGTCCTTCTCTGTTTTGCACCCAATGTGGGCTCGCGCCCATATTGGGTGCAGTTTTCGTCTTCTGGCGGCCTGTCTGGCTCTGCCCGGTGACCTGCCGTTGGTTTGTCTTTTGTGAACCTGCTGGTGACGCCGTCCCAGTGCGGCGTCGGTTCGGTTGGTCCTTCTCTGTTTTGCACCCAATGTGGGCTGGCGCCCATATTGGGTGCAGTTTTCGTCTTCTGGCGGCCTGTCTGGCTCTGCCCGGTGATCTGCCGTTGGTTCGATTATTGTGAACCTGCTGGTCACGCCGTCCCGGTGCGGCGTCGGTTCGGTTGGTTCTTCTCTGTTTTGCACCCAATGTGGGCTGGCGCCCATATTGGGTGCAGTCTCGGGTGGTGCAACCAGCCGAATTCGGGGACCATGGAACCAATGCGTCAGCATCGATTCAGCCAAGTCCGCGACCGTCGCGCGGGGATGCCCCTGGTGGCGGCAGCCCTGGCCGCCCTTCTGGTGGCTGGCTGTGGCGGTCCATCCGGACCGCCGCCGTCTACTGGCCCTCTGGTGTTCATGAACCAAGGAGGAGCCATTGTCGGAATGCGGCTTCCAAGTAACGGTCGTTACCCCTCTGAGGGAACACTGATGGTGACTAACCATGATCGGTCCCAGGATGCTGTGTTGATTGAGATCCGCTTGGGTGGTGAGGAGCATCTCAGCATACGGGCCACCTATGTGGTCCCCATGATCGACGAACAAAGGTATGGAGGAGGACTGCAGGTCCCTCCAATGACCGGTGAATACCCAGACATTGATGAGCGGTGGGCTGGCCGGCAGGAGCTGGTCGGCTACCACGTAGAACCGGGTGAGGATGCCAACATCCTGGTTGTGCTAGACACCGACGACCCTTGCGGTGGTAAGTCTGATTGGTATGAGCTGGATTACAGGGTGGGTGGACAACGGTACCGGACGGTGGCTCTGCTGGGTGCCGTGGTAGAGGACGAGACTGATCCCAATTGTGAGTCGTATTTTGAGTGAGGTGGCGCTACTTGACTCGGGTGGTGCATGTATCTGGATTCGGGAAATGTGGACCTAATGGGTGGGTATCGATTCAGCCAAGTCCACAGCCACCACGTGCGGATGCTCCTGGTGGTGGCAGCCCTGGCCGCACTACTGGTGGCCGGCTGTGGCGGTCCATCCGGACCGCCGCCGTCCACTGGTCCTCTGGTGTTTATGAACCAAGGCGGATCAACCGTCGGCATGGATATCCCCAATGACGGTCGTTACCGCTCTGATGGAACACTGATGGTGACTAACCATGATCTCAATCAAGACGCTGTCCTAATTGGGATTCGCCTGGGCGGTGAGGAGCATCTCAGCATCCGGGCCGCCTATGTGGTTCCCGTCATCAACGAGAGCAGGTATGGGGGAGGTCTGAGAGTACCTCCAATTACCGGTGAAGACCCCGTCAACGATGAACAGTGGGCTGCCCGGCAAGATCTGGTCGGTTACCAGGTAGTGCCAGGCGAGGATGCCAACATCCTGGTTGTGCTAGGCACCGACGACCCTTGCGGTGGCATGTTTGATTGGTATGAGCTGGATTACACGGTGGGTGGACGGCAATACACGACGGTGGCTCTCCTGGGCGCCTTGATGGAAAACGAGACTGATCCCAATTGCGAGCCGCCAGAAGATTAGGCTGGCAGCGCTGGTCGTGGCCAGCCTACTCTTGGTGGTGATTGTGGCAGGTGTCTGCCATGAGATGGGTCCGGAGTCGCCGATGGGCTTTGTTTTGGTTGCGCGGAGGGCACCTCCGGATGCCAGGCTCTATCGGCGCGGCGTCTGCGCCGGGATGGTGGTGGCTGATGGTGTGGTGGTGACCGCACGTCACTGCTTTCCATCCGGGACTGACTCCCGCCACACAGTGATCCAACAGGCCAGCGACCTATGTCAAACCATGCTGGATGAGGGCCTACCCGTCGCTGCGGTGATCGCCAGACAAACGCCAAGGCACCCAAATCAGCCGTGAGGGATTGCTGGGCTGGTATTGGGCTGGCCAACCGGAATTGGTGTTGTTGGATTCGTCCAATGCTGGAGTTTTGATGTTACGGTGCCAGTGACCGGTCTCTTGCCGCTCGGGACGACGCACCAGCCTATGAATTGTGTGCGAAGGGAGAAGCGAACAATGAAGCCCAATAACAACACAATAGTCCGGAATATTCTTGCATTGGGGCTGGTGACAGGCCTAATGGTGGTAGGTCTGCCAACCATGGCCCTAGGCGAGGTTGGGGGGGGCAATCCTGGTGATGGCCTTCCAGGTGGGGAGCTAGACGACGCCACACCCGCAGAGGAGGCTTTGCTGGAGTTGTATCCAGAGATTGAAGCATCTTCGGAAATCACAGGCGAAGCGCTGATAGACGGCGCTGTAGTGGATCCCGCCGGGGAGCCATTGGAGGATGTGGTGGTCACCTTGGAAGCGTGGCCGCAAGGTAGCAATGTCAAGGACATTGCGATTGGAGAGGCCATCCCGGTCTCGATCGTGGCGAAGGCGTTGACTGATGAGAACGGCGAGTTTGAGCTCAAGCTGGAGGACACTGGTGTACTTGATGAGTATGCCGACAGTGGCAGTGTGGAGTTCCAGGTCGTGACGCACGCCGAGGATGGGGAACACGCGCAGGGGTTCAGCGGCCTGATTGATGACAGTGGCGACACTGTTGTCCTGCTGGACTCCACGTTGGAAGGTCCGATCGAGACAGAGATTGAGGAACCGGCCGCTGTGACCGATCTGCTGGCGGAAGAAGAAGCGTTGAATCCAAAATTCTGTGCGTGGGTCAAGATCGGCACCTATGCCAAACGGGATGCCACCATCACGCAGATCTACTCCACGGCAAGTTACGTCAATACTGACTTCTCGTACAGCAAAGATCAAGCCACGACTGTCGGAATTGGCGTGAACGTTGGCACGAGTGCCGTACAGTTCAAGGCATCGGGCACCGCGTCCGTCAAGACCGGCTCAACTGTCACCTTCAACACCAAGAAGGGTGTTCACAGTACCGGTTACCGTATGTCGGCTCGCTACTACAAGGCACAGAAGTATTGCTACTCGACCTCGCTTGCCCGCGGCCGCGGTGAGCCTCCCACCAAATACAAAGAGTACCGAGCCATGCCAATTGATCTGACCGGTGGCTGGTCAGTGGCTTTGAGTGTCAGCGCACCTGCAACCAAGGCAAATAACTGCGACACCTTCGAGAGGGTAGTGACGGCAGACAGGGGTTCCTCTGTCACCTGGACTAATGGGATTGCTTTCAAGGATGCGATTGGAACTGACCTGTCTACCAAGATCAGCTTCAGCAAAGGCATCAAGGTCACTTTCACTTCACCGACCGGCAAGAGATATAAAGTCTGCGGTACAACCAACTACCCTCAATCCGGTAATCCAGGCTTGTACGTTGCGCGCCCATATCCCTAGCCAAGAAGTCAGACAGGCTAATGCGGAACACGCTTTTGGGTGACACTCGTAGATGCATCGGGGTGGTGGTGTCAGCCACGGTACTACTAGTCCTGCAACTAGTTGGCTGCAGTAGTACCTCAGGACCGCCGCCGTCTACTGGCCCTCTGGTGTTCATGAACCAAGGAGGAGTCATTGTCGGAATGTACAATCCGAAAGACGGTCGCTACCCCTCTGAGGGAACGCTTCTGGTGACCAACACAGATCCAACTCAAGATGCAGTTTTGACCGAGATCCGTCTGGGAGGAGTGAAGCATCTCAGCATCCGGGACGCCTTTGTGGTTCCCATCATCAACGAAAGAAGGTATGGAGGAGGGCTCCATGTCCCGCCAGAGACTGGTGAAGACCCAGTTAATGACACGCAATGGGCTGCCCGCCAAGATTTGGTTGGCTACCAGGTAGCGCCAGGTGAGGACGCCAACATCCTCGTTGTGCTAGACACGGACGATCCTTGCGATGGCACGTCCGATTGGTATGAGCTGGACTACCGGGTCGGTGGGCAGCGATACCGGACAGTGGCTCTACAAGGCGCCTGGATGGACGACGGAACCAGTAACTGTGAGCCGCCAGAAGAGTAGGCTGGCTGCGCTGGTCGTGGCCAGCCTTCTCTTGGTGTTGATGGTGGCTGATGCCTGCCGTGAGATGGGTCCGGAGCCGCCACTGGGCTTCGTCTTGATTGCGCGGCGGACTCCTCCGGATGCCAGTCTTTATTTGCGCGGCGTCTGCGCCGGGATGGTGGTGACTGATGGTGTGGTGGTGACCGCACGTCACTGCTTTCCATCCGGGGCTGACTCCCGCTACACAGTGATCCAACATGCCAGCGACTTATGTCAAACCACGCCGGATGAGGGCCTACCCGTCGCTGCGGTGATTACCAGCGATCCAGCGACCGACCTGATGTATCTATCGGTGCCAGGTGTCTTGGCAGCTGAACCGGTCGGGTTGCCGCCTGAAGCTGGAGCCACTCTCGAAGCCTGGGGTTGGGGCGGGCAGAGCACAGCCCACAGGGTGTGCCAGGTCCGTCCAATTGCTCTTACCTTGCGGCCAGAGGCCGCATGTGCTCCGGAGCGTGAGCAATACGGACTGGCCGACACCTTCTTCTGCGTGGTCCCTGCCCAACCGGACGGCCGGAACACCTGCAGTGGAGACAGTGGCGGTCCAGTTCTGCACCGGCTTGCTGACGGTCGCCGGGTGGTAGTTGGCGTGACCTCGTCCGGTGCGGGTTGCGGACCTGGCACTGTTGGATTCGTGGCTGCGCTTCAGGCCACGCCATACTAGACCCGTTAAGCCGCTTGCCAGGCGAATTGGGCCGGAGGTGGGGTCAGAAAACTTGAGTCATGGGCCAAGTCGCGGCGGCTATCAGAGACTCCCAAGGTGAGGTGCGCGGATCGGTGAGGGCCGGCATCGGGCGATGGCGGAGCGAACCACCAACGGGCCGGCTGTTCGCCAGCAGTAGGCGCTGGTTGCAGTAGGCCAACTCGGACTCGCCGGATTGGCTAGATAGGTCTAGACTTGAGGAGGGTGGTTCTGTAATTGGACACAGCTTGGCGAAGTCGCTAGGCTGTTCCTTTGCGCTGTCCTGTGCCTCTCAGTCCCTCCACTAGGGTCATAGTCCCGCGCCGCGTGCACACATCAACTGGGAAGGACCCCCATTGGCTGCTTCGCGCATCCCACGCTCCACCATTGACGCTAACGCTCCGCTGACCGGGTCTGGACGGGTTTCCTTCGGCAAGATCCATGAGCCTCTGGAAGTTCCGGACCTGCTGGGACTGCAACTGGACAGCTTTGATTGGCTGCTAGGACACGAGCGCTGGCGGGAGCGAGTCGCCGTTTCGCGGGAAAAAGGTCTGTCAGATGTGCTGGAGACCTCAGGGTTAGAGGAAATCTTCGCGGAGATCTCGCCCATCGAGGACTTCTCAGAGTCCATGTCGCTGTCCTTCCGCGACCACCGCTTCGAGCCGCCCAAGTGGACCTCAGAAGAGTGCAAGGAGAAGGATTTTACCTACTCGGCACCACTGTTTGTCACCGCGGAGTTCACCAACTACATCACCGGCGAGATCAAGTCGCAGACCGTCTTCATGGGGGACTTCCCCCTGATGACCGAACGCGGCACCTTCATCATCAACGGCACCGAGCGGGTGGTGGTCTCCCAGCTGGTGCGCTCCCCTGGGGTGTACTTCGAGCGCAGCGCGGACAAGACCTCTGACAAGGACATCTATTCCGCCAAGATCATTCCCTCACGCGGTGCGTGGCTGGAATTTGAGATTGACAAGCGGGACGCGGTGGGCGTGCGGATTGACCGCAAGCGCAAGCAGTCCGTCACGGTGTTCCTCAAGGCGCTGGGAGTCCCCAGCACCCAGATCCGTGAAGACTTCAAAGACTTCCCAACAGTGCTTGACACCTTGGACAAAGACCACGTTGAAACCCAAGAGGAAGCCCTGGTCGACATTTACCGCCGCATCCGGCCAGGTGAACCGCCCACCGTTGAGGCTGGGCGCAACCTGCTTGATTCGTTCTATCTGAACTCCAAGCGTTATGACCTGGCCAAGGTAGGCCGGCACAAGGTCAACAAGAAGCTGGGCTTGGATGCCCCGCTCAACGCCTCGGTGCTGCGGATCGAGGACATTGTTGCCACGGTGAAATACTTGACCGCCCTGCACGCGGGCGACAAAGAAATGCAGGCCCCGGCCGGCTTGGTGCGTCTTGAAGTGGATGACATTGACCACTTTGGCAACCGCCGCATCAGAGCGGTCGGGGAGTTGATCCAAAACCAGGTCAGGACCGGGCTGTCCCGCATGGAACGGGTGGTGCGTGAACGCATGACCACCCAAGACGTTGAGGCCATCACGCCGCAAACCTTGATCAACATCCGCCCGGTGGTGGCCTCGATCAAAGAGTTCTTCGGCACCTCTCAGCTCTCCCAGTTCATGGACCAAAACAACCCGCTGGCCGGGTTGACCCACAAGCGCCGGTTGTGCGCGCTGGGTCCAGGTGGCTTGAGCCGTGACCGCGCCGGGATGGAGGTGCGGGACGTTCACACCTCGCACTACGGCCGGATGTGCCCCATCGAAACGCCGGAAGGTCCCAACATTGGTCTGATCGGCTCGCTGGCCACCTACGGGCGGATCAACCCCTTTGGTTTCATTGAGACGCCCTACCGGGTGGTCAAGGATGGACTGGTCACCGACGAGGCCCACTACCTGACGGCTGATGAGGAAGACCGCCACGTCATTGCCCAGGCAAACGCACCGCTGACCGAGGAAAACCGGTTCGCTGAGGACCACGTACTAGCCCGGACCCGCGGCGGTGAAGTGGAGTTTGTTCACTCCAGCGACGTGGCCTACATGGACGTCTCGCCCCGGCAGATGGTTTCGGTGGCCACCGCCATGATTCCCTTCCTGGAGCATGACGACGCCAACCGGGCCCTGATGGGGGCCAACATGCAGCGCCAAGCCGTGCCGCTGGTCCGCTCCGAATCGCCATTGGTGGGCACCGGCATGGAGTTGCGCGCCGCGATTGACGCCGGGGACGTAGTGGTGGCGGAAAAGGACGGCGTGGTTCGTGAGGTCTCAGCTGACTCAGTAGTAGTAGCCAACGACGACGGCTCGGAGCTGGTCTATCGGGTCGCCAAATTCCAGCGTTCCAACCAGGGCACCAGCTACAACCAGCGGGTAGCGGTCAACCAAGGTGACCAGGTCAAAGCCGGTCAGGTGTTGGCTGACGGCCCGGCCACCAATTGTGGTGAGATGGCTCTAGGCCGCAACCTATTGGTGGCCTTCATGAGCTGGGAAGGCCACAACTACGAGGACGCCATCATCTTGTCCCAGCGCCTGGTGCAAGATGATGTACTCAGCTCCATCCACATCGAAGAGCATGAGATTGACGCCCGGGACACCAAGCTGGGACCCGAAGAGATCACTCGGGACATCCCCAACATCTCCGAAGAAGTGTTGGCTGACCTGGACGAGCGCGGCATCATCCGGATCGGGGCGGAGGTCACCGCGGGGGATGTGCTGGTGGGCAAGGTCACCCCGAAAGGTGAGACCGAGCTGACCCCAGAAGAGCGGCTGTTGCGCGCCATCTTCGGGGAGAAAGCCCGAGAGGTGCGCGACACCTCACTGAAGGTGCCCCACGGAGAGTCCGGCACCGTCATCGGCGTGAAAGAGTTTTCCAGGGACGATGGCGACGAGCTTCCGCCAGGCGTCAACCAAGTAGTGCGGGTCTATATTGCTCAGCGCCGCAAGATCACTGATGGTGACAAACTGGCTGGCCGTCACGGCAACAAAGGCGTCATTTCGAAGATCTTGCCGGTGGAGGACATGCCGTTCTTGGAGGACGGCACGCCGGTTGATGTGATTTTGAACCCACTGGGTGTGCCCGGCCGGATGAACCTGGGTCAGGTGATGGAGCTGCACCTGGGCTGGGTGGCGGCCCAAGGCTGGAAAGTGGATGATGCCACGCTGGAATGGGCTAAGAACCTGGGCCAGGTAGCGTTACAGGGCCAACCGGGTACACCGGTAGCAACGCCGGTATTTGACGGCCTAGTTGAGCCCGAGCTAACTGGACTACTCGGTTCGACTCTGCCCAACCGGGACGGCCAGTTCCTGGTAGGAGCAAACGGCAAGGCCCGGCTGTTTGACGGGCGTTCGGGTGAGCCGTTCCCGGACCCGGTGGCGGTGGGCTACATGTACATCTTGAAGCTGCACCACTTGGTGGATGACAAGATTCACGCCCGCTCGACCGGCCCGTATTCGATGATCACCCAGCAGCCCTTGGGCGGCAAGGCGCAGTTTGGCGGCCAGCGCTTCGGGGAGATGGAGGTGTGGGCCTTGGAGGCCTACGGCGCGTCCTACGCCCTGCAAGAACTACTCACCATCAAGTCAGATGACGTGGTGGGCCGGGTCAAGGTCTACGAGGCCATTGTCAAGGGAGAAAACGTGCCCGAACCGGGCATTCCCGAATCGTTCCGGGTGCTGATGCAAGAAATGAAGTCGCTGTGCTTGAACGTGGACGTGATCTCGGCCGACGGTTCGATCATTGAGTTGCGTGACACCGATGATGAGGTCTACCGGGCGGCAGAGGAGCTGGGCATTGACCTAGCCCGCCGGCCGGATGCCTCTTCGGTGGATGAGATTTAGCCCCCCCGTGGCTCTAGGTAAGAAATAAGGAAGCAGGGACGTATCTTGCTGGACGTCAACTATTTCGATGGACTGAAGATTGGTCTAGCCACGGCTGAAGAGATTAGGCAGTGGTCACACGGTGAGGTCAAGAAGCCTGAGACCATCAACTACCGCACCCTCAAACCGGAGAAGGAGGGGCTGTTCTGCGAGAAAATCTTCGGCCCCACCCGGGACTGGGAGTGCTCTTGCGGCAAGTACAAGCGGGTGCGTTTTAAGGGCATAATCTGCGAGCGCTGTGGGGTTGAGGTAACCCGGTCCAAGGTGCGCCGTGAGCGCATGGGGCACATCGAACTGCACGCGCCGGTGACCCACATTTGGTACTTCAAGGGTGTGCCATCACGTCTGGGCTACCTGCTGGATTTGGCGCCCAAGGACCTGGAAAAGGTCATCTATTTTGCGGCCTACATGATCACTGAGGTGGATGAACAAGGTCGGCAAGAGGACATGGACTCGCTGTACAACGAGGTGGCCTCTGAGCGGCGGGTGATGGAAAACAAGCGGGACGTTGAGATTGAGGCGCGGGCTCAGCGCCTGGAGGCTGATCTAGCTGAGCTGGAGGCCGCCGGAGCCCGGGCTGACCAGCGCCGTAAGGTGCGTGACTCAGCGGAACGGGAAATGGGCCAAATCCGCCGCCGGGCTGAACAAGAGTTGGACAAGTTGCAGCGGGTGTGGGAGCGCTTCCGTGATCTGAAAGTGGCTGACCTAGAGGGCGACGAGGCGCTGTACCGGTCAATGATTGACCGCTACGGCAACTACTTCAAGGGCGACATGGGCGCCGCCGCCATCCAGCGGCGGTTGGAGACCTTTGACTTGGAGGCTGAGGCGACCTCTCTAAAGGAGACCATCAAAACTGGCAAGGGCCAGCGCAAGACGCGGGCGCTGAAGCGCCTGAAGGTGGTCAACGCCTTCTTGTCTACCGACAACAAGCCGCAAGGCATGGTGTTGGACTGCATCCCGGTCATTCCACCGGACCTGCGCCCCATGGTGCAGTTGGACGGTGGGCGCTTTGCCACCTCTGACTTGAATGACCTGGACCGCCGCGTGATTAACCGCAATAACCGGCTCAAGCGCCTGCTGGACTTAGGGGCGCCAGAGATCATTGTCAACAACGAAAAGCGCATGCTCCAAGAGGCCGTGGATTCGCTGTTTGACAATGGCCGGCGGGGCCGGCCGGTGACCGGTCCGGGCAATCGCCCGTTGAAGTCCATCAGCGACATGCTCAAAGGCAAGCAGGGCCGTTTCCGGCAGAACCTGCTGGGTAAGCGGGTGGACTACTCTGGCCGCTCGGTGATTGTGGTGGGTCCGCAGTTGAAGCTGCACCAGTGCGGCCTGCCTAAGGCTAT
>Ga0123356_10008499_pt1 | contig 10202 bp, 12 predicted proteins | sample TergutEmb28metaG_2_FD_92546 | JGI IMG/M metagenome (GOLD analysis project Ga0123356, IMG submission 92546) | Embiratermes neotenicus P3 segment gut microbial communities from Petit-Saut dam, French Guiana - Emb289 P3 | ecosystem: Host-associated > Arthropoda: Insects > Digestive system > Gut ... | reverse complement strand
TAAGCCAATTTAAAATCCCTGACGCTTCTTTCATAAGTTTTTGTTCAAGATGTTTATCCTGTTTTTCTTCATCAATCCTTGTAGTAAAAGGAATCAGTTTAATACGCCTCCAAATACCATGATCAGTACCTTTTATAACAGGCTTATGATTAGTTGCCATAAATATTTTAAATGTAGGAACAAAATTGAAAAACTCTCCATACAAAAACCTTGCAGTCATTCTGTCATTGCCAGTTATCTGTTTTATCAGTGGTTCAGAAATACGCCTGCCATGTTCCGCTTCCGTAGTCATTACAAACCTTGTACCTCTTAACCTTGCAATATCATTACTAATCTGATCACCTGATTTTTTCATAAAAGTTTCTGTCGGTGTTGCGATAGCGTAATCTCCAAGAATATTCATAATCGTATTTAAAAATGTGCTTTTTCCATTCGCTCCGGTACCGAATAAAATAAACATTGTTTGCTCTGACGTATCGCCTGTTATCGCCCATCCAGCAGCGTTTTGAATAAAATGAATCAGTTCTGTATTATAATTCATTATCTCCCTGATAAATTGTTTCCAGGCAGGGCAATCAGCGTTACGATCATATACAACATTAGCAATTCTTGTAATTAAATCATTTTGATTTTGTTGACATACATCACCTGTCCTTAAATCAATAGTTCCATTTTGGACATTTAACAACAGCGGATCTTTATCAAGATCATCTGTTTTAATATTTAGTTCCGGAATCCAGCTTGCAACCTCGATAATCGCTTTTCTACGTCTTGCGCTTTCACTCTGCATGGCGTGTTTTTCAATATCCAGACGATCACGGAAATCAGCAGTTTTTATTAACTCCCTGTAAATACCTCTAATCATTTTAAAAGCACGATCATGAATTAAATAACCATCGTCAAGCTCCCATTGCTTTCCGTTCCATACAATCCATTTTTTCCACAAAGCATTATATCGGATATCCTTTCCATGCTCTGTCATTAACCTATATGCATTAGTTGTATCTGTAAATTGAATTAAACCTTTTTCAAGCTCCGCTATCCTAAGCAGTATGCTTTCATCAGCTAATGGCTTGACCATTAATACCCACCTTTTTTTAAGACCTCTGCAAACATCTTATACTTGAACCGTAAAATATCAAAAGCAGTTTCCCTTGTCGCCATTGGAAGTTCATTGTTGCACCTAACATTTATTTGATATAACAAGGTTAAAGAACCCAATTTATTGCGGTATTCACGATTCCGGAAAAACGCACACGCCCTGTATTCATCCTCCGGCATATCCAGTCTTTTTGCTCTGTACCAAAGCATTAAATCACCAGCCCACTCGAATTCATATTCTGCGAATTCCTCAAGCGTTTTCTGTTGCTTTTGAATTTTCTCTAAGTATTTTTGTACAGCCGTCTTCCTTTTCGCCACAATCCCTACCTCTTACAAATTAAAAATTAAAAAATAAAAATGGATTTGTTAACAGCAGTATTTTGGCATTTGCTCTTATCTTTCTTGCCATTTTTCATTTTTCACTGTTAATTTTTCATTTGTATCATTTTTCACTTTTCATTTGCATCATTTTTTATTATTTTATATATTATGAATATTTCATTGGAAAAAAGCCGAAAATTCGCAATAAGAATATACAAACTATACAAATACCTTTGCGAAGAAAAACATGAATTTACACTCGCAAAACAACTCTTACGTTCAGGCACATCAATTGGAGCTAACCTGACCGAAGCCCAATATTCTGTTAGTAAAAAAGAATTCATTGTAAAAGTTACAATCTCCTTAAAAGAATGTGCAGAAACTGAATATTGGCTTGACTTATTAAAAGAAACCAACCTCCTAACCCAAACTGAATACGACAACATAATAAAAGACTGTAAAGACCTCCTATATTTATTAATTTCCATTGTAAAAACGACAAAAGCAAACAATAATAACAAATTAAAAATTAAAAGTTAATAATTAAAAATGGATTTGTTAACAGCAGTATTTTGGCATTTGCTCTTATCTTTCTTGCCATTTTTCATTCTTCATTTTTCATTTTTAATTTGAATCATTCTTCATTATTAATTTCTAATTTTTCACTTTCCTTCCTGCCACACAAACACCTTCGCCGCTTCACCTGCAGCCGTACGGCCATCAGCGAAGGTAACAAACGCCCATAACACCCACCAGCCTGATACATCTATTTCCCCTTCGATAACTTCATGAAAAATAACACCATTAGCTACATCCCCAACAGCAGCAGAAAACTCTCCTGATTTTCCATTAGGCTTTTTGTATTTGATAATCGCCGATTGAACATCTTCCAAATCAGTAAATGTCTTTAGCGTTATCCGTAAAGCACTCTGGTTTTTATAAATCTTATTCATAATAATTCCTCTATATAAATTAAAAATTAAAAGTTAATAATTAAAAATGTTTTAGTTCGGAAACCAGCGGATAACAACATTTTTCATTTTTACTTTCTAATTTTTCATTTGAATCATTCTTCATTTCTCACTTTTAATTTGCATCATTTTTCATTCTTCATTTCTAATTTTTCATTTGAATCATTCTTAATTTTTAACTTTTAATTTGCATCATTCTTCATTTTTAATTTGCTAATTTATCCTGCTTTCTAATGAAAAGTTTATAGTTATCTTTGACTTTAAAAATAGTTCTTCTCTTGCGATTAAAAATCTTCTTAAAATAAAATCACGCACAACCGAAACTGACAGCAGTTTTACAAAAATAAAAAATTGTCTGAAACCTAACCCCTCTGCTTTTACAGTTTCAATTTGTATTCTGTTATAATCACCATGCCTGATAGTTTCCGCTATATTCCCTGCATCAACATAAAGAAAGCGGATATAATCCCATCCCTGTTGGAACATATCTGTTATTCTTTGTGTTTCATTAATTGTACGCAAAAATAAAATTGAATAAGAATTATCGTCATTTGAATTAATATAATTTATTATTGTCCTAATGAAACCCCGGCTTCTTTTTACATCATCAAAAGATAAAAAGTCATCTTCGCATTTCCTGTTTAATCCTCTATTTTCTTTTTTATTAGTTATAATCTTTGTTTCATCTCTAGCAAAACGGGAAAACAAAGGTATTCTTGCAAGACTGGTAGTATTAACTACACTCATTAAACAATGCCGGAAAAATGTAAATAATGGTTTTACAATTGTATTACTATTTACATTTTGAAATGAATCACGTTTATAATTTACTGTTAAATTTCTTAAATCTGTTATTCGTGTAGTTTGCGCTGATAACCTCTTGTAATCACCTTTAAATCCTCTTATGTCAGTTAGTCTAACACCCTGCGTCAATGTCCGCACATAATTTTGCGCCGAATTGTATGTAAAATACATCGACAATTTGAAGTTTTCAAAAATATTTGCGCTATACAATGGATATGTATTCGGAACAACACCATCGCCATCCCACCAGTCTGTATAACATTTCATCCCTAAATCAAAACGAGGAAGCCATATATAATCGCACAATAAACCAAACCAGATATAAGAACCAACTGGAATATCAGTATTATTTAAGAACGTTCCAGAACGCCATCCAGCAGGCTTACCGGATTGAACCCTTAAATCAATCCGCTGTTCATTCATTGATCTTCTTGTAAGAGGTTTATCACCGTTATCTGAATAAAAAACAGGTCTGCCGTACGCTTCAAGATCATCTTGATTTGTATAAAAATACGCTGTACAAGCGCCATTAATCGCTTCTGAAATTAAAAATCTGTTTACCGGTATTTGAACCTCAAACATTAGCGGATCTGAATTCCACATATGCTGGCTTCCTACCGTTGTAGTACCAACAGTAGGATCAACAACAACAGGATATTTAGCTTCCGCAAGCCATTGTTCAGGTATCGTAATTTTCAACTCATTATTTACAATTGATAAATCACCCCAAACCTTTCTGCCACGAGCGTCAATAATCAATGGTCTATGAATATGGCAAAGTTTTCCTGTACCTTGACCAAACAGGGTTTCTTTTTTATAAACCGCATAGCTGCCTTTTAAAAAATCGTCAGGTACAAAGTCAGGCTGTCTTAAAAAATCATATTGTTCTGCGCCGTCCATAAATAAAGTAATTACATTACTTTCAGGCTCTTTTTCGAAGATACAATCATATTCAAAAGCACAATCGCCAAGAATGGTAAACCTATGAGAACGCTTTCGACCACGATAAAGCAACTGCCGCTTGTCACCACGCAGGGAAAACCCTTCATCATCAAGAGGAATAAACCGCAACCCTTTATCGCCATCCCAACGAGTTAATTTCCAATCAGGTATATTTTTCCCTAACTCTACAGACAAAGGAAAATCTAACAACGATTGACGAAATATAGTTCCACTCTTTTTCATTTTTCATTCTTCATTTTTAGCTTTTAATTCTTCATTCTTCCGCCATAGATAATGAAAATGTTATAAACCGATAGATTACGAACTTAAACATTATTCATTTTTATCTTTTCATTCTTCATTTTTAGCTTTTAATTCTTCATTCTTCATTTTTAATTTTTAATTTGTCATTGTCCCAAGATTGTAATTTCCCATAATATCTGTAAAGTGTCAGATGATGTAACATTAACACTAGGCGTAATCTGCGCATAAGCCAAACAATTAGCAGATGTTGAATTGCCATTGAGCAAACAAGCTTCATTAATACCATTTGCGTTTAACGCACCGGCTGCGAATGTAGCACGATACGTAACAGTTGTATCACCGGAATTACCCCATGCCGCTTTCAGAGCAGGGAAACTGGCATCCAAAGCCATCATTGCTCCTGTAGCAGTATTACACCTTGTATTGGTTTTTGTAGAATTACCAGTCCAACCTGTACCCACTTGAATAAACCCATTGGCGCTAGTTGCTTTTGTTCGAGCAGGAGCAGACAATAAAGCATCAGCGATTAAAGCATCACCCTCTCTTGTTACAATATTGTGAAACTCAAACACCATAAGTTTCCCCTGTAAGCCTAATAACTTACGCAGAAATCCGGGACTCCTTCGTTTTACCTTACCGAAACTGTCAAACACTTGTACGGTAACTTTACCTTTGATTCTAATTCTATCTAACATAAAAACTCCTATAAAAATTAATAATTAAAAAATAAAAATGTAAAATGTCTTAAAAAATTAAAAATTAGAAAATAAAAATGAAAAATTGTTAACAGTATAATTTTTCGCCTTTGCTCTTATCCTTCTTGCCATTTTTCACTTTTCATTCTTAATTTTACATTTGCATCATTCTTCATTTCTCATTTGTATCATTGCTAACTGCTCATTACTCTTTCCTCTCTTTTCATTTTTAATTCTTCATTCTTAATTTTTAACTGCTCATTGCTCATTTGAAAATTAACCCAGCAATAAGCCCGCTTGCGAAACACAAAAGTCCTGTAATAACCGTATTCCTGAAAACAGTCTTTCTAATTGCTTCGCTTTCATTTTGTAAACGTTGATTTTCTCTTAACAAAACAGCTTCACGTTCAACCATTGATAAAACTGCAGCCCTTGCCGCTTCACCCGCAGCCTGATCAATCGCTTCCATCGCCGCTTCGATAATTTCATCAATCAGAAAGTCTACTTCTGAATCTGAATAATACCTCATCGAGTTTTCTTTCAAAATCATCTCTTGCTCCATCTGCTGCTGCCCGAACGCCTGGAATGGCATCAAGAAAATCAGAAGCATCAAGATTGATATAATCTTCACGTAACTCTTCGATAACTTGTTGTAATTCAATATAATTTTGAACATTGTCCGATAACTCCTTGTTTTTATTACCAACATATACAAGACCAAATATGGTCATAGAAATAATTACCGCAGCTATAAACCCGATAATTAAACCATAAGCAAAATCCGTTAAAACCCTTTTTTTCATATTTATCTCCCCTTAAAAAAATTAATAATATAAAAATAAAAATGTAAAATGTTGTTATCCGCTGGATTCCGAACTCAAACATTTTTAATTTCTCATTTCTAATTTCTCATTTGTATCATTTTTAATTTTTAATTTTCCCTCCATCTCGATACCACCTTTAATCCTACAATCCCAAAAAGAACAATCACTACAATGCAAAACCATATCCAATCCCGAATATGCCCTTTAACTAAAAGCCAAGTAGCGGCATACAAACAAAAAGGTTTAAACCCAAGTAATTTTGAAGGAAGAGAAACAATCCGCTTTCCCAAAATCGCAAACAATTCTTTGAATGTATGTTCCCATGTCGGCTTGTCAGATATTTGTATACCGTCAGTCTTACTCATGCGAAAATAACCCTTCCGCTCAAAGGCGGCATTCTTAATAAAGGTCGTCGGGAAATAATGTCTTTATCAGACATATCAAAAAAATTGTTACAAACAGGCTTTAATTTCCAATATTTTTCATCATGTTTTTCTTCTCTATTCTTAACTGAACAAAAACACAACCTGCACTTTGTTGTAGAATTCATAGACACTTTACAATATAAACATTCAGTACAATTTTTTTTTGTTTTCATAAAAATTCCTTATTATTGTTTTTTCATCCTTCTTTTTAAAAATCAAAAAATATGTTAACAGCAGTATTTTACGCATTTACACTAAGCCTTATTCCCATTTTTCATTATTCATTCTTAATTTTTCATTTGCATCATTTTTCATTTGCATCATTTGTAACGTTGAAAAATTCATGAAACTCTTTATCAAGCCCGTAAACTGTTTTACCTTCCTTTGCCAGCCGTTCCAATGCAGAACGATCAAGTCCTCTGATATAAATTTCATAACCTTTCCGCTGATACCAGTCCGACACATCATTAATATACCGCACCCTTGCTGCAGGCTCTTGTGAATTTAGAATTACTCCATCATCTACAAACCCTGCGATATGTGTAGCAGTTCCGGCAGCAACCCTTCTATCGCCATGTTTTACTTCCTTTTTGGTAACATAAAACACAGCACGTATATCCGTATTACGAGGATTTACTCTTGTAAAAACTCTTTTGAATAAATCATCCGCAGTAGTACGAATTAACAAACCAGTGGCAGCGAATAAAGCCATACACACCGCACCGGAACAATCACTTGATACTGGATTTTCACTTCCCCAACCGTAAGGAGAACCAAACTGTAGCAAAAGAAAATAAACAAACTTGTCATACTCATTCATTTTTTCAAATTGCCGTTTTTCATTTTCCATTAATTTATCCCATTTGATCATAATTTCTCCCTACCGACATGGATGTCGGTGTCTATATAATTTATTGGAGTTTGTGTAGCAAACTCCATGATTAAAAATCAACAAGGATGTTGATTTTTAATCAACATTTCTAATAAAATTAACAATTACTGAAACCAGTAATGCTAGCGAAGCAATAATAATGCTAATAACATTAGTACGCTCTTTACTCCGTTCACTCTCCTTTTTTTCCAGTCTTGATACACGCCCGATAACGTGTTCTTTAAACTCCTTCATTTCTCCTTTAAGTTCTCGCATTTCGCCTAACGTCTCGACCATCAAAGCCCTGTCCTGTACAGTCATAGAATTTCCTCCTGTGCGCTTAGATTCCATCCCTTTTTTACCCCCCATAAAAATTAAAAGTTAATAATTAAAAATGAAAAATGTTGTTATCCGCTGGCTTCCGAACTCAAACATTTCTCATTCTTAATTCTTAATTCTTAAATTGCATCATTCTTCACTTTTCATTCTTCATTTTTAATTTGCATCATCCTTCCAATATCTTAAAACTTGAAACAAACGCCTGATCTCTCTTATATTTGAATGAAAGCGCATTTATCGTTCCTTTCAATTCTTCATTTTTCATTTCAATTTTGACTTTCGCACCTACACGAGAATTGAAAATTGCTTTATGTGTTTTGATTGAAAATTCACGTTTTTTTTGTATTCGCTCCGCAAGTTCTCGAACAACCCAATCTTCATAGTGCGGTTTACCTTGCATGGTGACAGACAATTTGTCTGTTACCATGTCATCAGAGAAGTAAGAACCAGTGACATTCAAAGCTGCAGTTCCAAAAGCTGCGATACCATCCTCATCACGCATAAAACAAGAACGGTTTAAATCCAACACTATCGGTCTGCCATGAATAACAGCTTTAAATAAATCTCCGTCATTTTCTTTTTTAATCGTTATAGTTGCCTTATCATAATTTGTACTAACATCATATGATGAGTAATAAAAAGCACCTCCGGCAAATTCAAGACGATTATCCGCTTCCAGCCAATCATCAATTTCATCAGCGTAAACTACATTACGTTCTTTACCGTTATTGTCAATTACTTTATATTTCGCTTCATAATTAGCGTTCTCTATTTCCCGCACATTAGGATATTTGAAAGGATAAAAAGGCTTTAATTGATCGTCATAAAAAACAGGCGGATCGTCATAACGCCAAATCTCTTGTTTCTCTAAAGAAACAGGCATATTAATTTTAAGCCGTACCGTATTACGATAATAATCCGCTCTCTCAATCTTTCTTAAATAAAATATCTCATCACCTCTAATCAAATATGTGTCATCTGAACATTCTTCATTATTCATTGTTAATTGTTCATTTGTTTGATATGGTGAATGTGCAAAAACAAGTGGCTTTTCTGGTGCGGTTTCTAAATGGCAACGATAAGCAGTAGCAATACTGGAAAGTTCAGCCCAAATGTTTCTACGAAGCCTGACAAAGGGAAGTGTTACAGGAATAGTAGAACAGTCAATATCTGAAACTTCCAATCCAGCACGTTTAGCGATACTATGAACAAGTGATTTTTCAGGTTGTGTTTTATCGCATATTACTGAATATGTAAAAACTGCAGGTGAAGTCCAATCCCTCGCTTCATCAGTTTTGCGCAACTTGTAAGATAAGTCCCGTAACCCGATACGCATATATCTTTTACGCCCAGGCCCTTTAATTTCTTGCACACCCTTATCATCAATGTAAAAAAGAAATCTTCGAAAATATTGCAAACCCTCCCCAATAGAAAAGAAAACTCTAACCTCGCTCCCAACTAAATTACCTCTTTCATTTTTAATTTTTAATTCTTCATTTTTAATTAGTAAGACCTCTCCCCTCGATGACACACCGCCAGCAACTTCTTTAAGTGAATAAAAATTCGCTTCGATAATGTCTTGCTCAAAAACATTCTGAAAGTGACCGCCCAAATCAATTTCAATTTTCAACCGCACAGGTTTTTCTGCGACAGTAACGGCTTCCTGAAGGGCATTATCAATTTCATAAAATTTCATAAACCAAACCCCCGTAAAAATTAAAAATTAGAAAGTAAAAATGAAAAATGTCTTAACAAATTAAAAATTAGAAATGAAAAATGAAAAATTGTGAGCCTGCTCTTTCTGAGGGAGCCTGAGCCATCCTTCTTTCCATTTTTAATTTTTCATTCTTAATTTGCATCATTCTTAATTTTTACCTTTTAATTTGTAACTGTTCATTATTAGAAAATACTTCGGTAATGACACCACCTGAAACATAATATCTAACCGGACCAATAACAGCATCCGAACTATTTACATTAGTCTCATCAGAAATTAAAACCAGTTTTTTTAGAGTTATCTGAAAAGAGCCGTAATGTCTGAACTCATATTTATCTCTTAAAAGATTAGCGATGATTTCTAATTCATCAATTACTGCAGGCAATTCATTATCTTTTTCTAAAACTCTTCTAATCCATATTTCTGTTTTTATACCATTTTCTTTTTTTGCTATAATTGTTAAACCATAGATATTTTTATAAACTAAACCGTTAATCAGATAAGAAACATTATCACTGTTAAACCGTTCTTTTCCTAACGCAGTGCCTGACATCTCTGATGTCTGGCTCTGTGTTGGATCAGTGTAGGGAAAAATAACCGCAGGAAATTCACTACATATATCTAATTTCAATTTTATTGCTTGCTCACGTTCAAACCTCAATTCAAAACTTTTTACCCGACATCCCTCATATAATTTTCTTTCATTATTAACTTTTAATTTTTCATTTTTAATCGAACTGTAGGTTCGCTGTCTGTCCTGTATCAAATCAAAACAATCAGTATCTTCTAACGGTAAGAGCTTAAGTAAGTATTTGTAAAGATTTCTTGTTCCAGAAACAAACATCGGAAATCTTTCATTCATGCTCATATCATTCTTTTCATTGTTCATTTTTAATTCTTCATTGTTAATTTGAAAAGACCCCATAGC
>Ga0123356_10008498_pt1 | contig 10202 bp, 8 predicted proteins | sample TergutEmb28metaG_2_FD_92546 | JGI IMG/M metagenome (GOLD analysis project Ga0123356, IMG submission 92546) | Embiratermes neotenicus P3 segment gut microbial communities from Petit-Saut dam, French Guiana - Emb289 P3 | ecosystem: Host-associated > Arthropoda: Insects > Digestive system > Gut ... | reverse complement strand
CTTACTTATTATACCGCAAACCCCGGCGCAATGCACGCCGGGGTTAAAAAAATGATCTTATATACCCCTTTTAGGGAACCTTTTGCTTCACCCAACCGTTGTATTACAGCGCAGACAAAATCCGCGTGATGCTCTCCAGCGCTTCGGCCAACTCTTTAAACTCGGCGCTGGACAGGTGCTCGGCCTGGATACGCACCTGGTTGGCAATGGTGTCTTGAATGGCGGCCAGGGTGTTGATGCCCTCTTCGGTGATGAGCACGTTTACCACCCGGCGGTCGCTGGAATCCCGCTGGCGTTGTACCAGCCCACGCTCCAACAGGCGATCCACCAGGGGCGTGATGTTGGGTTTGGCGATGCCCAGGCGGTGGGAGATGTCCGACACCGACATGGACTTTCCATCGTTGAGCATGGACAGCACCTGTACATGGGAAAGGGGGATGCCGTGTTCGGCCTGCACCACGTCCATGTGCAGCAAGCGCTTGCGCAACAGCGGCAGCGCGTGGAACATATTTTGCGCTACGCTGTCGATCATTTGCGGATTGATGGTTTTTCTCTTAGCCATTTGCTCATTCTCCCGTTCTGTTAATTGGATCATCTTGACGCGAAAGGATGCTATATGATAAAGGTGATAGTTTTCAATATGTATACGAAACGATCATAATTGTAAACGATTATTGCCCAAAACACAAGCCTTTTTTGGCTCTTTTTGAGTCCATTACACTAGGAATCATCTCGTTTTTTTCTTATATACAGCATATAGTTATAGGAGGGGGACCGAGCCACAACATCTGCACCTCTCTACCGATTTGTAACATATTATTTAATAATTGTATGCAAGAGTTGCCGTCTTTTGGCTTATGCGTTTACATATAAAGAGGAATGGGGTACAATAGGGTTGGCGCAAAAACGCCGATCATCTGATCATTATCGAACAATCATCTAAATGTAGGAGGAACGCCGATGCTTCAATGGATACTGGACGGAGCCATGCGCGGCGTATTGGAGGCGGCGATTTATGCCGCGATAGCGCTGGTGTTGGTTGGGGCAATGCTCCGTTGTTTTGTGCCGGTGCGGCGCAACATGCGCGCCCTGCGCCGGGCTGCCCGGGATCTGGTGGGCGACGCCAAGCTGCAGCGTTCGCGCCCCACCTGGAACGAGGTGGACTTCTTAGGCAAAGGTCTGCGCACCGAATGGGCCCGCTTTTTACAAAACGCGGAGCTCATGGACGCCCACGGCGAACCTTGCGAGGTAGAAGACTACATCAACGAAGATACCGCCATCTACAACGCCGCCAACTCCCAGCTGGCCGACCTAACGCCGGGCGTACTGGTGTCGGTGGGCATACTGGGCACTTTTTTGGGCCTGGTGCTGGCCCTTTCCGGCGTAAACCTCAACGATATCAGCCTGATCACCGAAACCATCCAAAGCATGATCGGCGGCATGTTCGTGGCCTTTCTTACTTCGGTCTGCGGGATCATCGCCTCGCTGATATTTACTTATTCTAACCGTTACGTGCTGGGGCGGGCCCATCGCGCTTTGGATCACTTTTTAAAGAACTTTCGGCAATACGCCATGCCCATGCCCGCCGATACCGGCAACAAGATGGTGGCCCTGCAACGGGAGCAAAACGAATATATGCGCACCTTTGTGGAGGAAGTGAGCCTGCGCACCGCCACCCAAATCGAACAGGCCATCATGCGGGCGCTGCTGCCGGTACAACGATCCATGGACAACTTTATCGTGGCAGCCACCCGGGAGCAGGTGGAGGGCATGGACAAGGTGGCGGCCCGGTTTGTGGAGCGCATGAACCTGGTGCTGGACGGCCAGCTCTCCAAACTGGGCGATACGCTGGCGCAGTTAAACGCCAGCCATCAGCACACCCAGTCCGACTTGCAGGCCGCCGCCGCGGTCATCAGTTCGGTCACCCAAGATGTGGCGCAGATGCAGCGCCATGTACAAAACATGTTCGGGCAGATGGACGGGTTTTTCGAGCGGGTGGAGCAGGCGGGCAGCTCGGCGGCCATTGCAGGCGCGCGCAGCGCGGAATTGCTGGAAACCATCCATACCACCAGCATGCAGCAGGCCAAGTACCTCACCAAACTACAAGACTATCAGGCCGAGCTGCAAGGCAGCGTGCAGCAGTACATCCAATGGGCGGACAAGCTGCTCTCCACCACCGACGAGCAGTCCCGCAATACCAACGAGGGCCTGGCCCGCATTGCCACGGATCTGCAAGACAGCGCATCTCTCCTGCAAAGCAGTTACGATTCCTTTGTAGAGAACATACAGATCGGCCTGGCCAGGGCGCTGGGTATGTTTGACGAAAACATCACCGCCATCGCCAAGGATCTAAACGCGGCCATGCAGGGGATCCATACCGTAGTGAAAGAGGTGCCCGCCATGATGGCGGGAAGCGCCCGCAAGTACGGCACCCAGGTCGATCAGTTTGTGGACGCGCTCTCGCAGCTGCAAAAGGGCATGCAGAGCGTAACGGTAGCGCTGGAAAAAAGGGAGGTAGGCTGAGGTGAGGGTGCACGCCCGGAGCAGGCGGCCGCGGGGAAGCGGCGGCGCATTCTGGACCTCCTATGCCGACATGATGGCTGGCTTGATGCTGGTTTTTGGGCTGGTGATGGTGTTCAGCATCTATCAGTTTTCCCTGCAAGGTGAAGACCTCACCGAAAAAAAACGGCAGATAGACGCCCAGCAAGAGGAGCTGGACGCCAAACAAGTGGTGCTGGACGAACAAACCGCCCAACTCATCGCCGCGCAGCTGCTGCTCCAATCCCAGCAGATTACCCTGGACACCCAGCAGGCCACCTTAAACGAGCAGGAGGAGACCTTGGATGCCCAAACCTTGCTGCTGGCCGCCATCCAGTTGACGCTGGATGAGAAGGAAGAGGAACTGAGCGTAAAGGATCTGGCGTTGCAAGGCGCCCAAGCCCAAATAGACGCGGCCCAATTGAGCATATTGGCCCAGAGGCAGCAATTGGGCTCCCAGCAGCAACGGTTGGAAGCGCTGGTGGGCGTGCGCACGCGCATCATCGAAAGCTTAAGCGAGGAGCTGCGCAAAGCCAATCTGGACGTGATCGTAGACCGGCAAACCGGCGCCATCACCATGAAGGGCGCGGTGCTGTTTAACGTAAACCGCTCCACCCTAACGCCCAACGGCATGGCACTGCTCGACGATTTGATTCCCGTATATGTGCGCACGCTGATGCAGCCCGAATACCGTGACTTTGTGGGCGAGATCATCATAGAGGGGCATGCCGACACCGACGGCGATTTTTTGCCCAATCTAAGCCTATCGCAGGATCGTGCGCTGGCCGTAGCCCGGTATTGCTTGCAAGACGGCTTTGGCGGCCTGAATGCCCAGGAGCAGGAGATGCTCCGCGCGATGATGACCGCCAACGGGCGATCCTGGAGCAACCCCATTCTCTATACCGATGGCACGGAAGACAAAGAGGCCTCCCGCCGTGTGGAGATCAAGTTCCGGCTGAAGGAAGCCGAAATGATCGACGAGATGCGAACGATTTTGGAGCCTGAATAACGGAGGTGTGGCCAATGCGTGTTTTAGCGTGGGCATTGTTAGTGATTACGATTTTTGCGGGATTGCTGATCGCGTATTCGTTGTACGCGGCGGAACTGAGGGTAACCCAGGCCCAGGTGCGTGTGGCGCCCGCCGCCGAGATGGCGACCCAATTCCAGGGATTGTACCGGGCGGTCCAGGAGCGTGCGGTGCTGGGCAAGCAGTTTCAAGAGGGGCCCACCGATGATCCCGATGCCTACGATTTTCACATTTATACCGTGCATTTACGCAACAACGGGCTGGTCCCGGCGGATTGGGTTCGTTTAGATGTGCTGCCCGAACCTGGCGCCGTGCTGCAATCCGAAAGCGAAAGCGCCGGATATGTCCCGGCTGTAAGCCCCGGAGAAATACAGCTTGTGGTGCTGGCCCAGCGCGGCGCAAGCCCGGCGCGGCAACTTTCGCTAACCTACTTTATTTGGGGCAGATCGTACAATCTGCCGGTGGTTGTGTCAGAGTAGTTTGGTTTTAACGCGAAACACAAGTAGGGCGCGCCGCCCTCGGCGCGCCGTGATTCGCTCAAAATAGCGCATCATAAACGCACTACGTCGGCGCGTCGAGGTGCCGCGCCCTACAGGCAAGCGTTTCTAATCTCATAAAAAGCGAAGATAATCCGTGCTGCACCACCCGATGTGCAGCATCCCGCTGGGCGCAACATACCGTACCTTCGTCCACCCCGTCACACGGTCTATCACGGTAAGAATGGAGCCCTTGGGCATTTCACAAATCGGCGCGCCGGAAAGGCTCGGCTCTTTGCGCAACCGCAGCCCGGTTTGTTGTGTGTTTACAATGGCTTGACCCGCCTGGCCTGGCCCCGGATCCACCGGTCCCGGTGGGATCAGGATCGGCGGCGGCAGTGTTGACGAATACTCCACCTCGGTTAGCAGCCCCCAGTGGGTCCACGCGCCGATGCTGGTATCTACCTTGGCGTTGGGTGTAGTAGCATGCACAACGCGTATAGGGCTAACACGGGTTAAGCAGCCCACATGGTATAGGTTGCCCAGGCCGTCGCCACGGAATTGGGCGGGTTCTTGCCCGTCAAACCGCCGCTTAAACACCGCCATGCCCACGCACAGCGGGGTGGACGCGGAAAGGGCCCCCTTTTGTCCGCAGTGTAAACGGTACTGGCTATTGCTTCCATGAGCAATGGTTTTTCCATATCGTTGATACACCCGCACCCATGCTCCGCTGCAATCGATGCCCCGGGAGTCGTTGGTGCCGGGGCTGCGATAGGGCCATCCAATAATTTCTTCAAACATCGCCGCTGCTTGAGCGGCCAGTATTTTTGACATATGCCTCTTCCTTTTCATCTTGTTTTGAGTTAGAGGAGAACGTCCTCCGGATATCTTATGTCAATACAAAATGTAGGGTGCGGAAGCACGCACGCAAAAAAGAAGCGCACATAGGATGTAAGCACGAGGATCCCGCATGGGAAATCAACAAGGAGGCGTTCACATGTCTTTTTACTCCTACAAGAATGCGAATCCCAGCTGCTGCCCCGGGATTGTGGGCGGCGACGTGCTCCACGGCTTGCAAGAGAAGGTTTGTGTGCAGGTGAAGCGGGTATACGATTCCTGCTTGCAGCAACAGCAACTGGACGATGTTGTGGTAACGCTCGAAAGTTATGGCATCGTACCCCCGGAATGCCGTGAGCGTTGTGAGCAAACCGCCTGCTCAACCCAGGAGAACATGGCCCCCCCGCTGCTGCCCATCACCTTTGAAAGCTGCCGCTCTACCAGTACCACAGGTACGCTGCGCAACGTAACCATCGACCGGCTGTGCGACCGTCCGTGTTTTGCCAGGGTGCGCAGCGCCATAGAAATCCCGCTCGATATCCTATTCACCGACGCCCGCTGCTGCGAATACATAGGCAAAGCCAGTATCACGCTCAACAGGGATGTGCTGCTCTCCGTACCCGACGAGTCCATCGTTCCCTTTACGCTGGAGTCGATGGTAAGCGCGATTTGCGTGTCCGGCACATACCTGGGCAACAATCGCTTTAAGCTTACGATTTGTGTAACCATCGTGCTGAAGATACTGGCCAACGTCGAGATTTTGATTCCCTCTTACGGCTTCTGCCCCATCCCGCCTTGCGAAGAATTTGCAGAAAATGTATGTGATGAATTTTTCTCGTTGCCGCTCTTCCCACCCATGTCGCTGTGTAACGAGAGCGCTATGCCCCTGGGCAACGCGGCGCTCAACAACGGCGCCTTTGGCTGCGCTTGCGGCGGTTAAACCCTACATAAGAGCGGGATCCTCTAAAAATAGGCCAGCCTCCCTGCATGCCGAGGAGGTTGGTTTTTTTGACAAAAAATTTACATATTGGCAAGGGCATGGGTTAAGGGTATAATGTATCTGTGTAATGATGGGAACACGAGAGAGGACGCCAATGATGAACGTGGATACCGGTCTTTTTCTCGATGACTTTGAGGCCGAGGCCCGGGGGCACATAGGCGAAATTGAGGCCGCCTTTTTAGACGTGGCCACGCTTGCCCTTGACCATAAACGAATCGACAGCATTTTTCGCAATGCCCACAGCCTAAAAGGAACGGCAGGTTTTTTTGCCCTCGATAAGATTGTTGCCGTTGCCCACGCGTTAGAAAGTGTTTTTTCCCGGATCAAAGACGGAAACCTGATCGTAAACGAAAAGATTGCCGACATCGCCTTACAAAGTGTGGATTGCTTAAAAGACTTGGTGGATCACATGGGCGCCGACGAAGAAATTGACACCAAACCCCTTTTAGATACACTGCAAGAGTACACAAATCAAACGCAGCCCGCCGAGTTACCCGGCAGCCCAATACCCTCGTCCCTTTTGATCAGCGGTGAAATCAAAAAGTCTTTGCAAAACGCAGCGCGGCGCGGGCGCAAGGCCTATTATGTCCATGTTGCCGAAAATGCCAAAGAGATGATCGAAAACATCACGTCCATCGGCACAATCGTAGGGGCCGTCGTCAATGGAAATACCGACAAGCCCCTCTATGAAGCAGCCGACATCATCAGCGCCCTTGCCGGGCACAAAACGCCTGTGCTGGAGCTTTATGTGGCCTGTCCCTTGGAGCCCGGCCTTTTTGCGATGGCCATTGGGATAGATCAAAAGCATGTACAGCTATTGGCCAAAGAAACCTACTCAAACGACTTGTCCAAAGCAAAAACCGAGCCCATCTATCAAAAAGCCACTACACGGAAAAATGATTTTTCTATCCGGCTGGATGTTTCGGCCATCAACGGCCTTTTGGATTTGGCCAACGAGATGATTTTGACACGAAACCAACTTCTTTCCGTTGTGGCAGACCATAAAAAGTCCATTGTCGGCCTTACGCCGATTTTGCACGACATGAACCGGCTCACAAGCGAAATTCAAGAAAAGGTTATGCGCACAAGGATGCAGCCCATCAGCGTCATTTTTGAAAAATTCCCCCGCATCATACGGGATACCGCAAAATCCTTGCGCAAGGATATCGAAATCGAGATTTTTGGCGAAGATGTGATGCTAGACAAGTACCTGCTGGATTCGCTGACCGATCCGATTACGCAGCTTGTGAAAAACGCCGCCGACCACGGCCTGGAATCCCCCAAACGCCGCGGGGCGCTCGGAAAACATAAAAACGGGAAAATCACACTCAACGCCCATTTGCACGACGGTTCGGCCATCATTGAAGTAAGGGACGATGGTGCGGGCATTGACATGGAGGCGCTCAAGCGCATCAGCCTGGAGCGGGGGCTTGTGACAGAAGAGGCCCTTTTGGCCATGCCGCCAAGCGATGTATTTGCGTTGGTGTTTGAGCCGGGGATTTCCACGGCTAAGCGGGTCACCAGCATTTCCGGGCGGGGCGTGGGCATGGACATCGTAAAAAGCAACATCGAAAAGCTGGGCGGTTCTATCGAAATAGACTCTGCCCTGGACAAAGGAACAACGGTGCGGCTCAAAATGCCCCTTACGCTGTCGGTGATCCGCACACTGATCATTACCATCGATTCCATCGCCTATGCCGTGCCGGAAAGCAATGTGGAGCGGATCGTGCGGATCTGGCGCGCCACCCCGTCCAGGCGGCTGGAAACAGTCAATAACTCGCTGGTTTTAACCCTAAACGGGCAGTTTTATCCCGTTGTTACAATGGAAGAAATAGAAGCCAAAGCCCGGGGGCTTGAGCCACCGCCCATAGAGGTGCTGCTAGAGCGGGCCAGGGGGCAGGATGTGATCAAATGCTTGGTGCTCAAGGCGGAAAACAAGGATTTTGCCCTACTGATAGACAATGCCATCGAAACCGTGGAAACCCTGGTGAAACCGCTGCCCCTTTATTTGCAGCCTTGCCTTTGTTATTCGAACGTAACGGTTTTAGGCAATGGCAACGCCGTTACGATTTTGGATGCCGAAGGGATACTGCGCCTGATGGGCATAGAGACAGTTGAAGCAATTAAAATGAGCGCCCCCACCAACGAAACTCGAACAAACACAGAAGGCGAAAAACAAGTGATTCTATTTCAATGCTCCGGCGCCGAATACTTTGCCCTTGAGGCAGGCGAAATCGCAAGGCTTGAGGTGATCTGCCCCCAAAGCATTCAAACCATAGGCAACAGCCATTTTGTAAACATCGCGGATGAAACCATCCGCGTGGTTAGGCCAGAGGATTATGCGCCCGTACAAAAACAAGACTACACCGCCGAAAAGCTCTACATCCTCACACTCAAAAAAAGCGCGTCTCCCATTGGGATGCTGGCAGGCAAAGTGCTGGACAAAGTCCAACAAGCCTTTGTACTGGATCACGACCGAGTGTGCGGCGATTTTATATCCGGCACAAGCGTTTTGAACGAAAAAATCCTTATTTTCTTAAATGCCGCTGCCATCATGAACGAAGTGGAAAAAGACAAAAAAAGAAAACAAACTGTAAAAAAGCGCGGAAAGGCGGTGTAGCTTGAACCCATGAGAGGGCTAAGCTTTTATGTAAACGATGAGCTTTACATGGTGGATGTAACGCTTGTGCAAAAAGTCGCGCGGAACATGGCAACAACGCCCATTCCGGCGGCGCCCGGTGCGGTGGTTGGCATCGCCAATATCAAGGGCAAAATCGTGACTGTGTTAAGCCTTGCCGTATTGCTCGGGCGAGCCCAAAGCAGTTTGGTTCGCGCCACGAAGCTGGTTAGCGCCGTTGTGTTAAAACCTTTTGCCGAAAACGACGATCAAATGGGCTTGCTGATCGACAAACCCGGCGATCTGATTACGGTAGACGAAAAGAACATACTGCCGCCCCCCGCAGTGATGGGAGCCGAGGCGGAGAGCTGCATCTCAGGTATAACCGAAGCCGAAGGAAAACTATACAGGATCATTGATACAAACGCAATTATGAATCGGTTTAAGGACAAAAAAATTACAAACGAACAGGAGGGAAATAGCAAATGAGACAATTCATCAAAAACATCAAAATCCGGGCAAAACTTCTGGCGGCATTTACGTTTGTGGCGCTGATGATGCTTTTTGTTGTGCTGGTCGCGTACACTGACATGACCGATTCAGCAAGCAAAATCAGGGAACTGCATACTATGATCATCATTCCTCTGGATCATTTGTCCCGCACCACCATACAGATAGGCAACATAAAAATCGAGGGCCGCACCGCCCTTCTTGACAGAAACCCCACAAGCCGGAACCAAACAATCCAGCAAGCCTCCAACTCCCTGGGTGAAATCAAAGAGCTCATCACACAATATGAGTCCACCATTCTGGTGGAGGAAGCGCGGGCTCCATACGGCGCTTTGTTGGAAAGGCTCGACGAATATACCATTCTTTGGGATGGTTTTGGCAGTTTGCTGCGGACGGAACGGACCGATGAAGCACAGGCCTATTTAGAAGAAAGGCTTTCGCCGGTTTCCGACGCATGCTTGGAGTATTTGGCGGAGCTAACGGCCTTCAAACTAGGAAGGGGCGAAGAGCTTGCCAGCGACGCCAGGGGCACCACCCAAGAACTGCTCTTTTGGCTTGTGTTGATTTCTGCCGTAGGGCTGCTGATCACCATCGCATTTGGCATTTACTTCTCCGTTACCATCAGCGGCCCGATTATGAAAGGGGCTGCCCTAATGATACGGGCTGCGGACGGCGATTTTACCGTACGGTTGCCAGCGGACAGCGGCGCGGAAATAGGGCAGCTTTTTGCCGCGTGCAACCTGCTAAACACCTATATAGACACCAGTATCACCAACCTAAAAGAAGCGATTATCAAAATGCGGGGCTCCGCACAAAACATGCTGGCCATCTCCTCGCTGATGGCATCCAACAGTAAGGGGCTGAACGAACAAACATCCTTCGTAAGCTCTACTACAGAAGAATTCTCGGCGGGTATGACCCAGTCGTCCAGCTCCCTGTCAACGGCCAGCACCCATATCAGCGCCGTGGCTTCTTCGATAGAAGAAATCAACTCCACCATCAGCACCGTGGCGGCGGCGGCCGAGCAAACAAGCACAAGGGTAGAACAGTCCAGCACCCTTGTAGATAACATTCAAAACAGCATCGCAAAGGCGTCGGGTTCGGTTACGTTGGTTTCAAACGCTTTTAATAGCGTGGCGGGCAGCGTAAACGATATCAACAAGTCAATTTTGGTGGTAAGCGAACACAGCGTGGCAG
>Ga0123356_10008497_pt1 | contig 10202 bp, 9 predicted proteins | sample TergutEmb28metaG_2_FD_92546 | JGI IMG/M metagenome (GOLD analysis project Ga0123356, IMG submission 92546) | Embiratermes neotenicus P3 segment gut microbial communities from Petit-Saut dam, French Guiana - Emb289 P3 | ecosystem: Host-associated > Arthropoda: Insects > Digestive system > Gut ... | reverse complement strand
GGTTTTGCGTGCGCTCAATAAGCCCTTGCAAAGAATCCCCGTTTAAGCCCAGGTTGAGTATGGTATCCATCATGCCGGGCATGGAAGCGCGGGCGCCGGAACGTACCGATACCAATAAAGGATCGGCGGGGTCACCGAACTTTTTGCCGGAAATCTCTTCCAGCTTACCCATGGCCGCCTCAATTTCCGCAACTATATAGTCGGCTACCTTTTCCCCCTGTTCATAGTAATCTGTGCAAGCCTCGGTGGTTATAGTGAATCCCTGGGGAATAGGCAAGCCAAGATTAGTCATTTCGGCCAAATTGGCCCCTTTGCCGCCAAGAAGATTCTTCATGGACGCATTGCCTTCAGAAAACATGTACACAAACTTTTTACTCATTGCATCGCTCCCTTTCAAAATTTAAATATGTTTCATTGTAACATTAACTTCCTACATATTACAAGAAAAACCTAAAAACCATACGAGAAAACAATTATTGCCGCTGCTACTTTGAAAATATTTCGTTAAAAAATCAATCGTATTTTCCTTTGAATTTATCGCCATCTCCGACAAATTCTTTTTCCATATGTGGCACGTTTGAAATCAAGGATTATTTACTTCTCCACCAACTTCGATAAATCACCCATTTGCGCAGCTAAAGTTACTATTTGCTGCAATAGGGATAGGCGGTTCATGCGTATATCTTGATTTTCGTCCATCACCATCACTGATTCGAAGAAGGCGTCGATATCGCCGCCCAGGCCGGCTAGAAGTTGCAAAACAGTGGTATAGCGCCTTTCCCGTAAAGCTGTATGAACCTGTTGTTTTATCTGCAGCACATGATTGTGCAGGCGGTTTTCTGCCGCATCCTGTAATAGGTCCTCGCGCACTTGCGGCAGGGCGGCTTCGTTCAGCTCGCCTTTTGCCGCGGCGGCGCGCAACAGGTTAGCCGCGCGCGTGAAGCCCTCTAATAGATGCCCGAAGCCTGTTTGTTCGCGGTATTCCTGCAAAGCATGGGCTTTCAGCATGATTTCCCATAAATTGCCGCCGCGCTGATTTTCGATTGCCTGGATAACATCGTAGGACAATCCTTGCTCGGTCAGGGCATTAGCCACACGCAGGCGCAGGAAATTGATGATAAGTTCTATCTGCGCCACGCGGTCGCGGCCGCCGCTTTCCGTCATATGCGGCTTTAGCAGCTCGAACGCTTTCGCCGCCAAACCATGCATTTCTAAGGACAGGCCATGCCGCACCATTGTTTGCACACAGCCGGTCGCGGCGCGGCGCAGTGCATAGGGATCCTGCGAACCGCTGGGTACCATTCCCACGGCGAAAAAGCCGCATAAAGTGTCTATTTTATCCGCTAAGGCCACGGCTACGCCGGGCCTGGTTGCGGGGATTTCATCACCGGCATGGCGCGGCAAATAATGCTCGCGGATGGCCTGGCACACCGTATCCTGCTCGCCGCCGGCCCGCGCATAGTATTCGCCCATAATGCCCTGCAGCTCCGGGAATTCATACACCGCGTGGGAGAGCAAATCGGCCTTGCATAAATAAGCCGCGCGTTCCGTTTGCCGCAACTCCTCCACGCTGTAGCCCAAGGCCTCGCCGATATAGACAGCCAGCGCCATCAGCCGCTCCACCTTCTGCCGCATATTGCCCAGCTTCTCGTGGAACACTATTTCCGCTAAGCGCTCCGTCAGCAGCGATAGCGGCTGGCGTAAATCCTCCTGCCAAAAGAACTCAGCGTCGGCCAAGCGGGGCCGTATCACCTTCTCATTGCCGGCCCGCACGATATCCAAAAAGCGGCTATCGCCATTGCGCACGGCGATGAACTTATTCAGCAGGCTGCCGTCTTCCTTATACACGGGGAAATATCGCTGATGCTCGCGCATGGGCGTTATGATCAGCTCCCGCGGCAGTTGCAGATATTTTTGCTCAAAAGAACCGGCCAAAGCGGTGGGATATTCCAACAGGAACACCACCTCTTCCAGTAATTCTTCATCCTCCTTAACCACGCCGCCGATAGCCGCCGCCTGTTCCTGGATTTGGCGCCATACCAGCTCGCGGCGCTCCTGCTGATCGCAGATAACGCCATTTTGCCGCAACAGGTCCACGTAGCAGGCGGGCTCGGCGATTTCGATATGCTGTGAACCCAAGATGCGGTGGCCGCGCGTAATGCGTCCGGCAATGACCCCGGCCAAACTAAGCGGCAATACTTCGCCGCCCAACAACGCCACCAGCCAATGGATAGGCCGGGCAAAGCGCATCTCCTCATAACCCCAGCGCATGGGCTTAGGAAAATGTATCTTGTGAATGATATCCGTCAACAATTGCGGCAATATAGCCGCCGCGCTTTGTCCCTTGACCTGCTTGACAGCGAATACATACATATTTCCGCCCACTTCTTTTTGCCGCAAATCCGCCTCATCCACGCCCTGCCCCTTACAAAAGCCCAATAAAGCGCGGCTGGGCTTGCCCTCCGCATCATAAGCCGCGGCCAAACTGGGCCCCTTGACCTCAATATCCTGATCAGCCTGCATAACAGCCAGCCCATGCACTAACAAAGCCAAGCGGCGCGGCGTGGCGTATACATCCAGGCTTTCATAAGGCAATCCGGCATTGGCTAGGGCGGGGCCAGCCAATTGGCGTATCTGCGCAATAGCCGGCGGCAAAAAACGCGCCGGAATCTCTTCCACGCCGATTTCGAGCAACAGATCACGTCTATCCGCTGTTTCGTGATTATTCATAGTGGGCAATCCTTTCTATACCGATTAACGATGAACGATTAACAATGAACGATTATGGTAAAATGCTGCGCATTTTGAATTAAATTAATTCCGCAGGAATTTTACCATCATCGTTAATCGTTCATCGTTAATTGTTAATCGTTCTTTCAATGTCCAGTATGCCGTATTTGCCACCAAACTTAGCAAAGGCGGTTTCTTCGTCAATAAGCAGAATATCTTCAAAGAGGAACGGCACAGCAGTATTCCCGTCTTTGTCAATAATACCCCATTTTTCATCAAGGCGTACAGCTATCACGGTATTAACATGAGTTAAAAAATAATTTATATTGTAGCTAATGCCAGTGTCATAAATAAAATCGGATACAAATACTGTGCCGTAGGCAAGGCCATATTTTTCACTGATATTAGCGTTACTGAAATCATATGTCGACAAGGGATCGTAATCAATATCGTCAATTTCCAATTCTTTAATTTTATCTGAATCTATACTCTGGAATGCATACAGACTGTTTGGAAGCCAGGAGATGGTTTCTAAAAAATCCTTAAAATCATTTTCTGGCCCAATAAACATATAATCACCACTATGGCCATCAGAATAATACACAAAAAGTCCGTTTTTTCTATCATAAAATAAATAATCCGCTTCGCCACCATGACCTCCTTCGAAAGGTAATTCTAGTGGCTGCCCTGTAATAGGATCTATTAAGCCATCGTGATTTTTTGTGAAAAATATATTACATATTTGACAATAGAAGATATTGCCATACTCCAAGGTCGGCGCAACCCGCCACACAAAACCGTTTTCATCGGCTTCGAGCGTGGTTACAGCGGGCTCAATGACATTATTTAACTCGCCCTCCGCAGGCACATCCTCACTGAGTTGTGAAGCTACGACGGAATCAAGGTAATCGCTCGGATCGACTTCTGTAAGCGCGTCCTCGTCAGGGGATGGGTTTGTAATTGTTTCTTCCGGCGGTAATGAAACAGGCGGCTGATCTCTACCGCAAGCAGGCAATAGCAACGCTATGGCGATAAACAAAGCAATAAGTTGTACACGTCTGACCATACTATGCTCCACATTTCAAATAAATTCCGCAGGAATTTTACCATCATCGTTAATCGTTCATCGTTAATTGTTAATCGTTAAACCCCCAACTTTTGCCTCAATTCAACATCCTTCAAAAGTGGATAACCCAAGTTCTTCCGCTGCTCCACATACGCCACAGCGCAGGCGCGGGCCAGATGGCGTACGCGCGCTATGTAGCCTTGGCGTTCGGCTACCGATATGGCGCCGCGCGCGTCCAATAGGTTGAAGGTGTGGGAGCATTTTAGCAGATAATCGTAGGCGGGTTGCACATAGCCCAATTCCACGATGCGCGAGGCCTCGCGTTCATACATCGCGAACAGCTTGAACAGCATCTCCACATCGGCGGCCTCGAAATTATAATGCGAATAATCCACCTCGTTTTGATGATATACATCGCCATAGGTGACGCCGTTAACCCATTCGATGTCAAAAATACTATCCACCTTTTGGATAAACATAGCCAAGCGTTCGATACCATAGGTGATTTCACCGCTGACCGGCTTACAATCCAAGCCGCCGCATTGCTGGAAATAGGTAAATTGTGTTATCTCCATACCGTCCAGCCACACCTCCCAGCCCAGGCCCCATGCGCCCAGGGTGGGGCTTTCCCAGTTATCCTCCACAAAGCGTATATCATGCTCTTCGCCGCGTATACCCAGCGCTTCCAGGGATTGCAAATACAGCTCCTGAATATTATTCGGCGAGGGCTTCAGCAACACCTGATATTGAAAATAATGCTGTAAACGATTGGGGTTATCGCCGTAACGCCCGTCGGTAGGACGGCGCGAAGGCTCCACATAAGCCACATTCCAGGGCTCCGGCCCCAGCGCGCGCAGGGTAGTGGCCGGGTTCATAGTGCCGGCGCCTTTTTCCACATCATAAGGTTGCTGGATAATGCAGCCATTATTGCCCCAAAAATCATTCAGCGCCGCGATGATTTGCTGAAAATTCACGAGACTGCCCCCTTCCCCTATAAATGACTTTGTGACTAATTTTAACAAAACAATGTAAGCATGTCAATGAAAGTTGAACATATTATAATATATCAAAATATTAAATCATTTCTATTCAAGAAGGCTTTTCAACAAAGCCCGGGCTTTAGATACCTGCTCCAAATGATAATTCAGATAATGCGCCAGCGCAGTTTCCATTTCCTCCCGCGCGGCAGCGCCGATTTTTAGTTGCGGTAAGCGGTTGACCGGGCTTTCCAGTAAATGACGCATAGTCAGCACCGTACCGGCAGCAAGCGCCGGCGCCTGGGCTTTTAATGCGTATCCAATATTTCCTTCCTGTTCTGCCCCCTGTCCCCTGTCCTCTGTCCCCTGTCCACTGACCTCTGACCTCTGACCTCTGTCCTCTGGCTTCTGGCTTCTGTTACAGCAAGAGAGGCAGAGCAGACCGCCGCGCGAAGGTGAAAGCTGAAAGCTACCGCCCAGTATGCCGCGGCCGCAGGACAGGCAATTCTCCAGCTGTGGCGCCAGGCCCAAGGCGGCCAGCAGGCGCAGTTCAAAGAAACGCGCCGTCATAAACGGCTCGGCATCCATATCCAGCAGCGAAAAGGCGGAAAGCAGCAGGACAAAAACCTCTTGGCCGGGCTTGCCTTCCGGCATCGCCAAATCGATCAGCTCGACCATATAGGAAGCATGGGCAATTTTACTCAGATCCTGACGCAGAGAAATAAAGGGCCGCTCTACCTCGCCCTGTGTAAGCGTGTCAAGGCTACCGCGTCCGCGCGCCAAAGTCAGGCATACCTGCGTAAGAGGCTGAGCCAGCCGCCGCAACCCCCCATTAGGCCGCCCGGCCCCTTTGGCCAATACCGTAAGACGCCCCTGCTCCAAACTGAACAGATGCACCAACTTATCATGCTCCTTATAATCGCGGTTACGCAAAACCACGGCATGTAGGGTGTAGTATTTCTCCGCCATAGTATTTCCTTTTAAAAACTGTCCCAGTTTTTCAAAAGCCTTTCATTATTGCGCCAATCCTTCTTGGTTTTCACGCGCAGCTCCAGATAGATGGGGCAAGCTAATAAGTTTTCCATTTCCCGCCGCGCCGCGCTGCCTACTTGCTTCAACATCGCCCCATTTTTGCCGATAAGTATGCCCTTTTGGCTTTCCCGCTCCACATAGATATTGGCCTCCACGTACAGCCGGTTTTCCGGCCTTTCCTCCATGGCGGATATGGTCACGGCCACCGCATGCGGTATTTCCTGCGCCGTGCGCTTCAGCACCTGCTCGCGCACCAATTCGGCCAGCAATAGCTGCTCGGGCTGATCACTTACCATATCCTCGGGATAATAACGCGGCCCCGGCGGCAAATATTGACAAATCAAATCCAACAAGCGTGAACAATTTTCGCCACTAACAGCAGATATCGGCGTCAACTCGGCAGCGGCAAAACGCGCCGACCAAGCGGCTATCAAAGGCAACAAAGCCGCTTTCTCCAACTTATCCACCTTATTCAACACCAAAAAAACCGGCGCACCAACCTGAGACTTACCCCCAGATTCCAATTTACCACCTGAACCTAATTTGCCATTTGCCATTTGCAATTTGCCATTTGCTTTGCCATTTGCTTTGCCATTTGCCATTTGCAATTTGCCATTTGTTTCAAGCAGTGTCTCTATAATATACTGCTCGCCCTTGCCATATGGTTCGTTAACATCCACCAAATAAAGCACCAAATCGCAGTTGGCCAAGCTGTCGCTAACGGCCCGCATCATGCGTTCGTCCAGCTTGTGGCGGGGCTTCATCACGCCCGGCGTATCCATAAACACAGCCTGCATACGCTCATCGCTGTAAATGCCGCGAATTTGATTACGCGTGGTTTGCGGCTTTTCCGAAACAATAGCCACCTTAGCCCCCAGCAAGCGGTTCAATAACGTCGATTTCCCGGCATTGGGGCGGCCGATGATGGCGATGAAACCGGACTTATATGGAATATCAACCGTATCTAACATAAATTACCTCTGGAATTTGATATCAATATTTAGCCAAAAAATCAGCTGGACTGATTATTTCGGGGCGCTCAATGTCAACTGCATAAAAATCCTTGTCGCCAGTGATAAGGATGTCCACATCAGCAGTGATTGCGGAATACAATATCGGCTCATCATTTTTGTCACGTATTGTAAAATAATCGTGTTTCGGCAGTTCGGGCGGTGTATATTCTAACTCAAACGGCAATTTCGTTAAAAAATTATGTACACTTGTTATTTTGTCAGGAAATTTTCTTTTTACTACACTGTCAAGCTCTTCCAAAATATAAGAGGACAAAACGAGCGTATGATGCAAACAAATATAGTTCAACAAACCACCCAGTCTGCTGCTATTGAAAACAGCGATAGAAACAAGCATGTTTGTATCAGTCATTATTCGCATGGCGTTCTTCCCACATTTCTTTTCTTACTTCCTTCACAAGCGCAACAACATCATCTTCCGTTCTTAAGCCAAGCCGCTCTGCCTCACCTTCAAAATCCATTTGCAGTTCTTTTATGGCCAATGACACGGGATTAACAATAGTATAAGCCCCGTCTTTTTCAACAAAAGCAACCTTTCCACCATCCTGAAGGTTTAATTTACGACGAATGCTAATCGGTAGAGTGATCTGCCCTTTTGACGTTATTCTTGCTAACTCCATAATATCAGCTCCATTCATTGTTTTCCTTGCTCGTAGTATATGTTATTATAGTAAAAAAATCAATAGGCTTATTTAATTCTAAATAACGAAAACAGCTATATTAGCAAAGGGAGCGGGAAACCCCACTCCCTCCACCACAAAATTAATCGTTCATCGTTCATTGTTAATCGTTCATCGTCTTTCAGCATTCATTCCCGCTTCAAACGACGCCATATTACGTTCCGCGCCTTTAGGCCAGCGTGAAACGATGGCGTTTTTGATTTCCTCCGCTGTGAATAATTGGCCCAGGCAGGTATACTTGACCGCCGCCGCCAGCAGATAGATATTATCCGCTGTGTCCGCCGGTAATTCCTCCGGCGGCAGATAGGTGATATTGCCACCTACTTTGGCTACTTCCTCTTTAACCTGCTCCACTGTGGGGTAGGCGGCTTTGCCCAGCATTACCTCGGTGGGTTGCCAGTTGTAGCCGAATACTATGAAATCGCCGCCCTTTTTCAAAAAGCGTACCGCTTTCAGGGATTCGCATAGCTCCGTGGATATCACCAAATCCGCGCCATGCGGGCGCACATCCGGGCCTACTTCGCCGTGGCCCAACTTAAGCTGCGCCTTCACAAAACCGCCGCGCTGCGCCATGCCCTTGGTAGGGAAGAAATTGGCGGAAATACCCTTTGCCATGGCGGCATGGGTGATCAACTCCGCGATGGTCAAAATACCCTGTCCGCCTACGCCTGTTAAATATATATCCAATGTAGTTGCCGCCATTATTAACCCTCCTTCACAATTGCGCCGAATTTGCACAGGCTATTGCAGATGCCGCAGCCATTGCATTGCTTGGCGTCGATGAATACTTTTTCGCCGGTAAACACTATGGACGGGCAGCCGGTAGTGTTGATGCACACCTTGCATTTAGTGCATTTATCCTCCGCCACCACGCTTATGCCATAACGTATTTTGCGACGGCCGGTCTGGATAGCGCATTCGCGCCGCGCCAGCACCACTTTCACGCCGGGCAGCGGTATCGCTTCCTTCAGCGTTTCCGTCATCTTCGGCAAATCATAGGGATCGACGATAAACAATTGCGCCACGCCCAGCCCGCGCACGATTTCCGCGATATCCGCGCGCTGTTTAGCGGCGCTTTGCTGGAATTCATCGGCCGTGCCCGCATTTACCTGCATGCCGGTCATGGCTGTCCAGCCATTATCCATGATGATGGCAGTCAAATCTACTTTATTCTGCACCGCGTTCAGTAGGCCCGGCATACCGCCGTGCATGAAGGTGCTGTCGCCGATGGTGGCTATCACCGGGGTTTTCACGCCCGCATAATGGTAACCCTGCGCCATAGGTATGGAAGCGCCCATGGCGATCTCTGTCCACAGGGTGTGGAAGGGCGGACTCATGCCTAAAATGGTGCAGCCGATATCGCCGGTGACCATAACCTCGTCTTTTTTGTAGCCCAGCTTGCGCACGGCCTGATTGATGCCGATATATACGCCGCGATGCGGGCAGCCGGCGCATACGCCGATGGGGCGCGCCGCACACAGAGCTTCCGCGCCTTCGTAGGGGGTGAACTCCGCCGGAAACTCCTGACCCAGCGCCGCATAGATAGCCTTCAGCACATTCATGGCGGTAAAATTGCCGATACGTGAAAGCGTGCCGTCCTCTTTACCGATGATAGGCAGTATTTTCGCGGCTTTATAGGCGCGCAAATAAGCGCCGCGCTCCACATAAGCCTCGTTTTCCTCCAACACGGCGATGGCGCCGCAATGGGCGATCAGCTTATCCAACTCGGCTTCCGGCAGGGGATTGCTGCCGGCTACGCGCAGGAAGGAAAAACCGTCTGTTTTTACACCTTGAGCGGCGGCCAGTTCCAGGGCTTCGCCGATGAAGGAATTCACCACGCCCACGCTGACTATACCGAGTCCGCCCGCTTCGCCCAGCTTCAATTCATGCATACCGTCGGCGCTGATCTTATCCTGGGCCGCTTGCAGGCGCGCGATAAGGTCGCGATGCTGATCCATACATATCTTGGCGCCGGCCTTTGTATATTTGAAGATATCCTTTTCCAGCAATACCGGGCGCTCTGCGGCCGGCGGTTCTCCCGGTATATCCACTGTAGCGTGGCTTTGCGCCACATTGGTCACGGAGCGCAGCATAACCGGCCCGCCGATAGCCTCCGAAAGTTCGAAAGCGTACTTGGTCAGGCGATAGCTTTCAGCTACGCTGCAAGGCTCCAGCACCGGCATATCGCTCATAAAAGCGAAGCCGCGCACATCCTGCTCCGGCATACCGGCGGCCACGCCGGGGTCATCGCAGACATAGATCACCAGGCCGCCTTTGCCGCCCGAATAAACGAAGCTGATCAGCGAATCATAAGCCACGTTTAAGCCGGACATCTTCATGGTACACAGGGCGCGCTGATTCGCCCAACTGGCGGCCCCGGCTATTTCCAGCGCCACCTTTTCATTGGTGCACCACTCAACATGCACGCCCTCGATACCTTTGTTCCAGATACTGCCGATGGCTTCCGAAGAAGGCGTACCCGGATACCCGGCTATAACCTTTACACCGGCTGCCAGCGCCGCCTGAGCCACCGCTTCATTGCCACTCAAGTTTTTCATTACCATGTACTTCCCTCCATCCATATTTCCTAGTGTTATTAGGTTCAATATATTTTTAGTATACAGGAAAACTGTCAACAATTCAAGCTTTAATATTGTAAAATATTATAACCTTTTTCATATTAAAG
>Ga0123356_10008496_pt1 | contig 10203 bp, 8 predicted proteins | sample TergutEmb28metaG_2_FD_92546 | JGI IMG/M metagenome (GOLD analysis project Ga0123356, IMG submission 92546) | Embiratermes neotenicus P3 segment gut microbial communities from Petit-Saut dam, French Guiana - Emb289 P3 | ecosystem: Host-associated > Arthropoda: Insects > Digestive system > Gut ... | reverse complement strand
TGTACAAATCAAACCTGGGACAGAAGAACCGGAGAAATGTCATTTGAACTATATATCCTGACAAAAACACCGTATTCCGAATTACCGGAGAGAATACCGCTTACACTTGCTACCATTTGGATGGATTGGAATGTTCGCAATCAAATCGTACAATTTAACAGAACGAATACCGAATTTCGGATCCACATCATTGATTACTCCGAATTTAACACCGAAGATGATTGGAATGCAGGTCTGACGAGATTATCGACCGATATAATCGCAGGCAATGTCCCGGATATTATTGATGTGTCACAACTACCGTTTAAGCAATATGTTGCAAGAGATCTCCTTGTTGATCTGTATCCTCTGATCGATGCAGATCCCGAGTTCAGCAGAAGTGATTTAATGGAAGCTGTGTTCCGTGCTGCTGAAATGGATGGAGGTTTATACCGGATATTCCCGACCTTTAACATAAATACGCTGGTAGGAAACCCTTCGGTTGTCGGTCCGGAGATGGGTTGGACAATGGAAGAATTCGACACTGTTTTACGTAATAATCCGCAGGCGGACAGACCGCTTGGTGCATGGCTTACAAAAGATCAGTTTTTAAGCTCTGCAGTCATGTTAAATATGGATGCGTATGTTGATTGGGCAAAAGGCACCGTCAGTTTTGATTCCGGAGATTTCGCAATGCTTCTTGAAACATCAAACAGATTTCCGACAGAGATCGAATATGAAGATGAATTTGGTAACTATATAGAAGAATATGAAGTGATCGCACAGGGCAGACAGATTATGGCGCAAATGTGGCTGAGCGATTTCCAGTCCTTGCAGATGTATCGGGCTATGTTCGGCGGTGACTTGGCTTTCAAAGGTTTTCCGACCGAAAATAGAAACGGTCATTCTCTTGGAATCAACACCAGTCTTGCCATAACTTCCAGAGCAGTGAACAAAGAAGGTGCATGGTCATTCCTTCGAACACTCCTTGATGCCAAATGGCAGATAGATACATTTTATTGGCAGTTCCCGACCAATAAAGCTGCTTTTGAAGAAAAAGTTAAAGAGGCAATGGAGCAGGATCAAAATATGTCCTGGGGTTGGGGACGTGATTTCACAGTTGAAATACAGCCGATGACTCAGGCTGATGTTGATATAGTGATGCAGCTTATTGAGAATTCCTTCGGCATCGCAAGCTACGACGAAGCTTTAATGAATATTATCAACGAAGGTGCAGCCGATTTCTTCAGCGGCAGAAGCAGCGCACAGGATGCGGCAAGAATAATCCAGAGCAGAGCCGCAATATATGTTTCAGAGCAGAGTTAACACAAAGGAGAAATCCTGATTGAAAGCAAGAATAAGGGAACTTACAGCACGGCTTGGCAAACGTCAGCGTGATATAGTTAACGACAGTTTTTGGTTGGCACCAAGCTTACTAGGCGTCGCAACATTTTATGTAATTCCCTTTTTTGTTATTGTTTATTATTCGTTGATAGACAGTCCCCTGCGCGGAAATTTCGTATTTCTCGATAATTTCCTTAATTTGTTCGGGAACCAGGCGTTTCAAACTGCCACATCAAATACATTAAAATTCTCTCTGACTGCCGTGCCTCTCGCTGTTGTGCTTTCACTTCTGATAGCTCTGATGCTCGAGACCCGGATCCCGCTCAAGAGTTATTTCCGTACGTTTTTCCTGAGTCCATTGATGGTGCCGGTAGCTTCGGTCGTTTTGATCTGGCAGGTTTTGTTTCATCCGAACGGTGCTGTAAATGAGTTAATTATAATTTTTGGAGCCAGAGGAATCGACTGGATGCAATCGGAGTTTAGCCAGTTTGTTGTTGTGGTTCTATTTTTATGGAAAAACCTCGGTTTTAACATGATTTTATTTATGGCTGCTTTGAGTAATATTCCGAAAGAGCTTCTTGAATCGGCAGATGTCGAAGGAGCCGGACCGTTCCGTAAGTTCTTTGAAATAAAAATCAGATATTTATCTCCGACATTATTGTTTGTTACGATTTTATCTTTGATCAACTCGTTTAAGGTCTTCCGTGAAATCTATCTGCTCACAGGAGATTATCCGTATGGTGAATTGTACATGCTTCAGCATTTTATGAACAATATTTTCAAATCTCTTGATTATCAGCGGCTTGCGGCTGCAGCGGTTGTCATGACGATCGCTATGGTCATCATTATCCTGACACTCTTCATTGTTGAAAATCGTTTTGGAAGGGATGTGGAGGAATGAGAAAACGCTATTTCGGACGCACGGGACTATTTATATTATCTGCTGTATTCGCTTTCGGATTTTTATTACCGACAGTTCTTACTATATCCAACTCTTTTATGACTCAAAGTGAAATAAACGCCAACTACGGGATGATCTTTGAAAGTACAAGACCGGGTGTCGGTACATATGTAGCCGACAGTGTCAATCTTAAGTTTATTCCCGATAAAGTCAGCATTGACCAATATTTAACCATTCTTATCAGAAGTCCCGAGCACCTCATAAAGTTCTGGAATTCTGTCATACTGGTTATTCCGATTGTTATTTTGCAAGTAGGTATAGCTTCGTTTGCTGCATACAGCTTTACAAGATATCAAGGTAAGCTTAAAAGTTTTCTGTTTTTCTTCTATATTGTACTCATGCTCATGCCGTATCAGGTAACGATCGTACCTAATTATCTTGTGGCAGATTGGCTTGGCATACTCGGTTCACGGTGGGCAGTTATTTTTCCCGGTGCCTTTGCACCTTTTTCTGTGTTTTTGCTGACAAAATTCATGCGCCGTATTCCTTCGGTATTAATAGAAGCCGCAAAACTTGATGGTGCCAACGAATGGCAGATTTTTACGGGTGTATGTCTGCCGCAGTGCAGAAGTGCTCTTTACTCCATAGCGATCCTTGTCTTTATCGATTACTGGAATATGGTCGAATTACCGATCATATTGCTTGATGATGCTGAAATGCAACCGTTATCGGTATTCCTGTCAACGATCAACGCAGGTGAAGCAGGCGTGGCATTTGCTGTCGCAGTCGTCTATATGATTCCTCCGCTGTTATTGTTCCTCCACGGTGAGGAAGCTCTGGTCGAAGGTATAACACATTCCGGTTCCGTGAAAGGATAGTATATAAAAAGGTGGTATAGGAAATATGAAATATATGGAAGTAAAAAAGAGAGGTTGGGTCAAGACCGCAATAATTATATTTTTGGCAGTTATGCTTGTGTTGACCTTTTTCTCAAATACTATAAGGAACCGCTCGTTACCGGAGGTTGCTGCACAGTATACCACTTCGGGATCTATCACTGCCAGAATACGCGGTACCGGCACGGTTACGGCGAATGAAAGCTATGAAGTTAAAACAAATCAGTCCCGTACTGTAGGTGAAGTGCTTGTACGGCTTAACGACGAAGTAAAAGCCGGGGATGTTCTCATCAGACTGACCGGTTCGGTAAGTGATGAACTCGAAAGTGCACAAGAAGAGCTTCGGATGCTTGAAAGACAACTTGAAGAGTTTTTATTGGAAAACACCCGGCCCGACTCAGGGCTTTCGAGTGTTGACCGTAATGTTCAAAATGCAAGAAACAGTCTGGCGGACGCACAAAGAGAGCGTGATGCAATACGTTACAATGAAGCATCATATAATGCCGCAGTAGCTGCCAATAATCAAGCAGCCGTAGATCTAAGTAACGCCGAAGCCGCGGTGCGTGCCCGGCAACTGGAAGTGAGTCTGGCACAATTTGAACTTGATGCGCTTGAACCGCCTCCTCCTATGGGTGAGGGAGACCCCGATGTATATGAGCAGGCAGAACAGAAACTCAACAATGCAAGGTTAGCCGAGCTTCTTGCACAAAATACACTTGCGTCCGCAAGTGCTGCTGCGGCAGCTGCACAAACCACACTTAGCACACAAGAACAAAACAGGATTGCTTGGATTTCCGCAAATGACATGGTTCGAGATAGACAGCGGGCACTCGAAGAAATTATTATCGCACAAAGCGATGCGCATAAAAATGCTAATGTAGATGCTTCGCTTGGAGCAATAAAACTAAGGGAACTTAGAAGTGATATAGAGAAGAAAAAAACCGATATTGCAGAGCTTGAAAAGGATGGCAGAACTTCCGAAATAATCGCTCTTGCCGGCGGTATTGTAAAGGCAGTAAGTATATCTCCCGGAAATCAAACAGTTCCCGACATGCCGTTATTGATCATTGAAGTTGTAGATAGAGGATACTCACTTAATTTCCCAGTCACAGCCGAGCAGGCGAACAGAGTAAATATAGGTGATATCGGGGAGGTTGACAGAGGTTGGTACTGGAGACCCGGAGAAGATTTGAGAGCAACTCTTGTAGGTATACGAAGTGACCCGCAAAACCCGATTATAGGCAGGCTTCTTCATTTTGCGATTTCCGGTGAAAATGTTGAAAGCGGTACACAGTTGAATGTTATTCTGGCTCAAAGAAGTGAAAATTACGATGTCATTGTTCCAAACAATGCAATGAGATCCGATACTAACGGTGATTTTGTATTGCTTATAGAATCAAGAAGCGGACCGCTTGGAAATCGTTATATCGCAACAAGAGCAGATGTAAACATCCTGGCTTCCGATGATATTAACACAGCAGTGAGAGGCGCTCTCACCGGATGGGATTTTGTAATAACACAATCCTCTGCTCCCATCAACCCCGGTACAGAAGTAAGACTTGTAGATAATCCATAACACAGGGTGAAGGATATTAAGATGGATACAGGTATAAAAGCAAAATTGAATAGTATCTTCACGGTGAAAAGAATAATCATTCTTTCTATTAGTATATTTTGCATTGTTGCTTTTTTCGTGTGTCTGGCAATTTCCTCATCGATTCGTACGCCGATGCGAAGTCAGCAGGCTGCAAATGCCTGGGCGGGGCAAAGCGGCGAGAGATTTTCACAGCTTTCGGTATTTTTCCCCGAAACATATTCATTTACAGAAGACAACATTCGCAGTATGTATACCACACTTGATAATAGTTTAAGAACTGTTTCATTGGAATCAACGCAGGGAAGAACTCTCTATACCGACGCATGGTCAACCTCGGGAGAGGTTTCACTCATAAGCCGGCGCGGCTCCGTATCGGCAAAGGCGATTGCTGTCGGTGGTGATTTCTTCCTTTTCCATCCCTTAAATCTCAGAGACGGCAGCTATCTTTCACCGAATGATGTTATGAAAGATCGTATAGTTATTGACGAGGACCTTGCATGGAGGCTTTTCGGCGCGGTCAAAATAGCGGGTTTTGATGTTTTGATAAATGGTAAGCCTTTCCTTGTTGCAGGAGTTATTTCCCGTGAAGATGATTTTGCCACATCAACAGCATATACAGACGGAGCGGGGTTATTCATGTCTTTTGAAGCATTCAATGATATGAACGGTGGAGGTATGAGTATCAGCTGTTATGAGATAATACTTCCCGATCCGATATCCGGATTTGCCAAGTCTACACTAACCGAGGCGATTAGTAACTCAAGCGCTCATATCATTGAAAACACAACACGGTTTTCACTTGGCAACACTTTTGCTCTGGTTAGCGAGTTTGGTCAACGAAGCATGCGGACATATGCGATCGCATACCCGTATTGGGAAAATGCTGCCCGTCTGGCCGAAGACTGGCTTGCATTATTATTGATGCTCTCATTATTTTTTATCGTTTTTCCGGTCATTTGCACAATAATATACAGTGTGATATTAATCAGGTTATTAATAAAACACGGAAAAGTCCTCGTTAAAAATCTTATCGCAAAAAAAGATAAAAGAGCATACGAAAAATATTTGATAGAGCATCACGAAGAACCCCAGATATATAGTGTTGATGACATTGTACGTGAGGTTAAAGATGAAATATATTAAGAAGCTGATAAAGGGATCGTCTCTTTGTCAGCTTTTGTCTGTTGCAGTTGTTGTGTATGGTTTGATATACATCTTTTCCGGAAGCTTTAGTTTGATGGCATCCAATGCATATAATTCATATTCAAGGCAGGCTGTAAGCTGGCTTTCCGGTAGATTGGATTTGGGAGCTGATGTTCCGTGGCTGGAGCTGGCGATATTTGAAGGCAAGTATTATGTAAGTTTCCCGCCATTTCCTTCAATTGTAATGCTTCCATTTGCAATTTTTACGGGGATTAATACACCGGACCATGCAATAGCTCTTGGAATCGCATTATTATCACTTATCTATGCTTATAAACTCGGCGAAAAATTACTTTTGAATAAACAGCAGGCTGTTTTTTTCAGCTTGTTTTTGATTTTTGGAACCAATTATCTGCATATATCACTTTGGGGTGCAGTGTGGTATATTTCGCAGAATATGGCATTTCTTCTTACTCTGATGGCTTTTTATTATGCTATGACAGAAAACAAAAACCATTCATTTCTGTCTTTGTTTTTATTGTGTGCGGCAATGGGGTGTCGTCCTTTTAACGCTATATATATTCCTGTTGTACTATATCTTCTTTATAAACGGGAAAGCACTACAATTGCTTTATTTATACGAAGACTTTTGCTTTTCGCAGTACCGGCATTTCTTTTAGGTTTATTTTTTATGTGGTTGAACTTCGCACGCTTTGGAAATATTTTTGAATTCGGACATAACTATTTACCCGAATTTGTCAATGACCCTCACGGTCAATTTTATGCAGGCCGTATATTAAATAATCTACATAGAATCTTTTTTGGTTTCAATTTAACCGGGTTTCCTTTGTTTCATGGTTTCGCTTTCTGGCTGGCTTCTCCGATAGTGATAAGTTATTTAGCTTATTTAATAATATTTATTGTCCGGCGGGTGACCCGTAAAACAGAAATACAACAAAACACAGATATATGTTTTATACTCGGTTTGTTAGTTTTGACCTTAGCGCACATTGTTCTTTTCTCATTACACAGAACACTTGGAGGACACCAATTCGGTTCAAGATATACCGTTGATACTCTCCCGGCATTTTATTTGGGTATTTTGTTTATTATCAGAAGTTTGCCCGAAAATAACAGGAGCGTATATCTAAATACAGCTCCCATGTTATTTGGTTTGTTATTGAATTTTTACGGCACCGTAGAATTTTTATCGTTCTATTTTTGATGTGACAGGGGGACAGGTACCTGTCATGTCCCCGGATATGACAGGTACCTGTCCCCCTGTCACATCTATTTGATGCTGCTTTTTAAGACTTCGCGTATTATTTCCTCAACGGTCAATTCGTTTATATCAATGCTGCGCATGGCGGTGGAGATCTCACTTTGGCTGTAGCCAAGTACTGTTAGAGCAGCGGCGGCATCGCGTTGCTTCGAGCCCGGTGCTCCGGTACTTTCACCCGCGGGAACAAATCCCGAAGCCTTTAAAGACGGCATTTCTTTACTTACTTTATCTTTTAACTCCAAAATTATTCGCTGAGCCAGTTTTTTTCCGACTCCGGGAGCGATGGTGAGAGCAGTTTCATCATCACCGATAATGGCAAGAGCCAGTGTCTCCGGTGAAGCCGAAGACAGAATCGACAACGCTGCTTTCGGACCGACTCCGGACACACTTAACAATTGCTCAAATGCTCGTTTTTCACTTAGCCCGTAAAACCCGAAAATATCAAAAGCATCTTCTTTTACATTGCAATATGTATAAAGCCGTACTTTTTTCCCGATTTCCAAATGTGACAATGTATTAAGTGTTGTCATACAGGCATATCCGACGCCATTTATATCTATTACGGCAAGGTTCTGAGAAACAACAGTTACTGCGCCTTCTAAGTAGTAAAACATCAATATCCTCCAAATTATGTGGTCTTATTGTACACCGGATCCTATGCTCTGTCATTAAATGGTAGAGCTCTTATTATCTCCTTTTATGTTTAATAAAGAACCTGCAACACGAGCATGACAAATCGCTATGGCAAGAGCGTCTGCGGCATCATCCGGTTTCGGTATTTGATCCATCGATAACAACCGTTTTACCATATCCATAACTTGTGTTTTTGTTGCTCTTCCATACCCGACAACCGCTTGTTTGACCTGGAGTGGTGTATACTCAAACATAGGGATGCCGTGCTCTTCACCCGCGAGTATGATCGCAGCACGGCCATGTGCAACTGCAAGTGCGGTTCTTTGGTTTGTATTGAAGAAAAGTTCTTCTACCGCTATAACATCAGGCTTAAACATTTCAATAAGTTCCGATACATCATTGTTGATTTGTTTGAGTCTCAGCGCAAGCCGTAATCCGGCAGGTGTTGATATAACTCCGTACCTTTTTAGTTTCGGATCTCCACCCGTTTCATTGATTATTCCAAATCCAACTGTTGCTACTCCGGGGTCGATCCCAAGTATTATCAATGACTCAAACTCCTTGACAATTTTATCTACTTATTATACTCTTAACAACGTATAAAATGCAAGGGTGGTAGTGTTATGCTTGAGCTTAAGAATGTTTCGGTATCCGCAAAAGATGAGGACATTGAGATCATAAACAATGTTAATCTTAAACTCGAGCAAAAGAAAATATATGTTGTTACCGGCCCCAACGGAGGCGGGAAAACATCACTTGCAAAAGCTATAATGGGTATATATCCGATGTCCGGAGGTTCAATATATTTAAATGATGAAGATATATCTAACTTGTCAATTACAGAGCGTGCCGGAAAAGGTATTGGATATGCTTTTCAGGCTCCTCCGCGTTTTAAAGGGTTAAGAGTGCGAGATTTGCTTGCAATTGCTTCTCGCGGTGAGTATCCGGGCTTGGATTCCAGTTTATATGATGAAAACAAAATCTTCTCTTTACTTGCTGATGTAGGGTTATGTGCGCAGGATTATATTGACAGGGAATTAAACGCTTCATTTTCGGGCGGTGAGCTTAAACGTGTAGAGATAGCCAGTATATTGGCACGTGATTTGAAAGTTGCTTTATTTGACGAACCGGAGGCAGGTATTGACCTGTGGAGTTTTCAAAAACTGACCGAAACGTTCAAAACATTAAATGAAGCCGGCAATACAACGATTGTGATAATTTCACACCAGGAACGTATCTTACGTTTGGCAGATGAAGTCATCTTGATATGCGGCGGTAAAATAACAGACATAACCAGTCCGGACAATATACTGGGAGATATTGACTATTTCGCCGAACCCGGCTGCTTCTGCCCGCACTGTTTCGCAAGAAAGTAAAGTTGTGCAAGCACCTTGGAGGTATTGTCTTTTTTTACTGTCTACCTCTCGGGTAAACGTCCATGTTTACACGCTCGGCCGCTCCACATCCTTGCTACGCTTTACGACAGTAAAAAAAGACAATACCTCCAAGGTGCTTGATAAATATATTTAATGAGGAAAGATATGCTAAACTCTATAGACAGAAAATTGCTAAAAGAAGTGGCGGACTTGCATGAAATACCGCAGGGAGCTTATAATATACGAAAAAACGGGGAGAAACTGTCAAGAAACACTACGGCTAACATAGATATTATTTCAAAAGAAGACAAACCGGGTATTGATATTATTATTAAACCTGGAACAAAGAACGAAAGTGTACATATTCCGGTAATTTTATCGGCAACTATGGAAGACCTTGTCTATAATACATTTGAAGTCGGCGAAAATTCGGATGTTACGATCGTAGCTGGATGTGGTATACATAATACTACAGATAAAGACTCCGGACATGATGGAGTTCACGAGTTTTTTATCAGACGCGGTGCAAAAGTAAAATATGTTGAAAAGCATTATGGTGATGGCGAAGGTGCAGGTAAACGCGTACTCAACCCTACAACGATAATTGAAATCGAAGAAGACGGTACGGCAGAACTCGAACTTGTACAAATCAAAGGTGTAGACTCCACAAAACGGGATACTATCGTCAAGTTGCAAAAAAACGCAAGGTTAATTGTATCGGAGCGATTGCTTACGTATCATGACCAGTCGGCCGAATCTATAATTACTGTGGAACTGATCGGAGACGGTTCGACCGCTCAGGTCATTTCGCGTTCGGTAGCACAAAATGATTCAAAACAGTTATTCCACTTAAATATGCGAGGACACGGCGAATGTCGCGGTCATATTCAATGTGATTCAATCATAATGCATAATGCACAGGTCTCGGCGATCCCCGAGATAACAGCTCTTGATGAAGGCGCTCAGTTAGTGCATGAAGCCGCGATTGGTAGAATCGCATCCGAACAGCTAACAAAGTTGATGTGCCTCGGGCTAACGGAGCAGGAAGCAGA
>Ga0123356_10008495_pt1 | contig 10204 bp, 3 predicted proteins | sample TergutEmb28metaG_2_FD_92546 | JGI IMG/M metagenome (GOLD analysis project Ga0123356, IMG submission 92546) | Embiratermes neotenicus P3 segment gut microbial communities from Petit-Saut dam, French Guiana - Emb289 P3 | ecosystem: Host-associated > Arthropoda: Insects > Digestive system > Gut ... | reverse complement strand
TGGGCAGAAAAACGTTGTTATCTTCTTTAAAACGAACATTTTTTATAGGCAACTTGACTATTTTTAATAAAATAATGCTATAATAAAATAGAAATAATTCCCGCTGACCGCGGGCTGTTTTCTGGCTAAAATCGGGAATTTAAAGGGACGTTTAAATTCCCGGTTTGCTGATAAAAAGGAGAGACAACAATGAACAAAGAGCAAAGAGCAAAGAGCAAAGAACAATCAGAAATAAAAAAAACTAGGAAAAAGCCGGTATTTCCACTTCTCTCTGTTCATTGCTCTTTGTTCATTGTTCTCTGCTCTTTGCTAATTAGTTGCGAAGGTGACCCGGATTTTCTTAAAAAGATTGATGAAGAGATTGCCTGGGCTAATGCGGACAGATTGACGGTTGCCGTTTCTTTTCCGCCGGAATGGGGGTCCAGTAATCCGCAGCAGGGAACTCTTTCACCGGGTATCAGAGATATACGGAGATGGACGGGGGGAGAGCAACAAAACAGTGAAAGATACAAATTCAGCGTAGAATTTTCGCCGATGGCGGGATTCGGGTTTGAAGGATGGCTCGCGTTTCCTACCAGTGAATATGCAGGATTAAATAAAACAAAAAGCTTTGCTGAGATGAAGGAGCATGTATCACTTCTGAACGACAATGGTGTTATAATAAGTACAGAGACGGACGACAGCACCGGCGAAGATACGTTTATTTTTTTAATCAGTACCGATGTTCCTGTTACGCTTATTCCGTGGTGCACTGACCGTCCTAGGATTACCCATTCAAATCCGCCATTAATTTCAAGCGGGTTTGATTATACGCGCGGTCAGCAGATATCTATTACATTTTCCATGCCTTTAAAATACAACGACAAAGATGAAATCAAATTCGGCACAGATACAATAACGATAAGCGGACAAAACACAGAAGGCACCTTATGGGACGGAAATTTCGATGAGGAATTTTTTGATACTCCCTATTACGATAAAGATCTGCTGGCTATTATCATAACGCCGATAAAAGGCAATGAGCCGCCGGAATACTACAACATTACGGTAACTGTTGGAACAGGAATATACGGCGAAAACGGCTATGGGTTGTCTTCTCAGGTTAAATTCTCTTACCGCACAAGCAGGGAACTTGTAACAAGAGCATACAAAGCAAGCAATATCTGGGCTTCGCATGATCCGCAGAATGATCGCCGTGTAGAAAGTTTCTTTTACCAGACAGCGCCTTCTGACAGAGACAGAAGACTGCGAAAAAAAGCAGACGAAAGTTATGATGTTTCGCTGTTCTTTAATGTTTCGCGCAGCATGGGAGAGATAGAATACCGCGAACCCAACGCCCTATCAATTGTACTGATTCACTATGCCGCTCTTGACGGCACAGTGAAAGATGTAGAAATTGAAAACAGAACTGCCAATTATAATATCGGGCAGGGTACATTTGTCTCCATGAACACCAACGAAAACACCGCCGGCGGCATTTACCGTCAGATGAATAACACCTCCAATCCACTCGGCGTTTATTTTTTCGAAGCAACATACAACTTTCCAAAAACCATCGATTCAGGAATTTACAGACTTGTTGTACTGCCGTATCGGAGGGATGGTTCAAACGAACAATACAAAGACAAATGGGAAGACGCAGTTGCGGAAAGCCGCTTTGTTACGGTTGTAATTGATAAGGATCCGCCAAATACGGATGGCTCGTTGAGTTTTTCAGGGTATACAATGATTTCGAGACGCCCTGGTTTTCCGGAAGACGACATTTACCGCTATTCTCCAAATTCAAGCTTTATGACGATAACCTCAAGCTTTCTTAATGTTCGTGATAACGGTTCAGAGAACGGTATACTTCCGCATGAGGCTACACCGAATATTCCCTGGACGATGGATGAAAATAGAAACCTCAAATGGAGATGGAATATCACTTTTAAAGAAGTAAACCCAGAAGGTATTACTGATCGAGTAATACCTGTTGGAGATTGGCTGCCTATTGGAACTTCTCCTCCCCCTTTTAATTTAGCGCAATTCGAGCATAATGTAATCTCAAATGAAAACAATCTTTTTGATGCATCTACTATTATTTATACTATTAATGTTCAATTTAGCGATAGTTTAGATAATCCAAGCGACGAGAAGGAAATGGGTAAAATTATTTACACATCCCCGCCGCCTGCCGTTGTACCTGAAAATTGGAACGCAGTTTACAATCCTGCTTCAAGAACCATAATTGTAAGCTGGACTTCATCCTCAGTTACAACAGACTCTGTTGATTTAAGTTATACAGTGAATGGAGCTGCTCGACCAGTTCAGTCAAGAGGTCATGGATCACAACAAGTTACAATTTTTGAAGTTTCCAATGTAATTCACGAAATATACGATATTAAACTCATTGCAAAAAAAGGCGATGATAGTATAGAACTTCCATTCACTATCGTTAATGCTACTGGCGGCATGACAGTGAACGCCGCCAATCCTGTTACTAAAATAACAACCGCAAACATTGCTTTAATGAACAGTACAGCAGCCGCAACCGGAGCTTTAGGCGGAGGAAACGATAAAAAACAATGGGTGCTTACAGAAGATATTACATTAAACAGCTGGACACCGTCTGGAACTACCACTAATCAATTCTATGGTAAATTCTACGGTAATGGACATACAATCAAGATTAACAGCTTTGCAACAAGCCTAACCCGTTTCGGGTTTTTCGGTACTGTGAACAATGCGGTAATTAGTGATCTTAAAATTGAATATCCTAATGAAATTACTTTACCCGCCGGAACAATGTATTTTGGCGGAATTGCGGCTTCTTCAAACGGAGGTACTTTTAGAAATTCAACAGTACAAGGCAGTTCAGGAAGAATTCTGGTTAACGTTCCAGCTGGTACAACACTCTATGCAGGCAGTATAACTGGTTTTAGAAGCGGCACCGTCACTACACCTGGCTGCAGCGGTTCAGGCTTGAGTATTACCGGTATTTCTCCCAGGCAGGCATCGGTTCGTCATTGGGTGATGGGTACAAATACAACGCAAACAGCTAATCCGTTATTATTAGATTTTTCAAGAACATCAAACGATAGTTTAAGTGCTGTGATGGATGTATTTATTGTTGATAATTTTAACGACGATGCATCATCTGCCACAACGCAGGGAACTTTGCGCCATGCTATTACTAGGGCAATTAACAATGATACTATCCGTATAGGTACACCTAATGCCACAATTTTACTTGCAACGCCATTGCAGATAAGCAGTGTTACAGGTTTAATCATAGAAGGAAACGGTTTAACATTAACACCCGCTGCATCATGGTCATCAAATACCGAATCCCAGTTATTTAGAATTACTAATAGTAGCGCTAGTGTTACTATCAATCGAGTTCATTTTAAAGATGGCAAGGCAAATGATAATGGTGGAGCAATCCGAAACTCAGGAACTTTAACTCTAGTTTCATGTATTTTCTCCGGGAATGTTGCCTCAAATGATTATGCTTGGGGCGGTGCTATTTACAATATGCGAACGATGACTGTCATAGGTTGTACATTCTATAATAACAGAGCTAATCGCGGAGGAGCAATTTATACTCTGGAGGTAGGTGAGCTTAATTTAAGCGGAAATCTGTTTTACGAGAACAGAGCAAGTAACGCAGATGGTAGGCATATAGTGCATGCTAGTAGCAATAACTACGCAATGGTAACATCAAATGGATACAATGTTGTTGATGTACCGTTAGGCACACAGAGCGGCGGCAGCGGTTTTGATTATGCAATCGGAGATATTACCTTTGCGTCTGTTTTAAACAGTAATTTAACATCGCCATTTTTTAGTACAACCGGCGCAACAGCCTACACACTGATTAATATTACATCACTGCACAGACGTATTCCGTCAACAGGTACCTGGGCTTCGACAAATATGCCGCCAATTGATTTTTACGGAAATGCAAGGACATGGCCAGGCCCGCCCGGTGCGGTAGTTCAAAATGCACCTGCTCCAACTAATCCTACAAATATCTTCAGAGAAGACTTTGAAGGTACAAATTCTTTTACAATTGAAAATGGTTCAGTAACCAATCAATGGCGCGTGGGAACAGCCACAAGATTTTCTGGCACAAGGTCTGCATACATTTCCAATGATAACGGAACATCGAATGCATATACAATAACTAGACCATCACCAGAAACAGCCGGAAGCATAGTGCATATGCATCGTGAAGTTACATTCCCGGCTGGTACAGGTCCATACACTCTCACTTTTGATGTGCGAGTTCAAGGCGAAGGAGAAACTTGGTATTTGGACTTTTTAAGAGTATTCCTGGTAGAAACATCAGTTATACCGGTAGCAAGCGTTGGAGTTATAGGCAATGCAGGTAATAAAAACACAGGAGTTTTAGAACGAGCAGGTATTCAGTTCCCGCTTGATACAGTATTGGGAACATACAATTTACTTGGACCTGACTGGACCACTGTGAATATTTCCATACCTGCTTCTAATGCCGGTACTACAAAGCATCTTGTATTTACCTGGCGTAACGATAATTCGGCGGGTTATCAACCGCCTGTCGCAGTGGATAATATTGTGTTGTGGTATTAGAGGGGAAGAGGGAGGAAGAATTTTTTACCACGAACCGCCTAGAAACTACGTTGGCAAAACACGAACAGACACGAACGAAGAGTTTGGTGGTTGGGATTTGGCAACTGCTACCCTTCCCATTGTTTTTGTTTAAATGGTAGCTGCTACCGGTTGGGAAAATTGTTAGCTGCTAACCTGTGTACAGGCGCGGTGGGCTGCGGGATCAGAAAAAACATCTTACGAAATTCTCTGCTGAAGAGACCGAGCGCAGCGAGAGGCTCGTAAGCAGGCTCCTGAGTGGTTTTTTCTGAGCCCGATGCCGTGAGCGCCTGTACGGAGAGGAAGCGGTTCTAACACTTTTATAAGATCACGCACGCAGACCCGCAGACCGACGCGTCTGTACGGAGAGGAAGAAGATTTTTTTACCACGGGATTTGGTAGCAGCTACCGGTTAAATATATTTGTATCTATTACTATTTTCATTGACTATTTCTATATTTTTTAATTTCGTTAAAAACGTCTTCTTCAGTTAAATTATTTTTTTTTGCGATAGCTTCTCCATTTGCATACAATTCCTGTAATCTTTGTCTGTCATTAATGTACATATTTACAGAATTATATATTAATTGTGTAAGAGTTATTGATGCATTCTTCGCAATCAAATCCATTTTTTGAATTAAATCATCATCAAATGCCAAATTGACAGTAGCTAATGCCATAAACTTATCCCCCTAGACTACAGTATACCTATTTTTTGCCTGTTTTTCAATGGTAATTGCTTGGTAATTTCTGCTCTTCCCTACCCTGCATAGGCATATTTACCGATGTTGGATTTGGGGGTTTGGGGGTATATTATTGAGAGAAAATATCAAAATTGTGTATATAACTGCTCGTATGGGCGGTTAAAGATTTCGAGGAGGCTTTTTTATGAAGAAACTCATGTTTTTTGCGGCGGTTATAACATCGCTTGCTTTACTTTTTACCGGTTGTCCCGACGGAAACGGCAACGGTGAAGGTCCTGACACTTATACCGTTACTTTCCATTCGACTATGCAGGAACTTTATCCTGATCCAGAATCTCAGATAGTCGAGCATGGACAAAGAGCAACCAAACCCGCTGATCCCGAAGATTTACCGGAAGGTATTGATTTCTTGGGCTGGTTTTTTGATCCAGAACCGGATTTTGATAATGAAGATCCTTTCGATTTTGAAACTCCCATAACCTCAGCCATAATATTATATGCGGTATTTGAAATTGACGAAGACCTTTATAACATTGTTCGTTTCTATTACATGGAAAATATGATGGATGCTGATTTTACTCTGTATACTACTGAAGTTTTACCCAAGAGTGATGAAGGTCCAATTGATGAACCTGTTATTACAAATCTTGCTGTTTACAGAGAATTTGTTGGCTGGTTTAAAGACGAAACATTCACTGATGAATGGGATTTTGAAGATGATGTAACAGAAAGTTTTGATCTTTATGCAAAAATTATTTTTATAGGTGAAGACCCGGAAGTAGTTGGAAATCAAATTGTACATAATAACCCGCTGCTTGCAATTTATTTTGATGAAGATATTACAGCAGAAGAAGCTGGTGTTGAAGTTTGCGAATTTACCGGCATCGCCTATTTGGAAAACAAAGCAGGAAAATCCTATGGTTTCTATTACGGTTTCCCGGAAGATTGGGAAGACTACAAAGAAATTGTAATTGATTACGCAATTACCGTAACTGCAGGTCCCGCAAAGATAACAATAAAAGACGGAGCAGGAAGCTTCTCTGATATTCTTACTCCTATATATCATGATACTACACACAATGCTTTAACAGGTTCATGGACGATTGCGACTCACAGATTCCCGCGTTCAGAAAGTATATTTGAAAATCCTGGTGTTTCTTTCCAGCACAATAATCATCAAGATAACGGTGCTCGCAAATTCAGCGTAAGAATTACAAAAATAACATTTACAGAAGCAACCTCTGCTGATAATTTTACACCCACTCCTGCACCGACTTTGGGAGCAGATGAAGTAGCTCACAACAATCCTGAGGTCGCTTCCGTTGGAAACGCGATAATAAATAAATTTTCTGGAAATGTAATTCTTGCCGGAGAAGCTCAGGGATTGACCTATAACTTCCCTGCTGGCTGGGAACCATATCTTTCTGTAAAAGTTGATTACACTGCTACTATTTTTAAACAATATCAAGACAAAGTATTCAGCGTAGATGTTTTTGAAAAAGGAATTGATATACCAATTGTTTCTGAAGATCTTGTAGCCGATGATCAGCAAAGTAATTCCGGTTCATTCCTTGTTAACATCGATGAATTTGCAACCGGCGGCTTAACCTTAATGTTTGCAGAAGAAGCCGGTGTTTTAAGAATAACATCAGTTACCTTCTTTAAAGATGAAGTAGAATTATTTGTACCCGGATTATATGATCCTGATACCGGCATACATTTAAACCCGGCAATTTCAGGACTCGGCGGAGCAGATGTTAACACTATAAATGGAGCCGTTACCTTAAGCGGAGGAGATCACAGATGGGCATATAAATTCCCGGATGAATTAGATAAAAATGAATTTAACACAATTACCATTCATTATGAACTTTTAGATTCTAATGGTACGCCTGAAGGTAATATAAAAAATTCATACTCCGGTTGGATTGATATAGCTGCTGGCGGCTCAGGTCAATATCCTGCTTTACAAGCATCCGGAACTCTTTGGTATCCGCTTTATCTGTTAACCGATGGTATTAATAGCCAGAGAAACGGCACCGGAACCACACATTATACAATTAAAATTACCCAAATTGTTTTTTCATTCGATGAAGCTAATGAACCAGATCCTGGCGACGGAGAAGATGATCTTGTTTTAACAGAATGGAATGACATCGCTTTCGAAGGCTGGGGCGGTCTTGGCTCCATCGGAAAAAACACAACATTTAATATGCTTGCAAGCGCTGAGTGGGGTAACATGATGACGTACAATTTACCTTCTCAGGCAAACAACTATGAAAAAATAACAATTTCTTTCACTCTTACAAAACTAACATCTGGTAATGACACTCTCCCCATGAAGCTTGTTGTTAAAAACGGCGTAAAAGATAATTGGGGTGCCCCTGATTTTACTTATCCGCAATCAAATACTAACGGCTCATTCACTTTCACACGCGATATTGCAGAAATAACATCAGGTTCAATTACATTCGGAATGAATTGGGGTGAAGCTAGAAATGAAAGTGCTGACTTCACAATCGTTATAACAGAAATTAAGTTCACAGGCTTTAAAGGCGACGGCGGAGATGTATATACACCGAACCCGATCGTACCCGGAGCGGACTACACATTAAAACTCACAGGTTTGACAGTGAAAAACGCAACACCAACTGCAAATAATTACGCCAACATCTGGTTTGACGTTAGTGCGGCATACCCTGCCGAATTTAATATTACTGATTATGCAAAAATTACTATAAGAGCTAAATATTTTGATGTAGATGATAAAGAGATTTATCTTACAGGCGGTTTGGGACAGATACGTTTTGCAACAACAGAATGGGGTAATCCTGATGGTGAGAATTATTTAGGCGCAATGATTTCTCATCTTGGTATAGCGGGAGAAACAGTAAATATTGACAGACCGGAAACTTTAAGTGCAACTCCAACATGGCTATATGTACAGAATCTACAAGCAGCTGTCAGATACATTGAAATAACAGAGATTACTTTCCATGTAGCAGTCGCTGCTCCGCCCGCAAAAACTCTTGCTGATTTTGTGACAATTACTGGAGATATTCCCGGTATTAATCTTGCTGTAACATTAAAAGAAGGTCTTATCGGCGATTCAGGTTTATTATCCGGTTATAACTGGAATGGACGCAGACCAATATGGCTTAGAGCCGTTGATAACTCAATGTACTTAAAACTTCATAATGAAGGCAATGATGGACTGGTTATCAAATACGGCTTTGAAGAAGGCGATAAAATAACAATTAAAGGTCGAACCGGAGATATTACCGGAGAATTTGTTCTTAATCCTGATGGAGATTGGGCTCCGCTTATTCAACAGAATTTAACAGCCGGTCAGACTTTTAACGTAACAGGTACCTTTAATGCAGTTCAGGCAGCAAGGAATGAAGTTAGATTTAACGCAAACAACAACCCTCCCGGCACCCACTTCTTCATCGACAGCGTCGAGATTGAAAGACCTGGACCTCTCTGCACTGATTGCGGTGCTTCTCCTTGTATCTGCGTTGAAATTCTTGCCACAACTGAAACCTATGTTTATGCGATCAACACAATACAGATTAACATAGATGTAAAATCGCCGATTACAAACCCGGCAGTAACATGGGGCGTTTTTTCTGACAGCACTGCTACCACAGTTTCAACATTAGCTTCGATTGATTCAGACGGCAAACTTACAGCCGCCAAGACAGCAGGAACAGTTTGGATTGTGGCTACTTCAGTAGAAAACACAGCAAAAAAGTCAGCGCCATTTCAGGTAACAATCAGACCTTCTCCGGTATTGGTAAGAAGGGCTGTTGGCACTCCAGGCGGCGGTGTAACTTATAATAGCGAAACCGGTTATCTGACTATTTCTTCTACAACAAATAATATAACTGGTGCAACTCCTAGTTATAATATGGTTTTTGTAAAAGAAGCGACAACTGCCGGCACTTTTGATGCAGAGGTTGATATTGTAAGAGCCTCAAGTTCATTACCGAGCAATGCAAACGCGTTAATGGGTATTGCAGTATTAGGAAGCGCAAATCCTAGTACTGAAACTGACCCAATGATATGGGGTTATCAAATGAATGCTCAAAGAGAAAATTTTAATACACGGATGCCATATAATACGTATAAATTAGCTGGAATAGGAAATAACCATAATGGCGGTTCTGAACAGAGCAGTTTAGATGTACCTGATGAAGCAGATTTTACCTTAGGTATTAAATTTAATACTAATGCCGCGCAATTTAATAGAAGTATTTATACACAAACTATTGCTGGCGTTCTAAAAACACAAGCAATAGGTTCTGACAGAGTAATATTTGCAAATATAAACAGCGATGCATATATTGGACTTATTGTTTCAGCCGGTACAGCTCCGGGCACGACAATGGTTATTAGTGAATTAAGAGTAAAACCCGCAGGCGAAACCAAAATGATTAAAGTTGACTTGAGCCAAACTCTTGAAGTATACACAGCGCCTTAATGTAACATGCACCGCCAGTTTATAGCTGGCACCTTCAAAGCCCCGTGAGCCATTTAGGTTTGCGGGGCTTTTTTTATATTGAGGCGCGGAGGAAGAGTTGGCAGAGATTCTCGCAGAGACGCGGAGGCGCTGAGGACGCGGAGGGAAGAGGTGGGAAGAAGATTAGAAATTTGGGATTTGGTAGCAGCTACCGGTTTGGGGAAAAGGTAGTTGCTACCTGTTTAGAAAATTGTTAGCTGCTAACCTGTGTACAGGCGTGGCGGGCTGCGGGGCTGCGGGTCGCAAAAACAATCTTTTGCCGTTCTCTGCCGGAGAGACTGCGCAGCAGGCTCATAGGCAGACTCTTTGCAAAAGTTTTTGCGGCACGCAGACCCGCAGACCGCCACGCCTGTACGGAGAGGGGGTG
>Ga0123356_10008494_pt1 | contig 10205 bp, 4 predicted proteins | sample TergutEmb28metaG_2_FD_92546 | JGI IMG/M metagenome (GOLD analysis project Ga0123356, IMG submission 92546) | Embiratermes neotenicus P3 segment gut microbial communities from Petit-Saut dam, French Guiana - Emb289 P3 | ecosystem: Host-associated > Arthropoda: Insects > Digestive system > Gut ... | reverse complement strand
GGCGGGTTTCAAACCCGCCTATATCACCGCCGCGCCGCAGAATTCGCCAAACTCGCCGATATGTGTAGTTTTGCAATTGGCTCTTCTTGGCATCATTTCTTCGGCAACTTTTTTCCCATCTCGCACGCCGGCTCAATACCAGCCTCACACGCTTTCTGAAATATATCACGCGCTGTTGAAACATCCTTCTTAACACCACGACCATCAGCAAGAGCCTGCGCATACCTAAGACACGATCCCGCATCACCCGCCTGACACAACTGACCAAGCAACTGCGCCCCTTTCGCAATCTCAGATTTCCCACCAAGCCCCATCAACAACGCCATCCCAAATATCGAACACCCCTGCGGCGAACCCACATTGCACGAACGCTCCGCCTTCTCCAACCCACCCTTAATATCCTTCTTAGTACCACGCCCCTCCAAAACTGCACCAGCCTCACCCGCGCACCCATTCGGATCTCCCCACGCACACGACTGACGATACAAACTCAACGCACGATCAAAATCCGGTTTCTCGCCCGTAATACCAGATTCCAGCACCATCGCCAACGCCGTACACGCCGGAGCATGCTCAGCATCACACGCCTCTCGCAACCGCTTCACCCCAGATTCGATATTCTTCTCTATTCCAATCCCCTCAACCTCCACCGACCCAAGCTGGGTACACGCAGCAACCGACTCATCATCACACGCAGACTTGAACAACTCCGCCGCTTTTTTCAAATCATGCGGCACCCCAACTCCCATGATGTGCGCCCGTCCCAACGCAACACAACCCTCTGGCAGGTGATGATCACAACTCCGCTTAAACAACCGAACTGCCTCCTCCACATTCTGCTCAACCCCAGCCCCAGCAACATACAACTCCCCAAGCTCTGCACAGCCCGATGGCGGAGTCTTCTCGCACGCAGTCTTAAACAACTCGAGCCCACGCTTCACATCACGCTCAACCCCAGCTCCCCGAACATACAACGTCCCCAGCAACGCACACGCGTCCTTGGCATCTCCATCACACGCCTTCTGGAACAAATCCAACGCCGTCTTGTAATCCTGAGTTCCATCGGGGCTATTGACCAACAACAGTCCAAGCCCCGCACAAGCGCGCTGCTCACCCGCATCGCAAGCTTTCTTGAACAACTGCTGCGCCTTGGCAACATCCTTGTCCAACCCACCAACGCCAGTCCAATAAGCCGCCGCCAGCTCCGCGCACCCACGATGCACACCAGCATCGCAAGCCCCACGAAACAGCTTCACCGCCCCCTCGGCATCTTTCGGCATGCCCCAGCCACGCATCTTTGCAAACCCAACCCCAGTACAACCCATCTGACTCCCACCATCACAAGACTTCTGCAAAGTCTTCGCCGCCCGATCCACATCCCGCTCGATCCCCGAACCATTCAGCAAAGCACGCCCAAACCTAGCGCACGCCTCCATCTCACCAGCCTCACAAGCACGGGAGAAAAACGGAACAGCTTTCGTCGCATCCTCATCGATCCCATCTGCCCCCTCCAAATACATGACCCCCAGTTTCAAACACGCCGACGCCGATGGATTCTCCACCGCATTGCACAACTGACTACAAGCAAGGGCCGTCCCAGCCTCACACTGAGCAACCACAGCCTCATGCTCACTCTGCTTTTTCTCCCCGCGGACAAAATACCCAACAGCACCTGCGGCGACCGCCACAACACCAACGATCAGCAGGTTTCGAAGACGAGTTCGTGGAATCATATGAACAGCATCGTCGCGCAACCACAGCACACGTCAAGGGCCGTCGATCATCACCGTGTTATTTCCGCAAATTGTCCCCTACACAGCCCCCATGCGGCATGACCAATCAACACTGCCACTCATCGAAGCCCTCGACGCTTACGTGAAGATGGGCAAATCCCCTTTTCACATCCCGGGGCACAAATATGGACGCGGCCTTCCCGAATACTTTCGAGAACGCGTCGGTATGGAAGCATTAGCCAGGGACCTCGCTTCACTCGTCGGCCCCGAACTCGACTCTCTTCACGACGCCTCAGGATGCATCGCACGCGCGCAAGAACTCATCGCCGACGCATTCGATGCAACGAGATCACTGATGCTCGTCAACGGCCCAGACATCGGTCTGCAAATGGCAATGATGGCCGCCTGCGACCCCGACGACGAGATCATTCTCTCCCGAAACACACACTTTTCAGCAGTAGGCGGCGTCGTAATGTCTGGAGCATGGCCCGTGTTCACTCCAGCAAGGGTCGATCCGGAATCTGGATTTCTCGAAAACATGACCTTGCTCGACGTGCGCCACACCATCAAGCAGCACCCCCAAGCCCGCGCCGTTCTGATCATGAGCCCATCGCGACACGGGTTCGCTCCTGACCTCGACGAAATCGTCGAAGAAGCACACAACGCAGGCCTGGCAGTAATCGTCGACGAACGATTCGGCGCACACTTCCGCTTCCACAAGAAGCTCCCGATCTCAGGCATCGAAGCCGGCGCAGACTTCGTCATCCAAGACTGGCACCAATGCCTCGGTGCCCTCGAACAAGGAGCCGTCCTGCATTTCCGAGGCGACGCCTCCGAACGATGGGGCCGCGTACAGAGTGTCTTTCAAACCATGACAACAACAAGCCCATCGTACTTAGTCATGGCATCCCTCGACATCGCCAGACACTTCGCCGTCATGCACGGCAGCGAAGCTCTCGACCACTGCATAGGTCTCGCACGACAAACCGCTGGTTCCATCGACCGCCTCGCCGGACTCAACGTCCTTGGATACGAGATGCTCAGACGCCCCGATGTCGACAACATTGACTGCACAAGACTGACCATCACCGTCGCGGAATCTGGTCTCACCGGCTACCGATTCGCGCAGCTACTCGAGGAAGAACACGATGTGGTTGTGGATGGTGCCGAAGAGACAAGCCTAATTCTGTCAATCGGCTTCCAACTAACCGAAGGAGCTGCCGAACGACTAATCGACGCGCTCGAACGAGTAGTCGGCGACTACGGGCGGTCTGCGCCTTTGTATGTGGACGTGCGTAGACCCGCACCGGTATTCGGCAATCACCTCGTTCTCGCCCCACGCGCGGCGTTCTTTGCGCCGCGACGCAAGGTAAAGATTGGCGAGGCTGTCGGGTTCGTGTGCGCTGAGCCCATCAGCCATCACACCACCGGACTTCCGTTGATTTTCCCCGGCGAAGAAATCACCAGCGAGATGGTGGACTACATCATTTCTGAGGGTGCTCGCGACGCCACCGAGTTCTCAACCAACGTCTTTTCGCTTCAACAAGTCAACGTTGTCGACGAACGCAGAATGATTCTGCATCGCAGCTTTTTCCGCGGCGCTGCTGCATGGAGTGGATGATGACGGAACCAGTATCCCAATCAGGTGTAGTCGACAGTGTGATCAACAACGCTGGCAACAACATCCCAATTGATGACGCTGTCAGTGGCCAGTGCGACACAGAGATCGTCAGCCAATACAACAGCCAGACCAGCGCACAAATTCGTCCCGACGCATTCCAACCGATGCTCCTCGAAGCGATAGAACCGAGACCCAAACGCATCACATTCAGCCGACTAGGCGAAGGAGATGGCGGCGGCCCACCGGAGCCATCGAGCATGGGCACGTCGGCTTTCGTGTTCGACAGCTTCTACATCCCGCACGACGCCCACGTCGAAGCCATCGCCAACCTGCAGCAGTTCATCGCTGAACTCAGCGGCGCGCTGCAAGCTTATGTCCTCGTCAATGGAACAACCAGCGGCAATCTCGGGATGGTCCTGGCTTCTGTGCGGCCTGGTCAGAAAATCATCATCCCACGCAATGCCCACAAATCTGTACTCGGTGGAGTTGTCCTATCCGGGGCCGCCCCAGTCTTCATCCAGCCCGAAATATCTGCCGAGCTCAACCTCGTGTTCACGATCAGGCCCGAACAGATCCAGAAGGCAATGAAAGAGAACCCCGACGCCACGGCGGTGCTCCTAACGAACCCGACGTACCAAGGATTCTGTCTCGATCTGGCAAAAACAGAACGCATCGTCCATGAAGCTGACAAGCTCCTGCTCATCGACGAAGCCCACGGCCCGCACTTCCGATTCCATCCAGACCTGCCTCTGAGCTCGATGGTGGCCGGCACCGACATGGCAGTCCAAAGCTCGCACAAACTCATCGGACCCCTCGCACAATCCTCCGTCCTATTAGTAGGAACAAACCGCGTCGATCAAACCATGCTCCGAATGGCAATGAGCATGATCACTCCATCGAAAGCCTCGCATCTGTTCGTCGGATCCATCGAAGCAGCGTTCGGTCAGATGGCCCAGAATGGAAGAGCAATTCTCCAACGCGTCATTGACATGACTGAGAATGCGAGAGCGCGAATCAACAAGGTCCCTGGGGTTCGAGCTATCGGACGTGAGGTGATTGATAAGAGTGAGAGTGTTGTGGATTTGGATGTCACGAAGCTTGTGATTGATGTCTCGGGCCTGAATCTCTCGGGCTATCGAGCTGCGAGGGTGTTGCACGACGACTACGGTGTCAGCGCAGAAATGGCGGGTGCGACAACAGTCACGATGGTCGTGACACTGGGCAATGACCCGAAGGACTTGGATCGATGCGTGACGGGAGTTGAGCAATTGTCCCGAAGGCAGCGCAGCGCAAGAGCGCACTCAAGTCCGTTGTTGCACATCTTGGCGTTGAAGACGCCGCCCATGGGACGTCAGGTGTTGGTGCCGCGGGACGCGTTTTTTGCCCGAAAAGCAAGGGTGCCGATACCCGAATCCACAGGAAAAATCAGCGGAGAATCCGTAGTCCCGTACCCACCAGGAATCCCGGTGCTGGTGCCAGGCGAGGAAATCACACCCGAAATCGTCGAGTACCTAACGTCGGTCCGCAGAACAGGCGTTGAGATCCACGGTTGTGAGGATCGAAGTATTTCGACTCTCAAGGTTGTCGACGAGCGCGAGTTCCTTCACGATTTTGGAAGTGGTTGGGGATAACCGGTGGGTTAGCGTTCGCGCAACCGATTGCGTACGTTCCGTCAACACACATTGGAGCTAATTGCGAAACCATGTGGTGCGGCATGGCTGCCCCGGGAAAACCGTGTCGACGGAACCGCAGGGGCGGGTTTCAAACCCGACCATGCCCGCCGCGCCGCAGAATTCGCCAAACTAGCCGATATGTGCAGTTTCATTCGATAACTACGATCCCGCCAACTGCACTTGCTACCACTGCACATGCTCCATCTGCACTTGCCAGGAGTCCGAAAACCCTGCTACCATCGTCGAACTTTCGCCGACCACGTCCTGGTCGACATTCTCACCAAGCGCTTGCATTCACGGCTGGCGTTCTTTGCATCCTAAGGGGAGACCCAACAATGAAGGCTATCCATCCAAGCTTTCTCCTTGTCGCCGCGTCCATCGCCTGCATGGCAGTCGGGTGCGCTACTGGCGGCGAAGACAAGTTCAATGGGACCACCGGTGGTGGCGCTGGCTCTGACGCACCGAACGGAAATGATGATGGCGACGGGGCTGAAAGCACCGGAGGCGGTGGGACCGGGGGCAACCCCGAAGGTGGCGGTGATGAAGAAACCGCCCCGAACAACTGCGGAAACGGAATTCTTGACCCGGGGGAAAAGTGCGACACTGACAAGCTCGACGACCAAACCTGTCTCTCCCTAAACTTCGGACCTGGTGACCTGAGTTGCTCGGCTACATGCGAGTTCGACACCTCCAAATGCACCGAGTGTGCTTCCACAAACCTCGGTACTTGGAACGGCACCCCAATACACAAATCTGATCAATCCACTTGCGGCGGTTCGACAAACTACGACGGAAACGAATGCACTTCAGTGCATTCCCAAGGCAAAGAACAGGTCTACTCGATAACTGTTCCTGCCAACAAATCAGTCGACATTGCCATAACGACGGATCCTTCGTTTGAAGCTTCGGCTTGGGTGTCTACTTCCTGTGCTAACTACAATGCAGTTGGTTGCGTCGCCGGAACTGACGTTGCGGGTTCCAAGAAACTCAAAATCGCCAACAATTCCGAATCCTCAGCTACGTACTTTATTGTTGTAGACGGAAATGATCCGGAAAACTGCGGAGGCTTCAGCATATCAATCGGCGCAGAAATGCCACCAGAATGGGTTTGCGACTCTTCCCTCTATTTTGCCCAAAACGGTTGTGATTGTGGCTGCGGAGCAATTGATCCAGACTGTGTCGACGGCAATTCCAGTACGTGCGACAATTGTTCGAACCCGGGGTCATGTGCCACAGAGTGCGAAGATCTGGAGCCTGCGAAAAACTGGCTATGCAAGCCACCACCGGATTGTGGAAACGGTGTTATTAACGATGGTGAAGAGTGTGACGGGGAAAAATTCGGAACTGCTACTTGCATAACCAAGGGATTCAAAGCCGGAAACCTCATTTGCACAGCAGAATGCAAAATTGACACAAGTGGCTGTACCAACTGCGGAAACGGGATTGCTGAGGGTGCCGAAGAATGCGATGGAACGGACCTTAAATCCCAAACCTGCGAATCTAAATCATTCTCGGGCGGGTCGCTTTCCTGCAAGAGTGACTGCACACTAAACACCTCCGCATGTTCCGTATGCGGAAACGATATAGTCGAACCAGGCGAAGCCTGCGACGGCACCAAAGTCGGCACCGAAACCTGCATCAAAGGTGGATATAAATCCGGAACACTAAAGTGCTCAGCAGACTGCAAATCCCTGGATTATAGTAATTGCTCCAGTTGCGGCAACATGATTGTCGAAGGCGACGAGGACTGTGAAGCCGGCGTCCCAGTAACGCAAACCTGCGAAAGTGTTGGACTAGGCCGCGGCACGCTCACATGCAACACCGGCACGTGCAAATTCAACATCAGCGGCTGCAGCACATGCGGAAACGGGAAACTCGACGGTACCGAGCAGTGCGACGGCGCTGTCATTGGCACAGCAACCTGTGAATCCATCTTGGGAAAAGGCGTGACCGGAACCATCGGCTGCAACCCCAACTGCACCTTTGATTTGAGTAAGTGTGACACCTGCGGAAATGGCACAGTAGAATTGGCAGACGAATGCGACGGCACTGACCTCAACGGAAAACTTTGCCGTTCACTCGGATTCGATAAGGGCGCGCTAAGCTGCAACAGCGCCACATGCAAATTCGACACAAGCCTTTGTTCTAAATGCGGAGACGAGATTGTCGGATTCGCCGAAGATTGCGATGGATCCAACCTCAACGGACAAAGCTGCGCCAGTCTGGGCATCGGCTCCGGGACTCTTTCCTGCTACGCAAACTGCTCATTCAACACGACCGACTGCAGCGCGGCACCACCAGGATGGACCTGCGCAGCGTCAGAATACTCCGACGGTGTCTGCGACTGCGGCTGCGGAATTCCTGACCCTGCTTGCGGCACACTCGGATGCGCATCTAAAGACTGCTCAGCCCCTGGATGCCAATGGTGCCACTCAAACACCGGCACCTACAACAAAAACGATTGCAGCGGCGGGACGTGGACTTGCAGCGCTGGCTGGTTCTTCGACACAATCTGCGACTGCAATTGCGGACTGCCTGACCCAGCTTGCATCCCTGGACAGTGTGATGAAATCCCGCCAGATGTGTGGACGTGCAACCCCTCGGAATATGGCGATGGAATATGTGACTGCGGCTGCGGCATTGCTGACCCAGACTGCAAAGGCAACGGCTGCACAACCGAAGCATGCACCGCCCCCGGCTGCACTTATTGCCATTCACCAAAGTCATCGAACTATAAAAAGAATTATTGCGGTTCCGGCCAATGGCTATGTCCCGCTTCGTTCTTCTTCGACAGTGTATGCGACTGCGGTTGTGGCATGCCAGACCCAGCATGCAGCGGCGATGCATACCACTGCGCACACCCAGGATGCTCCGTTGACGGATGCTCATACTGTTTCGATGGATCGTCCAGCACCTCCGGCAATTGCACCACAAAATGGAATCCAAACTGCAGCATTTGGTATTATGACGACGGCAATGTATGCGATTGTGGCTGTGACCGTCCAGATCCAGACTGCGCGGGCGGCGGATGCACAACACCAGGGTGCAGCAATCCCGATTGCTTCTGGACAAATACCAAGCCATAGTGTCGCGCCTCGCCCATCGACAAGAGTCAACACAAAGCCAGCCGTCCCCCTCTCACCCCCAAACCAATCGAACCCGCCCGCATCGGATCGATTTTTCCTTGCCCCTCGACCAAACCACCTGCTAACATCACCGCCAATCCCACCCATGCTCGATGCTCCAATAACAGTCCACCCGTTCCACCCACTGCAGCCAACGTCGCAATGCACCGAGCACACCGAGCGGCACCCGGAGGAGGTACGACAATGAAACCTCTCACATACGTCCATCTATGCATCGCAACCATCATTGGGTTCACAGCCCTTGGATGCGCAACCGGAGCTGAAGACACGCACGCCAACGGATCTGGTGGCAACGGAGGTGACGACAGAGACGTCAAAACTGGCGACGGCTCCGGTGGTTCGGACGACGGCGGCGACGTCGACAAGCCCGAATCTAACGGCGGAACCGGCGGCGAACCAAAAGGCAACTGCGGCGACGGAATCGTTGACCCAGATGAGGAATGCGACACCAACGACCTGAACAGCCAATCTTGCCTATCACTGCACTTCGGAGACGGCACCCTCGCCTGCTCGAACACCTGCGCGTTCGATACATCGGGATGCTCCCCTTGCCCAGCCGTCAATCTCGGAACCTGGAACAGCACACCAATCACCAAACCCGCAGAAACCACTTGCGATGACACTGCCATGTATGATGGCAACAAATGCACTGAAGTGAGTTCGGAGGGAAAAGAGCAACTGTACTCCATCACCGTACCACCGCACAGAACACTCACCGTCGACATTTCGACCCAACCAGGATTTACGGCATCTGCATGGGTATCAACCGTCTGCGCTGACTACGACGCCAGCCATTGCGTGACAGGAACCAGCGACGCTTCCACCAACAAGGTTGAGTTTTCGAATACGAGCGATGCCCCGGTTACGTACTTCATCGTTGTGGATGGACACTCCGCCGAAAGTTGCGGAACGTTTACTATTTCTATTACAGACGATGTCCCCACTGAATGGCAATGCGATCCAGCCCACTATAATACAGGCGATGGTTGTGATTGCGGTTGCGGAGCTCTTGATCCAGATTGTGCAAATGGGGATTCCAAAACCTGCAAGACCTGCGACAGCGAGGGTTCCTGCGCAGCGGACTGTTCAGATTTGGAAACATCGAAAAACTGGTTGTGCAAGCCCCCACCGAATTGTGGTGATGGGAATATCGACGCTGATGAGGAGTGCGATGGTTCGAATCTTGTCTCAACAGCATGCACGTCCCTGGGATATGTTGGGGGAACTCTGAGTTGTAATGCGTATTGCAAGCACGACACGAGCAATTGCCACAATTGTGGAAACGGTAAAGCCGACGTTGCTGAAGAATGCGATTCCCTCGATCTCAACGGTCAGTCATGTGAAACCCAGGGATTCAATGCAGGGAAACTCTCCTGCTACACAAATTGCACCTTCAACACTTCTAACTGCACAAAGTGCGGCAACAGTCTAATCGAGGGCGACGAACAGTGCGATAAGGAACAACTCAACGGACAAACCTGCGCAAACTCAGGCTACTCGTCGGGAACCCTAAAATGCGGTTCCGACTGCAAACTCGACTATAGTTCCTGCTTCACCTGCGGCAACTCGATAATTGAAGGCGACGAACAATGCGATAAAACCTCCCTGAACTCAAAAACCTGCATTACCGAGGGGTTTGATTCCGGAGAACTAGCATGCAAATCAGACTGCACATTTGACACAAGCGACTGCAAAAAATGCGGCAACAACAAACTCGAACCAGGCGAGGAATGCGACACCCTGCAATTTGGAACCCAAGACTGCATATCAATGGGCTATTTCGGAGGCTCACTCACCTGCAAACCTGACTGCACAATCGACATATCCACCTGCAACACCTGCGGAAACGGAACACTCGAGGGAACCGAAGAATGCGATAGTGGCAATCTCAACGGCAAGAATTGTCAATCATTCGGATTCGACGGCGGCGATCTTGTATGCAAAAACTGCGAATTCGATATCAGTCCCTGTTCAAAATGCGGCGACGGAATAGTCGGAGGCCACGAACAGTGCGATGGCGAGAACCATAACG
>Ga0123356_10008493_pt1 | contig 10207 bp, 13 predicted proteins | sample TergutEmb28metaG_2_FD_92546 | JGI IMG/M metagenome (GOLD analysis project Ga0123356, IMG submission 92546) | Embiratermes neotenicus P3 segment gut microbial communities from Petit-Saut dam, French Guiana - Emb289 P3 | ecosystem: Host-associated > Arthropoda: Insects > Digestive system > Gut ... | reverse complement strand
TGCATTATCCCAAATACCCTTGATACCGTTCCATGCATCCGTAAATTTCGTGGTAAACCATGAGTGAATTGTTGAAAACGCTGTAGTGATGCCGTCTTTAACACCCTTGAACCAAGTAACCGTGCTCGCCCAAGCGTTTTGTATTGCAAGCCAAGCATTTTTGAACTTTTCGGAGAACCAAGTATGAACGCTTTGGAACACGCTTACAATGCCGTTCCAAATGTTCTTAAAGAATCCCGGCACGGCATCCCACACGCTTTTTATTCCCGTCCATGCGTTTCTAAAGAAGCCGGCAACGGCTGTAAGGATATTATTTACAAAATCTCTGAACCAACTAAAATTATCATAGAAATATTTGAATACCCCTGCAAACGGATTGACTATAAATAACACAATGGATTTCCAGTTACTTTTCACCCAGTTTATAACCGATTCAAACATATTTTTGAAAAAGTTTACAACGGGGTCAAGCACTTTCGACTTAAACCAACCGGCAACCGCTCCCCAAACATTCTTGATTGCTTCCCATACTTTTAACGCAACCTCTTTTACTTTATCCCAATGTTTTATAAGTTCATATATTCCAACCCCGAGAGCCACGATAGCGGAAAGAATTAAAACGAATGGATTTGCGTTCATTACTGCGTTTAATATGCCTTGTGCGATTGATACGGCGGTTGTGATAGCCTTCCATGTAACCATTGCCGCCACAAGTGAACCGATAGCTGTAGCAATTACGGTTATAACCGTTGCAATCGGGCTTCCGACAAGCCCTGTTAAAAAGTCAAATGCACCGCTGAACGCAGAGCCGATTACACCGCCGATTGATTTTATAATACCCATCCAATCAATACCGGCTAAGAAGCTGCGTATACTTTCACCGATTTGTTTCCAATTCACTTTTGCGATAAACCCGGTAAGACTGTTAAGAACCGCCTTAAATGTTTCGCCTATTGTTGCACCGAGTCTTTTCATCATACCGACCCAATCAATAGCGTTTATAAATTCCCCGAACTTTGCACCAAAACTTTTCCAGTCGATTTTACCGAGGAAAGCAAGCATTGAATCATGTATGCCTTTTATTCCGTCACTTATAAACTTACCGGCTTTTGCAAAATCAATGTTTTTAATAAGAGTTTCAAACCCTGCCGCAAGAGCCGAGCCGTAACCCTTCCAGTCGAATGTAGATACAAGCGTACCTAAGAATGTAACGAGTGTATTAAAACCCTGTGCAAGCGTATTTCCCACCGCTTCCCACATTGCCGGATTAGCAAAGAAGCCGCTCATTGCGGATGCAACATTTATAGCAAATATACGGGCTGCTTCCTGTATCTTTGACCAATTTATTTTATTAAGAGCATTTGCGATATTATCAGATATAAATGTTCCGAAGTTTTTCCAGTATGAGGGGTCTGCAATATTAAATATTGTCTTTAATTTCTCAGCAAGCGTATCAAGCCACCCAATATTTTTAGGCTCGTCAACGTTCCAATCAAGACCGCCACCGCCACCATCCGAACCGCCACCCGAGCCACCGCCGGAATTGTCAGCTGATGATTTATTTAGTTTATCAAAAGAAGCAAGTTCGCCTTTTGCATCCTTCGCAGCTTTACCCACGCCCCCGATTCCTTTAGCCTGTGAACCTAACGCTTTCGCACTATCCCGGGCTTGAGCAACGGTTTTCCCGAATAATAACGCCATGAACCGTGCGAGATACCCTGTGACAGTCGCAAGCACATTCATAAATACGATAAGCGCCGGTTGTATGACTTCCCATATCGGAGCAAACGCAGTAAGAAGATTTACCTTGATTGTGTTCCATGAAGCCGCAAACGCTGAACTTTGTGCCATTGTGTTTCTCAGCTGTTCCGATAATGACAGAAACCCCCGGCTTAAAACATTAAAGACAAAAGCGGAAGCCGCTATATGAAATAACTTGCTCGTAAGTGAAGCGATAACCCCGGACGTTTTCTTTGCGAACATTCCCAACGTGAGGATATTAAGCATTACTTTTCTTATCCCTGCGTAGGCTGTCATTGAAGCACCGAACAGCTTACCCATCCCCCTTGCAAGGCTTCCGATTGCAGCACCGCCAATGTATGCACAACCTCTTAAAGCACCCTTTATTTTTGCCAATGTTGATTGAAACCTTGAAAATTCTTTTTCAGCATCCCCGACACCTTTTTTGATACCGTCATTATCCATTTTTGTGTCAATTCTGACAGTTCCGTCATATGCCATTTTACCACTCTCCTTTTTTGAATATCAGTACTTGCGGCTGTAATTCATTAACTGCTTCTTGAATCAACACTACCCCGGAAGCACCTTCCGTTATAAGCGGATTGAGTCCTTGAAAAATCGTATGATATGCACCGCTCCCAAAAGCTTTATCAAATTCTATAAATACTTCGAATGCTTTTTCTTCAACATATCGTGTGAACGCTTCCGAAGTTCCTAAGACTTCAAGCCTTGCAAGTATCACGGTTCTAACGTGTTTCAGATATTTTTCAAATGCTTTTACCCTCACCGGTAGTTTTGTATCTGCCCTATTCCATTTAAGAACACGGTTAGAATCTTCATTAATACGAACGGTGTAAATATCCGAATCAGTTTTGACGAAAAGTTTTTTTATATCTTTAATCATGCAGATTACCTCTTACAATCTGTTCGGAAAACCCCTATCAACATACTCTTGCATTTCAGCTTCCCATTTTGGCATTAAATCGGCTGCAGCCCTTTCAGTCCATCTTGCCCCGGCGGCTTCATTAAGATTTGTTGTATACTCGAGCGGCATATCAGTAGGCACTTTTGCAACGCCCGGACGTGACCAAAACCCGTAATTCTCGCTAAAATAAGCCGCTTTCCCCGTTTCGGGGTCAACGTATAAAATCCCTTCCCAGAGATAATGTGCGAACGGTCCGGGATAAACAAGTTCCCCATGTGCAAATAGCGGCTCCGATACAGCCATTGACCTATGTATAAAATTTCCTGTAAGTGCCGGCATATAAGGTACGCTGTTATCAAAAACAATGCGTGACCAAGTGTATTGTGCCACACCGCCGTCACCGAAAGTTTCATTGAGCATATCTTCAATCGGTTTTATATCAAAAGTGACATTTATATCAAACATTTGCATACTCCCTGTTAATGTTTTTCAAATACCCTGCTTGTATTTCTACACGATAATGACTCATGCACCCGTGACAGCTTACAGTAGCAAATACAACGTCATGCCCGGATATAGGCATTATTTTCTTTTTACAATTCGGGCAATGAAGAAATCCGGCTTTAATCATCTGCAACACCTCATGCTTTTATTCACAAAAGCGGCTCATATCTTCCCCATGGACAAGGAAGTGCAAGTGAGGAAACACTTATATTTACGTGTTCTTGTAAAAACTTTAAAACCAAGAGCCGGTAAAATAGTTAAAACCCGGCACACGCAAGAATGAGCCGCTTAATGCGACTGTGTTATTTTACGTCTATTGCTGCAGCCGCCGTTGCTTCAACGTGTGCCGCTTGTGCCATGGAATGAGTCGGCGTTATGGGTTCAATGCTGTCAAAAGCATCACTAATTTGCTTATTCCAAGATTCAATTAATTTCGGATGATTTGCTAAGGCTTCCGGAGCGAGTTTCATTAATTCACTTTCTACACCGTGCCTACTATCACGCCCTGTTATATGCAGTTCCATTGCGTAAAGAGTATCGTTTATCCGCTTTTCTGCCCGGTCAATCGGCGTTGTATAATCGGGCTTCGGTATATTGTGCTTTTCAACATATTGCTCTACCATTCGCTTAAATATCGGGTTGTAAGCATTATTATCAAGAAGTGTTTGTAACTCACTTTTTTTAAGAACAACCGGCAATTCGAGCATTTTATACGCATCGTTATTTGTGGATGTTGAATCTTTCAGACCTTTTGCAGTGGCGGTATCGCGCCGTTTGTCGATATCTGATTTATACATTCGCTTTAACTCGCTGATTGCATGGCTTAGTCTTTCATCAAGTTTTTTTATTTCAAAGTTTATATTGTGTGCTTTATCCTGTAAGCGTTTTTCAGCATCTGTTATATCCGTGCCGGGATTTGCATATCTAAGCTGTCCAATTTCGGCAATATCTGATTTAACCGGGATAAGCTGTTTATTTAACTCTGCTTTTTGCTTTGGAATAGGAAGCACGACTTTCATACAATCGTTAAGCAGGTTTTTTAATCCCGTCATATACTCGCTTCGTGCTGCGTTTTGCAAGTTCCCCGGTGATAAAGTCGGACTCATAGGCGTTTGTTGTAATGTACTCATTTTATTTTTCCTTTCGGTTTTATAATTTTTCTTTACTTATCAGCTGTGCTGCGCTATAATGAGAGCGTTCTTTATCATGGTTTCATCAAGTACCGCATATCTCCCGATTGTTTACAGTCAGTCGGGGGATATTCCTTTTATGCACCGCTCCCGGTAAGCACGTTTTCCAACAATTCACTTTCAATCAGTTTTTTCAAAAGAACCATTTTCTTTTTTTCGCTTTTTTCGGTGAGTAATAAATATAAGTCCGGGTTATCATGCTCGAGCATATTTATTTCATCCTCTGTGAAGTTTTGCCGCTCTGACTCGAGCCGTTTAAGTAGCTTTTTATAATATTTCATCGGGGAAGTCCTCCGGGTTGGTTAAGTTTCCGTCAAGGTCATATAATTTAAGGGGTCTTAGTTCGTGAGGTTCAAAAGGTCTTGCATTGGCAATCAGCGCATCATGTTCCGCTTTTGTTCTTCCCCATGTACCACTTTTCCGTTTATGTTTCTGTATTTCTTCCCATTCTCTAAAGCGTTCAAGTTCTTCAATAAGCCCCTCTGCAATGCAGAACTCTATAAATTCCTCACGTTGCTTTTTTCGTTTTTCTGCTTTCTGCAGCCGTATTTTACCGGAAGCTTTACCACCTTTTTTGCTTAATGCCCGGTGCTGTTCGGGGGGCATTTTATCAAATGTTTGTTTCAAGGCTTTTCGCTTCCTTTCGGTTCTTTCCTCGCACACACGCGCGTAATGGTGTCGGAATACTTACCCGTCCAACCCCAAAAACCCTTGATATCTTTCCCGTTTCTGTGCGGCTATCTCTTTTCGCCTTGATTCCCCGGTCATTTTTATAGGTAACGAGTTTTGCGCGATACGGTCATATACTCTTTCATAATTGATATTTTCGGGTTTGATAATATCGGACGGTGATAAGTTCGTGGTGATTATCAGAGGTTTGCCGGAGCGGTAACGGGTATCAATTACGTTAAACACCTGCTCGAGTGCAAAATCCGTACTGCGTTCAACCCCTAAATCGTCAATTATGAGTAAGTCATACAGCTGTAATTTATCAATAAACTCGCTTCTGTTTTCATTCCACCCTGCGGATTGGATTTTATTAAGTATTCTCGGGAAACTCGTTACAAGGACTGTTACGCACTTGTCGAGAAGGGCATTTGCGATACAGCAAGCGTGAAATGTTTTCCCGACTCCGACACTCCCGTAAAAGAGAAGCCCGACATTATCCGCTTTCATTGTTTCCCACTCTGCAACGTACTTTTCACAAGCATTTGATATACTCGGGTATCGGTTATCGTCTTTGTCAAACGTCCATTTACTATATTCTGAGTCCGATAGACCGTCACGCCGCAGCTGTTCAACTTTCATTTCAAAATTAAAGCGTTTTGTATCTTCCAGTTGCCGGTCATATTCCTCAGTCCGGCATTTGCACTTAATCGTCACTTTTTCCGGTTGCCTTGTAGACGGGTTCGGATGCTCCGATTGTTTCCGGGTGTTGCAATTCACGCACATTAAAAATCCTTCGTTGTCGAGATAATCGCCCGGTTCGTCATTTTTACTTTTAGCAAGAGTATTATAAATATCTTCCATTTTTTTACTCCCATGGTTCATCATAATTTTTTGCAGTGCTTAATGTTGATTTTATGGATTTATCCGCATAATTTCCGTCAAGCACTTTTGCCATGTTTGAATCTTTGATTAGCCAGTCAAAATTAGCCGTCCAGTTTCTATTGTTTTGCCCTTTTAAGAATGAACTTGATTCTGCTACTTCAAAGAGCCGCTTAAAATCATCGAGATTGTATTTATTAAACCTTGCTCTAATCGCTTTTTTACGAGCGTTAGATAATTGCGTTACTTTTGGTAAACTTTTACAAATATCATTGTACAAAGTTGTAATATTAATATAAGGCGTGGGGTCTGCCGCATCTGCGGCAACTCTCTCCCCTTTATTACTCTTACCTATACTATCCTTACCTTTATTACCCTTACCTATGCAACCTACAGGGAAACCATCGGTAGCCGCTTGGTATACCATTGGTGTACCAACATTGTAAAACCCTGTGCTATCAACCGTTAATGACTTCATTTCATTTTGGTACATGGTGGGTTTATATCGGTCTGAACGTAAATAATTATGTGCTTTCCAATGCCGGATAACCACTATTCCGTTTTCAAAGGGGATTATGAATTGTTTGACTATTAATATTTTTAAATCGTCCTCTGCTGCTCCGGTTATTTTCATAATGCGTTTCGGACTGTCAACAAACCCATCATCATCGCCACGCATACCTAAGTCAAAATAAAGAAGTCTTGCGGTAGCCGGTAAATCAAGAAACATATCGCTTTCAATTATTGATTTTGCGAACATTCTGCGCTCTGCCACAATCGCACCCCCCTAACCGATTTTACTTATACGGGGGCGTGATTCTGCTGTGCTGTGATTGTCTGCAAGAAAACTAAGTAGACCGTCATAATTTACTAAATATTTCACTCCGATGCGGACGTGTGGTACAAGTCCGTCAATTAACAATTTGCGGAGTGCATATTTTGTAAGAAAGGTGTTCGGGTCATCCTCTTTTAATTGTGCAATGGCGGCATCAACAGTCCGCATCCGACTTGTCATTATTCCCCCACCTTCGATAAACGTTCGATTATTTCAAAAATCTTTTGTTTTTCTTCCGGCGGTAATTCATATCGAAGTTTGCGGCTAAAATGACCGTCTGTTATATGCAGTTCATCAGCAATTTGCCAACATTTTACTTTTGATGCTTTGATAGCCGTTCTTACATCTTCGTTTTTCAATGCAACCCCTACTTTCTAATAACTTTTATTGTTATTGTTGACATTAACTATAAACCGTGTTATGCTGTTTGTAAAGGTCATGTTTCGTGCATAATACTTCGTTTTAGAAAGGTGGTGCATTTTTCAAAGTGCATTATGATGAAAAAGTAATCGCCCAACGAATAGAGCGAGAGCGCGAAAGGCTCAATTGGACGAAAGATAAACTTGCAAAAGAAATGAATATACACAGAAATACGCTTGCATTATGGGAAAAGCAGGATAAACCCGAACATTTACCGTCTTTTACCGACTTACTTCGACTGTGTAAATTATTTGATTGCGAGGTTGGTTATTTAATCGGCGAACATGAGGGAAAAACAAGAGAATCGACAGACATTCAGGCGGTAACCGGATTGAGCGAGAAGGCGATTCAAGCCCTGCAAGGCTTCTGTGTAAATATTCGTGATAGTAAAAGTGAATTTGAACGTAATGCACTCATAAAAATAAGAAAAAATAATATTAAAATATTCAATACAATGTTTGAGGGTGATGCTTGTGTGTGGTGGTTAAATTCCATGAGGTCTACCGTAGCAGCTGTTCAAAACCATTCGGATGATTGCTCTGAATATATTGACGTTCAAGATATGTTATTTTTTGATAATGACGGGAAGGATATAAGCAATAAAGTAAAGCGGTATTTATTTTCCTCAAACGATATTATTACAGCACTTAAAAATGATTGTAACCACAAGTCTGCAATACTGAATGAAGAAATAATCAAAGGAGTAAGCTAAGATGATATATTCGCTAAAATGCACGAACGGGATTGTAAACGTATACGATGATAGAGTTGAGATATCACGAAAAACCGCCTTTGGCATTGCATCACAGAACATCCGTGGCGACCGTACGATTTTTTACACCGATATGTCCGGTGTCGAGTATAAAAAGCCGTCAATGATTGCTAACGGGTACATGAAATTTATTCTACCCGGCGCAAACGATAATAATAGCGCAGTTTCGATTGTCGGCACAACGACCCTTGAGAGTCTTTCAGACCCGAACACACTAATATTAAGAGCCTTCAAAAAGAGTGTGCCGAAAGAGTCAGAGGAAATTTATAAGTATGTTATGCAAAGGATATCAGAGGTCAAAAGCACCGCTCCGGCGGCGGCTGCGAGTAGTGCTGATGAAATCGGCAAATATAAAGCACTTTTAGATTCCGGCGCGATTACACAGGACGAATACGAAGCGAAGAAAAAGCAGCTTTTAGGGTTATGATTGGAAGGTGTAAGCGATGGCAACAGTAATTAAACGCCCTAAAAAAGACGGTTCTATATCATATCTTATAAAAGCATCCGGTGGTTTCGGTGTGAACGGTGAACGGGTACGCCCTACAATGACTTGGAAGCCGGAAAAAGGATGGTCTGAGAAAAGAATCGAAAAAGAATTGCAAAAGCAGATTGTTCTTTTTGAGGAATCAATAACACATGAAAATCCGCATGACGGTACTGTAAAATTTCAAGTGTTCGCAGAGCAATTCTTAAAAGATTATGCTGAAAGTAAGTTAAAAAATAGAACCTCTCATAATTATGGAGTATGGCTAAAACGGATATACCCTGCAATCGGACATATCCGGCTTAATAATTTAAGAACGGGTCACCTAAACGCTTTGTATAAACAGCTTCAAGAGGTTTATATACAGACCGGTACAAAGTACACAACAAAGATTGATATAATGGCAATGCTCGAGAAGCGAAAAATATCAAAAACTGCTTTTTCTGCAGCCGCCGGAATATCAAAAGACACGTTCAACAGAGCCATTGACGGTAAACACATTGCTGAAACAAGTGCAACAGCTATTTCAAATCAATTAAATATTAAAATACTAAAGATATTTGATATACACGAACCGGATAAAATGCTCTCTGTAAGTTCAATTCATACAGTACACCGCATTATATCCGCGGTATTATCTAAAGCCGTAAAATGGGGTTATATCACTTTTAACCCTGCTGTCAATACAGAGTTGCCAAAGATGAACACAAAAAAAGCCGCATACCTCGACATAGAGGATGCACGACGGCTTCTTAATTTGCTCCATGACGAGCCGATAAAGTACCGGGCAATGATATCACTCGATTTACTTACCGGGCTTCGCAGGGGTGAATTATTAGGGCTTCGGTGGTGTGATATTGATTACGACAACGAAGTGATTACAGTTGCTCAGACTTCAAACTATGTCACAGGACGAGGGATTTATATTGATACTCCAAAATCAGAAACTTCAATAAGACACATGAAAGTTGCTCAGACTGCATTTATTCTATTGCGTGAATATAAAGCGTGGCAAGATGAACAACAAAAAAAATGCGGCGATTATTGGAAGCAAGCAGACGATAGAATATTCACGGGTGATGATGGTTCACCAATTCACCCGGACACGCTCACAAAATGGTTTAAGTTTTTTGTAAGGCGGCACGGATTCCCGGATGTGACCGTTCACAGCTTACGTCACACCTACGCTTCAATAATGATTGCGGACGGCACACCGCTTGTCGTGGTATCAAATAACCTCGGACACGCACAAGTAAGCACCACAAGCGATATTTACTCCCATGTGATTAAATCTTCCGCTGTTAAGGCTGCAGAGTCTATCAATACAAAATTTGCTGACGTTATGGAATATCCCCCGGAGAAAAAGGATATAAAAGAAAGAGCCGCTATGTAAAACTTTCGATTTATAAAGCAAAAAAACCCTTGTATAAAAATATACAGGGGCTTTTTTGGAGCTACTGGTGAGAATCGAACTCACAACCCCGTCATTACGAGTGACGTGCTCTACCTTTGAGCCACAGTAGCGTAAAAATGTGACCACTTTGTGACCACTTTTTAATAAAAGTTACCGAAAGATATTGAAAGTTACTAAAAGTACAACGCAGAAAACCGCACAATATCAACGGTTATTGGAAGATAATAAAAGATACAAAAGCCGTTCCGAATAATTACGAATGCGTAGGTCTACTTTTTGGGTGTTTTGCGAATGCGTTGGTATTACTGCATTTGTGAGGGTTTTGCTTTGGGAGCATTCGGTTTCTTCTCCCCTTTTCATCCCTTTTTAAAAATT
>Ga0123356_10008492_pt1 | contig 10208 bp, 4 predicted proteins | sample TergutEmb28metaG_2_FD_92546 | JGI IMG/M metagenome (GOLD analysis project Ga0123356, IMG submission 92546) | Embiratermes neotenicus P3 segment gut microbial communities from Petit-Saut dam, French Guiana - Emb289 P3 | ecosystem: Host-associated > Arthropoda: Insects > Digestive system > Gut ... | reverse complement strand
TTGTCGCCCGAGCGCAAGGAGATGCCCGACATCGACATCGACTTTGATGAAGAAGGCCGCTTCAGGGTCATCGAACACCTCCGTGAACTCTATGGCTCAGACAAAGTCGCCCATGTCATCACCTATTCAACGATGAAGGCCAAGGCGGCTGTCAATGATGCCGCTCGCATCCTGGACAAGCCCATCGCGCTGGCACAAAAGATCTCAAAGACCATCCAAGGCGGCCCCTTTGCTGACCTCAAAGCTAATCTGGGTGAGTCAAAAGACAGTAAACTCTTTATACAGAAAAGCCCCGACCTGCTCGATCTCATCAACAGCAACGAGGAGGCCAAGCAGGTGGTGGAGGCAGCTCTTATGTTGGAGGGAAGTATCCGGGGAGAGGGCGTGCACGCCAGCGCGGTCATCATCTGTCGAGACTCGCTCGACGAGCATGTTCCCATTAAGAAGGATACCAAGGGCGAGGTCATCATCACCCAATATGACGGTGAACGCATTGCCAAGCTCGGCCTTCTAAAGATGGACTTCCTGGGCCTCAGGACCCTCAACGTATTGATGCGTGCACGGGACTACGTCAAGGCAAACCATGACATAGATGTGCCCATCAACGACATCCCCCTTGATGACCAAAGAGTCTTTGAGATGCTGCAACGCGGTGACACTGCCGGCGTCTTTCAGGTGGAATCCCCTGGGATGACCGCACTACTCAGGCGCATGAAGCCTGACCGTTACTCCGACATCGTGGCAACCATCGCGCTCTTCAGGCCAGGTCCACTCAACTCGGGCATGGTCAACGACTTCGTGGACAGAAAGACGGGGAGAAAGCAGGTTGTTTATTACGACGACCGGCTCGCGCCCATCCTCGAAGAAACCTATGGTGCCATCGTGTACCAGGAACAAGTTATGCAGCTCTCCATGGCCATGAGCGGCTTTTCAGCTGGCGAAAGCGATATCGTGAGAAAAGCCGTTGCTAAGAAGATTGCCTCCATGATGCGCGAAGAGCGCTCGTGGCAAGATGGCACCACAGAATCCATGGCCGACCATTGGATGAATGGTGCCGAACGCAACGGCTTCAGCAGAGCCACAGCCAAGCAGATCTGGGATGATGTGGAGAAGTTCGCTGAGTACGCCTTCAACAAGTCTCACTCGGCAGCTTATGCGGTGCTCGTAATGCAGACCGCTTGGTTCAAAACCTATTACCCTGTTGAGTTCATGGCGGCGGTGCTCTCCTCTAATTTGAGCCGTAACGACTCACTCATCCGCTACATCACCATCTGCCGTAAGGAAGGTATAGAGATACTGCCCCCTGATGTCAACTCCTCAGGCCTTGAATTCACGGCAATCGGCGGTTCCATCCGTTTTGGGCTTGCCGGCATCCGTGGGGTGGGGGAGCAGGCTGCCAGGGATATCATCACCGAGCGGGAACGCGATGGCACCTTTGGCTCACTCCAAGACTTTGTCTCCCGGGTTCCCAATACCTCGGTAAATAAGCGAGCGGTTGAAGCACTCATCAAGTCCGGGGCCTTTGATTCCACCGGCTATACGCGGCGCCATCTGTTGAGGATGCTTGACATAGACAAGGTGTTGGAGCTTGCAGCCCAGAGAAGAAAAGAAAAGGCAGAGGGGCAGGTGTCGATGTTCGACCTTTTGGGCGACGCTGCTGCGGAGTCTGGCTTTATCGATGAGGTTCCCCCTCCAGACGGTGTGGAGTGGGACAGGAGAGAAAAGCTCGCCCACGAAAAAGAGATCCTCAACATGTACGTCTCAGACCATCCGCTGCGTCCCTACGATGCCTCGCTCAAAATAGCTGCTGAGTACACGCTTGGAGAGTTGGTGGCGGATGCCGAATCCGACCGAGACGACACCCAAGGTGATGCACAGGGTCTTGCTGAGGGCATGAATGGCAGCTCAGGCGAGAGCTCAAGCAAGCAGCGTATTCCGCAAGATAGGCCTCTTACCTTGGCTGGCATGATCACCAAGGTCACCCCCATGGTCACCAAAAAGGGCGACAGGATGGCACGCTTCATGCTGGAGGATCTAGAAGGCAGCATGGAGATGATCCTCTTTCCCAGACCTTACGAGAATAACAAGGATTACCTGGTAGAAGACGCGGTCATCCAGGTCAGCGGCATCTATGAATCCTCTGACCGCGGCGCTCAAGTCAAGGTCAACACCATCAAGGAGATCAAGCTCACAGAGAATACCGAGCGTGAACCATGCGTCTTTGAGCTACGCCTCAGAGCATCTGCCTTCAATCAGACCCTCTCCGACGAGCTCTCACGTATACTCGAGCAGTACTCTGGTATAGACCCGGTGGTCTTGCTCTTACAACGCGAGAATGACAGCCCCCTCAGGGCAGAGTTGCCCTATACCGTCGACTCTCAGGACAGCCGCCTCAAAACTAAATTGGCTGCTCTCAATTGCCTTTAGAGTGAGTTGACAGGGTGAGTTGAGTTGACAGGGGTCACACTATCTTCAAACTGATCTTTAGGCTTGTCCTTCGATAGTCTCAAAGTCCTCATCGTCTTCTTCCTCTTCTTCCACCTTGTACTTCCTGGCGACGAGGGTGACGGCGATAATCTCGATTATCAGGATAATCGCTTGGACTATCGTCCAGATATCGAGGAGTACCATGGGAAGTCTTATGTCCTCGGTGAGGATGAAGAACACTACGCCGATAAGCGCTAACACCAGGGTGATGATAATCCATCTGAGCCTGTTCTTCTTCTGCTTCTCTTTGTCGTCTTCCTCGTCTTCCAGCTCATCTTCAAAGTTGCGCTTCTCATATCTCAGATCATCTTCAGAGTAGCGCTCCTCTTCTTCGTCGCTCTCTCGTCTATGCTTACGGAAAGCCCTGATGAATGTTATCAAACCCAGTATGACACCTATGACTGCCAGTATCAGATTCACGAGGGCCCATACCGGCTCACCCGGTTTACCAAAGAGCGGTACAAAGAGGTTCCCGATTGTTATGCCTGGGTTAGCCTCTTCAAGCGGTATCAGCTCTACAGGAATATCAGGAGTAACCACCGTACGTGGCTCTTGTCCATTTGGTGGTGGAGTGAGATTCTCGGGATTTGGAGTGGGGACGGGGTCGGGATCCAAGGTTATGATTGGAGGAACTACGGGAGGTACCACAGGCGGAACCAAAGGAGGTACAACTGGAGGAACCACTGGAGGTACCACAGGTGGATCAACCGGCGGAGGTGTGTAGCCATAGAATGAGTGGTTGTAGACGATAGCTGACACCTTGAATCCACTCTGGTTGTAGACAGAGAGTATGGTGGTGAGATCGCTCATCACCATGACTTCCAGTGAATAGACCTGCTGTTCAAGGGTAAAACCGCTCGCTGAGGTCGTTATATGGGTGATGGTGTAGTAGTACATGCCACCACCGTTGAATGTAAGGAGAAAACTCCCCGTGCTGGAGCCGGTGATAGAGAGGGTGTTGCCTCCGGTTGGTAGTGGGTCGGATGGCCTTTGAGGAGTAATCTGGTAGCTGAAGGTCGAGTGCGGAGGGGTAATATTGCCACCATAAGAGAAGTTCTGCTGAATCACAACGTTCAGCTCTCCTGGAGGAGCAGCGAATGACTTGGGAGTGAAAGGCCCCGCCACGAGACCGGCCACAATCAAACTCATCACGAGCATGATTGCCATGGTCCTCTCTAGGAACCTCTTAACCTTTGGTATTTTAAAAACAGTCATCATTCACCTTCTGTTCTATCATCAACCGATTCAAAAGACAATTTGACCATGGGAGCGTCTTCCTCATGGGGGAGTATGTCTGCTGAATCGCTGGATGTTATGTGGGCAGTCTCAATCTGTGTAGCTGCAGTCTCAACTTGTGCTGTAGCAGTTTCAACAGGTGCGGTTGCAGTTTCAGCTTGCGCGGCTGCCTCAGTCTCAGCCTGCTTTGCAGCCTCAGCGTTAGCTCTTGCTGCTTCTGCTCTGGCTTTGGCCTTCCTTTTCCTTCTTACCAAAAATGAGATTAAAAGCAACAAGGCGAGCAGCGGAAGGATGATGAAGAGCAGCTTCTGACAGAGTGGTAACGCAAGCCACCAATCGAGCAGCCCGCCTGGAGTCAACTCTTCTGCCAGACCCTCTTCAGTAGAAAAGGGGTTCTCGAACAACTCGTCGCTGATGCGAGCAATGAGGATATCACGCCCATTGGTTGAAGAAGACGAGCAGGTCGTCAGTAATACGATGTTGTCGTCAATCGTCACTCCTATATCACGGTAGTGAATAGCGAGCGTATAGAGGGCGTCCAGGTACGCCTGCTGCTGTTCTGGCGCAGTGATATTAGTACGGAATATCATTTTGTCATAGGCATCTTCATGCAAAAACGCAAAGAATTCCAAGCCGTGCTCTTTTCCGCTGAAGAAGAGCATCCCATAGCGTCTTGCGTCAAAGTAGGACTTTTGAGAGAAATCACCTATCTCGCCAAACATCGCATTCTTCTCCATGTGGTGCCCATAGAGGATAGAGGAGAAGTCAGAGAAGTCCCTGGCGCAGTGGTAGTCGAGGAATATTGCCCCAGAAAGCGAGTACTTGCCCGCTGCGTTGGTGTTGATGTACTTCATATTGTCTTTGCCCTGAACCACGGGATAGTCTATATGAGTGCCGTAGACCTCAATCCAGGCAAAGACATCATCGTTTATCTTGATGAGCTCTTCAAAGGATTGGGCTTCTGGAACGGGTTTGTAGATGGCGTAATTGGTAGCAGCTGCCGCCCGGTGTACCTGATCGGAGTCCCATAGAGCATAGCTTCCAAAGCACACGAGCAGCAATATGACAACCAGCACAATCGTATTAACGACAGTGTTTGCTGCACTTATTGCCAGTCTCCCGACTTTTTCTGCCTTGCCCATGGTACCTCCTCTCAGGTACTAGTTGCAATCAGGCACCTGTGGGTGAGGAATGCCTGCTACAGAGGTCTCATGACACCAGTGTGTGGGGGGGGCGTCATATGTGTGGGCGGGTACCGAGGTTAGGTACCAATTTTCGGATTGTCAATTTACGCAGAGCGCACGGAGGGACGGTCATCCCGCGCACTCTGTATTTCCAAGTTGCTACCACAAGCAATTCTCCTTGCAACGCAAAACAACCGTCCCTTCGTGCAATCTGCGCATTACATAGAACCTGCGCATTCGTGTGACCTGCCTTTCGTGCAGGCTGCCTATTCAAGCAGCCTGCACGTGGTGCGAGCAGTGGATTACTCAATATCCTCTGCTTCTCCCTTACGCTTGTGTTGCCTTGCAACTACATAGACAGCGACGGCTCCCAGTGCAAGGAGCAGCGCCAGGATGAAGGGGAGATTCTCAACAACGATTCCCGCAGGGGTAGTGCTGTCATTGGTGTTTGTGACGTCGGCTACATTTGCCCGCTCTCCTACATAGAGGGGGGTAGTATAGACGGAGTTGGAAAGACTGGGACAAGAGATGCCATCCCCTTTGTCACCCTCTTCAATGCCGCCCTGTACAGAATCGACTGTGATCTTTGCCGATGCGATGTAACCGGCCTCGCCAGCCTCACTGAATACATAGCTGGAACCAACCGGGGCGCTCACGATAACGAGTTTCTCGTCGTGCTTGAGCTGGAAGTCCACCTTTGAGCCAGGCACAAACTTGATAAAGAATCCGTAAGTGTCAGGTCCGATGAGGGAGGTGTTCACGCCACATTCGGCAGGGTCAAGCACCACGTCGCCTTTCACGAGGTATCCCTTATAATAGTCCTCGATGAACTCATCGATCAGATCGGGGACACTCAGAGTTAAGGAGAAGTTAAAGGGTAAGACGTAGCTTCCGAGGTCTCCTTCTACGGTCTTGGTGACAGCTAAGATCGAATTATCGGGGTCAGTGGGATCGCCACCGCCACCGCCGTTGTTCTTCATATACTTATTGGTGAAGATCATGTCGCTATAGAAGGTCGTGAGGCCGTTGCCTCCCGGTGTGGGATCGCCCTTTCCTACGCCATCAGCGCCGCCCTCATCGTTGGTGATTTGTTTCATAGTGATTGTGTAGATATATCGGTCGAACTCTTCTGCAGGGTTAAGGTCATCCAAGACCTCAGGGTCAGTTGCTCGGTACTCCCTTACATATACTATGAGCTGGTACGTAGCTTTTGAGAGCTCCATAGCCTCATAGAGGCCATTGACTATTACGTAGTCTGTACCTGTCTCCTCGATGAGGTACTCGTAAATGCCTGCTGTGGGCCAGTCGATTGCTCCAAAGAGCTCGTCCGACTCAAGGTAGTAGGTGGAGATGCCATCTACTGTGCCTTCGAATTCCTCGTCACGTGGAGTTGCAGTAGCACCATTAAAAGCAATGGAGACTACTCCGTGATCGCCGATCTCTGGCATGCCACTAGTCTGTGTAGTTGATTCGTTAAACGAGACAGCCGTTACCGAAAAGTCAAAGGTCATTTCGGGATACTCGGTGCCGATCGGTACCTTGAGCACCTTGGTGATGGCCGCCTCTAAGATTCTCGGATCGTCTTCTGCGAATGCCATTGGTGCCATCCCCAGGGTTAGTGCTATTGCCAGCAACGCGGCCAGCATAACTTTCATCTTCTTCATTCTCTTATTCATCTTCGTTCCTCTCATTTCTGTTCCCATTTCTTGTTACCACTTACCTTTGTTCCCCCAAAGGTAGTCTTGCTTCTTTACATTTACTTTTACTCTTGGTTCTCCACTTGATTCTTTTCTCTGGCTACTGTTATCCCATTTACCACGTACAACTCTTTTTGCTTATTCCTTCTCTGGATCCTTCGACTCCGCTTCGCTTCGCTTGGGATGACAGGGTGTCAGATGGTTCCTTCGTTCGCTCAGGATGACAGGGGCTTACAGGTTCCTTCGTTTTAGGATGGTGAAAACCTGTCCTTTGGTGTCCTCTGCCTGTATCGGTCCATAGATGCGACTGTCGGTGACATTTATGCGGGCATCTCCTAGGACAAACACCTCTCCTTCCATTAAAGTGACGGGAAAACTGATTCCCTCTGCGTAGCGTGAGGTCTCAAAGAAGATCTCCCTTTCTTGTTGCAGAGAGCCGTTGATGACTACTCCCCTTTCCGTGATATCAACCGTATCTCCCGTTACCGCTATTACCCGTCTTACCTGTGACTCTCCCTCGTGTTCCAAAACTACAAGGTCTCCTGCTCGGTAGTCCTTATCCCAACGGTAGAAGATGACCAGATCCCCATCCTTGACTGTGGGATTCATACCGGGTTCGAGGTTATAGTGCAATCCATACACCAAGGTGAAGAGTGCCACCCCAATGAGGGCAATAACCACGATCTTTACCCCGAGGGCTCCCAAGTCATGCCAAACCGTCTTAGGCTTGGCCGGGCGCTTCTCGGAAGGCAAAGTGCCTTTTTGACTGGGATCTTCCCTGGGCCTGTTGCTCTGTTTTAAAGCAACATCAGATTTCTTCTTTAAAGCCATATCTAATCCCTTGTCTATTCGCTATTTCGAGGCCTGCGTTGATTTATTTTCACCCTGTTTCTACTGCGCACCAAAAAGGCGATTATTGCCACAGTAGAAGCAAGGATTGCTGTCGAGAGTGCCAAAACGGGTATATCCTGGGTATCTAAGCCTGTTTCAGGAACATAGATCCAGGCATTGGTGAAGTCGAACTGCCGGTTCACGGACATCCCAAGCATCAGAGGATCTTCGCTATTGCTGCCGCCCGTGTCGTAGTCGTCAACCTTGACCGAGGAGAAGTCGCTGTCTATGTAGGAGGGGTTATAGTATTTATCCGGAGTCTCTACGATGCGGAAATAGGCAGAGATCGGTACATTGTTTATTACCATTTTCTCGTTGTGCTTTAGTTGGAAGGTAAACGAACCGTCGGAGGAACCAAGCAGTTCAAAAGTGCCGTTCTCTGTTGCACCATCAGCTCCAGTGAAGGTGTAGCTGAAGTTTCCAGCATAGGGCTCGTCATCTTTGTCTAACAGATAAAGGGTGAACTCCCAGGGCTTGCCCTTTTCTGCATAGAAACCTGTTACCTTCTTGGTGATGGTGAGAGTGCAGAGCTTCTCGTAGACGAAGAAGACAGTCATGTCTCCGGAGACGCTCTGGGCAGGTACCGAGCTTCCCAGGGTCGGGGCATTGCTCGGTGGATTGAAGGCTGCTCCGATGAAGTAGCCCCTCGTCTTATAGGTGTCTATATCAGGGATAGTCTTGGAGTAGGTCTTGCCATAGAAGACAAAGGTCGTCGTGTCCAGAAGGGGAGTGCCGAGGAGCGGGTCCAGGACAGCAGCCCCGGTAATATCCACGTACTTCTCGGTTACGGCATAGCGGATGACGTTTATGTCGTAGTTATTGACCGGGTGCTTGAAGGTGAGCGTGGAATGCGCACTGTAGGTGAGTCCATAGGTACTATAGATGCCCTTGGGGGCAAGAGCGGTCTGGAAGGCAGCTACGTACTCTAGAGACGAGTGCCCGGTATCGTAGCCCACTGAGGCGCTGTTGCCTGAGAAAGTCACCCCGGAGCCTATAGTGAGGTTGGAATAGCTTACCGTGAAGATGCCACCGCCGTTTCCTGTAGCGGCCTGGTTGTTCGTGATACTTCCGCCAGAAGCGGCCAGGGAGCCGGACTGGCCCACCCAGATGCCGCCACCGCTGATATTGGATTTGTTGTTAGTGATAAGCCCGTCGGTCATGGTGAAGGAGCCGTTTGCAACGAGTACCCCAGCACCTGCATCGGGATTGTAGCAGTTCCGTATGACGGCACCGGTCTGCATAGTGAGCGTACCTGGCGTGGCTGAAAGAGCAGTTGAGTCAAGATCAACCAGGATACCGCCGCCCTTGTTTCCGCTGCCGGTAGCATTTCCGTCCAAGATGATGTTATTGATGGTGAGGCTTCCGTGCACCACGAACTGTCGTTTTGTGGAGACCTGCTTGATGCTGTAAGGCCCCGCCGCGTCAGAGGTGAGCGTGATAGTCTTGTTATAGGGGATGGTTACCGGTTGGTCCTTGTCACCGATGCCTATACGAGTGGGATAGGGGTCGGTGCCCGTGGTGTCCGACATGTCGAAGTCGATCTCGGTTGCGGTGATGATGTAGGGCTCGTCGTCTCCGCAGGCCTCCACCGCGTCGGCTAGCCAGTGCCAATCGCTCAAGATGGTGGTGGGGTCACTGGCTTTGGAGACCAGATAGCGCTCGCGCTTGACCTCGTCGAAGATCAGATAGACATGGGAGCTGCTCCTTACGTTGGCAAGGAAGACCGCGGTATTATACGTTGTGCCACCGATAGTGGTTGACCACTCGCCGCTGTAGGTGTAGCCATCGATATCAGGGATCAGTGAGGGGTGGAGCGAGAAGTCGCCATCGTACTCCACATTGTAGACAGCTGAGCTCGGCGAGCCGATGGAGGCCCCACTTGTATCCACATAATGGACGGTGACCGGTTGTTTTATAGCGGTACCCACCCATACGGCACCAACATCATTGACGTTGCTGGCGCCAATCAGCACCCCTTCGTCAAACTTTTTAGCCGCGGTATTGATTCCACAGACTTGACCCGGCGTGCTGGGGGTGCGCATATAGAACGTTCCGCTAAATCCCGAGAGGACAGCGTTAAGGCTGGTGGTGCTGCCACCGTTGAACACCTGCAACTCGTAGTAGCTTGGGGCAAAGAGGACGTTCTTGGGGGGAGTTCCCGGGGCGGCCGGAGTGGGGTGGGATACGGTGGTTTTAGTCTCAGGGTTATTCAAGGTTGCCGTCACGGCCATCGCACGGATCGTGGGGGTGAGTTCGGTGTTATAGTAACCCGTCATGCGGGTTTGCAGCGCAGAGCCTTCATAGACGTTTTGGTTTGCAGAAGGAGTGCCAGTTGGATTAAATGGTTGATAGCCATTAAAAGCCGTTTTTCTCATCAACATCACATAGTTCTCACCAGCGATGGTCTCCTTCCTGATGACATACCAGAGCCAGCCGTCGATTGTTTGGGAGCCCCCTATAGGAGTCGCCCAAAGTGTGTCGAGTATTCCCGCTGTAGCCACCACACCCATGGGAAGACGCATGCCGGCATTGATACCGCTTGCCGCCTGCCCTTCACCAATCGTGATGGCTTCAGTCACAGCGATGAGTTTATCCACGCTGTCGTTCCAGGTGGCCCAGTTGATGCTGCCCCAGTCAACTTCAAAACGATTATCTATAGTGCGGTTCATGGGTAGGAGGTATTCAGTGCCACCAACTGTGCTGGTAAGCAGTC
>Ga0123356_10008491_pt1 | contig 10208 bp, 9 predicted proteins | sample TergutEmb28metaG_2_FD_92546 | JGI IMG/M metagenome (GOLD analysis project Ga0123356, IMG submission 92546) | Embiratermes neotenicus P3 segment gut microbial communities from Petit-Saut dam, French Guiana - Emb289 P3 | ecosystem: Host-associated > Arthropoda: Insects > Digestive system > Gut ... | reverse complement strand
GGCGGGCTTGGCCAGGCGGAAGCCGCCCTCGGCGCCGCGATGCGACCTGACCAGTCCTGCGTGTCGCAACTCCCCGAGGATGTTCTCCAGGAAGTTCAGCGGGATCTCCTGGGCGGTCGCGATTCGCTCGGCTTTGACGGGCTTCTCGTCGTCCGTGGCGGCCAGTTCCACGACCGCGCGCACGGCATAGTCGGCTTTGGCGGAGATCCTCATCCTCAGGGCCAGTATTGCGTGCTCGGCGGTTGGAAGTCGGCCGATAGGCGCACAAGCCGAAGGCGGCCTTCGGGTCGCTCGTCCGAAACCTTTCGGTGGCGGTCTATTTGGGTAAGATTTATGATCCGCGAGAGGAGGCCGGAATTCCGGTGTGGAGCGGGTGCTACGGGATCGAACTGGGTCCCGTGGCATCCGAATTCGCGGTTAACGAGAGAAACCCAAATGAGCTCAGTCGAAATCAACCAGCACGCTGTGCTGGTCGCCGAGTTCCAGCGCCTCGTGCTCTTCCCCCGTAACAAGCAGGACTGAATGGCAGCCGCCGAACCGCACCAATAAGGAGTTCCGACACATGGCCCATACCGCTCCGCAGCACCAGGCGACGACCCGTCATAGACGCCTTCGGGATTGGGTTGAGGAGGCCGCGCGGTTGGCGCAGCCCGATGAGGTGTACTGGTGCGATGGGTCGGCGGAGGAGTATGAGCGTCTGTGTCAGGGGATGATCGAGGCGGGGACGATCCAGCGTCTGTCGGAGGTGAAGCGCCCGAATTCGTATCTGGCGTTGTCGGATCCCTCGGATGTGGCGCGGGTGGAGGATCGGACGTTTATCTGTTCTGAGCGGGAGGAGGATGCGGGTCCGACTAATAATTGGGCGGATCCGGCGGGGATGCGGGCGACGCTCAGGGGGTTGTTTGCTGGGGCGATGCGGGGTCGGACGATGTATGTGGTGCCGTTCAGCATGGGGCCGATCGGGTCTGCGATTTCGTATATCGGGGTGCAGTTGACCGATTCGGCGTATGTGGCGGCGTCGATGCGGATCATGACGCGGATGGGGCAGGCGGCGTTGGACGCTTTGGGTGAGGATGGGCAGTTCGTGCCGTGTCTGCATTCGGTCGGGGCCCCGTTGGCGGACGGTGCTGCGGATGTGCCGTGGCCGTGTAATGCGGAGAGCAAGTACATCGTGCAGTTTCCGGAGAGCCGGGAGATCTGGTCATTCGGGTCGGGGTATGGCGGCAATGCGCTGTTGGGGAAGAAGTGCTTTGCGTTGCGGATCGCGTCGGTGATGGCGCGGGATGAGGGGTGGTTGGCGGAGCACATGCTGATCGTCAAGCTGACCTCGCCGGAGGGGGATGTGAAGTACGTCGCGGGGGCGTTCCCGTCGGCGTGCGGGAAGACGAATCTGGCGATGCTGATCCCGACGCTGCCGGGTTGGAAGGTGGAGACGATCGGCGATGACATCGCCTGGATGAAGTTCGGCCCGGACGGCAGGCTGTGGGCGGTGAATCCGGAGTACGGGTTCTTCGGGGTCGCGCCGGGGACCGGGGCGAGGACGAATCCGAACGCGATCGACATGATCGGCTCGAATTCGATCTTCACCAACTGTGCTCTGACCGACGACGGTGATGTCTGGTGGGAGGGGTTGACGGGGGAGCCGCCGGCGCACGCGACCGACTGGTTGGGCAACGATTGGACGCCTGGGTCTGAGACTCCGGCGGCGCATCCGAACGCGCGGTTCACGACCCCGGCGGCGCAGTGTCCGTCGATCGCGCCGGAGTGGGAGGATCCGGCGGGGGTACCGATCGACGCGTTCCTGTTCGGCGGGCGGCGCGCGTCGGTGGTGCCGTTGGTGTGCGAGGCGCGCGATTGGGAGCACGGCGTGTTTCTGGGGTCGATCATGAGCTCGGAGACGACGGCGGCGGCCGCCGGCGAGGTCGGCGAGCTGCGGTTTGACCCGATGGCGATGCTCCCGTTCTGCGGCTATCACATGGCCGACTACTGGGCCCACTGGCTGACGATCGCCGAGCGGGACGGCGCCCGGCTGCCGAAGGTGTTCTACGTCAACTGGTTCCGCAAGGGGCAGGACGGCCGCTTCCTGTGGCCGGGGTACGGCGAGAACTCAAGGGTGCTGGCGTGGATCTTCCGCCGCTGCGAAGGCACCGCCGGCGCGGTCGAGAGCGAGATCGGGCTGCTGCCGCCCCTCGGCCACGAGGGCGGCATCGACACCACCAGTCTCGAGGTCACCGACGCCGACATGCGCCAGCTGCTGACCGTCGACGCCGACGGCTGGAGGCGGATGCTCCCGCACCTGCACGAGCACTACGCCCGGTTCGGCGACAAACTCCCCGCCAAGCTCCGGGCACAGCTCGACACGCTCGAACGACGCCTCACGGCCTAGAACAGCAGGACCTACATACTTCAGGCACTCTGGCTCTCGCCTTCATTCCATCTGACGCCGGCCTGCTCGCAGTACAGGCCGGCGTCGTCGCCGCGCCGCGCGCGGTGGCGCCGGTCTGGCGCGCGCGGTTGCGACGGTTCCATGGGCGCGGCTGGGCGCTGATCCCGATCGCCTCGATCATCGGCGCGATCTTCCTGATCCGGTACGCATCAGGGTCCGCCGACGTGCTCACCTACCTGGCGTTGGTTGCCGTGCCGCTGCTAGCGATGGCCGCGCTCGGGTGGGTCGCCCACGGCGCTCGCCCGGCTTACGCTCCCGTTGCGCTCGGGCTGTTCGTGCTGGCATGGCGGGCGCCCGGGACGCTCGGTGGCCAGGCCGCCGCGGCGCTGCTGTCAGCCCTGTCTTGCGTGACCCTGGGGGCGCTGCTCGCGACCGTCACCGAATCCCGCTGGCTGAAGGCAGGAATCGTCGCGATGGCATGCGCCGACGTCTGGCTGGTCGCCTCCGACCTGCTCCAGCAACCGAACAACGAACTGGCCGCGGCGGCGCCCGGCGGCGGGCTGCCGCAACTGCAGAGCGAGCAGTTCGGCACGATCGCGATGGGGTACGGCGACATGTTCGTGGCCGGCCTGTTGGGAGGGGTGATGGCGGGCCGCGGGCGGCTCCAGGGCGCCGCGGCGCTGCTGACGCTGGCGATCGCCGCGATCTTCGACCTGCTGTTCTTCGTCGTCGACGAGCTGCCCGCGACGGTGCCGGTGGCGCTCGCGCTGATCGTCGTCGAGTTAGTGTTGGCCGCTAATGGGCGCCGCGGCCGGTCGAAGCCGGGGGACGCGATTCCTCCGCCAGCGACGTGATCGCCAGCGTGCCGCGCGCCGAGTCCTCGAGCACCTCGGTCGCCTCCTCGGCCGATCTGGCGTAGAGCTCGACCAGCAGATGGACGACGATCCGCTCCTCGTCGTGCTTATGGAACCGAACGTGGGTGAAGAACTCCCGCGTCCCGTGGTCGCCGAAGGCGGCGTAGGACAGCGCGTCGCCGGCCTCGGGGCCCGAGCAGGTCTCGACGTCCTCGGCGTCGACGGTGACCGTGCACGACGCCACCCACGGCGTACCGGCGATCATCCGCTCCCAGCGGTCCTCAACCGGCTCGACGCGTCCGTTGTGGAACCCGAGATGGGGCTGGTCGTGCATGCATTCGAGGCACTGGACGACAGCCTCCTGCATCTCGTCGACCACCTCGGTGCGCTCACCGCTCTCGGGATCGATCCGGTGAATTCCTTCGTAATGGACCTGAACCTCGAGGTTCTGGGACCAGCAGCGGTAGCAACGCAGCCAGCTCCTGACCTCGGTTGAGCCCTCCATCCGGCCTAGTGTAGATGTTTGAAACGCGGCAGCCGGTCGGCGTGATCCTGGGCGGAGGGAGGGGCCTGCGGATCGGCGGGTCGAAGCTGACGGTGGCCCTTCGAGGCCGGCCGCTGATGGCCTACCCGCTGGCGGCGATGCGGGAGGTGGTGGCGGACGTGGCCGTGATCGCCAAAGCCGACGTCGTGCTCCCCTGGCTGCCGGGGGCGATGCTGTGGATCGAACCCGACGCTCCGCGCAACCCCTTGCTGGGGGTCGTCGAGGCGCTGGCGCTGGCCGGCGGCAGGTCCGCGCTGGTGTGTCCGGCCGACCTGCCGTTCGTCACTCCGGCGCTGCTGGCGGCGCTCGCCGAGGCCCCCGACGACGGATCGCCGGCGGTCGTTGCGAGCTGCCACGGGACGAGCAGGCCGCTGCTCGGGTGCTACCGGTACCAGGCGGCGGCGATGCTCGCCGATGCCGCTCACGTCGCCGCCGACGCCGGTCACGACGAGGAGTTCGTGCGCGGCGCCGTCGCCGCGATCGGACCGCGAGAGTTCGAGGTGGCCGACGAGCTGGAGCTGTTCGACGTCGACACCCCCGACGACCTGCTGCAGGCTTCCGCGATGTTGGATGCCCAGGGCTACTCGCCACCCGGGACCACTCGCTAGCCGAAGGTGAAGTCGTACGCGTCGATTCCGCGCGGAAGCTCGACGGTCAGCAGCAGCGTCGCGTCCTTGTGGAGCTTGACGAGGTTGTAGAGGCGCTGCGCGCGGACGGTGAACCAGCCTCCCGGACCGACGTCGGTGCCGCGGTCGGCGGCGGGGATCGGCTTGCCGCCCAGCAGCACGCGCCCGCGCCGGGGGGCGCCGCCCGCCGAGGTCATCACCAGGTAGACGTCCTGTGCCTGCACGCCGCCGATGATCGACGCCCGCGTGTCCGTCGGTGTGATCGACTCGGAGCCGACGGTCCAGCGGCCGCTGAGCGCCCAGTCGTTGACCCCGAATTCATGCGCCGGCGGCGCCGAGTAGGTCGTTGTGCCCTGCTGCAACGGCTGGTAGAAGCCAGCCTGGCGCTGCGGGTTGAGGTAGGTCTCGGGCGTCCCCAGGCCGGCGGACGGGATGATCGCCCGAGCCGTCATCCGCGCCGGCAACGTCTTCGCCCCCGCCGCCTGCAGCAGTTGCCTGACGACGGTCTCGTCGTGCGCGTAATCGCCCTCACCGAAGTGCGTGTGGCGCACCTGCCCGCGCGCGTCGACGTAGTACTCGGCCGGCCAGTACTGATTCTGGTAGGCGTCCCAGGTCCCGTAGCGGTTGTCCTGCACAACCGGGTAGGTGATTCCGTCGTCGTGGATCGCCTGACGCACGTTGCCGGCCTCCTGCTCGAACGTGAACTCGGGGGTCTCGACGCCGACGACCTCAAGCCCGTAGCGGTGGTAGCGGGCGTACAGGCCCTCGACGAACGGCAGCGTTCGGATGCAGTTGATGCAGGTGTAGGTCCAGAAATCGACGAGCACGACGTGTCCGTGCAGGCCGCTGATCGTCAGCGGCCGGTCGCCCGGCGTGTTGAACCAGTCCTGGGTGTCGGTGAAGTTGGGCGCAGGTCCGAGCTCGGGCAGATTCGGCTGGGAGTGCCTGGCCGCCGCCTGCTGGCGCGCGAGGAAGCGGGAGGTCGGACGCAGCGCGGCGAGCCTCGACTTGACGGCACCTGAGTTCTCCAGCGCCTGGGTCGGGTCGGTGAGGATCGCAGGGAGGCTGCCGGCGTTGCGCGCCAGCAGGTTCTCGAAGCGAACGTCGAGGTTGAAGGCCATCGCGACGCCGGTGATCAGCAGGATCGACCCAAGCGTGCGTTCGACGACGTGCCCCCGGGCTGCCCGCCTGATCCGGCCCAGCAGCGCCCGCCCGCCGAATCCGTAGAGCAGCATCACCGCGGAGAGCCCGACCGAGTAGGAGATCGCGACCAGTACTACCCGCAGCGTTGGGCCTCCCGTCGAGGCGCTGACCGAGATGACCGCCGCCAGGATCGGCCCCGCGCACGGAGCGCACACGAACCCGAGCGCCCCGCCGACCCCGACGCCTGTCCAGAAGCCGTCGCCGCGGGTCTTGGGCCCGAAGCGCGCGAGCCGCGACAGAGGTGCCTGCACGCGCTGGGCGACCTCGGGCACGAGCATCACCAACCCGAAGCCGATCAGCACGACGATCGCGAGCGTCCGCGCGGCGCTGCTGGCGAGGCCGACTCCCCTGACCAGCTGGGCCAGCGCGACGATCGCGATCGTGAACGTCAGCGCCAGCCCGAGGACGATCCCGAGCGGGCGCCGGCGACCGCCGAGCGCGCTTGCCGACAGCACCGCCGGGAGGACCGGGAGCACGCACGGGGTGATCGCGGTGCCAGCCCCGGCGATCAGCGCGAACAGCATCAGCAGCGGCATTACGAGACCCGATGATCCTCTGTCGAAGTTGCGTGGCGGTTAACCGAATATTCAGTCCGTTGAGCCGCTCGCGCGTTACATGCGGCCGCGGACCGGCGGTTCGTTCGCCGGAGGCACCGGTTAGGCTGATCGTCTGTGATGCGGCCGATCGACTGCCTACATCTGGGCCGCGAGCATGTGATCTGCTGCTGGCAGCTCGACGACGTGCTCGTCGATCCGGGTCCGAGCTCGTGCCTCGAGACGCTCCTGGCGGCGCTCGACGGGCGCCGTCCGCGGGCGTTGCTCCTTACGCACATCCACCTCGACCACGCGGGGGCGAGCGGCAGCCTGGCGCGGCTGTTCCCCGAGCTGGAGGTCTACGTCCACGAGCGCGGCGCCCGGCACATGGCCGATCCGCAGCGGCTGCTGGACAGCGCCAGGCGGCTGTACGGCGACGACATGGACCGTCTCTGGGGCGTGTTCGAGCCGGTCCCGAGCGAGCGGCTCCGACCCTTGACCGGCGGGGAGGTACTGGAGCTCGGCGACCGCCGCTTCGTGGTCGCCTACACGCCCGGGCACGCCTCCCACCACGTCTCCTACCTGCACGACGGCACCGCCTTCGTCGGCGATGTCGGCGGGGTCCGGATCGCGCCGCAGACGCCGCCGTTTCCGCCGACGCCGCCGCCCGACATCGACCTGGACCTGTGGCATCGATCGCTGGAGGTCGTCGCCGCCTGGGCGCCCGAGCGCCTGGCGATGACCCACTTCGGGGCCAGCGAGGACGTCGAATGGCAGCTGGCCGAGGTCGGCGCCAGGCTCGATCGGATCGCCGAGCTCGCCAGACAGCTCGACAGCGAGCGCTGGATCGAGGCGGTCCGGGCTGAGCTTCGCGACGGGTCCTCGCCCGAGGTATTCGAGGCCTACCTGCAGGCCGCCCCGACCGACCAGGCGTACGCGGGACTGCGGCGCTACTGGGACAAGCGACGGGCCGCGGGCGAGGCCGACGCGGCGTAGGTTGTATTCTCGCGCGCAGATGGCGGAGACAGTCGAGCTTCCGCGCCTCGGTGGTCCGGGTAGCGGCCTCGGTGGCCTGTGGCGTGTTGTTGTCCTCAACGACAACCACAACACCTTCGACCACGTCGCCGAGACGCTAGCGCGGTTCGTGCCCGGGGTGAGCCTGGCTGAGGGCTACCGGTTCGCCGACCGCATCCACCGGACCGGCTGCGCGATCGTCTGGAGCGGCCCTCGCGACGACGCGGAGTCCTACTGGGACGAACTCGACGGCGCCGGCCTGACGATGGCGCCGCTCGAGGCCGCCTGAGCGGCCTGCGCCGCCGCCGAACCCGCCGTGCCGGCGGCGTCTGACGCCTTCCGGATCAGCTTCGCGGCCTGACGCTCGGGGCTGATCCGGACGACGTTCCAGATCAGGCCCAGCCGCTCCAGCAGCGCGATCAGCAGCCCGGTCGGGTCGGCGATCCGTTCCCAGAAGCGCAGCCCGTGAAACGCCGACGTCGGGAAGGCGTGGTGGTTGTGGTGCCACGCCTCGCCCATCGACAGCGGCGCCAGCCAGAAGACGTTGCGGGATTCGTCGTCGACGTCGTAGCGCCGGCGGCCGAAGAAGTGACACACCGAGTTGATCGACCAGGTCACGTGATGCAGGAGGAACACCCGCACCAGACCTCCCCACAGCAGCGCCGTCAGCGCCGCTCCGACGCTTCCCCCGATCACCCAGCCGAGCCCGAACGGCAGCAGGAAGCTGACCGCGACCCAGACGAAGAACAGGCGGTCGATCACTCGGATCATCCGGTCCCTGACCAGGTCCGCGGCGAAGCGCTCGCGCTCGGCCGATCCGACGGTCTCGAACAGCCAGCCGACGTGCGCGTGCCACAGGCCCCGGACGGCGCCGAACAGCCCCGGGCCGCTCAGGTGCGGCGAGTGCGGATCGCCCTGCTGATCGGTGAACGCGTGGTGCTTGCGGTGGTCGGCGACCCAGGTGATCACCGAACCCTCCACCGCCATCCCGCCCAGCACCGCGACGATCGCCCGGAACGGCGCGGAGGACTCGAACGCCCGATGGGTGAACATCCGGTGGTAGCCCAGCGTGATCCCGAACGCCGTGATCACGTACAGACCGATCATCAGCCCGAGCTCCATCGGCCCGATCGCGTGGTGCCACAGCAGGACGATCGCGGTGACGACGGCCAGCGGCGGCAGCGCGACGGCGATGAGGTTTGAAATCTTGTGTGTGGCGGACACTTCCGGGCAGATGGTACGTAGTCCGGGCGCGGGTGTCTTGTAGCTTTTGGACAAATAGAGAACGCTCAACCGCAACCCTGGCATCAGCTTCCCGTCGAGGTCGCTGCGGTCCTCCGCCCGCTGCTGCCGGAACTCGTCGACGAGATCATCGAGGCGGTCAGCACGGTTCCCGCGTACGCGCGGCCGCTCGAGGGGGACTTCGGCGTCGGCCTCCGCGCGGGTGTGCAGCAGGCACTTACCAACCTGGTGGCCGAAATCGAGGCGTCCGGTCCGGTCGCGCGCTCGGATGTCTACCGACAGCTCGGACGTGGCGAGATGCGCGCAGGCCGCAGCCTGGATTCACTGCTCAGCGCCTACCGGATCGGCGCTCGCGTCGCGTGGCGCCGGGCCGCGGCAGCCGGCGAGGCGGCCGGTCTGGAGCCGGCGACGCTGTACCTGCTGGCCGAGTCGATCTTCGCCTATATCGACGTGCTGTCGGCGGAGTCGGCGGAGGGTCACGCACTGGAGCGGACCGCGATCGCGGGCGCCGCCGAGCTCGCTCGCCGGCGCCTGGTCCGGCTGCTGGTGCGGGAGCCGTCGGCCTCGGTCGAGACGGTCCGCGAGGCGGCCCGGGTGGCGGACTGGGGGCTGCCGCGAACGCTCGCGGCGGTGGCGATCGAGGGTCACCGCCCGGGCCGTGCGATGGCGCTGCCGCAGGATGCGATCTCCGAGGTGATCGGGGAGCTCACGTGCGCGCTGGTGCCGGACCCCGACGGCCCCGGGCGGCACGGAGAGCTCCAGCGTGCAGTATCCGAGGCCGGCCTGCGGGCCGGCCTCGGAACGACCGTCGCCTGGCCCGACGCGGCGCTCAGCTTCGTCCGCGCCCGGGCGGCCCTGGTGCTGGCCGGCGAGGACCGCGGCACGCTCGTCAGCGCCAGGGAGCGCGCCGGGGAGCTGTTGCTCGGCGGCGATCGCGCACTCGCGTCCGAGTTCGCCGCCGACCGGCTGGCGCCGCTGGACAGCCTGTCGGCCGGATCGCGAGAGCGCCTGAGCCGGACGCTGTCGGCGTGGCTCGCCGAGCAGGGCCGGCTCGGCCCCACCGCCAGGCGGCTCGGGATCCACCCGCAGACGGCCCGGTACCGGCTAGCCCGGCTGCACGAGCTGTTCGGCCCGGCACTCGACGACGCCGAACAGCGGTTCTGGCTGGATCTGGCGCTCCGGGTCGCCGAGCAACCAGGCCAGCTCTAGCGTCGTAGGTACTGTCCATCGCATGGTCCTGACGCCTGCCGACCCGCGGGCCGGTGATCAACGCTCCGAGGCCGTGCTCCGCCGGCTCGTGCTGGTCGTCGGCGCCGTCGTGTTCCTGGACACGATGTTCTACGCGGTGATCACGCCGCTGCTACCGCAGCTCACCCACGAACTGCGGCTGTCAAAGGCGTCGGCGGGGCTGATGACGGCCGGCTATGCGATCGGGATGCTCGTCGCCTCGCTGCCGGGCGGGATCCTCGCGGCGCGGTTCGGGCCGCGGCGGACGGTCGTGCTCGGCCTGCTGCTGCTGGCGTGCTCGACGGTCGCCTTCGGCCTCGTGCACTCGGCTGTCGCGCTGGACCTGGCGAGGATCCTGGAGGGCGTCGGCGGCGCCTGCTCCTGGGCGGGCGGGATCGCCTGGATCGTCGCCGCGGCGCCGGTCGAGCGTCGCGGGGAGATGATCGGACGCGCCGTCGGCGCCGCCGTCGGGGGCGCCCTGTTCGGCCCGGCGATCGGAGCGCTCGCCAGCGCCACCGGGCGGCCGGTGGTGTTCTGCGCGCTCGGAGGGGTGGCGCTCGCGCTGATCGTGGTGACCCG
>Ga0123356_10008490_pt1 | contig 10209 bp, 9 predicted proteins | sample TergutEmb28metaG_2_FD_92546 | JGI IMG/M metagenome (GOLD analysis project Ga0123356, IMG submission 92546) | Embiratermes neotenicus P3 segment gut microbial communities from Petit-Saut dam, French Guiana - Emb289 P3 | ecosystem: Host-associated > Arthropoda: Insects > Digestive system > Gut ... | reverse complement strand
TGAGATCAACGACGACTTCTCAGACACCGACGTGGTCTTGGTCATCGGTGCCAACGACACCGTAAACCCCGCAGCCGCAGAAGACCCCCACTCTCCCATTGCCGGCATGCCGGTACTTGAGGTCTGGAACGCTTCGCAGGTCATCATCTTCAAGAGAAGCATGGCAACCGGCTATGCCGGTGTGCAAAACCCTCTCTTCTACAAAGAGAACTCAGCCATGCTCTTTGGTGATGCAAAAGAGCGTGTGAGTGATATAGTAAAGGAGCTGTAGACACAACTGTAGAGGGCAGAAGATTAAGTCCGAACAACAAGCCTTGACACCGTTCACGGCAAATACACTTTATTACCACAATGCAGCAACTTAGTGGAGTAGAATAAGCGCTACGCAAATCATGCGAAGAGCCGGGATATACAAACGCAGTGTGTGCTCTTAATAGTCGAGGTAGAGATTGGAGTAATTTATGAAAGCATTTGTTATGAAGAAAATCGGTGAGGTCGGATGGGCCGAGAAGCCTGTCCCCGAGTGTGGTCCGCTGGATGCCCTGATTAAGCCCGTTGCATTGGCTCCTTGCACCTCTGATATCCATACCGTATGGGAGGGTGCTGTAGGTGAGAGAACCGACCTGACACTTGGCCACGAAGCAGTAGGAGAGGTCATTGAGGTAGGTTCATTGGTAAAGGACTTCAAGCCCGGCGATACCGTCATTGTCCCTGCAATCACCCCCGACTGGGCAAGTGTTGAGGCTCAGGCAGGCTTTGGTATGCACTCTGGTGGCATTCTTGGCGGATGGAAATTCTCCAACATCAAGGACGGCGTCTTTGCCGAGGTATTCCACGTCAACGAGGCTGACGGCAATCTGGCCCTGCTCCCCGCAGGCGTTGATCCCGTTGATGCCACGATGCTCTGCGACATGGTTCCCACGGGATTCCAAGCCTCTGAGCTGGCAGGCGTTGAATATGGCGACTCAGTCTGCGTCATCGGTATTGGTCCTGTTGGCCTCATGGGCGTTGCAGGTGCAGTACTCAAGGGTGCCGGTAGGGTCTTTGCCGTAGGCACTCGCCCCGACTGCGTCCGCGTTGCCAAGGAATATGGCGCAACCGACATCATCAGCTACAAAGATGGTGACATCGCTGCCCAGATTCTTGAAAAGACTGGTGGCGTTGGTGTTGACAAGGTCATCACTGCTGGTGGCAATGTAGATACCTTTGCAGAAGCAATTACCATGCTCAAGCCGGGCGGCGTGCTCAGCAACGTCAACTATCTCGGTTCCGGCGACTTTGTCAAGATCCCGCGTGTGGAGTGGGGCGTTGGCATGGGTCACAAGCAAATAATGTCCGGTCTCATGCAGGGTGGCCGTCTGCGCATGGAGAAGCTTGCAGCTCTCCTCCAAAACGGAAGGCTCGATACTTCCAAGCTCATCACACATCGCCTGCAGGGCTTTGACGCAATCGAAGAGGCCCTCCTGCTCATGAAGGAAAAGCCGAAGGATCTCATCAAGCCGGTCGTTATCTGCTAATAATCGTTTTAAAAGGCGCGACTGATCAAATCGATTCACGAGCGCTTCTATGTGATGCAAAAACGGCATCGCCAAGTATCCTTGGTGGTGCCGTTCTGTTGCTTTGCTTCCTTATACTTTAAGCATGGATAAGCAAAAGCAAAAGCCTAAGCAAAGGCAAAAGAGTTTAACGCTCAGAAGAATCGTCTTGCCTGTTGTGGGGATAGGTTTGCTGAGTGTGCTTGTCCATGTTGCCCATGCCCTCACCCTCGATAAGGTGATTGAGTATAAAGAGGTCTCATTCAGCGCCCCCAGTGTTCCTGCCGAGATGAACGGGTATAGGCTGGCATTTGTCTCCGACACCCACTCCATGCCTCAAGAGCGCCTTAAGGAGCTTGTCGACGAGCTCAACAACAGATCTGTGGATCTTTTGGTTTTGGGAGGGGATTACTCAAATCGAGTAGACGTTTCACATGAGACCATGGAACTTTTGTCGCAGGTTGCAACGACTGATGGGATTTATGGGGTCGATGGCAACCACGACAGGTTCCAAGCCTTGTTTGCAGCTATGGAAGAGTTCTCCATCCGACCACTCTCAAATGATGGTCTTACTGTGAGAGAGGGCTTCTATCTCGCCGGTGTCGCAGACTTGTGGAATCGTCAGGCTAGCATCGCATCTGCAATCGGCGGTGCAGCGCCGGATGACTTTGTCCTCCTTGTCTCTCATAATCCGGACATTTCCATGCTGCAAGACACAAGTGGTGTCGATTTGGTTCTCAGCGGCCATACTCACGGTGGACAGATGACCCTTTTCAGTGTGTGGGCGCCCCTCTTCACCTTCACCAAACCTGTTAATAATTCCATCACCAAGTTTGGTCAGCGCTTCCGGAGTGGCTGGGCTCTATCGAATGATGACACACCGGTCTTGGTGAGCAACGGAGCTGGAGAGTACTCCCCCCGAGTCTTTGCCAGACCTCAGGCAATCATGCTGACCCTCTATCATGAGGATTAACCCTACAAAGCATTCATTGAGCCCATGCGATAGCCATGCAAATCAAGGGTTACGCGGGCAAAGCCCAGTCTCTTGAGCTCGGCATCAATGTGCTCCCGCAAGGGAGGCTCCAAGAAGAGCGCTATGCTTTGTTCATCGAGTTCTATGCGTGCCAGGTCATCGTGCACACGGACTCTCACCTGTTTTGCTCCGGCATCAAGGATACACTGCTCAGCCTCGTCAATAATCCTGAACAGTTCCTCTGAAAGCGGCGTGCCAAACGGCAGGCGGCTCGCCAGGCAGGCACAGGCAGCTTTGTCCCAACTTGCAAGACCCCGTTCTTTGGAGAGAGCTCGGATGTCATCCTTTGAAAAGCCTGCAGCCAGGAAGGGTGAGATTACTCCAAGTTCTTCAACTGCTGCCTTGCCCGGTCGATAATCGTCTTCGTCATCGAGGTTGGATCCTTCGGCGAGTACGGTGATTCCCTGTTCTTCAGCAATGGCAAGCAGGGAGTTGAGTAAAGCGTACTTGCAGAGGTAGCAACGGTTGCGAGGGTTTTCTGCAAAGCCTGCTATGGCAAACTCATCAAAGGGCACCACGATATGGTGAATGTCTCGCGTTTGGCAGAAGTCCCTTGCTGAGTGCAGCTCGCGTGCGGGAAGTGCAGCCATCGCTGCTGTTAATGCAAGGGCCTTCTCGCCGAGAACCTCATGGGCCATCTCCAGCAGCAGAGAGGAATCCACCCCACCGCTAAAGGCCACCGCCACGGAGTCATAGCTTTGCAGGATACTCCTGAGTGAGTTCTCTTTGTTTTGCAGAGAGCTATCCATGGTTATCTTGCAGCCCTGCTTCCTGATGTCTCGATTTTGCGTGTTCTGACCCACCGGACGACCGTCTCGACCATCCCTCAACACCTGAGCAGACCATCATCCCTGTGATTATAAGCCATTGTCGCAGGCGCGATGTCCTTCTCATAGGCATTTGCTATAATTGCAGGCTAAACTCAATGAGCCCTAAGGAGATTCAGGTGTCTATTTCAACGGCAGACTTTAAAAATGGCAAGGCCATCATGATCGACGGCAAACCCAGCATAATCATCGAGTTCCAACATGTTAAGCCAGGCAAAGGTGGAGCCTTTGTACGCACTAAGATCCGTGATATCCGAACCGGCAGGGTCAACGACCTCACCTTCAGGAGCGGTGAGAAGTTCGAAGAGATCCGCATGGAGACCAAAGAGATGCAGTATCTCTACAACGATGGAGAGGACTTCCATTTCATGGACACCAGCGATTACAGCCAGATTGCCCTTGCTGCAGACCTGATTGGAGACACTGCAAAGTGGCTCAAGGAAAACGACCTGGTGGCCCTGCAATACGCTGGCGAAGAGCTCATCGGTGTTGAGCCACCGATGTTCGTGGAGTTGGAGGTCACCGAGACGGAGCCCGGTTTCAAGGGTGACACTGTTCAGGGCGGCTCCAAACCAGCTACCATGGAGACTGGCGCAGTGGTGCAGGTTCCCATGTTCATCAACAACGGTGATGTACTCAAGATCGATACCCGAGATTCCCGCTACATCACCCGGGTGTAACAAGATGAACTTACCCAGTGAGGGCTTTGGCCCGGAGCATACCTTGTTTTTGGTTCTGGAGCGCGTGCGGTGCAATCTGCGTAGCGGATTAAGCACCGCGGTTTGGCGGAGGCCTCCAGGTTCAAAAACAAGGTGTGCTCCGGGCCAAAGCCCTCACTGTAGCACGACTTAACCAGTAACCACACTGCTACACTTTACCTTGGATTCTTGACAACGGTTACAATGTTATACCTGTGAAACCTCAGGAGGCACTATGAGAACCTTATATGTTATGGATACTACGATACGTGATGCCCACCAGAGTCTTTGGGCTACCCGTATGAGTATTGGCGACATGCTGCCCATCCTCTCCAAGATGGACGAGGTGGGCTACTGGGCCATCGAGTCATGGGGAGGTGCCACCTTTGACACCTGCCTCAGATTCCTTGATGAGAACCCCTGGGAGCGCCTCAGGGCAATCAAGAAGCATTGCCCCAACACTCCGCTTTCCATGCTGGTACGTGGCCAGAACCTCGTCGGTTATCGCCACTACTCGAGAGAGATCGTCGATCATTTCATCAAGGCAGCTCACCGCAATGGTATAGATGTCTTTCGGGTATTTGACGCTTTGAACGACATCCGCAACATCGAGGATTGCGCCCGAGCCATCACAGAATCGGGAGCCCATTTTGAGGGGGCCATCTCCTACACGATGAGCCCGGTACACACTCTCGACAGCTACATAGATTATGCGTTCAAGCTCAAGGATCTTGGAGCCGACTCCATCTGCATCAAGGATATGGCCGGCATGCTCACCCCTTACCGCACCGAGCGCATGGTAAAAGCCCTGCGCGAGGCTATCGGGCTTCCCATCCACGTACACTGCCACTACGTAGGCGGTATGGCACCAGCCAACTATATCAAGGCAGCCGAGGCGGGTGCGGCCATCGTTGACACCGCCAGTGCACCACTGGCTTTTGGCAACTCCCAACCAGCTGTCGAGATGATCGTTGCCGCCCTCAAAGAAAGCGGTTACGACACGGGGCTCGACCTCGACTTACTCTTTGAGATCTCTGCCTACTGGGAGAGTGTGCGTCAGCGTGCCGGCTACAAGCGCGGCGTGTCATCGCTCATCCACATGCAGGTTTACAACCATCAGGTCCCCGGCGGCATGATGAGTAACCTGGTAAGCCAGTTGGAGATCCAGAAAGCCTCCGACAGGCTCAACGACGTCATGGAAGAGATTCCCCGGGTGCGTGCCGAGGTAGGCTACCCGCCGCTGGTCACACCCATGAGCCAGATTGTTGGCACACAAGCTGTCTTCAACGTCCTCACCGGTAAGCGTTGGAGTGTAATCTCCACCGAGATGAAGGACTACATCGCCGGTTACTACGGCAAAGCTCCAGGCCCGCTGGACCCCGAAGTCGTAGCCAAGGTGATGGGGGATCAGACCCCCCTTGGCCCAGACACGCCTCCGTCGAGTCTGGTAACCACGACCTATGACGAGGTTGCCGAAGAGGCTGGAGACTTAGCCCGAAGCGAAGAGGATGTCTTGATGTGGGCGCTCTTTCCCAATGAGGCTCGCACCTATCTTACCAAGCACCGTACATCCGAGAAGACACAATGGTTACTCAGGGAAGAAGCCAATGCTACCAAGGAGGTAGAGACTGTGGACATAGCTCAGATCAAAGAACTCATACAGACTGTCCAAGAAACCGGTATAGGCGAAGTTATCGTGGAGGAAGCAGGCACCAAGGTCACGGTTCGAGCTGTGGGATTGGGTGAAGGCGAGACCGCACAGGTACAGAAACAGGAAGTGGCAGAAGAAAGCAGTTCGCTTGCCGCCTCACCGGCAGAAGCTGCGCCTGCCGGCAGCCGCCCCCTGCACTGGATTGCAGTCAAGGCGCCGATGGTAGGCACCTTCTATGCAGCTCCAGCTCCGGACAAGCCACCCTTTGTTGAGGTTGGTAGTGAAGTCCTGGCTGGTCAGACCCTTTGTATAGTCGAGGCCATGAAGCTCATGAATGAGATCAGTGCCGAGCAGATGGGCACGGTTCGCGAGGTCTGTATCGAGAATGCCATGCCGGTTGAATGGGACACCGTGATGTTCTATATTGAACCAACAACCGACCAACCGATGGCTGATTTCACGGGCAATCTGGACTCAAAGGTCTTGCAGAAAACTGATGTCACACCGGCCTAACCAAGCCTGGGATGCGTGCAGGGCTACAGGTGCAAAAACACCTGGCCTATAAGAAGGAGTAGCGCTTGTTTAAAAAAGTATTGATTGCAAACAGAGGTGAGATAGCCCTTAGAATCGTACGGGCCCTCAAAGAACTCCAGGTGCCTTCGCTCATGGTCTATTCCGAGGTTGATGCGAGTACTATGGCAGTCAGAGAGGCGGACGAGGCGGTCAAGATAGGCCCAGCGCCTTCTGCACAATCCTATCTGAGTATTCCAGCCATAATCGGCGCCGCCCAATCCAAAGGTGCTGACGCGGTTCACCCCGGTTATGGCTTCCTTGCTGAGAATGCCGAGTTTGCCCGCCTGGTAACTGAGCATGGCCTCACCTGGATAGGGCCCAGCCCCGAGTCCATAGAGTTGATGGGCAACAAGAGTATGGCCCGACAGACCATGCAGGACTCTGGTGTGCCCACGGTTCCGGGCTCCGAGGGAACCATAGAAAGCCTCGATGAAGCGGTGAGCTTTGCCGACGCAGTGGGATACCCCGTGTTGATCAAGGCAAGCGCCGGCGGCGGAGGCCGTGGTATGCGTGAGGTCATGGCTCCCGGCGATTTGGAAGTTGCCTTCAACTCTGCTCGATCAGAAGCACAGGCAGCCTTTGGCAATAACGATGTATATCTTGAGAAGCTGGTGCAAAGACCCCGGCATATCGAGATCCAGGTTTTGGCAGACAGCCATGGAAACGCCATCCATCTCTGCGAGAGAGACTGCTCCATCCAAAGACGCCATCAAAAACTGATTGAGGAGGCCCCTTCTCCCGCCCTTACTCCAGAACTTCGCGAGCGCATGGGAGAGGCCGCTATCAAGGCCGTGAGGGCAACCGACTATGTCAATGCCGGCACGGTAGAGTTCTTACTGGACGAGGATAACAGCTTCTACTTCATGGAGATGAACACCCGCATACAGGTCGAACATCCGGTGACCGAACTCATCACCCTCACTGACATCATCAAAGAGCAGGTAGGCATTGCAGCCGGCCAGCCCATCAGCTTCATGGACAGGGTGCCCTTTACGCCTATTGGTCATGCCATTGAGTTCCGTATCAATGCAGAGGATTTTGAGAAGAATTTCATGCCCTCGCCAGGCACAGTCACGAGTTTGGAGTGGCCCGGCGGTCCTGGGGTGCGGGTGGACTCGCACCTGTACGCAGGTTATACGGTGCCGCCCAACTACGACTCACTTATTGCTAAACTGATTGTATGGGGCAACACGCGGGCTGAGGCGCTCGATCGTGCCCGTCGTGCACTTGCCGAGGTGCGCATCGAGGGGATTAAAACCACCGTGGGCTTCCACCAAAAAGTGCTTACAGAAGAGGTATTCGCGCGAGGAGAAGCCCGCACGGACTTTGTTGAGAGGTATTTATGAACGAGATAGACAAACAAGAGGTGATCTTGGCCCCGGGGGTGGCAGAAAGCATCGTTGCCTTGGCTATCGCACAGGTTGAGGGTGTGGCGCAGGTTGGTTCTAAGACAGCCTCGGTAAGTGGTGGGCTCTTGGGGGCTCTCAATAAGACGCCGAGCTACAGCGGGGTATTGATCTTGGAAGAAGACGGTCAGATCACCGTGGAGACTAACGTCAAGCTCTTCTATGGTTACCAGTTGCAGGAGGTTGCCGCCAACATCCGTGGCGCTGTAGCCGACGCGCTGCTCGCCCAGGCCTGCATCCAGGTGGCTCGTGTGAACATCACCATCGACGGCATCATCTTCAAGGTGTAGTAGTCGCTGCATTCACATGGATACCAGCGCAGTAAAGAGCAGAGGCGTTCACTACGACCGCACCATAGCTCGTCGTAAGGCCGTGCAGTTGCTCTATCAGGCGCAGGTCCTTGGACAATCTCCCGGCGAGGTGCTTGAAAACGGTTCTTTTATCGAGGAGATAGGTGTGTTACCCGAGTACTCAGAGACGCTCATCAAGGGTCTGTCCGAGCACTTGGAAGAGGTTGATCTCTACCTGTCCGATTCTTCGGACAACTGGTCGCTTAACAGGATGCCGCTGGTAGACCGTTGTATTCTACGTCTGGCTGTCTATGAGATGTGTTTTGTTGACAGCGTTCCGGTGAGTGTCTCCATCAACGAGGCCATAGAATTGGCTCACGAGTTTGGTGGGGAAGACGAATCCGGCGGATTTGTGAATGGGGTTCTCGGTAATATTGCAAGAAGTGATGAACAGGGAGGCTGATATGTCTGACATCGATTCGTATATCAAGGAAAAAGAACGACTCGAAGAGATTGTCCTACAAACTCGAGCCAAAGACGTGCCACTCGAGAAGAGCCTCGACCTCTATGACGAGGCGCTTGCCATAGGCACCCGATGTGTCGAGCAGCTTGAAAAAACAGATTTTACGGCCGAAGAGCTGGAATCCCTCGCCGAGAATCCAGAGGTGGAGCTCAGTGGCAGGGTTACCGAGCACCCCGAAGTTGCTTTGGATGCCCAGGTGGTTGAAGAGTATATCGAGGAGCCCTTAAATGAGGAAGAGGCTGCATATTTCGAAGAACCTTTTGATGCAGAGCTTGATGACGAGGAAGATGAGACCTTCGACGACGAGGAAGATGAAGCCTTTGACGACGAACTCGACTAGGGGAAAATGAATGAACTTCAATCTATTGAACAAGCTGGAAGGACCGGATGACCTCAAAGGCATGTCGCGTGAAGAGCTCGAGCTCTTGGCTGCTCAGATACGCGGTCGCATGGTGGGGGTCACCGCAAAAACGGGGGGCCACCTTGCCTCTTCACTCGGAGCCGTGGAGATCATATTGGCGCTCCACCGGGTCTTCGACTTTTCTACCGATCGACTCGTCTTTGATGTGGGGCATCAGGCGTATGCACATAAGATCGTAACCGGGCGCAACGCCAACTTCGATACGCTGCGTCAAAAGGGCGGAGTAAGCGGATTTCCCAAACGTCATGAGTCCCGATTTGATGTTCACGATGCGGGTCATGCTTCTGACTCCCTATCCATAGCCTCGGGCATTGCTACTGCGCGTGACCTCAGGGGCAGCTCTGAAGAAGTCGTAGTCCTCATAGGGGATGCCTCGCTTTCCGGAGGCATGGCTTTTGAGGCCTTGAACCAGATTGGCAATGACCAGAAGAACATCATCATCGTGCTCAACGATAACGAGATGAGTATCTCAAAGAACGTTGGCGCCCTCTCGCTCTATCTTGGTAAGGCCCGTATGAGCAGACCCTACACCTGGACGCGCGATACGGTCGAAGGCAACCTGGAGAAAACCGGCAGACTTGGACATGCACTGGTGAGTGCCGGAGAAGCCGCCAAGGCCTCGTTCAAGAAGCTGGTGGTTCCGGGGATGTTCTTTGAGGATATGGGTATCAAGTATTTTGGCCCCATTGATGGACACAACATCGGTACTCTTGAGGAGGCTTTTGGGGTTGCCTGCTCATCTGAAGGCCCCGTCTTGATCCATGCGGTGACCAGGAAGGGACAGGGGTTTGCCCCTGCCGAGGCGATGCCGGAATTCTATCACGGCGTTGGCCCCTTTGATCCTGCTACCGGCATAGCGATAAATGGCGCTGCCAGCATTCCCACCTATACCGAGATCTTTGGAGCCTCGATTGTAGAGGAGGCCACCCTCAATGAGGATATAGTGGCCATCACTGCTGGGATGATGAGCGGCACCGGACTCACCGAATTCTCTGAACGCTACCCTGATCGCTTCATCGATGTGGGTATCGCTGAAGAGCATGCGGTTGGCATGGCGGCCGGCTTAGCGCTGAGCGGCAAGAGACCGGTGGTGACTATCTACTCCACTTTCCTACAGCGTACCTACGACCAGATAATCATGGATGTGGCTCAGCAAGATCTTCCTGTGGTCTTTTGCGTTGACAGAGCCGGGCTGGTGGGAGAAGACGGCGCCACACATCAGGGTGCCTTTGACCTCGTGTATCTCAGGAGC
>Ga0123356_10008489_pt1 | contig 10212 bp, 7 predicted proteins | sample TergutEmb28metaG_2_FD_92546 | JGI IMG/M metagenome (GOLD analysis project Ga0123356, IMG submission 92546) | Embiratermes neotenicus P3 segment gut microbial communities from Petit-Saut dam, French Guiana - Emb289 P3 | ecosystem: Host-associated > Arthropoda: Insects > Digestive system > Gut ... | reverse complement strand
TTTTGCACCGCAAGCCATTGGAACACCGAGGCAATTTTACGTGCTGCACAAACTGTGGCACAAAAGAATAATCTTATGCGTATACCTGTGGCAATCGCTATGACCTCTCATTACGAACACATGCAGCAGACAAAACGAGTCACCCGAAACGGGTGTTTTAAAACCGGCCTGCGTGCGGTTATGGAATATGCAAAACTACTCTGCGATGGACCCGATGCCCCTTATCAGGAGGTTGAAGTACTTCCGCATCTTGATCATGCCGATCCGGTAAAGGATAGTTGGGAACTTACCGAAGGGCTTGATAATTTTTGCAGTGTTATGTTTGACGCGCAAAAGTACTCATACGAAGAAAACATCAAGTTGACCTCGGACTATGTCAAAAATTTCGGGAATAAAGTTCTTGTGGAAGGAGCTGTTGAGGCTCTTGCCGTAGGCGGTGCAAAAAGTGCACACCAAAACGAGGACTATATAGAGAAAGCCACCGAGTATGTCAGCAAAACCGGTGTTGATTATCTGGTGGCAGATCTTGGAACCGAGCAGCAATCGGAGGGGACGGAAGCAAAATATTTAAAGTCCCGTGCAATCGAGCTCACACAAAATCTAGGCAGGTCAATGCTTGTACTCCATGGCACCTCAAGCCTGTGCAACGAAGATATCAAAGGCTTTTCGGAAGACGGGGTTATCCGTGTCAATATGTGGACAAGAATAGTCCGGGAGTCAGGGCAATACGCGGCCAAACGCTTATTGGAACGCTACCCGCTTATAGAGGGCAACAACTTTGAAGCCTGTGAGGCAAAGCAGTACATTGATGATAACATTGATTGCGCAGCCGAAATAATGGCTCAAGTGCTGGAATCGATCGGATACAGAAAATTAACCTAGATAACAGAAGGTGAGAATAGGCATGGAACTGCAGGAAAAAAGTACTTTAGGGAAAAAGCATATCCTATTTATCATTGCCGCTTTTTGTGGGTACATCGTATATGCATTCTTGTTTAACGGTTTTGGTACAAACGCGCCTGTCATGATGAAGTACTACAGTATTACATCCACACAGCAGGGATTTATTTTCACCATGCAGTCGATCGGAGCATTGCTGATGGCTATATACCTTTCACTGCACGGCGAACGCTACAACAAGTTGTTTTTATCCGCGCTCGGAGTATTACTGTTTGGTGCGGCAAGCCTGGCAGTTGGATTTGCACCGCCCTATATAGCCCTAATAATGCTGGTTATGGTAGGTGGCGCAGGCTATTCGATTTTGGATGTTATGCTCAACAGTATGATTCCGGAGCTTTATCCCAAATTAAAAAACACACTGCTTCCGATCCTGCATGCTTTTTTCGGAACCGGTGCTTTGCTGATACCCCTCATTATTACAGGTATGGTTGATCCTGATATACCTGTTACTTTTACAGGTCCGTTTCTGCTGATCGGTGGGCTGGGTATCGGAGTAGCCGTTCTATTATATGTCGCGGGCAGAGGTGTGATTGCCGATACACCTTATTCCGATATGGAAACAGTCAGAAAACGCGTCGCTGATAATCCAGCCGAGATATTTAAAACTGGAAAAGCCTGGGCTTTCCTAATGGCAGGTTTTCTGTATTTTACATTTCAAATCGGCATCATAAGCTGGCTGCCGTCTTATTGTGAAGAAATAGGTATGGATTTTGGCACATCCGGCAGAATGCTATCGGCTTTCTTTATAGGTTCTCTGGTCATGCGGTTTATCGGACCGCTTATTCTAAAAAAGCTTACGGCACGAAAAGCATATATACTTTTCAGTTCTCTATCAGGAGTGGCAATCGCGGCAGCTCTTTTATTTATTGACCCCACTTTCATGATGATAATGCTGATCACAGGCGGATTTATGCAAGGCTCATGCGTTGCGTTCCTGTTTCTAATGTGTACGGAAGCGTTTCCGCACAGAGCCGCATCCGCAAGCTCACTGGTATCTATAGCAGTCAACGTAGCCGCTATGAGTGCACCGCTATGGATGGGCGGCATTGCCGAATACGCCGGAGGTTTCCTCCTACCTTTACTCCTTGTGTGCGCATCAATGGTCCTGTCTGTTGTTTTGGTATTTCTAATAGGAAGACGTGAACAGGCATAACTTGAGGCTCCAAGTGCAAGCGAATAGTAAACTCCGTGAAAATAATTGAGGGTGCAAATGCACCCTCAATCTTATTCTTACAGCTTTCCGAATCTTGCATTTATTGCCAGAGCCGGGTCGATCGGTACATCAGCAGGCTTGACATTCTTTGGAATACTTATCGTCGGTGTTTTCTTCAGGCTTTTTCCTTTAAACTGCGGCAACCAAACCTCTTCAGCTTTGAACATATCTATCGTCATGTTCCTTATCTCATCCAAAGTGAGTACAGCAGAGGTCAGGGGATCCATTGCTATTGCCCAGAATGCAAGTTCCGGATCAGCTTCTTTTGAAGCCTGTGCTGCGAGCGACTGAACTGTGATGTTGGACTGGTTCATTGCTGCCAGCTGCGTGGGCAGTGCGCCAACACTTACAGGATGGAAGCCCTGATTATCAACAAAAATCGGAACTTCAACACATGAATCAGCAGGAAGATTGCTTATGAATAACTCTTCATTTGATACGTTGCCGTTGAAAAGGAACGGAACACCGGTCTCGATTGCAGTAATGACGTATGAACAATACTCCTTGGAGCGCGGGTCAAGTTTGCCGCTTTCCAGCTCAAACACATCTTCTTTTAAATACTTATCGGCAATTGCCTTTGAGTAGTGGTAGTACGCACCCGTAGCGCCACCAAAATCAGGCATATCGCAATATAAGTCGAGGCTCTTTTTATTTTTTCTAAACCACGGTAAATACTCGGATAAATGTCCCGTAGATTCGGTCATAAAGTATCCGCTTTGACGCATAACTTCACCACGAACCTTTTCATTGATATAATACTCCGCTTTTTCCATGTTCTTTTTTAAGAGCGGATACAGATCCTTGCCTTTATGCTCCAGCTTTAAAAACCATGCCATATGGTTGATTCCGGCAGCGACAAAGTCTATATCATCCTTATCAACATTCACATAACCGGAAATCAAATCCATTGTTGTCTGGACTCCGTGGCATAGACCGACAAATTTTAGATCTGTGTATCTTCCGAGGTATGTGCAAACGGCTCCCATCGGATTTACATAGTTGAGCAAATATGCTCCGGGGCATAGTTCTTTGATCTCCTTATCCAACTCATCAAATAGCGGTGTTGAACGCAGAAGTCTAAACACTCCGCCAGGGCCTAATGAGTCTGCAATACACTGGTCGACACCATACTTCATCGGGATTTTATAATCGCTTGCAAATGCGTCGACTCCACCAATCTGGAATGTACAAATAACGTATTTTGCTCCCTTGAGCGCATCACGACGATCGGTAGTTGCATATACCTTTGTTTTTAAGTTGTTTGCTTTGATTATTTTTTCCGCGTAGTCTTTGACCTTGTTTACTTTTGAATAGGTGGGTGACATAAGCGCGATTTCGCACCCGTCGAGTTCTTTGACATTAAAAATGTCGTTTAAGAATGTTGAGCAGAAAACAATGCTCCCGGCTCCAATAATAGCTATTTTCGCCATTTTCTTCCTCCCTTTATGTAATTATCTGCCATCCTGCATAGAGACTTATCGGCAGGCATTTGGACGACTATCGCCATATTACCAGTAAATCCTGATAAAATCCAGATGTTTTTAAAACCGTGAGATAATATCACATTCGGTCCGTATTTGCCCTGCTAATTATCAATAAACCATTGACAATTCTATATTCTTTTGTTACCATCGTATCTGGTTACACATGCAGAAGGAGGCCTGACCAATGTCAACAAAAACCTTAACAGGGCAAGAGCAAAATACCTTTCTTCGTGCATTTAAATTTGTTTGGACAAATTATAGCATTATAGTGGTAACGTTAGTATTTTTCATTGCTATGGGCTTTGTAGCACCGCGATTTGTACAGTTTTCAAATATAATGGTAATTCTGCGCCAGGCGTCCATTATAGGCGTTTTAGCAGTCGGTATGACTTTTGTTATAATCACCGGTGGTATTGATTTGTCAAGCGGGCATGTGGTGGCAGCATCCGGTGCTGTTTTAATATTCCTGCAAGGTAACCCTGAATATCCGCTGATCGTCCCGATATTGGCATGTTTTATTACCGCGACAGTATTGGGTTTCATTAATGGTCTTATAATCACAAAGTTTAGACTTCCCGCATTTATTGTAACACTTGCGATCGGTATAATGGCAAGGTCGGTTGCTGTATATATGGTCGGCGGCAGATCAATCACCGGTATTCGCGAAGCTCCGTTTACCACGATCGGTGCCGGCTCGATCGGTTTTATTTCATATACATTGATAGTTTGGGTCGCATTGACGCTTATTGCCGCATATATCCTGAAATACACCAAATACGGCACATATACTTATGCTGTGGGCGGCAATGAGCTTGCCTCCAAGTATGCGGGTATTTCAACTGACAAGGTCAAAATAATGGCTTACGGTCTGACCGGTCTCTGTGCGGGAATCACAGCTTTACTTGATTTTTCCTTTATGGCGTCTATCGCAGTTCCTACATCAGGATACCTTTATGAGTTTGACGCGATCACCGCGGTAATTGTGGGTGGAACCGCGCTAAGCGGAGGTCGCGGCAGGGTTCTTAACACGTTCTTCGGCGTGATCATCATAATTTCAGTAAACAACCTGATGGTGATGTTAGGTCTGTCACCTTATCTCGGAGGTGCAGTCCGGGGACTGGTAATTCTTGCAGCGGTTTTATTACAAAGACGAGAAAAATAGCCGGAAAATAATAATCTCCCCCCAATAATGCAAGTTGGGGGGAGATTTATTTACATTTATTTCTCCCTTTTCTGCAGCAATACAGCGGTCAATATAACAATACCTTTAACCAAACCCATGAGGAACGGTGAGATTTCAAGCCTGTTCATTAAGTTACCGATGGTCATTATTATTATTACACCAAAGAATGTGTTGAGCATCTTACCGCGTCCTCCGCTGAGTAGCGCTCCACCTACAACGACTCCAGTAATGGCATCAAACTCATAAAGATATCCGGCAGTCGGTACTGAAATTGCTGCCATACGTGAAAAATCAAGCAAAGCCGCTAGACCTGCGCAAAAACCGGTCAAACCATAAGCCACTATTTTGATTTTATTTGGCGACATACCGGAATATTTGGAAGCAAGCTCATTGCCGCCCACAGCATAAGTGTATGAGCCATACTTTGTGAATTTAAGCACACATCCGAAAATTACAGACATCACGATCCATACCATAAGCGCATTTGGCATGAAGCCAAGCGAACCCGTACCGATCTCGGTAAACTCCGGGACACGGTTGCCGGTGATAGCTTGACCGTCAACCAGATACAATGCTATCGATCTTGCTATGATCCCGATCGCAAGTGTCACAATAAATGCGGGAACTCTAAACTTCGTGATTATCAGACCATTGATCAGTCCGAGTACCGTTGCAGCTCCAAAACATGCAAGTATCGCCACGATCAGCGGCATATCGGGGGTGCCCTGAAGTATCAATAAGACAGCACCTGCCACCGTCACCACACCGCCGCTTGACAGGTCAATGCCGCCGGTGATAATTACAAAAGTCATTCCGACAGAAAGTACTCCGATAATAGACGCCTGGCGCAGCATTATCATTATATTTGAAACCTGGACAAAGCGCGGTGCTATCAAGCCCGCGACTGTGAAAATCAAAATCGTAACCAGTATAATGCTGTACTCCGACCAAATAAGTTTCACAAAACGCAGAAAAGGATTTTGATTTTGCTCGGTTAAAGCTTTTGTCGACATTGGTCAAGCCTCCTTCTGCATTACGTTTACTGCGTGATGCATGATATTTTCTTCGGTTCGGTCGTTTCCTGAAAGTATCCCTGTTACTTTACCTTCATGTATGACGATGACTCTCTGGCAGATGCCAAGCACTTCAGTCATATCTGAGGACACAACAATGATAGTCTTGCCTTCTCTAGCGAGTTCTTTGATTATGTTGTATATTTCCTGCCTCGCTCCTACGTCTATCCCGCGTGTCGGTTCATCAACGATCAAAACTTCGGGACTTGATGAAAGCCATTTTGCTAAAACTACCTTCTGCTGATTTCCGCCGGAAAGGTGCTTGACAAGCTGATTCGGACTCCTGCAAACAACACGCAGATCATTTATCTTCTTATTCACTCTTGAGCGGATAGCTTTCGGAAGTAAAATAATTTTGCCTTTGTTTTTGATTCTATATATATAGTCCGCATTTTCGGAGATGCTCCTGTCCAGAACCAGACCTGTTCCTTTGCGATCCTCCGTGGCAAAGCCAAGACCGAAACCGATAGCTGCTTTAGCACTTTTAATTGTTCTGGGCTTGCCATACAGTAATACTTCGCCGGATTTGAACTTGCGAAGTCCAAATATCATTTCCATCAATTCACTTCGACCGGCACCTACAAGACCGCTGAAACCGATCGTCTCACCTTTGGCAACCGAAAAGCTCACGTCCTCAAGTATATCTCCTGTCACTCCTTTGACTTCAAGAACTATGTCGTCTTTGTCTCCCGTGAAATCTTCGGCTACTGTCTCTTCCACATCGCGACCTACCATCAAGCTGGCAATCTGTTTTTCTGTTACTTCTTCGATATCTTTTGTTGTTACCAGATGCCCGTCACGGAGGACCGTTACGCGATTGGCTATCTGCTTGACTTCACCAAGTCTGTGGGATACGTATATGATGCCTATGCCTTGCGGAGTCAGGCTTCTTATCAAATTAAACAATATTTCGGTTTCAACGAGTGTTAAAACCGCGGTAGGCTCGTCCATTATGATCACTTTGACGTCAAAAGAGATTGCCCTCGCGATTTCTATCATTTGCTTTTGCGCGATTTTCAGTGAGCTTACCTTTGCAGTAGGATCGATTTTCTGACCAAGCCTATCAAGAAACTCTTTAGCTTCTCTGTTCATGCGTTTATAGTCTATAATTCCGCGTTTTTTAGGCTCACGCGTAAGAAATATATTTTGTGCTACAGTTAAGTCGTCAAGCAACTGCAATTCCTGATGGATCATTGAAACGCCTTCGTGCTGCATTTGGAGCGGAGAACTGTGAGTTATTTCTTTGCCCTGGATATATATTGTCCCTGCATCTCGTGGATGAATAGCTGCTAATAAGTTTATCAGTGTTGATTTACCTGCGCCGTTTTCTCCAACAAGCGCAACTACCTCACCGGCTTTAACGTCAAAATCAACTTCATGAAGAACTTTCACACCAAAAAAGCTCTTGCTCATGCCTCTCATTTCCACTAAGTTTTCCATCTCGCACCTCCCAGCAAATCGTAGTCATTGTAACAAGTCTGAGATTAATAGTCAATAGCTTATTACTAAAACTGCGTTCTTGTGCAATAACGCAGCCCCTTGAAATATCAATACTTTGAGCCCTATTTATTACGAATAACACCTCAACTATTGACATGCTTCTAATTATTTGTTAATATTTCCATAATGATTTAGAAATATATATAGTTCGTATTCGCCGTTATAAAGGCGGCGGTGTGAATAAAAACAAAATATTTAGGAGGACAATCATGAAAAAAGCACTGGCAATTCTATTGGTATTAGCCCTTATGGTGGGTACAGTAGCCGCTTGCGCCGACGACACTCCCGCCCCCGCACCGGCACCCGCACCGGCACCGGAACCCGCACCCGCACCTGAAGCACCTGCAGCAGAAGCACCGGCACCGGAACCCGCACCCGCAGATCAAGTCTATAGAATCGGCATATCCTTCCCGCCGATCCTGAACGACTATCATGCCAACATGCGTGAAATGATTCTGGATATTGTTTCTGAAAATGACGGCAAATACGAGTTCGAAGTTTTTGATTCAATAGACGAAAACGACCAGGTCAACATGCTGGAACTTATGTATGAAGAAAACTTTGACGCAGTTCTTATTTCACCGTTCAACGGCACACTGGTAGCACCTATCGCAGAGCAAATTTACGATGCAGGCACCATCACAGTAGCTGTCAACCGCAGAATGGACACCGATCGTTATACCGCATTTGTAGCTCTTGACAACTATGAAGCAGGTCGTATGGCTGCCATCGAGCTTGGTAATTTCCTGGGCGGCGAAGGCAAAGTATTCAGCGGACTTATGGTTGCAGGTACTCCGATATCCGAAGAGCGTCAGGGAGGCTTCGCAGATGAGATAGCTGCAAACTGGCCCGGCATTGAGATCATTGGTGCTTCTGAGTTCTTAAACACTGAAGAAGGCGGACGTGACGGAATGCTGAATGCCCTGCAGGCACATTCCCAAATTGATGCAGTATATACACATGACGATAACGCAGGTATGGCTGCAGCACAGGTTATTATGGATGCCAACAGATACGCGGGACAAGGCGGAGATGTACAAATCCTGATCACTCTGGGCGGAACACGCAGAGTCTTTGAACAACTCCAAGACCCGGATCAGCCCATCAAAATTGTTGTCGGAACATTCCCGACAATGGGTCCTGATGGTCTCTTAGCTATTTTTGATCTCCTTGACGGCAAAACTTTAGACAAGGATCTGCTGACACCCCCGATCCTTGTGCTCCCCAACACTGTAGATCAAGTAATGCATATGGCATACTAAACCGGCAAACATCTTAGCAAATAATAATTCGATTTAGCTTAATAAAGCTCACTAAAGGCATCCGTATAAGGATGCCTTTAGTCATGTAAACAAACTAAATATTGATTTAAAACAAAGGCTATTGTACAATCAAAAAAGGCAACTTGAGGCATTAAACAGGAGGCATTGATATGGCAAAACCGGTTGTAGCTATACTGGGAACGTTTAATACTAAAGGGCGTGAGTTTGAGTATCTGATCAAAGCAATACAAAAAGCCGGTGCCGAAGTTTTAACTATCGACACAGGAATAGGCGATCCGCAGTGTATCAAGCCTGATATCTCAAGTGATGAGGTTGCTGAAGCTGCCGGTGTCAAAGTTGCCGGTTTAAAAGAAAAAAGCGACAGGGGCTATGCGATAAAATGTATGGTTTCCGGCGCGGAAAAGATTCTGTCAAAACTATATGAGGACGAAAGGATTAACGCTGTTATAGGTCTTGGCGGAAGTGCTGGTACAACCATCGGCACAAGCGCCATGAGGATGCTTCCTGTCGGATTTCCTAAAATGATGATCTCCACTGTAGCCTCCGGAAATGTCCGCCCGCATGTCGGTGAAAAAGACATCATTATGATGAACTCAGTGGTTGATATCGCAGGTATAAACCGGATTTCATCTGCTATACTCACAAATGCAGCTAACGCCATAGCCGGGATGGTCACAGGCCCCGCTGCTGAAATAGCGGATGAAAAACCGCTGATAGTAGCAACGATGTTCGGCGTTACCACTCCGTGCGTCACAAAAGCGAAGGATTATCTTGAGGCAGCCGGTTACGAAGTGATTGTGTTCTCCGCATCAGGTGTAGGAGGCAAAACTATGGAGGCACTCATTGAATCCGGCATGATCAGAGGTGTACTTGACGTAACTACAACGGAATGGTGTGACGAACTGGTTGGCGGCATACTGGGAGCGGGTCCGGACCGGTTGGACGCGGCAGCATTATGCGGGATTCCGCAGGTTGTCTCGGTAGGTGCTTTGGACATGGTGAACTTCGGATCTAAAGAAACTGTACCGGACAAGTTTAAAGGCAGGAATTTTTACGAGCATAACGCTACAGTCACATTGATGCGCACTACCAAAGAAGAAAATGTCGAAACCGGAGCGGTTATAGCCGGCAAACTGTCTAAAAGCACAGCTCCATGCTCGCTATTCATCCCATTGAAGGGTGTATCGATGATCGATGCGGAAGGCATGCCGTTTTATGGTCCTGAGGAAGACCGCGCGCTTTTCGATGCTTTAAGGAAGAGCTGCAGTGACAACGTAAAAATAGTTGAAAAGGACATGCATATCAACGACGAAGATTTTGCCTTAGCCATGGCAATGGAACTCGAGAGAATGCTGAAAGAAGAAAGGTAGAGCAAAATGGCAATAAAACGTTCAGAGATACTAAAAAGACTCAGAGAAAACATCAAAAATGGAATCCCCATTATCGGAACGGGCGCCGGTACAGGAATAAGCGCAAAATTCGAAGAAGCTGGCGGAACCGACTTGATCATCGTTTA